>Ga0209491_10000792_pt1 | contig 63515 bp, 67 predicted proteins | sample BON02_FD_187213 | JGI IMG/M metagenome (GOLD analysis project Ga0209491, IMG submission 187213) | Freshwater microbial communities from Lake Bonney liftoff mats and glacier meltwater in Antarctica - BON-02 (SPAdes) (version 2) | ecosystem: Environmental > Aquatic > Freshwater > Ice > Glacier... | reverse complement strand
ACCAGACGTACCGCCTCCTGCTTGAACTCAAGCGTGTAACGCGCCCTCAATCCGTCCTTCATTACATTCACCCCTCTGCTGATATGGTCCTATCAGCCAAGGGAGACGTTCGGCAGGGGCAAGCTCATTCCGCGATCAGCCGGGAAATCGGATCACTTGCTCTTGCGGGCGCGCGTGTCGACGTCGATGCAATGGTCGCGTCGACGATCAGCGCGATTGACACCCCGAAGGTCGATATCGACGACGTCGACGATCTCGGCGACATGCCCGAGATGAAACGTCCTGCGCTCTCCCTCGATGACTTGAGGGCCTTCGTCCGAGAACCGCGGCTTCTGCCAAACGGTTATGAGTTGCAACGTCTCGATGGCGATGACTTCGCGGTCGAGGAGCCGATTTCCCGCCATCGCCGCCGCGCAACGCTCTCGCGCGAATTCTATTCAAACCACTTCGATCACACAGATTTTTGGACGGCCGGTAGTGCCTCGTTTCCAGTCGAAGGCTGGCCAGAGCAAACCCCAATATGATCTATGCGCCACGGTTCGGATTTGCCGGATCCTCGGAATTCTTGGCCAAGTGATCAGCCAGACAACGGGCGCATCATGCAATGGCTGTGAATGCAAAGAGAGTTCGTCAGCAGGCTCTCGCCCACCGCCATTCAACCTGACCAAGACCATATAAAATTGCTCGACAGACCTTCGCTGGCCTGCGCCACGCCATGGCTCTGAGGGATCTCGTGGGACGTCGCGATCTGCACAAATCGCGATGTGGCCGACCCGCTACCGGTTCGCACCGCCGCTTTTCTGCGGCCCGGAGTGGTTAACGTCATGTCCGAATTTTAGGAACAAACTCAGTGATTTGACAATCAGCTCTAACCCTAAAGGGTAATGGCGGCGAACAGGATATTCTGAGATTATGCTGCCCACAAAATATTTACGTTCAACGATCACTTTACAGATTTGGATTATTTAAATGAAAATTGTTAGTTTCCTTACTATTCTTGTCACTGCAGCAGCTTCTATCGTTCTTGCATCCCCGGCGATGGCCACCACCGCGAGCTCAAGCTTTCCGGTCAACGCGACAATCTCTACCGCATGTTCGCTAAGTTCGACCGCCATGAATTTTGGTGAAGTTGGAACAGCCGGCGCAACAACGTTGCAGACGGACAGCACCAGTACAATTACCGTTACCTGCACAACCGGCGGCGCGTATACAGTAGCGCTAGACGGCGGGCTCAACCCTGTTGCTGCCCAGCGCAACACCAAGAGCGGTGCGAATACGCTCGCTTATGACCTGTTCAAGGATGCCGCGCGCGGAACCGTTTGGACGAACGTGACAGCGCCTGCGATCGGCGTTGGTACCGCGGTCGCGCAGACCATCACCGTCTATGGCCGTATCGCCGCCGGCCTGCCATTCTCGGCGAGCAACGATACGCCTTATAGTGACACCGTTCTCGTTACTCTGACATATTGATATGGTGACGGGTGTCCTTGCCTCGATTGCCTTGCTGCCGCTAAGCCTTTTGGCTGCTGCAAGCCTTCCGCTGGGCACCCTCACTATTTCACCGGTCAGCTTGTCGCTGGCTTATGGACAGACGTCCACTTCAGTGACAGTGCAAAATGCACATCCGCGACCGGTGTCGGTCCAGGCGCGCATCTACCGCTGGACGCAAGATGGCGATACCGATGTGCTGACACCGGCTTCTGATGTTGTGCTGTCACCCCCGATGGCGACAATCCCGAGCCAGGCCGTGCAGACGTTGCGCCTGCTGAAGCGCACGGGTTCTGCGGCGCAAGGCAATGAAGAGCTGCATTATCGCATGCTGCTTGACGAAATTCCTGGCGTCGCCGGGCGTCCCGGGCAGCTAAGCTTCGCAATGCGTGCATCGATTCCGATGATTGTCACCCCTCAGAAACCGAGCATAGCAAAACTCGAATGGCGCGCTTCCCGTGGCGAGGATGATGACGTCTTGCTCACCGTCACCAATTCGGGCCAGGCCTACGACAGAGTACTGATGTTGACGGCGACATTGCCCAATGGTGTGATCGTAAACGCGGTTCCACGCGGCACCAATCCCTATATCTTGCCCGGCGCACAACGGCAGTGGGTTCTTCCGGCCAAGGTCGACGCCAGCAGCCTCCAGATAAATATCACAACACGCATGGGACGCTCGGAACGGAGTCTTCTCATAGGTCCGTGATGCGTGCACTAGTGGCCCTTGGGGTCTTGCTCTTCGGGACGATGGCCGCGCCTGCAAGAGCGGCCGACCCAATTGAAATACTCAGTATGACGCTGAACGGGCGGCCCACGGGAATGGTCGGTGAGTTTCAGCGATGCGATGGCCAACCCTGTGCGATGGTGGCTGATCTTGCGTCGCTGGGTCTAGTCGTGCCACCAAAGCTGGTGTCTTCAACCGAGCCTATCCCGCTCGCCGCGCTTCCCGACGTTCAGGTGCGCATCGACAAGGCAGAACAGGTCATTTATATTGAAGTGGGCGATGCTGGTTTGCGACCGACCGAGATTGGTAACCCCACTCAGGCGTTGCCGGCGCCTCTGTTGCCGTCCGATTATGGCGCCGTGCTCAATTATGACATATTGGGCGATATTTCAAACCACCGGACCACAGCTGCGGCGCAGGTCAGTGCGCGGCTTTTCAGTCCATTTGGATTTTTCGAGAGTGGAGCGATAATCACGATATTGCCGCCCTCTGGACAACGCAGCTCTGTTCGCCGGCTGAGCAGCACCTATACCTACTCGAATGCCGATCAGTTGTTCAAGTTGCGCGTCGGGGATGTCGTGACCGGCGCGCTCGCGTGGAGCCGGGCAGTACGGTTCGGCGGCGTACAGATCAGCAGCGATTTCAACCTTCGCCCTGATCTGGTCACCTATCCATTGCCAACCATAGAGTCTTCGACCGTCGTTCCGGGCACGGTCAGTCTGATCGCCAATGGCGTCCAGCAACTGAGCGCGGTCGTCCAGCCAGGGCCATTTACCGTACACGTGCTCCCCTCCATAACGGGTGCCGGTGTCGCCTCGGTGGCAGTACAGGATGTGCTCGGGCGGCAAACTCTCGTCTCGTTGCCGTTTTACGCGAGCAGCGATCTGCTGAATCCCGGGCTGACAAGCTACTCGCTCGAAGCCGGCCTGACTCGAGAAGGCTATGGATTGGTGACAGACCATTATACCGGCTGGGCTATCAGCGGATCGGCGCGGCGCGGTGTTACCGACTGGCTTACCATGGAAGCGCATGGCGAAGCGACCAGCAGCCTTGCCCAGATTGGCATAGGTGCCACCGCCCGGATTGGCACATTGGGCATTGCAAATGTTGCGTTGTCAGGCTCGACCCAAGGCCCCGGCATCCTCTCCGAAAGCCGGTGGGATGGACGTGCAAGCTTCGGTTTCCAGCGGGTTGCGCGCGGCCTCAATTACAGCTTCAACGCAACATTGGACACGATCGGCTATCGCGACATTGCCGCAACCCGAGGTTTTTCACTGTCCAAACTAACCGTCAATGCAACGATGGGATATCAGACAGAAAGCTGGGGTTTCCTCGGTATTTCCTATATTTCGCGCGACTCTCATCCGGTCAGATCAGCTCTGCCCAATGGGGGTGGCCTGAATATCGAAGACGGTGCACGGTTCAAGATTGTCAATGCAAGCTATAGTGTGAACGTTTCGTCGATCGGCTCTTTCCGTCTCAATGGATATCGAGACCTGTCCAGGTCGGGCCGCTGCGGGATCAGCGCCAGTTTCAATATGCTTTTTGGCAAAAGCACGACTGCCTCGCTGTCAGGCTCATCGGACAGCGGACGATCGACATTGTCGGCAAATCTCTCAAGAGGGGCGCTCGAACATGGGGATGTCGGCTTTCGCGTTCAGAATCAGGAGGGTAGCACTACCCGGCGCAGCGCTGAATTTGAATATTACGGTCGCTGGGGTCGCGCGACGGCGGGAATCGACCAAAGCTCCGGCAGCTTGACCGGCCGGGTCGGCGCTCGCGGCTCGCTGGCGTTCATTGATGGCTCGCTCTTTGCGAGCGATCATATTGATGACAGTTTTGCCGTGGTGCGCACCGGCAACATCGGCAACATCCCGGTTCAATATGAGAACCGACCGCTCGGGACTACCAATTCACATGGCCAGTTGATTGTGCCGTCGCTGCGTTCATATTAAGACAACCGTCTCTCGCTCGATCCCTCGCGCCTTCCCTCTGACATAGTGGTTGGCCAGACATTTGTGATCGTTCGACCGCATAATGGCTCGGGGATCATCGTCGACCTGCCCGTCAAGCGCGTGCATGCGGCGGTGGTCCGCCTTTATGATAATATGGACAAGCCTGTTGCGATCGGGTCCACCGTCCAAACCGGAGACGGGGCTGCACAAACCGTGGGCTATGACGGCGAGGCTTTTCTGCAGAACCTGCAATCCGATAACAGGCTCAATGTCACCCGGCCCGACGGATCAAAATGCACGGCAGACATCCACTATCAGCCGGTAGCCGGTGATATCCCGATTATTGGTCCAGTGTTGTGCGAATGATTGGCTCGCGATCAGCCATTGCGATTTGCGCGAGCTTGCTGGCGCTTGTTGATTTCACTTGTCCGGCCATGGCCCTGGCCCGTTCGGATCCCTCCGTCACATGCAGCATCACCAGCACATCCTTGGTTTTTGGCGAATATCGCCCCTATCAAGGGACCGCACTGGATATCACATCTTCGATCATCGTGACTTGCACCACGTCAGATAATAGCGCGCAGAAAGTTGAAGGAACGATATCCCTTATCGGTGCACGCTCGGCAAATAACCGGCAACTCAAACAAGGTGATCATTCTCTCCAATATCAACTCTATCTTGATCCAGCGAGAACACGCCTGTGTTGCGACGGCAGTGACCTGCCCATATCGGGAATGGTAAGTTACGCGGTTCCCTTTCGCCAGACCATCATGATTTATGGCCGTATTCCGGGAATGCAACTGTCGGCTCCGGTCGACAACTATGCAGATTTCATTACCGCCACTCTGGATTATTGAACGGTTCCAGTAGCCTGCGTCAATTGCAATAGAGGCACAATATCATGATTGCCGGTCAGAATGCGCAGCCCGATATTCGGCAGCGGCTCTGGCTGTGTCCTTCGCCACTGCTTCAAACGCAGCGACTTCCAGGATCATTCTGTCGCCCTTTTTGATCGCAGCCTCCAGCGTTACAGCAGCCGATGCGAGACCGGTGGCACCGATGCTGCAGGCCGCACCTTTCAGTGCGTGCAAGTAGCTGGAAAGCCCATGCCAATCATCATCAGCCGGCAAGTCAGACATTGTCTTTGGCAGAGACCGAAGTTCGGCTTCAAGAAGACCCAGCAAGGCCAAGACATTGCCCGGCCCGATTGTTGCTTGAAGATCAGATAATATATTGGGATCAAGAATGTGATGTTCCTTGGTCTCTGCCTCGCCAAATCGGTAGAATTGGCAAAATAAGTCAATGATCGAGCAATTATTTTGAATCAATTATTGAAATATGATGCGCCAACTTAATTTTTTCACGTGATTATAACTTAGAATCTCGCTTCTTGATTCAGAATAATTGCTTGCGTACGATTATGTACACCGAGTTTGCGCAATATTTCCTTTATGTGCGCCTTGATTGTTATTTCCGACAAGCAGAGGTCGTGGGCCAGTTGCTTGTTGAGACGGCCATCGCCCATTGCTTCGAGAACGCGGTGCTGTGCAGGAGTGAGATCTGCCAGTCGATCCCGTTTGTCCTTGCCCTTGCCGCTTTCATGGAAGGCCATGTCGGGAAACCAGCACTTGCCCGACAGCACGGCTCTGAAAGCTGCGATATGTATAGCTATTGGCTCGCATTTTGAGACAAAACCTGCCGCTCCGATATGTTGCACGCGCGCGATGATCGCAGGACTATCATGGCCGGAAACGACGACGATCGGTACGTCTTTGGCCAGGGTTCGGAGCTGCAGTAACCCGGCGAACCCCTTGCAGTCGGGAAGGGAAAGGTCGAGCGTGATAATTTGGGGACTGCCCGTCTGGAGTGCCATCAGCGCATCGGTCAGGCAGCCCGCAACCTTTATTTTTATATCCGGATCAATGGCCTTGAGCGCCATGCCTGCGGCTTCTCGGCACATCGGATGGTCATCAATGACCATCGCCGATGATCGGCTTGCTCTATCGCTTGTCGCGGGAAATGCCGTGATGATGGTAACCGGAGATCTCCTTGACAGGGAGTCTGCGCACAGCGAGCGCGGATAAACTAGTCACTGATTGGACAATCAATCAAATGATAGCGAATTTATCCGCCGCCGACGAGTTAAGTTACAACCAAAATGGGTTTCAAAATGGGCTCAAACCGGCGTTGTAGACGCGTCGCGCTTTTCGGAGTCCTGGTCCAGAGTGGCTGGACAACCGAAAAAATGGCCCCGGTCCGATAAGGATGGATCGCTATTTTTCGCAGCGGTGCTGCATAGGCGGCTATGGTCATCACCCATTGACCGACATGTTTTTGATTGCGCCACCCGGGCCGCCTGATTGCGATATATCGGTCTGCGAATCGCCATCAGCGAGACTTTGAAACTGCTGGGAATATGCAGGTTAGCCGGGAGGTTCGGCGATATTGCAGCGCTATCGACCGCGAAACCTCCCGGACTATGTTTGTCCTGATTCTTTTCCTTCATCTCGCGGCCTTGCGGCGCACGCTGCTCGGTTTAAATTCGCTCGATGACAATCGCCGGTGCCATGCCGCCCGCCGCGCACATCGTCACCAGGCCATAGCGGCCGCCAGAGCGTTCGAGCTCGTCGAGCGCGGTGCCGATCAGCATCGATCCGGTCGCACCAATCGGGTGGCCAAGCGCGCAGGCGCCGCCATTGATATTGACCTTGGCCCGGTCCAGCTCGAGGTCGCGGATGAATTTTTCGGCAACCACGGCAAATGCCTCGTTGATTTCCCAGACGTCAATATCGTCCTTGGTCAGCCCGGCTTTCTCGAGCACTTTCTTTGCCGCTGGAACCGGCGCATTGAGCATCAGTGTCGGGCAATCGCCGACATTGGCATAGGCCACGATCCGCGCCCGGGGTTTCAGGCCGTGCTTGTCGGCATAGTCTTTCGAGGTGATCAGCAAGGCCGCCGCACCATCGACAACGCCGGAACTGTTGCCGGCATGATGCACGCCTTCCCATTCCAGATCCGGATAGACCCGCTGGATCTGCTTGGCGAAGGTGACGCCATCGCCGAGATCGAAATCCTTCAGCGCGCCAAAGCTCGCCTTCAGTCCGGCGAGTCCTTCGGCGGTCGTTTGCGGGCGCGGGAATTCTTCATGATCGAGCGCGACGCTGCCATCCTCGTTATAGACCGTGATCAGGGATTTGGCGAAACGGTTTTCTGCGATGGCATGGGCTGCCCGCTTCTGGCTTTCCAGTGCCAGCGCGTCGACCGCCTCGCGGCTGATGCCTTCCTGCGCCGCGATCGCGTCGCCGCAGACGCCCTGGTGCGATTGCGGATGAATGGCATCGAGAGCCGGATTGCCCGAGCCCATGCCGAGTGGCTTGATTCCGGCGTCCGCTTCCTCGGCTCCGACCTGGGTCGTATAGCTCATCATCTCGGTGCCGCCGGCGATGACGCAATCTTCCATGCCCGACATCACCGTCGCGGTGGCAAAATTCACCGAGGTGATGCCGCCGCCGCAGAAGCGGTCGAGCGTGGTTCCCGATGCCTTGGTGTCATAGCCGGCAGCCAGCGCTGCCATCCGGCCCATGTCGCCGCCCTGCTTGCCCTTCTGGGTCGAGGTCGACCAGATGATATCGTCCACACTGGCGGTGTCGAGATTGTTGCGCTCCTTGAGCGCTTTCAGAACCGTGGCGGCAAGATGCTGCGGATGGAGATGCGACAGCGCGCCCTTGCCGGGTTTGCCAATGCCCCGGGGGGTGCGGACGGCGTCGATGATATAGGCTTCGGTCATGATATAATTCCTTTTGTTCAAACTGGAATCTGGTTGCAGGCGACACGCTTGTCCGGACGATAGTGCTGGCGCAGGCCAAGAATTTTTTCGGCAATCCTGTTGAGCAGCATGTCGTCGGCGCTACTTCCCTAGATATCGTCGATCATCTCGGCCAGCGTGGCCAGACATTCGCGGGCCAGCGAATTGCAGCGCTCGGGGGACCAGCCTTGCTCTGCGTCGGGCAAATTGCGATTATCCTTGAACGGCATTTCCAGAGTCATCGCGACCGCGCCGAAGCGTTCGGCTAGCTGGTTGGTCGACATCGACAGATTGGCCTTGCCCTTGGCGGCGGTGGGATAGCCGAGTGTGGTCTGGAAATCCGGCGTGCGCTGGGCAAGGCGGTTGCGGTAGCCGTGATAGGTCTCCAGCTGCGTGTCGGTGATCGAGGGAATGCCTTCGAAACCGGCGATGAAAACCGCGGGAATTGCTTCGTCCCCATGGACATCCATGGCAAAGCTGACGCCGCTTTTGTCCATCGCATTGCGGACGCACAGCACTTCGGGAGATTTTTCGGCGCTCGGTTCATGCCATTCGCGGTTGAGATTGGTTCCGGCAAAATTGGTTCGTAAATGGCCTCTCCGCGAACCATCCGGGTTCATATTGGGCACGATATGGAAGCGGCAATGCTGCAACAGCAGCCGCGCATTGGGATCGGCGGGGTCGGTCAGCATTTCCAGCGCGCCTTCCATCCACCATTCGGCCATGCTTTCGCCGGGATGCTGACGGGCATATAGCCAGACCTGCTTGTCGCCGCTGCCGATTTCCACGCAGTCTATCGGCTGACCTTCCAGGCTATGGCCAAGCGTCTGCACCGTGACGCCTTCAAAGCCTGCGGTTTCGGCGATCAGATCATGGTGGCGTTCGATGCTGTAGGGCGCGAAATAGGCAAACCAGATGATATTGCTGCTCGCGGTATAGCGAATCGAGAGGGTGCCGCTTTCCTCGTCATAGCTGCTCGCGGCGCGACCCCAATATTCGCGGTCCTCGCTGACGCAGGCGTTATAATCGGGCCAGCCTTGCGGATAGGCAGATTCTTTCAGACCGCCAATGTTCAGTTCCAGTTCGTCGCCAATCTGGCAGGCCACCCGGAAATGGAACCATTGGAAAAACTCGCTGTCCTTGTCCTTGCGGATCGACAGTTTTGCGGTGGTGCCTTCGATGGCATGGACTTCGATATTGCCGCTATCGAATGCGCTGGTGATTTTTATGCTCATGGCACCCTGATAGTGGTTCCGGACTCTCCGGGGAAGTCCCTGAATAAGGCTTCGGCCAATTTCGCGGCTGCCAGGCCGGGCTGGGACGCCGGTGAGCCCTGCTTGGCCTCGACCGATGCGCGGCCTTCCCAGACGACATTGCCGTCATCGCGCCTCGCAATGCGGACCGACAATTCGGTGACGATCTTGTCTTTCGGCTGGCCGCCGAGATTGATGCCAATGCCCAGACCGACGCCGGAGCCATAGCTGCCGGTACTGCCGCCGACACCGACCGAAACCGGTGATCGTGATCCACCAGCGCTCAACACCGCTCTATCGATCGTGTAGCGGGCGACATATTCGCTATTTTCGGCGTCATCGCGGGCTTCGGTGAAGCCGACTCGCTGCAATTCATGCAAGATGGCGGCGGAATAGGTCGTATATTCGATGCTGCGGCTATGGCCTTCGTCGGTGACATTGGCCTTGATGATGACACTGCCCGGCACAATCGGAGCGACTTGCGCGTTGTGAAACCGGGTGACCTCCACCGGCGGGGTCATCGCCGTGCATCCCGACACGAGCAGTGCTGCCAATGCTAGTGTCGCAAATGATTGAAAACCGGCCATAATAGTCACTCCTAAACTTGCCCCGCAGCATGTTAGCGCATAATCACTGTGACTGCGGCAAAAAAATTGTATCCATCGGCGACCGCGTTTAACCGGTTGGAGACACCAGAGCATTATACAGCCGATGACGAACATTATGGGGATTTAGAAAACATGGCGAAACCCTTCACCATATTGGTAACCGGCGGGGCCAGTTATATCGGCAGCCACGCGGTGCTGGCCTTGCGGGATGCCGGCTGGCCGGTTGCGGTGATCGACAATCTGACCACCGGCTTTCGCTGGGCGGTGCCGGAGGATGTTGCCTTTCATGAAGGCGATATCGACGATTCCGCCTTGCTCGCCCGGATCATCGAGGCCGAAAATATCGGTGCGATCATGCATTTTGCCGGTTCGATCATCGTGCCCGAATCGGTCGAGAACCCTCTCAAATATTATCATAACAACAGCGCCAAGAGCCGCAGCCTGATCGAATCGGCGGTGACTGGCGGCGTGCATCACTTCATTTTCTCGTCGACCGCCGCGACTTATGGCATCCCCGAGGAAAGCCCGGTCAGCGAAACCACCCCCCAGTTGCCGATCAATCCCTATGGCATGTCCAAATTGATGACCGAGCATATGCTGCGCGATGTTGCGGCGGCGCATGACCTGAATTTCTGTGCCTTGCGCTATTTCAATGTCGCCGGCGCCGATCCGCGGGCGCGGACCGGACAATCCACCGCTGGAGCGACTCATTTGATCAAGGTCGCGGTCGAGGCAGCGCTGGGCAAGCGTGACAGCGTCGCTGTCCTTGGCACTGACTATGATACGCCCGACGGCACCGGCGTGCGCGACTATATCCATGTTTCCGACCTAGCCGCTGCTCATGTGCTCGCGCTGGAAGCGCTGATCGCGAACCCGAATCGCAATCATCTGCTCAATTGCGGCTATGGTCGCGGTTTTTCGGTGCTCGAGGTTCTCGATGCCGTCGACCGGGTCACCAACATGCGAATCGAACGGAAAATGGAAGGCCGGCGCGCTGGCGACCCCGATTCGCTGATTTCCGACAATCGGGCGATCATGGAACGCTTTCCATGGCAGCCAAAACATGCCGATCTCGACGAAATTGTCGCCCATGCACTGGCGTGGGAACGCAAACTGATCGAAATTCGCGGAGAATAGCGCTGGTCGCTTGACTTTGGCGGCTGCCGACCTTAATTGCCCTGCTCAACGCAGCAAGGCTGCTTTCAAGAAATTCAGATAATCAAGGCGTGGTACCAAAATGAAAGTCCGCAACTCTTTGAAGTCGCTTAAAAACCGTCACCGGGATTGTCGCGTAATCCGTCGCCGTGGTCGCACCTATGTGATCAACAAGACGAATCGCCGGTTCAAGGCACGCCAGGGCTAATTGCGCTCTGCGCTGTTTTGGTAGGGACAAGCTACCATTGCTAAAATCGACACGATAATCTTTGATGTGGGCAATGTGCTCTATCAATGGGATTTGCGCTGTCTGTTCATAAAATTGTTCGACGATCCGCAGGAGCTGGAATGGTTTCTGGCGAATGTTGTCACGCCGGAATGGCATTTTGAACATGACGCCGGCCGGGCGCTTGCCGAAACGCTGCCGGAGCGCATTCGACTATTCCCGAAATATGAGTCCCATCTCCGGGCCTATGCGGCGCGGTTTAACGAGACCATTCCAGCAGCGGTCCCGGGATCGCTTGATCTGGTACACCGGCTCCATCAAAATAATGTCGCCATCTTCGGCATAACCAATTTCGGATCCGAGTTCTGGCAGGGTTTTCGTCCGCATGCCCCGGTTTTCGATTGCTTTCAGGATATTGTCGTCTCTGGTGATGAGAAGCTGGTGAAGCCGGATCCGGCCATCTACCATCTGGCACTGAACCGCTTTGCTCGCGAACCGGAACAATGTCTGTTCGTCGATGATCGTCCAGAGAATATAGCTGCTGCCATCGAACTGGGGATAGCGGGGCATGTATTTGAAACGGCCGCAGAACTGGAACAGGAATTGGTCGCGCTGGCGTTGCTTTAGGTTCGTCTAGGTCCTGACCCTAGCGGCGCTTGAGTTCGTCTCCGGTCAATCGCACGATATGCAGCAAATTGGTGGACCCCGGGGTACCAAAGGGAACGCCGGCACAGACAATCAGTCGCGATCCCGCTTCGGCCATCTTGTGGCGCAGGGCCATGCGCTTGGCTTTGCCGATCATTTCCTCGAAATTGGTGACGTCGCGGGTGACCACGGCATAAGCTCCCCATAACAGACCCACGCGACGCGCGGTATGCCGGTTGGGGGTGAGCACCATCAGCGGCACGGAGGGCCGTTCGCGCGCCATTCGGCGGGCGGTCGAGCCGGAAGAGGTATAGCAGACAATCGCCGACGTCTCGATCGTGCGGGCAATATTGTAGCTCGCCGCCGCCAGTGCGTCTGCGGTCGTTTCATCGGGGACGGTTTCGGTGAAATGCACCCGGTCAGCATATGACGGATCATTTTCCACCTGCGCGGCAATCCTGTCCATCATCGTTGCCGCCTCAATCGGCCAGTCACCGACGGCGGACTCGGCTGACAGCATGATGGCATCGGCACCGTCATAAATGGCGGTGGCGACATCGGATACTTCGGCCCGGGTCGGGGTAGGCGATTTGATCATCGATTCGAGCATCTGGGTGGCAACGACCACCGGGCGACCCAGTTTGCGAGCGGCGGCGACGATTTTCTTCTGTAGTGGCGGTACCTGCTCCGGCAATAGTTCGACGCCGAGATCCCCGCGCGCCACCATCACCGCATCGGACAGTTCGAGTATCTCGTCGAGCCGGTCGATTGCGGCGGGCTTCTCGATCTTGGCGAGCAGTGCGGCCTTGCCGCCGATCAGCCGACGCGCCTCGGCTACATCTTCGGGGCGCTGCACGAAGCTAAGCGCGATCCAGTCGACATCCTGTTCCAGCGCGAAGGTCAGATCCTTGCGATCCTTGTCGGTAAGCGAGCTCACCGGCAGCACCACTTCCGGAACATTGACGCCCTTGCGGTCGGAAATTTCGCCGCCAACGATCACCTTCGTCTCGACGCTCTTGCCATCGGCCTTTGTCACCTCCAGCCGGATTTTGCCGTCGTCCAGCAACAATGTATGTCCCGTCTGCAGCGTGCCCAATATTTCCTTGTGGGGCAGGCTGACGCGCGTCGCATCACCCTTTTTCTTGATCATGTCGAGCGTGAAGCGGGCGCCCTCTTTCAGCATCACCGGCGGTTTGGCAAAGGTACCGATGCGCAGCTTCGGTCCCTGCAGATCGGCGAGGATGGTGATCGGCCGGCCAATTTTCTTTTCCAGCGCCCGGATCGACTTCACATTGGCGGCATGCGCCGCATGTTCGCCGTGGCTCATGTTCATCCGGAACGCATCGACGCCGGCGCGGTACATTTTCTCGATCATTTCCGGGCTGCCGCTGGACGGCCCGAGCGTGGCCAGTACCTTGACTTTGCGATTGCGGGAGAAGATCGGCGATACCATTTACAAATTCCTTAGTGGCGCTTTACCTGCGCGTTGCCTAACCGTAATTCATGACAGGTTAAAAACAAAAAACAACGGAAACGAACATGACCGACCAAATATCTGATGCCGCCGCCGCAGCAGCCTTTCGCCGCCTGGTAAACCATCTTCAGCACCGCCATGATGCGGAAAATATCGATTTGATGGGGCTGGCCGGTTTCTGTCGCAATTGTCTCGCCGACTGGGTGATGGAGGCAACCAACGATGCTGGCGGCGCGATGACCAGGGATGAGGCCCGCAAGGCAATTCACGGTATGCCGGTCAACGAATGGAAGAAAAAATATCAGACTGAGGCGACGCCGGAGCGGCTCAAAAAGATGAAGGAAAGCGTGGCCAAAAACGCCGTCGCATCTTAAGGACAGGGTTCGAATTCGAACAAAATATTTCAAAGGAATGTTAGAATGAGCGAAGGCAATGTTGCCGCAGACCAGCTGCGTCTGTTTATTGAACGTATCGAGCGGCTGGAAGAAGAGAAAAAGGGCATGGCGGACGATATCCGCGATGTATATTCCGAAGCCAAATCACAAGGCTATGACGCCAAGATCATGCGTCAGATCGTGCGCTTGCGGAAAATGGAAGCGCATGACCGGCAGGAAATGGAAGCCATTCTCGACACCTATAAAGCGGCGCTTGGCCTGGCCTGATGATCGAGATTCGGTCCGCGACGGTCGCCGATGCGACACGCTGTGCCGAAATCTACGCGCCGTTCGTCAACAACAGCTGGGTCAGCTTTGAGCTGAACGCGCCCGACGCTGCAGAAATGGGCGCCCGCATTGCCAAAGCGCTTGATTCGCACGACTGGCTGGTTGCGGAAGCGGATGGCGTGGTGATCGGCTATGCTTATGGTTCCGAGCACCGGACGCGAGGGGCCTATCAAACCAGCTGTGATGTCGCTGTTTATGTCGATTCCGACCACGAGTGCCGAGGTGTCGGACGGAGCTTGTATGAAGCGCTGTTGCCGCGGCTGAAAGCCAGAAAGATGCACGCCGTTTTCGCGGGAATAGCCTTGCCAAACAAAGCCAGTATTGCATTGAATCAGGCAATGGGTTTTGAATGTGTCGGCACCTATAAGGAAGTGGGCTGGAAAATGGACGGCTGGCGCGATGTCGCTTGGTTTCAGCGGTTGCTCTAACGGCCGCAGGCGATTAACAGCAGTGGGTTAATGGTTCGGAATTTGAAGAATATGACAAATAATATGATCGTCACCACCACACCATCTATCGAGGGTCACGCGATTCGCGACTATCGCGGGATCGTTATCGGCGAGGTGATTGTCGGTGCAAACCTGTTCCGCGATCTGTTTGCCAGCATCACCGACATTGTCGGCGGGCGCTCGGGCAAATATGAAAATGTCTTGAAACGTGCGCGCGATGAAGCTTTGGCGGAGATGGAAGCAGAGGCGGCGAAGGTCGGTGCCAATGCGGTGGTCGGCGTCGATCTTGACTATGAGGTTGTCGGCGACAAGGGTTCGATGCTGATGGTATCAGCATCGGGAACCGCGGTAATCGTAGAATGAGCAAATTGGGAATTTGAGGTAAAATGGCAGGCCATAGTAAATTTAACAATATCAAGCATCGCAAGGGCGCTCAGGACAAGAAGCGTGCGGCGCAATTTTCGAAGCTGTCGCGCGAGATAACCGTGGCGGCCAAGTCGGGCATGCCGGATCCGGATTTCAATCCGCGTCTGCGGCTTGCGGTCAACAGCGCCAAAGCGGTGTCGATGCCGAAAGACAATATCACGCGCGCCATCGAAAAAGCGACGGCGAACGAAGGCGATGACTATAGCGAGATTCGCTATGAAGGCTTTGGCCCGGGTGGCGTGTCGCTGATCATCGAGACGCTGACCGACAATAATAACCGTACTTTTACCAATGTTCGTACAATTATGTCGCGAAATGGTGGTAATTTGGGCGAAAGTGGTTCGGTTTCGCACGGTTTTGACCGGGTCGGCTATATCCAATATCCGGCCAGCGCCGGCGACGAGGAAAAGGTCCTCGAAGCCGCGATGGAAGCCGGCGCCGAAGATATTTCTTCCGATGACGACGGCCATGAAATCTGGACCGCGATGGAAGATCTGCACGAAGTCTCCACTGCCCTGGAAAAGGCGCTTGGCGAAGCGGCCAGCGTGAAGCTCGCCTGGCGGCCTTCGGTTCAGGTCGAAGTGGATCAGGAGCAGGCCGAGACCTTGCTCAACCTGATCGACATGCTGGAAGAAGATGACGACGTCCAGACGGTCTGGGGCAATTATGACGTGTCCGACGAGATCATGGAAAAACTGAACGCCGAGTGATGTGGGAATTTGCCGCCAAGGCCGCACTCGCAGGAGTGATCGTGGCTCTGGTGGCAGGCATCGCCCAGCGTCAGCCGAGCTTCGGGGCGCTGGTCGCCTCGCTGCCCTTGATCTCGATATTGGGCATGATCTTTCTCTGGTATGCGCGGCCGGATGCGGAAAATATGGCGCTGCATGCCGAGGCGACTTTCTGGTATGTGCTTCCATCTCTTCCGATGTTCTTGTTGATTCCGATGCTGTTGCGCAATGGTGTCAGCTTCTGGCTGTCGCTGGCGGCTGGGTGCCTGCTGACGATCAGCCTCTACATGATCATGGCCTATGTCGGTCGCCGGATCGGCCTGCCGATCTGATGCGGCCGATCTGAGATGATCATTCTCGGCCTCGATCCGGGTCTCGGTACCACTGGCTGGGGCGTGATCGTGGCGGATGGCAACCGCCTGTCCCATATCGCCAATGGCCAGATCAAGACCGATCCGAAAATGGCTCTGGCCAGCCGCTTGCTCAAGCTCGACCTCGAACTCACCGACCTGCTGCTGGAATATCGGCCGGATGGCGCGGCGGTCGAGGAAGTGTTCGTAAACAGCAATCCGCAGAGCACATTGAAGCTGGGTCAGGCGCGCGGCGTGGTGCTACTCGGCGCGTCGCGGACCGGGATCGAAGTCGGCGAATATTCGGCGCGGACGGTGAAGAAATCCGTGGTCGGTGTCGGCAATGCGGGCAAGGATCAGGTGCAGGCAATGTTAAAGATTCTGCTGCCCGGCGTGAAGCTGGCCGGCGCCGATGCCGCCGATGCCCTCGCCGTGGCGATCACCCATGCGCATCACCGGAAACGGTAAACGATCCAATCACCGTTCGTCCTGAGCCTGTCGAAGGACCGGATCAATTTTTCTCGCACGAAGACACAAAGTCACGAAGACCAGTCCTTGGCACCAATCGCTTGGTGCCTTCGTGTCTTCGTGCGAGCCCTGATTTTGTAGCCCGCTTGCGCGGGGTAGAGAAAGAACACTGGATTGCGTGCCAAGTTAGTCTAAAACAACAATATGATCGCAAAGCTCACCGGGACCATCGACGAAATCGGCACGGACAATATTGTGCTCGATGTGCAGGGCGTTGGCTATCTGGTCTTCTGCTCGTCGCGCACCATCGGTGCGATCGGCGGCAAGGGCGATGGCGCGACCATCTATACCGAGATGCAGGTCAGCGAGACCGACATGCGCCTGATGGGCTTTGCCAGCGGCTCGGAGCGCGACTGGTTCCGCTTGCTGATTTCGGTACAGGGCGTCGGCGGCAAGGTGGCGTTGGCGATATTGTCGGCACTGGAACCGGGAGAAATCTCGCGCGCCATAGCAATGGGCGACAAGGCGATGGTCAGCCGCGCCAATGGCGTCGGGCCAAAGCTGGCGCTGCGGATTGTCAATGAATTGAAGGACAAGGTCGGCGGGATTGCGGTTGATCCGGTGATGGGCGCGGGCGGCGCAATCCACGCGCCTTCGAGCAACAGTGCCGACGCGGTCAGCGCGCTGCAAAATCTCGGCTTCAAGCCGGCGGATGCGAGTGCGGCTGTAGCAGCGGCAGACGCCGAGGCAGGGGATGGCGCAACGCTGGATGCGCTGGTGCGGCTGGCGTTGAAGAAGGCGGCGCGGTGATGGCGGAAGAAGCGGCTAACCCATGGAAGGTTTCTGCGTTGTTCGGGACAGCTTGTATCTTGCCCCCTATTCTGACTTGGGTGGCAGCGACTTTCAGTGAAAATTTTACTATCGCCGCTGTTCTTCTGTATCCCGCAGGCGCGTCCATATTTGTTGCTGCGTTTCAGGGTTTGCAAACAAGATTGCTGGCTGGATTTGTCTATCTCGTTCTTATGGCTCCAGTCTTACTATTCATTGTTCTAGAACGGGCATGCACTCTTTACGGCGGGTGTCCGTAGCCCCTATGATCGTTAACCTCATCTCTTCCCCCCGTCGCCCTGAACTTGTTTCAGGCTCCACTTCTCCATTCTCGCAGGCTGTGATTGGCGCGCTGTGGATGCTGAAACGAGTTCAGCATGACGGTGGTCTTATGAAATTAGGAGATTATCGGGGCCAAACCCAGATTGACCGCGAGATCAACCCATTGCGGGTTTTCCGATTCAATCAGGTTGATCTTCCAATGGCGGCGCCAGTTTTTCAGCTGCTTCTCGCGGGTGATCGCGTTGGTCATGTCGTCGAACATTTCAAAGCGGACAAGTCGATATACCGCATATTGCGACGTATATCCGGGCGTGAGCTGGTTGCGGTGCTGGTAAAGGCGCTGGATCAGGTTCGACGTTACGCCAATGTAGAGCGTGCCATAGGGCTGGCTGGTGAGTATGTAGACGCAGGGTTGTTTCACTTGTTGCACCGGCGGTATATGGGCGCACGATGGACGCTGAAACAAGTTCAGGGTGACGCATTCAGGGGTATTGGCCGTTACTGATAATCCGCATCTTACGCCGCAGCGGCAGCCGGAAGACATCGACGCGGCCCTGCGTCCGAAAACGCTCGATGAATTTATCGGGCAGGAAGCGGCGCGCGGCAATTTGCGGGTGTTTATCGACGCTGCCAAGGGGCGCGGCGAGGCGCTGGATCATGTGCTGTTCTTTGGCCCGCCGGGACTCGGCAAGACCACGCTGGCGCAGATCATTGCGCGCGAGCTGGGCGTTGGTTTTCGGTCCACTTCCGGGCCGGTTATCGCCAAATCCGGCGACCTCGCGGCACTGCTGACCAATCTCGAAGAAGGCGATGTCCTGTTTATCGACGAGATTCACCGGCTCAATCCGGTGGTCGAGGAGATACTCTATCCGGCGATGGAAGACCGCGCGCTTGATCTGATCATCGGCGAAGGCCCGTCGGCACGCAGCGTGCGGATTGATCTGCCGGCGTTCACCCTGATCGGTGCGACCACGCGTCAGGGGCTGCTGACCACGCCGCTACGCGACCGTTTCGGGATTCCGGTACGGCTTAACTTCTATTCGACCGAAGAGCTGGAGAAAGTCGTCCACCGGGCGGCACGGCTGCTCGATCTCGATATAGCGCCCGATGGGGCCACCGAAGTGGCGCGCCGCGCGCGGGGCACGCCGCGTATCGCCGGCCGCCTGCTCCGCCGGGTCCGCGATTTTGCCAATGTCGCGGGCACGAAACTTGTCGACCAAAAAATCGCCGATGCATCGCTGACCCGGCTGGAGGTCGACAGCATCGGCCTCGACGCCATGGACCGGCGCTACCTCTACATGATTGCGGATATCTACAAAGGCGGTCCGGTCGGGGTGGAGACGCTGGCGGCGGGCCTTTCGGAACCGCGTGACACGGTGGAAGAGGTGATCGAGCCCTATCTTATCCAGCTCGGCCTGATCGCCCGGACCGCGCGCGGCCGGACGCTCAATGACCGGGGGTGGAAACATCTCGGACTGAACCCTCCTGCGGGGAAAGAAGTGGGCGGGGAGCTGTTTGATTGATGATGAAAAGTATGGTGCTGATACTTGTTTCAAGCCTACTTTTTGTTGGATGTTCAGCCAATTCTGAATCTGAAGCCGCATTGCCCGGTGTGAAATGGCACTCCGCAGATGAAATTGATCCCCCTCATCTCAACATAGAGCATATCGTGGAATTGAAGGGGGAGGGAAAGCTCGTTCTGGATGGCAGAACAATGGATGAGAATGCTGCCAAAAAAGCATTCTCAGAAATCGCTGATGACCAGATTCTTGCCTACATTGATTATCGGCCTGTTTGCTCTGATCAGACGAAAAATGTTCTTAAGTTCAGGCAACTAATCGAGAATAGCGGCGTTTGTGCGGATAATTTCTGCATCTGCGGAGGGTATTTCAACTATGAAGAGCCTCCGCCGAAGCCCAGGTAGCATGGGTGCCGCTGGATATCCGGTGCGGCAGGATGATCGTGCACACCGGACCCGCCGCTAGGTCCTTTGCATCGATAATGATACATTCCGACCGGTCCTGCGCCATGTCGGTGATGAAGCTGATCAGATAGCCGTCATCCTCTGATTGCGCGTTGGCGCGCGGGATGAACGGGGCTTCCGAACCGAATCTCTGTTCGCCGAAACCAAAATGCTCGGCCTCGCCGGTCTCCAGATCATGTTTGGTCAGGCCGTTGAACAGGAACCAGCCCGGCTCCCCGGTCACGCTATAGACATAGCGATAGGGCTGGCCGGCAATCTGCTGGTTGATCATCCCGAATTCGACCGGATAATCGTCGAACAGGGTTTCTTCCCGGGTTTCTCCGGTCTTCAGGTTGAAGCGCCAGCGATGCAATTCGGGTTTGAAACTGTGCAGATCAATGCTCGCGCCCATGCTTTCATAGCCGGCCGGGAAATCGGTCAGCGGCGGTGGTACCGGATCATTCTGGAAATAGCCGTCGAGCACGACTTCATCGCCATCCTCATAAGCATTGGCCCAGTGGAGCACGTAGGTCGGTTTGGCCTCGAACCATTTTATCTCTTCCGGTTGCCCCATGCGCGGGATGATGCCGAAGCGGGTCGGCTGATGGGGATGCCAGGCGGGGATGCGCAGGCCGCGGTCGAGCAGATCTTCTTTCCAGTAGAGCGGGCAGTCGTTGAAAATCGCTTAATTCTCGGTGAACGCCATATCATGCGGCAGGCGCGGACCCGGCAGTGCGATCGGAATGAAATGCTTGAGTCTGTTGTCTGGTCCGACCACGCCATAATGGAGATAAGGCGCGTTGGTCGAATAGTTGAAAAACAATAATTCGCCGGTGGCTTCATCGACTTTCGGATGGGCGGAAATGCCGTTTTCCGGCACCCAGTCTGCCGTGCCCAAAGTTTCGAGCGTCTGCGGATCAAGCCGATAGCCTTCGCCGCATTGGTAGAAGGTCGAGAGGATTGCGCCGGCATGGACCACGACATCGGTCGAGCTGCTGTCCTTGACGCTGCCATGCGCGCCCCAGCCGGGTCTTTTGCTATCGGACGGTTTGCCCATGATCCCGACCCACAAAGGTCCGCCTTCTGCCTGCTCCGCCTCAAAACCCTCGGTGCGGACAAAGCGGTTGCGATAGGTCGCCTTGCCGTTCTGCAAGCGGATCGTGTGAATCATCCCGTCGCCGTCAAAGGGATGGTAGCGGCCAATGCTGTCATGCACCGGATTTTCGGTATTGCGGACATAGAGGCCATCGATATCGGCCGGGATTTCGCCGATTATTTCCAGCTCATCCGTGGCCAGCTCCTCGAAAACCGGGGTCCAGGCGCCATTGCGATAGGGGTGGTCATTCGGCTCCAACGTTACCTTCACCTGATTGACCGGGGTACCCATCAGTCGCGCAGCAATTCGTTGATGCCGGTCTTGGAGCGGGTTTGTGCATCGACCGTCTTGACGATCACGGCGCAATAAAGCGACGGTCCTGGCATACCATCAATATTAACTCTGGGCGGCAATGTGCCCGGCACCACGACCGAATAAGGCGGCACTTCGCCGATCCAGATCTTGCCGGTGACCCGGTCGACAATCTTGGTCGATGCGCCGAGATAGACGCCCATCGAGAGCACGGCGCCTTCGCCGACGCGCACGCCTTCGGCAACTTCGGCGCGTGCGCCGATAAACGCGCCATCCTCGATGATCACCGGACCGGCCTGCAATGGTTCGAGCACGCCGCCGATGCCAGCGCCGCCGGAAATATGAACATTCTTGCCGATTTGCGCGCAGCTGCCGACCGTGGCCCAGCCGTCGATCATGCTGCCTTCATCGACAAAGGCGCCGATATTGACAAAGCTTGGCATCAGCACGACGCCGCGCCCGATGAACGCGCCCTGCCGGACGATCGAGCCGGGCACCGACCGGAATCCGGCTTCGCGGAAACGGTTCTCGCCCCAGCCAGTGAATTTGCTTGGCACCTTGTCCCAGTGATTGGCGCCACCGGGGCCTTCGATCAGATGGTTGTCGTTGAGCCGGAAGGAGAGCAGCACGGCTTTTTTTAGCCACTGGTTGACGACCCACTGGCCATCCTTTTTTTCCGCAACCCGGGCGGTGCCGTTGTCGAGCATCGCCAGCGCCTGATTGACCGCATCGCGCTCCGCTCCCTGTGTCGTAAGGCCCAGTGATTCGCGCTTGTCCCAGGCGGTGTCGATGATGGTCTGCAATGCTGCGGTCATGTTGGTATTTCTTCCTTGGCGGTGTGGAGGCCGGTTACCCAGCTTTCCAGATCGGTGATTTCATGGTCAATATAGGCGGGATCATGCTCGCGGCCAGCCCATTCTGCACCAGTGTTGATCCACACGGTGGTCATGCCCAAATCTTTCGCCGGACGCAAATTTCGCGCCATATCTTCGACAAACAGGGCGCGGGTCGGGTCGATACCAGTGGCTGCGATCATGCTGTGATAGGCGGCTGTTTGAGGCTTGGGGACAAGGCCGGTATCCAATATGTCGTGCATCTGATGAAACAGACCGCCCAGGCCGCGCTTTTCCAATACCCGTTCTGCATAAGGCCGGTCGGCATTGGTGAATACCAGCTTCTCGCCCGGTAACGCTTCAATCGCTGCTCGCACCAGCGGTGCAGGCGACAGGCGGTCCATATCGATATCATGGACAAAATCGAGGAAATCAGCCGGATCGGTGCCATGATGATGCATCAGGCCGGCCAGCGTGGTGCCATGATCGTGGAAAAAGCCCTTCTGGATTTTTCGCGCTTCGACCGGATCACAATTCAGAGCCTGGGCGATATATTCACCCATCTTGACATCGATCAGCGCGAACAGGTCGCAATCGGCCGGGTAGAGCACATTGTCGAGATCAAAAATCCAGTGATCGATATGGGAAAGTTCCGGTGGCATGGCGCAATCGCCTAAAGACCGTTTCCGGCAATCACAAGCTGCAATATTGACTAGGCCCGCGCTCCGGCACCCTTGATAGTTGTACTATTGTGACGGAGAGCCTTGAGGACGGTATCGACAATGCCATCCGCATCTAGGCCCGCTTTGGCATATTGCACATCCGGCTTGTCCTGATCCTGAAATATATCAGGCAGGCGCAAGGTACGGATTTTGAGCCCGGCGTCTGTCAGGCCATTGTCAGACGCATAAGTCAGCACATGCGCGCCGAGGCCGCCGACAGAGGCTTCTTCGACCGTAACCGCGACTTCATGCGTCGTCAGCAATTTGCGGATCAGCTCTTGATCGAGCGGTTTGGCGAAGCGCAGGTCGGCGACGGTTGTGCTGAGTCCTTTGGCCTCGAGCCGCTCTGCGGCCTTCTTGGCTTCTTCGAGTCGGGCACCGAGCGAGAGAATTGCGACCTTGGTGCCCTGCTTGATGATTCGGCCCTTGCCGATTTCCAGCTGTTCGAGCTTTTCCGGAATCGGCACGCCGGTGCCATTGCCGCGCGGATAGCGAAAGGCGATCGGACCGCTGTCGTGCAAGGACGCGGTATAGGTCATATGCGCCAGCTCTGCCTCATCGGCTGCGGCCATCACGACGAAATTGGGCAGGGTTGCCAGATAGGTGACATCAAACGATCCGGCATGGGTGCTGCCGTCCGCTCCGACCAGCCCGGCGCGGTCAATTGCGAAACGGACAGGAAGATTCTGGATCGCCACATCGTGGACAACCTGATCATAAGCGCGTTGCAGGAAGGTCGAGTAGATGGCGCAGAAAGGCCGCATGCCCTGGGCCGCGAGACCGGCGGCAAAGGTTACGCCATGCTGTTCGGCAATGCCGACATCAAAGGCCTTGTCGGGATGCGCCTTGGCGAATTTATCAACACCGGTGCCCGAGGGCATGGCTGCGGTAATCGCGCAGATACGAGGATCGCTATCGGCCAGCTTGGCAAGCGTTTCGCCAAAGACATTCTGATAGGCCGGCGGTCCGCCGCCCGGTCCCTTATCCTGTTTGCCGGAGACCACATCAAATTTAGCCACGCCATGATATTTGTCGTCGGCTTCCTCGGCAAATTTATAGCCCTTGCCCTTTTCGGTGACGACATGGATCAGGCAGGGGCCTTCGGCGGCATCGCGGACATTTTCCAGAATCGGGATCAGGTGCTCCAGATTATGGCCGTCAATCGGACCGACATAATAGAAGCCGAGTTCCTCGAACAGGGTCCCGCCCATCGTCATGCCGCGGGCATATTCGTCGGTCTTGCGCGCCGCATCGTGAAGCGCCTTGGGAAGCTTGCGCGCGATCCGCCGCGCCAGCTGGCGCACACCGAGAAATTCCCGGGAGGATACGATTCGGGCGAGATAGGCCGAAAGCCCGCCCACCGGCGGCGCGATCGACATATCATTGTCATTGAGAATGACGACCAGCCGGTTGCCGGCCGCCTCGGCATTGTTCATCGCCTCATAGGCCATGCCCGCGCTCATCGCGCCGTCGCCGATGACGGCAATACCGCGTCCGGGTTTATTGTTTAGTTTGTTGGCAATCGCAAAACCAAGGGCAGCGCTGATCGAGGTCGAGCTGTGCGCGGCACCAAAGGGATCATATTCGCTTTCCGACCGCTTGGTGAAGCCGGAAAGTCCGCCGCCCTGCCGCAGGGTCCGGATCCGGTCGCGGCGTCCGGTGATGATCTTGTGCGGATAGCTTTGATGGCCGACATCCCAGATCAGCCGGTCTTCGGGTGTGTTGAAGACATAATGGATGGCGGTCGTGAGTTCGACAACGCCCAGGCCAGCGCCCAGATGGCCGCCGGTTGTCGAGACGGTGTCTATCACTTCGGCGCGCAGCTCATCGGCAAATTGGCGGAGCTGGGCGGGCTTCAATTTGCGCAAATCGGCTGGAAAGGAGACATTATCCAGCAAAGGTGTATTCGAAACCGGCATATTCACTCCCTGTTTGATTCCAGCTTTAACGGCATCACAATGCTCTGTCGAACTTTCAACTGACAGCTGGTTGAATTTCGCTGACACACAGGATGGATTAATTGCATTTCTGGCAAATGCCGCGCACCTCTATCACCGGACGGATGGATTTAAATCCCTGACTTTTTGCGACTTTGCGGACTTGCTGCGACAGGGAGTCATCATCAATATGGGTTGCTTCGCCGCACGTGTCGCAGACCAGAAAAATACAGTCATGCTCGCAGCCGGGATGGCTGTTGGCGAGATAGGCATTGGCGCTTTCGATCCGCATCGCGAGATTGTTCGCCACGAAAAGGTCGAGAATCCGGTAGACGCTGTTCGGTGCGACGCGTTTGCCGCGCGCGGCGGAAACCAGCTCGGCGATGTCATAGGCCGATGCCGGGCGAGAGAAACCGGCCAGCGAATCAAAGATCGCCGCTCTTGTATCGGTCCATTTCTCGCCGGATTTTTCCAGATTGGCGCGTGCAGCGTCGGCTAAAGAATCGCCTTGATGCTCATGATGATCATGTTTTCCCATAGGGATAATTTAGGGATGTTTCGCCGCGAGGGCAATGGGGCGCAATCAATGGGTGGCGCGGTAGTTCAAATCATGGCCCAGCGCGAGCAATCCGACGCCCAGCATGGTGTACAATACTTCGGCGGCGCCATGCCCGCTATTATGCCCGATCGATATCGCGCCCATCATCATACCCAGCCCGAGACTGCCGATGGCGACCGGCATGATATAACCATGATCCAGCACGCCGCGTCCCAGAGTGAAAAAGCCCAGGGCAATGGCGACCCCCAGACCAATTTCATGGAATAGCGGATTGAGAAGCATACCGCCTGCCGAGGATAGAATTGCGACAAGGGCGATGGTCGAGACACAATGGACAACGCACAGGCCGGACAGGAGTACGGCCATACGGTCCCACAGGCCGTCCCTGACCAAAAGACCATCTTTGTCCCACAATTTTGTTGTCGTAAACACGACTCACTGCCTCACTTGTTGGTTGCGTGAGATGGATATAGGAAAAAGTGTGTTAAGATACAACATATCATTATTGCATTTTCCGGCTGGCGCCCGTGTTTCTGGTTGTCAGGCCATGGTTTTGATCCCAAATAGCGGCCAATGACCGATCCGATCGCCCTGAATCTGCCGACTGGCGCGGCACGCACCCGTCCCACAGCCATCGCAAAATGGCTCTATTCCGTCGCTTTTCTAGTGTTCATAATGGTCGTCGTCGGCGGCATCACCCGGCTGACCGAATCGGGACTGTCTATAACCGAATGGAAGCCGGTGACCGGCGCGCTACCGCCGCTGAGCGAAGCAGACTGGCTGTCGGAATTTGCGAAATATCAGCAGATCCCGGAATATCGGGAAATTAGCGGTCCTGCGGGCATGACGCTGGCGGACTTCAAGTTCATCTATTTCTGGGAATGGGTCCACCGCCTGCTCGGACGGTTGATTGGCCTAGCCTTTGCGCTGCCGCTGCTCTGGTTTGCGATGAAGCGGGCGATCCCGTCCGGCTATGGCGGGCGCTTGCTGGCGCTGCTCGCGCTCGGCGGCTTGCAGGGCACGATTGGCTGGTGGATGGTCAGTTCCGGTCTGAGCGAACGGACGGACGTCAGCCATTTCCGGCTGGCGGTGCATTTGTTGACCGCGCTGTTCATTCTGGGCGGTCTCGTCTGGACGGCGCTCGATCTGCGCCGGCTGGCGGCGGGTCAAGAAAAGCCGGCGCGCATGACCGGCCTTGGCATCGCAGTGCTGGCGGTGCTTTTGGTCCAGCTTCTGTTCGGTGCCTATACTGCGGGTCTGAATGCCGGCTATGTGTCCAGCACATGGCCGCTGATGAACGAATATTTTATCCCTGGCGGGATCAATTGGGACGCCGGCACGTGGAGTGCGCTCAACAATGATCCCTATCTGATCCATTTCATCCATCGCTGGTGGGCTTGGGTCGTCGTCGGATTTCTCGTCATTCTTGCTCGAAGGGTGCGGCCTATTGACCGCAGCGCCTCGATAGCGATCCACATCGCTTTTGGCAGCCAGATATTGCTCGGAATCGCAACGGTGATGACCGGAATTGATATCCATCTTGCGGTATTGCATCAGGCGGTGGGTGCGCTTGTGGTCGCATCGACAATATGGGGCGTGCATCTGATCGGCCGTGCGCCGCAGTGAGCCATTCTCGAGCGGACAGGCGTTTCGGCTAAGCAGCACCAAGAAAAAGGGTCGTGCGGCCAGGCTCCAAACCACGCACGGTAATATTATACCCTCCAGCAAAGCCCCGCTTTCGCTTGACTTGCCGCAAAAACAACGCCAATAGCACTCCAGTTTGCCGGACTCCTGCGAATCAGGATCGTTCGGCATTTGTTATTTTTGAATTCCAATTCTCCAAGAAGGAGCCACCCCATGAAGGGTATCACCAAACAGACCCAGTCGGCCAAGCCTGCTGACGTCGAAAAGAAATGGCATATCATTGATGCCGAAGATCTTGTCGTTGGCCGGGTTTCCTCGATCATCGCCAACATTCTGCGCGGCAAGCATAAGCCAAGCTACACCCCGCATGTCGATTGCGGTGATCATGTCATCGTGATCAATGCTGAAAAGGTGAAGTTCACCGGCAACAAGACCAAACTGAAAACCTATTACAAGCACTCCGGCTATCCCGGCGGCATCAGCGGTACGACCGCGGAAAAGATCCTCGAAGGTCGTTTCCCCGAGCGTATCATCGAAAAAGCCGTCGAGCGGATGATCCCCAAGGGCCCGCTTGGCTTTGCCCAGATGCGTGCATTGCACGTTTTCGCAGGCACCGAGCATCCATATAACGGCCAGAGCCCAGTGGCGCTCGACGTCGCTTCGATGAACCGTAAGAATAAGGTGGGCGCATAATGTCTGACGTAAAAACCGATCTCGCTGATCTGAAAGATATCGCTGGCCCGGCTGTGGTCGATGCACCGGTTGCTGCCGACGCAGACGCGGAAGTTGTAGCCGTTGAACCACCCGTATCCACCATGCCCTTGCGCGAGCAAGAGCTGGACAAATTTGGTCGTGCTTATGCGACCGGTCGCCGGAAAGACGCGGTTGCCCGCGTATGGCTGAAGCCTGGCAAGGGCAAGATCACGGTCAATGGCCGCGATCAGGAAACCTATTTTGCCCGCCCGACCCTGCGTCTGGTGCTCAATCAGGTTTTTGCGATTACCGAACGCGAAGGCCAATATGACGTTGACGTCACGGTCAAAGGCGGCGGTCTTTCGGGACAGGCTGGTGCGGTCAAGCACGGCATTTCGCAGGCGCTGACCAAATATGAACCAACGCTGCGTGCCGTTGTCAAGGCGGCAGGCTTCCTGACCCGTGACAGCCGCAAGGTCGAGCGGAAGAAATATGGTAAGGCGAAAGCGCGTAAGAGCTTCCAGTTCTCCAAGCGTTAAGCGAACCGACATCGAAATACGGAAAAGGCGGCCTGCGGGTCGCCTTTTTTATGGCTGTCGGCTTTTAGGGCCTCCGGGAATTTGGCACGGGATGCTGGGGCTGCCTGATCGCGGACCGGCTTGAGACGAACAGCATGATGGTCGTCAGTATCGCTGAGATCAACATCACCCACGCGGCCCCGATTGTACCGAAGCTTGGCAGAAATGCTGCCATGAGGAGTCCGAGTGCGACCAGTCCAACAAGCCGGGCGACGAGCGCATTTCGTGCGCGCCCGGCCGCCTGCAGCAACGGCTCTAGGCCCAGGCCTGCCAGGCTGATGATGGTCGCAGCACCGAGCAGCAGCAATAGCGGGAAAGCTGCGAGATATTCGGGGCCGGAAATCAGGGCAATGATATATTTGCCGAGCAACAGCAGGCCAATGAAGAGTACCGCGCCGCTGATCGCCGAAGCCCTTAGGGATCGCCAGAACAGGGCCCGCAATTCCCGCGATTGGCCGATAGCGAATAATCGGGACAGTTCGGCAAATAGCGGGCGGGCAAATACCTCGGACAGCCGGTTGAGGCTATTGGCAAGCTGATCCGCCAGACGGAAGAGGCCAGCTGCTGCTGGGCCGACGAAAAAACCGACAATCACGACTACCAGCCGTTCGCGGACAACGCTGATCAGATAGGCAAGATTGGTGAACAGCAGAAATGCCAGAAATTCTTTTCGGCTGGGGGGCACAACTGCCAGAGCGGCTGCGTTGCGCAGCGGGTGGTCGGTCTCGTCGCGCAGCCACACCATCAACCACATGACCACAAAGCTGACAAATTCGGATAGTCCCCAGACAATCAGAAATCCGGTCATGGAAGGTGTCGTCAAAAACAGGATCAAGGCCCCGGCGAAGCGGACGATGGGAATGATGGCGTCGCCAAAAGCATTGCCGCCAAAGCGATCCTGGGCACGCAAAATACCGATTGGTGTCGACCGGACCGACAGGAACACGATGACGCCATAGCCCATGATTGCCTGGACGACCGGAACGCTCCAACCAAATTGGGAGGCCCCATAAGGGAGCATCAGCCACAGGGCTCCGCAAGCAGCAAGCCCGCCGAGCAATTCAATCCAGAAGTTTTGTGCCGACAATTTTCGAAATTCCCGATGCTGGCCAGCCAGCAAATAGGGCACGCCAAATTGAACGACCGCCTGCCATGTCTGGAGTTTCAATATTGCTGTCAGCACCTGAACCGCGCCGACGATCACCATGAATTCACCGAAGCCGGCGACGCCTAATGTCCGAGTCAATATCGCGAGATAGAAAATGCTCAGGATCGCACCGACGCCCTTGGCGGAAAACAGCCAGCTGCTGTTGCGAAACACCCGGGCAAGCGAATCCTCGCTGGTGGACCATCTGGAGAGCATGTTTCGCGACACAGGTTTCAACTTTTCCAATATATGATCCGGCGGTTGAGCCTTTCTTTATCGCAAAATCCAGTTTTTTCTTTTTCTCTATTGTCACGTTGATGATGGAAAAATCCGGTGTAATTGCCAAAGCGAGCCAGCAATGCAGTTTTTTGGGTGGCTTGCCGGGCTGCTGCTGCTAGCGAGGCAATATGACCCAAGATAACCGCACCGCAGACATCGCCAATTTCGTCACCCATCTGGAATGCTCCAAAACCGGAGATTTTTTGGCGGCGGGGACCATACAAAACCTGTCGCCGGCTGGCGCGCCAATATTGGTGCGCTATGATCTGGCTGCGGTTGCTGAAACGCTCACCAAGGAAAAGCTGGCCGCTCGGCCAACCGACCTCTGGCGCTATCGTGAGCTGTTGCCCGTCGTCAGCGCCGCCAATATTGTCTCGCTGGGCGAGGATATGACGCCTTTGATCACGCTCGACAATTCGCTCGGTTCCAATGTGATCGTCAAGGATGAAGGCCGTCTGCCAACCGGATCGTTCAAGGCGCGCGGGCTGGTTATGGCGGTGACGATGGCCAAGGAACTGGGGCTGAAACGACTCGCCATGCCGACCAATGGCAATGCTGGTGCCGCGATGGCTGCCTATGCCCGGCGCGCCGGGATGGAGGCTTTTGTTTTCTGTCCGGATGACACGCCGGAAGTGAATGTGCGGGAGATCGCCTTGCAGGGCGGCAAGATCTGGCGGGTGAACGGTCTGATCAACGACTGCGGCAAGATCGTTGCTGATGGTGAAGCGGAAATGGGCTGGTTCAATCTCTCGACGCTGAAAGAGCCTTACCGGATAGAGGGCAAGAAGACGATGGGCCTGGAACTGGCCGAGCAACTGGGCTGGGAAATGCCGGATGTGATCTTCTATCCGACCGGCGGCGGTACCGGCCTGATCGGCATGTGGAAAGCGTTTGATGAACTGGAAGCGATCGGTTTCATCGGCTCGGCGCGCCCCCGGATGGTCGCGGTGCAGGCCACCGGCTGCGCGCCGATTGTCGATGCCTGGGAAAAGGGCCTCGACCATGCGCCACTGTGGGAAAATGCTCATACTGTGGCGGCGGGAATCCGCGTGCCGGTCGCGATCGGCGACTTTCTGATTTTGCAGGCGGTTCGAGATTCGGGCGGCTTTGCGATTGCGGTCGAGGACGAGGCGATAATCGCGGCGCAACAAAGGATCGGTCAGGAGGACGGGCTGCTGCTCTGTCCCGAAGGTGCCGCCACCGCTGCCGCTTATCTGAAAGCGCTGGAAGATGGTCTGATCAGCAAGAGTGACCGCGCGGTGTTGTTCAATTGCGGCAATGGCCTCAAATATCCCATGCCCGCCGCTGATGCCGCGCTTGATCGCCATCAGCCAATCGACTGGAGCGCCATTGCCAGCGCCTGAGCGGCTGGCTAAGGCTCTACCCATGAAATGGTTTGTCATGATCGGCGTGTTGCTACTGGGCCTGGGCGGCTTCTCCTGGTGGTTTTTCTCGCAGCCCGGACCGAAGCAGCTGGATATGGTCAATGACGTCATCCCGGGCGACAACAATGCGAAGCTGCTGGTGCGGGATCAGATTTACGACAAGAAGCTGGGCCTGGGGCTCAATATCTGGACTCCGAATAGCGTTGCGACCAAGCCGCTTCCGGTAATCTTCTTCATCTATGGCGGCGGCTGGCGCGACGGGGCCAAGAACCAATATGCCTTCACTGGCCGGGCGCTGGCCAATCGCGGCTATATCGTTGTGTTGCCCGACTATCGCCTCTTCCCGAAAACGCGTTTCCCCGGCTTCCTTGAAGACAGCGCGAAGGCGCTGTCTTGGGTGGATGATAATATCGGTCGATATGGCGGCGACGCGAGCCGTATATTTCTGTCTGGCCAATCTGCTGGTGCCTATAATGTGATGATGCTGGCACTCGACCCGCAGTGGCTGGGTCGGGAAGGCAAGTCACCAGACCTGATCCGCGGCGTGGCAGCGCTGGCCGGACCCTATGATTTTTATCCGTTTGACTCCGAATCGACCAAGCAGAGCTTTGGTGATTATCCTGCGCCGGAAATGACCCAGCCAGTCAATTTTGTCCGCGCTGATGCGCCGCCGCTGTGGCTTTCGAGCGGTGCCGATGACACCCAGGTCAAGCCCCGCAACAGCAAGATATTGCGCGACAAGATCCTCGCAGCGGGCGGTGATGCGGAATATGTCGAATATCCCGATGTCGACCATCTGGAGATCATGATGGCGCTGGCCAAGCCGTTTCGGTACAAGGCCCCGGTGCTGGATGACATGGTCGCCTTTTTTGAGCGCCACAAGTGATTGCATGATTTGAAAGCGCTACTGTCGTTTTTGCAGTGCAAAATGGTTGAGATAGCAGCATTTCTTGGTTATGCCGATCGGCAGAAAAAGGGAATCCGATAGACATGGCTACTTTCACGCTCCCCAAGAATAGCAAGATCCGCAAAACCGGCGAGTTGCATCAAGCACTGACCGGTGGGAAAAAGCGGCCGTTTAAAGTCTACCGCTATGATCCCGACAAGGGCGAGAATCCTCGCTACGATACATTCGAAATTGATACGGATGAATGCGGGCCAATGGTGCTCGACGCATTGATCAAGATGAAGTCGGAGCAGGATGCGACGTTGACCTTCCGCCGGTCGTGCCGCGAAGGCATTTGCGGGTCCTGTGCGATGAATATCAACGGCAAAAATGGTCTGGCCTGCACCACTGCGATTGAAGATTGCGGGAACAAGGTCACGATTACCCCGCTGCCGCACATGGAAGTCATCAAGGATCTGGTCCCGGACTTCACTCATTTTTACGCTCAATATGCCTCGATTCAGCCCTGGCTGAAAACGGTCACGCCGGCGCCATCGGGCAAGGAGCGGCTGCAGTCGCCGGAAGATCGCGGTAAACTGGATGGTCTGTATGAATGCATATTGTGCGCCTGCTGCCAGACCAGCTGCCCGAGCTATTGGTGGAACAGTGACAAGTTTCTCGGCCCCGCGATCCTGTTGCAGGCCTATCGCTGGCTCGCCGACAGCCGCGATGAAATGACCGGTGAGCGGCTTGATGAGCTGGAAGATCCGTTCCGGCTCTACCGCTGCCACACGATCATGAACTGTGCCAACGCCTGTCCCAAGGGTCTGTCCCCGGCCAAGGCGATCGCCGAGATCAAGAAGATGACCGCATCCCGCGAAATCTGACGGCCGGTAAATACTGATGGCCGAGACCGAGCCCAATTTTGTCATAAGCGATCCCGACCCGGACCATCCGGGCTGGAATAGCTGGGTGTTGACTGACCCGGATTGTTACAACAGCTTTCTCGGCCGGATGATTGTCCGGCGCGGCGGCGACGGGCTGGGTGACAATATCGCCCGGGTCCGCATGTTCCCCGAACGCAAGCACCGCAATCTCGGCGACGTCGTCCATGGCGGCACGATGATGGGTTTCATCGACTGTTCGCTGTTCGCCGCAATGCGGGTGCTGAACATCGGTCCGTCCGGATTTGCGGTGACGCTGGAGCTGCAGACTCATTTTATCGGCGGTGCCCGGCTGGACGAACCGCTCGAGGCACAGGTCGAGATCGCCCGCGAAACCGGCCGCTTCCTGTTCATGCGGGGACTGGTGGTGCAGGGGGATGCCGGACAGGATAATATGGCCTCGTTTACCGCGATCGTGAAAAAGGCACCCAATCAGAAAACCGATTTGCAATGAGCTCATTCTATCAGCGCTATCAGGCGCTGATGGCGCAGGGGGAACTGAAGCCCGATGCCGATCAGGAGGCCTGCGCGCAACGCCTCGCCTCTCTGCAGGCAGAGCTGGAAGCGGTGCCACCGCGCGGCAGCCTGTTGTGGCGGACATTCGGCAAAAAACCGGCAGCCCCCAAGGGCGTCTATATGTGGGGTGGAGTCGGGCGGGGCAAGTCGATGCTGATGGACCTGTTCTACGACAATCTCGCGATCAAGCGGAAGAAACGCGCCCATTTTCATGAATTCATGCTGGATGTACACGCTAGAATCCGGGATGAGCGCAAGAAGGAACTCGGCGATCCGATCGTTCCGGTTGCCGCTGCTTTGGCCAGCGAGGCCCGTTTTCTGGCCTTTGACGAAATGGTGGTGAACAACAGCGCCGATGCGATGATCATGTCGCGGCTGTTCACCGGTCTGGTTGAGACTGGCGTGACGATCGTCACGACCTCCAACCGGCCGCCCGATGATCTGTACAAGGACGGTCTCAACCGCGAGCATTTTCTGCCGTTCATCGAACTGCTCAAGACGCGGCTGGATGTAATTTCCCTCAATGGTCCGACCGATTATCGGCGCGAACGGCTAGGCGGCGTTGGTCTCTGGCATGCGCCCATTGGGGAGGTTGCGACACAGGCTTTGCGGGATGCGTTTTTCCGGCTGACCGATTATTCGCCCGATGATGCAGCGCATGTGCCGAATGAAGAATTGACCCTGCCGGACGGACGGACGTTGCACGTGCCAAAATCGCTGAAAGGTGTGGCGGTCTTTTCGTTCAAGCGCCTTTGTGCCGAGGCCCGTGGCGCTCAGGATTATCTGGCGATTGCACGGCATTATCACAGCGTCATCATTGTCGGTATACCGGTGCTTTCGAAAGAGAATCGCAATGAGGCCGCGCGGTTTGTAACTTTGATTGATGCGCTCTACGAATATAAGGTGAAGCTGCTGGCGGCGGCTGACGCGGACCCGGATGCGCTTTACCCGGAAGGTGACGGCAGCTTTGAATTTGCGCGGACAGCCTCACGTTTGATCGAGATGCAATCCGATGAATATCTGGCTTTGGGCCATGGATCTGAAAGTAAAATATAGGAGAGGCATTATGCGGACGAGGATTTTTTCGGGATTGGCTGCAGCGGCGATATTGGCTTCAAGTGCGCAAGCAACCGAGGTTGACGTGCCGGAGGTCGAAGCCCGCGACCTGTTCAAACAGGTCGTCGAAATTCCCACCGTTGAAGGCCGCGGCGAAGTACCGCGGCTGGTCAAATTGCTCTCCGCCAAATTCAGCGCCGAGGGGCTGACCGACATCAGTGTCAAACCGCATGGAGAGACGGAAAGCATGATCTTGCGCTGGGCAGCAGATGGCACAGCCACCGCTCAACCGATCCTGCTGATGGCGCATATGGATGTTGTGGAAGCCAAGCGTGCCGACTGGGCCGATGATCCGTTTATTTTCCGCGAGAAAGACGGCTATTATTGGGGCCGTGGTTCGGTTGACAATAAGGCTGGCATGACTGCGATCGTGATGAGCCTGATCCGCCTGAAGCGCGCCGGCTTCAAACCGAAACGCGATATCATTGTGCTGTTCACCGGTGATGAGGAAACGGCGGGCGATGGCTCGCGCCTGGCATCGACAGAATGGATTGATCTGGTGCGCGCCGAATATGCGCTCAACAGTGATGCCGGCGGTGGCGGCTTTACCGCTGACGGCAAGCCGCTGGGCTATGGGTTGCAGACCGCCGAGAAGACCTATCGGACCTATAGTTTTACCGTGACCAACAAAGGCGGCCACAGTTCCAAACCGCGCCCCGACAATGCGATTTACGAATTGGCAAGCGCGCTCACCCGACTCGAGAAGCACCGGTTCACGCCGATGCTGAATGAGACGACGCGCGGCTATTTTTCCGCGCGGGCAGAACAGGAAAAAGGTCCGGTTGCGGATGCCATGCAGCGCTGGCTGGCAGATGAAAATGATGGCGAGGCCGCTGATATTATCGAGGCGGATCCCAAAGAGGTGGGCCTGACCCGTACCCGGTGTGTAGCGACCAAATTAAACGGCGGTCATGCCGATAATGCGCTGCCGCAATTGGCGCAGGCGACAGTCAATTGCCGGATATTTCCGGGCGTTGAACCAGCTGATGTGATGGCAGAATTACAGGAATTTGCAGGTGCCGGAGTAAAGGTCGAGCAGTCGGACAGTTTTGGCGCATCTACCCCGGCAAGTCCGCTTCGCGCGGATGTGGTGGGCGCTTATACAAAAGCGATCCACAAGCGCTTTCCCGGCATGCCGGTTGTGCCATCCATGTCGACCGGTGCGACGGACGGCGTGTTTTTCCGCGGCATCGGTATTCCGGTCTATGGGGTCAGCGGCGTCTGGCTGAAGATTCCGGAAGATGCCAGAGCGCATGGACTGGATGAGCGTATTCCTGTTGAGAGCTTCCATATGAATATCGGTGTCTGGGAAGACATGATCCGCGAACTCGCGGGTTAGAGCAGGCTCAAACTATCGAGGTCCAGCGCCATTTGTGCTGGGCGCTCGGCCATGGCAGCGAACATCCGGTCGCCGCGTTCGGTCTGCTCGACATGTAGCGAGGCGTTGATCGCCATGATGAAGCCGGAAAAGGCGTGGCGGCGATATTCCTGCCAGAAATTCTCGAAGTCCGGCGCCCCTGACCGGGCAGCAAGATAGTTTTTGACCAGTCGTTGCTCGTGTTGGCGCCGGTCGGCGGGATCGGCGAAACTGGTGCCGATCATATAGGCAATATCATTGGCCGGATTGCCGAGCGAACAGGTCTGCCAGTCGACCAGCGCCGCGACCCGCCCGTCGGCGTGGAAAAGAATATTGTCGAGCCGCATGTCGCCATGGGTTATCGTCAGTTCGGGTGGTTCGTGCGCGACATAGCGGGCGATCCGGTCGATCAGCTCCTGCCCGAGATCCAATATATCCGGTGACAGTAGCTGACTGAATCTTTCCCGGAAAAGCGGATAGCCCTTGGGCAGGGTATTTTTCATAAACGCGCTGTTGCCTGCGCCATGATGGAGCCATTCATGGGAATCGAAACCTTTGTCCGGCTGGACATTGTGCAGCGCGGCGGCGGCAGCCAGCGTGGTTTCGACCTGCACCAGCGATGCTCCGGCCAGTTGATCGCCCTGGGTGGCGGGGGCCATGTCTTGCAGCAGGAGCACGAATTGCTGCTCGTCGTCGGTGATATTGGCATGATAGGATCGGGGGCAGCATACGCCGGACCCGGCAGCCACGTCCCGGTACCAGCCCACTTCCATATCATAGAGATGGAAAATGGCGGCAGCGCCACGGCTCACCGGATCGGCGCTCGGGCATTTGGCGATGAAAGTCTCCGGATGGTCGCCTTCGGCCCAGTCGCAGGTGAAGCGATAGCTGTCGCAGACCTGACCGGTGCCAACCGGCTCATGGGTCAGCGATTGCAGCGACCCCGGTGCAGCGTCAAAAACCCGCTCAATGAACGCGGTCTCGAACTCTTCGGGACGTACCGGAAAATGGCCGCTCATGCTGCGGGGTCCATGATGCCGGTCAGGCCGCTGGTGGCGTGCGGGCCGATGAACAATTGTTCTACAGTGCCGATGCCACGATGCTCCTTGCCATCTACGGTCAGCACCGCATCGCTGAGTGCCTGGATATGGATGGTGGTCATCTCAATCGCGGGAGCGGGGTCGAGCGTCATGACATCATAGCCGGTCTCGAGATCGCCATGATCCATGCCATGGCCCCAGACCGGATGGAGATAGCCGAGGCCGGACATATAGAAAGTCCGCGCCTGGTCTCCGGTGCGCGGCGTGATCGAGAGGGTTCCGTTGCCGGTTTCGAGTTGCACCTGCTTGATGCGGCGGGAGCCAGAATGGTAGCTAAGGTCAATGGCTTTGGGCTCAAATTCCTGGGCTTTGCCGGTGATCGCATCGACCACACCGCGTCGGTTCCACGGCTCTCCTTCGCCATCATCATTGCTGTGGAAGAAACAGGCATGATCGTCAAAATTGAGCGGGGTCCAGAGCCACCAGAATTGCGGGAATTCGCCAGCGGGGGGTGGCTGCGATTCTGCTGCGCCGACTTGCCTGATACCCCAGCTGCGATCGCGGGTGCCCCGGCAATTGGCGATATCGATATCCTGACCATCGACGGTAATCGTGCCCGACCAGTCGCCATTCTGGGTCATTCTTGTATAGTCCATCAGCAGGCGTGGGCCGTCGCGGCGGATGAAGCGGGGTTCCTCGATCGGCTGATGGCGGGCGGTAAAGCTAATGTCGGCGGTGACCGGACTGTCATTTCCGGCGACCGTCAGGCGGAGCTGCTGCAGGGGTTCGACGATAGTGACGGTGATCGGGCCGACGGTCAGGTCGAGACGTTCGCTGGACATTCTTTTCGAGGCGCGCAGATTATGCTGCTTGCCGTCAATCGTCACGCAAAAGGCGGCGTCCATGATGTCGAGCTGGGGATAGATTCCGAGCGCGGCGGCGAAGAAGATGCTGCCGTCAGGGGAATAGCCGTTGAAGAAATAGCGGTCGTAGAAATTGCGGTTGCCGCCGGAAACCGCCATTGGTTCGGGGGTCTGGTGCAGTGGATAATCGTCGCCTTTTGTCAGCATATTAGTCTCTCCCAAGACTCGTATCATGGCATTTCAATTTCACTTTGCAACGCAAAAGATCGGAAACATTGGAAGCATGTTTGGGGGGACCGGAATGTCGATTTCCTGAACCCCTCCCTTTCAAGGGAGGGGCAAGGGGTGGGATAGCCGCGAACCGGCTCGATGCCGGTGAGTGGCTTTGTTGCACAAGCTCGGCTAAAGCCTCGCCACCACCCCAACCCCTCCTCTGAAGAGGAGGGGCTCAATATACCTTTCCATTATTGCTATTGCGAACTAATTGCAAAGATAGCTGGCGAAATGGTGCGATCTGCGGTTGAAATTGTCCTATTAGGGGCCTAATCTTTCCTATAATATCCTTTTTCGACTCTATTTCAGGAGAATTTTCCACATGGCCCGTAACAAGATTGCGCTGATCGGCGCAGGCATGATCGGCGGCACGCTCGCCCACCTCGCAGCTTCCAAGGAAATGGGCGATGTTGTCCTGTTTGATATTGCCAAGGGCATGCCAGCGGGCAAGGCGCTTGATCTCAGCCAGGCCGCTCCGGTTGACGGCTTTGACAGCAATCTCAAGGGCACCAATGATTATGCCGATATTGCTGGCTCAGATGTGATCATCGTGACCGCAGGTATCGCACGCAAGCCCGGCATGAGCCGCGATGATCTGATCGGCATCAACCTGAAAGTGATGAAGGCCGTCGGCGAAGGCATCGCCGCCAACGCGCCGGATGCTTTTGTCATCTGCATCACCAACCCGCTCGACGCGATGGTCTGGGCCTTGCGCGAATTTTCCGGACTGCCGCACAATATGGTGGTCGGCATGGCCGGTGTTCTCGACAGCGCCCGCTTCCGTCACTTCCTGGCTGACGAATTCAACGTTTCCGTCGAAGATGTCACCGCCTTCGTTCTCGGCGGCCACGGCGATACGATGGTTCCGGTTCCGGCTTATTCGACAGTCGCCGGCATCCCGATCCCCGATCTGATCAAGATGGGCTGGACCACACAGGAAAAAATCGACGCGATCGTTGACCGCACCCGCAAGGGCGGCGGAGAAATCGTCGGCCTGCTCGGCAATGGCTCGGCTTATTATGCGCCGGCAACCAGCGCGATCATGATGGCGGAAAGCTTCTTGAAAGATAAGCGCCGCGTGCTTCCTGCCGCAGCCCATCTGACTGGCCAATATGGTGTCGACGATCTCTATGTCGGCGTGCCGGTCATCATCGGCAAAAACGGCGTCGAGAAGATCATCGAGATCGAACTGAGCGAAGAAGCACAGGGCAATTTCGATGTGTCGGTCGATGCGGTGAAGGAATTGCTGGCGGCTTGTAAGGCGCTGGATTCAAGTCTGGCATAATCATGGAGATTGTTGCGATTTGGGCGGTTTCAACTCTGGCTGCCGGAATTGCAGGTTGGTTTAATCGTTATGCGGGTTTGGCGGTTATTGGAGTCGTACTGGTGTTAGGATTTCCAATAATTGCTCTGACCAACTTTTCGATCAAGGCGGTGGCGTTGTTTGCGGTGCCTGCATCGATCGGCTTTTTAATGGGTGACGGCATTCGTCGCCGTCGGGAGAATTTAGGATGAGCATTTTAATCGACAAGAATACCAAGGTGATAACTCAGGGCATGACCGGCAATACCGGCACGTTCCACACCGAACAGGCTTTGGCTTATGGTACGCAGATGGTTGCGGGCGTTACGCCGGGCAAGGGTGGCACGACCCATATCGGGCTGCCGAACTACAACACCGTGGCGGAAGCCAAGGAAGCGACCGGCGCGACTGCTAGCGTTGTTTATGTTCCACCGCCATTTGCGGCGGACTCGATTCTCGAAGCGATTGATGCCGAGATCGAACTGATCGTTGCGATCACCGAGGGCGTTCCCGTTCTCGACATGGTTCGCGTCAAGCGCGCGCTGCAAGGCAGCAAGTCTCGTCTGATCGGTCCGAACTGCCCAGGCGTTTTGACTCCTGGCGAATGCAAGATCGGCATCATGCCGGGCAGCATCTTCATGAAGGGCTCGGTTGGCGTGGTTTCGCGTTCCGGTACGCTGACTTATGAAGCGGTGCACCAGACAACAGCGGTTGGCCTTGGCCAGACCACGGCGGTCGGCATTGGCGGCGATCCGGTCAACGGCACCAACTTCATCGACGTGCTCGAACTGTTCCTTGCCGATGATGAAACCAAGTCAATCATCATGATCGGTGAAATCGGCGGCAGCGCGGAAGAGGAAGCGGCGCAGTTCATTGCCGACGAAGCCAGGAAAGGCCGTTCGAAGCCTATGGTCGGCTTTATTGCCGGTCTGACTGCACCTCCGGGACGCCGCATGGGCCATGCCGGCGCGATTGTGTCCGGCGGCCAGGGCGGCGCGGAAGACAAGATCGCGGCGATGGAAGCTGCGGGTATCCGGGTTTCGCCTTCGCCGAGTGAGCTGGGTACGACGCTGGATGCGATGTTGAAGGAGCTGGTTTAGTCGCGCCGACGAAGAATATTGTGCCCCTGCGCAGGCAGGGGTCCATCTCCCGATTGTGCCAAGCGGAGCCAACGGGAGATGGGTACCTGCCTTCGCAGGTACACGGATAGAAGGGACTGAAGATGAACAAAGCCGGCTTTGTCTATTTCATGGCAAACCGGAAACATGGAGCGATTTATACCGGTTCAACCAGCGACTTGGTCAAACGAACCTATCAGCATCGAAACGGGCTGATTGATGGTTTCACCAACGAACATGATTGCAAGCTGCTGGTCTGGTTTGAAGCCTATGACGATCTGGATGAAGCGCGGTTGCGGGAATTGCAGGTCAAGAAGTGGAAGCGGGGCTGGAAGATCAGGCGGATTGAAGAAGGAAATCCTGATTGGCGGGATTTGTGGTTTGAGATTGTGAAGTGAATTGGCTGCTGTTGGGGTGTTCCCCTGCGAAGGCAGGGGGCCATCACGGAAGGGACGGCAAGCCGGAATGTTAGAGTATCTGTTCTGACGAGCCTGAGCGCAACAACGGGGGGTTGTGATCGGGCGATAGATTTGGAGATGGGCCCCTGCCTTCGCAGGGGCACAGGGATGCGCAAGGGCACATTGGAGTGCAACTTATTATGGGTTTTGAGAATCAGGATTTTATCGGCTCGGAGCAAGAGCAAGGCCCGAGCTGGCAGCGCAAGCATTGGCCGATTGATGATGCTGACGAGCTGAACAGCGCGCTCGATCCGACGCAAATGGGCATCGAGATTGCCGCTGCGGCGGAGAAATCCGGCAAGGCAATGTCCGATGCCGAAGTGGCGGAGGCAGCAGAGAAATCGATCCGGGCGATGATGCTGATCCGCACCTATCGGGTGCGCGGGCATCTGGGTGCCAATCTTGATCCTTTGGGCCTGTCCAAGCTGGAAGAGCCCGCTGACCTGACCCCCGAATTTCATGGTTTCACCGCCGAGGATATGGACAAGCCGGTCTATCTTGGTGGCGTGCTCGGGTTCCAGACGGCGACGGTCCACGAGATTGAAGCGGTGCTTCGCGCCAATTATTGCGGCTCGGTCGGGCTGGAATATATGCATATCGCCGACACCGAGGAACGGCGCTTTCTGCAGGACCGGATGGAAGGCAAGGACGCCGCGATCCAGTTTACGCCGGAAGGCAAGAAGGCGATCCTCAACAAGGTGATCGAAGGCGAGGAATATGAAAACTTCCTCGGCAAGAAATATGTCGGGACCAAGCGTTTCGGCCTCGACGGTGGCGAGTCGATGCTGCCGGCGCTGGAGAATATCATCAAATATGGTGGTCAGTCCGGCGTCCGTGATATTGTCTATGGCATGGCCCATCGCGGCCGGCTGAACATTCTCGCCAATGTGATGGCCAAGCCGTACAAGGTCATCTTTCACGAATTTCATGGCGGTTCGGCCAACCCCGAAGATGTCGGCGGTTCCGGTGATGTGAAATATCATCTCGGCACCTCTACCGACCGCGAATTTGACGGTATCAATGTCCATATGAGCCTGGTGCCCAATCCATCGCATCTCGAAGCGGTCGATCCGGTGGTGCTCGGTAAGGTCCGCGCCCAGCAAGTAGCGCGCGACGATCTGGAAAAACATGATCAGGTCTTGCCGGTGCTGATCCATGGCGACGCCGCTTTCGCCGGACAGGGCATTGTCTGGGAATGCCTCGGCTTCTCCGGCATCCGCGGTTATAATACCGGCGGCTGCATCCATTTCGTGATCAACAACCAGATCGGCTTTACCACCAGCCCACAATTCGCGCGCTCGTCGCCTTATCCGTCCGATGTCGCCAAAGGCGTGCAGGCACCGATTTTCCACGTCAATGGCGATGATCCGGAAGCGGTGACATTCACCTGCAAGATGGCGATGGAATTCCGGCAGCGCTTTGGCCGGGATATCGTCATCGACATGTGGTGCTATCGCCGCTTTGGCCATAATGAAGGCGATGAACCGAGCTTCACCCAGCCGATCATGTATGCCGCGATCAAGAAACATCCCAAGGTCAGCAAGCTCTATGAAGCGCGGCTGGTCGAGGAAGGGGTGATTGATGCGGATTGGGGCGATGCCACGCGGACCGCCTTTGCCGACCATCTCGAAACCGAATTTCAGGCGGCGGCCACTTATAAAGCAGACAAGGCCGACTGGTTTGGTGGCCGCTGGCAGGGTCTGCATATTCCCGCCGATCCGGAAAGCGCGCGGCGCAATGTCGAAACCGCGATTGACACAAAATTGTTCGACAGTCTGGGCCGGACGCTGACGAAGGTTCCTGATGGCCTGCGGATTCACAAGACATTGGGACGGGTTCTCGATGCCAAGGCTGATATGTTCAAGAGCGGCGAGAATTTCGACTGGGCAACCGGCGAAGCGCTGGCTTATGGATCGTTGGTTTCCGAAGGCTATAATGTACGCCTGTCCGGGCAGGACAGCGGGCGCGGGACCTTTTCCCAGCGGCACGCGGTCTGGGTCGACCAGGAAACGGAAGAAAAATATGTGCCGTTGAGCAATGTACCGCATGGCCGGTTCGAAGTGCTCGACAGCCCGCTCTCCGAATATGGTGTGCTCGGTTTTGAATATGGCTATGCCGGAGCCGACCCGAAAACGCTGGTGCTCTGGGAAGCGCAATTTGGCGATTTCGCCAATGGCGCGCAGATCATGATCGACCAGTTCATTGCCTCGGGCGAAGCCAAATGGCTGCGCGCCAACGGGCTGGTGATGCTGCTGCCGCATGGTTATGAAGGTCAGGGTCCCGAACATAGTTCGGCGCGGCTGGAACGGTTCCTGCAATTGTGCGCGCAGGACAATATCCAGGTCGCCAATATCACCACCCCGGCCAATTATTTCCACATCTTGCGCCGCCAGATGCTCCGTTCGTTCCGCAAGCCGCTGATCATCATGACGCCGAAATCGCTGCTGCGGCACAAGCTGGCGGTGTCGAAAGCGGAAGATTTCCAGGGCGACCAGCATTTCATGCGGATATTGTCCGACACCAATCCGCCGGCGGACAAGGATGTGAAGCGGGTCGTGCTCTGCTCGGGCAAGGTGGCTTATGATCTGATCGAGGCGCGCGATGCAGCGGGTGACAAGACTACCGCGATCATCCGGATCGAACAGCTTTATCCATTCCCCGGCGAGCCTTTGGTGGTCCGCCTGAAGCGGATGACAAATCTCGAGACTTTGGTCTGGGCGCAGGAAGAGCCGAAGAATCAGGGCAGCTGGCATTTTGTCCGCTCCTATCTGGAAGAATGTCTGGCGCAGGCGGGCGTCGGTCCGGTCGAACCGGTCTATGCCGGACGCGCCGCTTCGGCGTCACCGGCAACCGGTCTGGCTTCGCGGCACAAGCAGCAGCAGGCACAGCTGATCGCCGAGGCATTGGGGCATGAAGAGTGAGGGTTAGTTAGGGACTTGGTCCCCCGCAGGCGGGGGTCCATATCCCGATGGTAATTGGACGCGCTGGCGGGAGATGGACTCCAGCCTTCGCAGGAGTACAGGTAGGAAGAACATGGCAATAGAAGTAACAGTCCCGGCATTGGGCGAATCGATCACCGAAGCGACTCTGGGCGAATGGCTCAAGCAGCCCGGTGATGCGGTTGCCGCCGATGAACCGATTGCCAGTCTGGAAACCGACAAGGTGGCGCTGGAAGTGCCGGCGCCGCAAGCCGGCGTTATGGGCGCGCATCAGGTCGCGGTCGGCGATACGGTCGAGGTTGGCGCGGTCATCGCGACGATCGAAGCCGGCAGCGGTACGGCGGCCAAGTCTGCCCCGGCACCGGCCAAGGAAAAGTCGGAAACCAAAGAAGCAGCCAAGGCGGATGAACCCGATGCCTCGATCACCCTGTCGCCGTCGGTGCGCCGGCTGGTGCTGGAACATGGCGTCGACCCGAGCAAGATCAGCGGCACCGGCAAGGATGGCCGGCTGACCAAGGCGGATGTCGAGCAATATGTGCAATCCGGTGCGCAGCAGCCGGCTGCCGAACAGGCTGCGGCAAGCGCTGCGCCGGCGCCGTCTGCGCCATCACCATCCGGCAATCGTAACGAAGAACGGGTCCGCATGACCCGCTTGCGCCAGACCGTCGCGCGCCGGCTGAAAGAGGCGCAGGATACGGCGGCTCTGCTGACCACGTTCAACGATGTCGACATGAGCGCGGTCATCGAGACGCGCAGCAAGTACAAGGAATTGTTCGCCAAGAAACATGGCGTGAAGCTCGGTTTCATGGGCTTTTTCGTCAAGGCTGCCTGCATGGCGCTGAAAGACGTGCCCTCGGTCAATGGCCAGATTGATGGCGAGGAAATCGTCTATCATGACTATGCCGATATTTCGGTCGCGGTCAGCGCGCCCAATGGGCTGGTCGTCCCCGTCATCCGCAACGCCGAATCGATGAGCTTTGCCGATGTCGAGAATACGATCGGCGATTTCGGCAAGCGCGCCAAGGACGGCACATTGACCATGGCAGACATGAAGGGCGGCACGTTCACCATCTCCAATGGCGGTGTGTTCGGATCGCTGATGTCGACGCCGATCATCAACCCGCCGCAGTCTGCGGTGCTCGGGCTGCACCGGATCGAGGATCGTGCCGTGGTGGTGAATGGCGAGATTGTGATCCGTCCGATGATGTATCTGGCGCTGAGCTACGACCACCGTCTGATCGACGGACGCGAAGCGGTGACCTTCCTCGTGCGGATGAAGGAAGCGATCGAGGATCCGGCGCGGCTTTTGATTGATTTGTAAGATTTTCGTCATCCTGAACTCGGTTCAGGATCTTTGGAGGTCCCGAAACAAGTTCGGGATGACGAACCAAGAGGTAGAATATGACCGACCAATTTGACTATGATCTATTGATAATCGGCTCCGGCCCCGGCGGCTATGTCGCGGCGATCCGGGCGGCGCAACTGGGCCTGAAGACCGGCTGCATCGAGAGCAGCGAGACGCTTGGCGGCACCTGCCTCAACGTCGGCTGCATCCCGTCCAAGGCGATGCTGCACGCGTCGGAGCTCTATCATGAAGCCCATAGCGGTGCGCTGGAGAAATTCGGCGTCAAGCTGACCGGCACCAAGCTCGATCTGAAGCAGATGCTGGCGGAAAAATTGAAGGCGGTCGAGGAACTGACCGGCGGCATCGCCTTTCTGTTCAAGAAGAACAAGGTCGACTGGATCAAGGGGCGGGGCGCGTTTGAAAGCGCCAACACGGTCAAGGTCGGCGACAAGAGCTATAGCGCGAAAAACATCCTGATCGCGACCGGTTCTTCGGTGACTCCGTTGCCGGGTGTCGATGTCGACAATGACAAGCATATCGTGGTCGATTCGACCGGCGCGCTCGAACTGCCCAAGGTTCCCGGCCATATGGTGGTGATCGGCGGCGGCGTGATCGGGCTAGAACTGGGTTCGGTGTGGCTGCGGCTGGGTGCAAAAGTGACGGTGGTGGAATATCTCGACCAGATATTGCCCGGCATGGACGGCGATATCCGCAAGGACGCCAATCGCATGTTCAAGAAACAGGGTTTCGATATCAAAACCGGGACCAAGGTTGCCGGCTGCACGGTCAAGGGCAAGAAAGCGACCCTGACCATGGAACCGGCCAAGGGCGGCGACAGCGAGACGCTGGAAGCCGATGTCGTGCTGGTGGCGATTGGCCGCAGACCCAATGTCGACGGTCTCGCGCTGGAAAATTCAGGTGTTGAAACCAATGATCGCGGTCAGATCGAGGTCGGCCATGATTTCCAGACCGCGGTTGCCGGCGTCTATGCGATTGGTGATGTGACGCCAGGGCCAATGCTGGCGCACAAGGCCGAGGATGAAGGCATTGCCGCAGCCGAATTTATCGCCGGACAGCAGGGCATCGTCAACCATGACCTGATCCCGGGCGTCGTCTATACCTATCCGGAAATTGCCAGCATCGGCAAGACCGAGGAAGAGGTGAAGGACAGCGGCGTCGACTATAAGGTCGGCAAATTCCTGTTCGCCGCCAACAGCCGCGCCAAGACCAATCGCGATACCGAAGGCTATGTGAAGATCATTGCCGACGCGAAAACCGACCGGGTGCTCGGCGCCCATATCATCTCGTCGCTGGCCGGTACATTGATCGCCCAGGTCACCCAGGCGATGGAATTTGGCGCGACCTCGGAAGATATTGCTTATACTTGCCACGCCCATCCGACCCATTCGGAAGCGATCAAGGAAGCGGCGATGGCGGTGCAGGGCAAGCCGATCCATATGTAGGCTGTGCCCTGGCGGAGGGCACAGGCGACGAAAGCTTCCCCGAAGCTTTCTTAAGCCGAGCGGTCCATCTCCCGGGCTACTGTCAAAACGCCATGGCATTTGATTGCGGGACGCGACGTCTATAGACGACTAGATATTCTCAACGGAACGATTGGGAGATGGACCCCGGCCTGCGCCGGGGAACTTTAGGGGGCCCCATCATGAAACATTATAAACTCATGCGCTGGCATGTCTGGCTCGGCTGGTTGATCGGGGTGCCGATCATCATCTGGACCGCGAGCGGATTGCTGATGGTGATCCAGCCGATTGAAACCGTGCGTGGCAATCATTTGCGCAGCGAAGTCCCGGCGCTGGATGCGATGCAGCCCGTCGCACCCTTGCTCGAAGGGCGGCAGGCGAAGAGCCTGACCCTGCAACAGAATAGCGCCGGCCCTTATTGGGTGATTGCCTATGCCGATGGCGGCAAGCGGCGAGCCGATGCCCTGACCGGCGCTTTGCTGCCGCCGGTTTCAGGAGCCGAAGCCAATATCCTGGCGAGCGCGGCCCGATCCGACGCAGCGGCGATACGGTCGGTCACATTATTTGCTGCGGACCAGGCGCCGATGGAACAGCGCAGTGGACGGCCATCCTGGCAGGTCACCTTTGACGATGATGCGCGCTTCTATATTGATGCGGACAGCGGCGAGCTGATTGCGGTACGAACGCGCTTCTGGCGGGCGTTTGATTTCATGTGGGGCCTGCATATCATGGACCTGCAGACGCGCGAGGACACCAGCCACCCGATATTGATCGGCTCGGCAGCCATTGCTCTGCTCGGATCTATTCTCGGCTTTGTGATGCTGTTCACAAGGCGTCGGCGCAAGCGGCGCAAGCCGTCATGAATTCCGCCTTATTATATAGCGCGCTTGGCTGGCTCGATCTGTTCGGCATTGCCGTATTTGCCATATCCGGGGCACTGGTCGCGGCGCGCAATCGGCAGACATTGGTGACCTTTGCCTTTTTCGCGCTGGTTACCGGCGTCGGCGGCGGCACGGTGCGCGACCTGTTGATTGGGGCGCCGGTTTTCTGGGTGCAGGACGCCCGGGTACCGCTGCTCTGCCTTGGCATCGCTTTGCTGGTGTGGGTCACGCCGGTCAAATTCTGGCGACCGGCGGCGGTCGACTGGTTCGATGCTGTTGGCCTGGCAGCCTATTCGGTGTTCGGTGCCGCCAAGGCGATGCAACTGGGCATCGATCCGCTGCCGGCGGCGATCATGGGCGTTATCACGGCCAGCGTTGGCGGGGTGATTCGCGATCTGATTTCCGGCGAACCCTCGATCATCGTCCGTCCGGAACTTTATGTGACAGCGGGCGCGCTCTCTGCCTTTCTTTTTGTGCTGCTGGCACAATTCGGAATCCCCGGCTTCATCGCCGCGCTGATCGCCTTTGTCGCCGGATTTGCGCTGCGCGCGCTGGCAATCGTCAAGGGCCTGTCGCTGCCCGCCTATCGTGGAACAGCAGAGAAGGAATAGCCCAGCAGTTGCTCGATCCAGCTGGCTGATGCCTTTGTGTTCCGGTGCGCAGAAATTCCGCACTCGAGGCATAAGGCCTGCACATCTTCGCGCGCCAACAGGCCCTGAGCGGTTGCCAGAGCCTGGCCGAAAATCGCCTTTTGACGCTGTGCGGCCCAGCCGACCACACCGGTAACCGGGGCGCTTTCCTGCCGGACAAAGGGAATGCCATCAAATGGCAGCCACGAGAATCTGGCCTGCGGATCGAGATATTGCGGGTGGTAATCGCCTTCTGCCAGACCGGCGCGTTTGGCCGCCTCGGCGAGCGCGTCTTTCATGCCGCCGAAGCCGTCGATCAGACCCAGTTGCCGCGCGGTGCCGCCGTCCCAGACCCGGCCCTGTCCGATAGTATCGACCTGTGCCGGCGTCTTGTCGCGGGCTGCCGCTACCAGTTTGACGAAGTCGCCATAGCTGTTTTCGACCCCAGCCTGCAAAATGGCATTGAGATCTTCGCTGAAACCGCCGACGAAATTCGGTTCACCGGACAAGGGCGTTGTCTGAACACCGTCGGCGGTGACTCCCCATTTGGCCAATGCCTTTTCAAAGCTTGGTAGCACCGCGAACACCCCGATCGATCCGGTGATCGTATCGGGCTCGGCGAAAATACGGTCGCCGGCAGTCGCGACCCAATAGCCGCCGCTGGCCGCGACATCGCCCATCGAAACGACGATCGGCAGCTTCTTTTCCTTCGCTTCGAGCAAGGCGAGGCGAATTTCTTCGCTGGCGAAGGCCGAGCCGCCGGGCGAATCGACGCGGACCACCAGCGCCTTGATCTCATTTTCATCCAGCGCCGTGTAAATCAGCTCGGCAATCCGTCCGCTAGCAGCCATGCCAGGGCCGGTTTTGCCGCCGACAATTTCGCCTGCAACGGTGATGACACCAATTGCGGAACCTTTTCTATCGACCGGATGCGCGGCAACAAAATCATCATAGTCGATGCTTTGGAAACTGTCCGGCGAGGGTTTTTCGTCCGTGCCGACCTGCTCCGCTACAAAACGGTCAAAGGCGGTCTTGTCGCCCAGTTTGTCGACCAGTTTCTGCTTCATCGCAACCGAGGCATAATCGCCGCCAGCGGCGGTGATGAAAGCAGCGGGATCATCAGCAAAGGGTTTGGCCATCGCCTGTGGCCGGGACTTTTTAACTTCGGCAAGCCAGCTGTCCCACAGCACGCTGTAGAGCGCTGCGGACGCCTCGCGCGCGGCTGGTGACTGGTCGGCGCGCATATAGGGTTCAACCGCGCTCTTGTAGGTGCCGACCCGGTAAATATGGGCGGTCACGCCAAGCCGGTCGATCAGGCCCTTGTAAAAGAGCCGGTTGCCGCCGGGGCCGGCAAAAATAATCCCGCCCATTGGGTCCATCCAGATTTCTGTTGAATGGGCGGCGAGCTGATAGCTGTCATCGCTATAGAAACTGGCGAAAGCATAGATCGGCTTGCCGGCCTTCTTTGCCCGGCCAAGCGCCTCGCCGACATCGGTGAGACTGGTCTGGCCACCACCGGCAAAACTGCTGAGGTCAAGGACGATGGCCTTGACCCGATCATCTTCCACCGTCGCATCGATGGCGTGCACGACATCCCGCAAGCGATATTCGCGCGGGCTGTCGCTATTGCCGGCCAGAAAATCCTCGAAGGTTGGTGCTGCGGGTTCTTCGACAATCACGCCGTTCAGATCGAGCAACAAGGCTCCGTCGCGGATCGCGCCGCTATTGGGCTGCGATGACAGCAGGGCATAGAGCGCGCCGAAAAACAGCAGCATGGCGATCAGCACCAAGCCGTCCTTTATCGCAACCAGAAATTTCCAAGCTGCCCGCGCAAACTGCATATTCATATCCCTGTTTTGACCGGATTAACCCGTCCTATATGGGATCGGGCAGGGATATTACCAGCGGATAAGATGGGGGACGACCAGCCGGCCGAATACCGCACTAATGATGACGGGGATCGTGAACCACAGTCCGACATAATAGATATCGTTGAACGGACAGTGGATATTATAGGCCATCGCGCCGAGCGCGCCCGAGGCAAGACCGATCAGCCAGCCCGCGCGTTCCGGCGAGGTTGGCGCGCCTTGCCGCAGCCACAATGTCAGGCCGCTGCCAATGGCCAGCGCCGCCATCCCGCTGACGGTCAGGCATTTCAGCCCTTCCATCGGGCGCAGGGCCTCGACCGGCGGCATGTTGATCGCGCTCATGATCGCGGCGGTCAGCGGAAACAGGGCAGCGGTGATCAGCGCCCAGACCCAGCCGCGGCTCAGCTTTCCGACGCCGGGCCGAGCCATATTGACCACGGTAATCGCGGTTGCACAACCGAGCATCAGCAGCACCCCGCTGCGCAGGAAAAACATCTCGTCGGCCATGCCGAGCATCAGGTCATTGCGCACGCCGAGCGTGGTCGCCACGGCGATGACAGCGATCAATGTGATGCCGCCGACAATCGCCAGCCCGCTTTTCGGCTTCAATGTCCGGACCGGTTCCAGATCCTCGACCAGATTTTCGATCAGATTATTCGCAACTCCACTCATGTCATTCACTCTCGATAAGGGCGCTCATTTTCTTGAGCCCTCGATGTATATTCACTTTGACCAGCGATTCAGACTGGCCGGTTTTGGCCGCGGCCTCGATAATGCTGAGGCCTTCGATCTTGACCAGGCTGATCACTTCCGCCTGTTTGGGCGGGATCATGCCGAACAGTCGTTCGAGGCTGACCTTGGCGGTCACATCCCCATCCTGCGGATCGGCGACCATTTCTTCATAAAGCTGGTCATGCTCGTGCCGGTAAATCTTGCGCAGACTGTCGATCCAGCGGTAGCGACCGATGGCGGCGAGCCAGGGGAGAAACGCCCGGGCCGGATCATAGCTTGCGCGCTTGCGATGGAGCGAGATCAGGGTTTCCTGCACCAGATCATCAATCGCCGCCGGGTTGATCTTGCGGGCGCAATAACGCCGCAGCCATTTTTCGCATTCGACCAGCAGGCTGGAATAGCAGAGCTTGTCGCCGCCCTGCGCCTTGATCATCAGGCGCCGAAAAGTTTCTTCATTGGCGATCATCGGCCGCTCCCTATTTGACCCTGATCAGCCAAACTTGTGACCCAGCAAGCGGTCGGCAGAGAATATCCCGCCGCCGCGGACAACCAGAAACATGGCCAATCCAACCCATAGGGCGACGGTAGCCCATAAATGCGGAATCGTTGGGAATACGAAAATCTGGATGATCGCCGCCATAGCGATGGTCGCCAGTGCGCCAAAGCGCGTAAACAATCCCAGCAACAGCAGAATTGCGACGGTCAGTTCCATGAAGCTGGTGAAATAGGCACCGAAGTCGCCGTTGATTATCGGCACATTGTTGAAGGGCGCTTCGCTGAACTGATATAGGGCATTTTCGCTGAGTGTGGTCCAGCTTCCCTCTTCCATGCGGCTGGTCGAGGATCGCCAGAAAACCCCGCCGAGAGCCAGGCGTGCGATTAGCAAACCTATGGATTCCACTGTAGAACCGCTCATCAAAGCAATGATTTTTTTAATCAATCCGGTCATTTTCATACCCTCTGAGACTTGTCAGTGCCCCTGCCTGAATCAGTTTGATCATATGTTCCATGGCAGTCGCTTCATCACCCAGTTCGATTGCATGTTCCAAAAGGTTACCCATGGTCGCACAATTCGCAATTTTTCCTGCAATGGCATGTTCCAGAGCAGTGAGCGGCAGGAACAAGACCTGCGCCTGCGGGCGAGCAATCATCAGCGCCTGCGGTTCCATATCGGCCAGCTCGACGAGTTCCGGGGACAAGGCTCCGGTGAGACTTATCACGCGCATGCCCGGATGGGCGGCAATCGGAAAGGCCAGTAGCTCGGCCTCCGCCAGGGCGGCAATATCGGTCAGGGCAAGCGGCGCGGCTTCGGCGCTGCGATAGCTCTCCAGCCAGGCCCACTCGATCCGGGCGAGATCGATCTCGGTGCCGCCATATTGCCGATCAGCCAGAAAAGTGGCAAAATCGGCACCGATATGATTAAGGTCGCAGGTCAATATATGGCCTTGCTCGACATAATCGCGCGAGAGGGTGTGGAAATCTTCATGACCCATATGGGCGTGCAATCTGGGATAGCTGTCTTCCAGCGCCACCAGTCGGGCATGAGAAATCGTGTTGGCATGGGCCTTCAGCCCGAGCAGTGCGCGAGCCCTGTTTTCGGCAAACATATCGTCGGGGAAATGGGCCGGGCCTTTTTGCAGGCAGGCGATGAAGCGCGACTGGCCTTCAGCGAGAGATGGCATGGCGCGGTTCCACTGATACAGGACCGGCCAATATGGCCTCGGCCTTGGCGACTTCGGCCATCAGGACCTCATATTTGGGAATATCGCTGTCCCATTCGATCAATGTGGGTTTGGCGCCGGCGCGGGTGATGAAGCGGCGATACAGGTTCCAGGTGATATCGCTGACGATCGAGCCATGATCGTCGATCAGCAGCGGACCGCTGTCGTGATGTTCGCGGGCGTGACCAGCGAGATGGATTTCGCCGACAATCGTCGGATCGATGGCATCGATATAAGCGTTCAAGTCGAGACCGACATTGGTCCCGGTGACCTCGACATTGTTGATATCAAACAACAGGCCGCAACCGGCCTGCCTGCACAAGGCGTGGATGAAATCGGTCTCGCTCATCTCATCGTCGCGATAGCTGAGATAGCGGGAGGGGTTCTCGATCAGGATAGACCGCTGCAGCCGGTCTTGGACCTTGCCGATTTCTCCGGCGACATGGTCGAGTGCTTCGCGCGTGTAAGGAATGGGCAGCAGATCGGGATAGCGGTCATGGGCGTTGCCGCTCCAGCTCAGATGGTCGGACACCATCGCTGGCTGGTAGCGATCGCAAAGCGCGGCGAGCTTGTCCAGATCACCGGCGTTGAGCCCGTCGGCGCTGCCCAAAGACAGGCCGACGCTGTGAAAGCTGAGCGGATAGGCCTCGGCGACAGCGGTGAGCCAGCGGTGTGCCGGGCCGCCATCGCCGAAGTAATTCTGTGGATGAACCTCGACCCAGGAAGGGCGTTTCGCCTCTGCGGCATTGTCCAGCACATTGCCATAATGCACCGACTTGAGACCTATGCCACCCGATGGGGGGAGGGAGCGCGGCATATTAGCCACCGACGAAACGTGAGGATCAGGAATATCGGCCATCCACGGAAATTAGCGCGTTCAGCTCTTTTTGGGAACCGGTTTCGCATTGCCCTCATGCGCGGTCAGCGTGCCGCCGAGTTTGGCGCATTCGCCCTTGGCGACATATTTCCAGGCATTGCCCTGATAATCGGCGGTCGATGTACCGGCGCAGCTGGTGCCCGGTCCGGCCGCACAGCCATTCTTGCCGGCCAGCGCGATGCCATAGCATTTTTCCTTGGCACCGGCGGCCTGGGCAGCGGTGGCAGACAGGGACAGGGTTGCCGCCGCGGCCAGGACGGCAGCAGCAGCGGTTATTTTGATCAGAACAGACATAGATTTTCTCTCTCGAAATTGGGGGAACAAGTCTGAACCCGCCAAGACGGGCTCATGATGACATTCGCCGCCCCCGGCGATCCGGTTACACAGCGCCTCAGTAGCAATGGAGATTGACCGCGAAACGAATCGCGATGTGTTGGAAATCCGGCAAAAATGGAGAGAAATATTTTCTGCCCTTTCCCTTGACGCTAGATGAATAGCCATTACATGGTTTCCGTTAGCACTCGAAAGGAGAGAGTGCTAATTCACACAGATTCTGCTCTCCCGGTCGGCGACAAAACGCTGACCTGAAGAGTTTTGGATTGGACAAGAAAGGGAAATCTATGAAATTTCGTCCATTACATGACCGTGTACTGGTGCGCCGCGTTGAAGCGGACGCAAAGACCGCAGGCGGCATCATCATTCCTGATAGTGCACAGGAAAAGCCATCCGAAGGTAAAGTTGTCGCAGTCGGCAACGGCCTGAAAGACGACAATGGCAAGGCAACCCCGCTTGACGTCAAAAAAGGCGACAAGATTCTGTTCGGCAAATGGTCCGGCACGGAAGTCACCGTTGACGGCGAAGAGCTGATCATCATGAAGGAAAGCGATATTCTCGGCATTCTCGAGAAATAGGCGCTTACCCCCCTTCGTAATTTCAATCATTTAAGCAGAGGAAAATATCATGGCTGCTAAAGACGTAAAATTTGGTCGCGACGCTCGCGAACGCATCCTCAAGGGTGTGAACACGCTGGCTGACGCCGTAAAGGTAACCCTCGGTCCCAAAGGCCGTAATGTTGTGCTCGACAAGAGCTTTGGCGCACCGCGCATCACCAAGGACGGTGTTTCGGTTGCCAAGGAAATCGAACTGAAAGACAAGTTCGAAAATATGGGCGCACAGATGCTTCGTGAAGTCGCATCGAAAACCAATGATGTTGCTGGCGACGGCACCACCACTGCAACCGTATTGGCTCAGGCAATCGTCAAGGAAGGCATGAAATCCGTTTCTGCCGGCATGAACCCGATGGACCTGAAGCGCGGTATCGATCAGGCGGTTCTGGCCGTGGTTGCGGATCTCAAGAAGCGTTCGAAAGACGTCAAGGGCACCGAAGAAATCGCTCAGGTTGGCATTATCTCCGCCAATGGCGATCGCGAAGTTGGCGAGAAAATCGCTGAAGCGATGGAAAAAGTCGGCAAAGAAGGCGTGATCACGGTTGAAGAAGCCAAGGGTCTCGACTTTGAACTCGAAGTTGTTGAAGGCATGCAGTTTGACCGCGGTTACCTGTCGCCTTACTTCATCACCAACCCGGACAAGATGATTGCGGACCTCGAAAATCCTTACATCCTGATCCACGAAAAGAAGCTGACCAACCTGCAGCCACTGCTCCCGATTCTGGAAGCTGTTGTCCAGGCTGGCCGTCCGCTTCTGATCATTGCTGAAGATATTGAAGGCGAAGCGCTGGCTACTCTGGTGGTCAACAAACTGCGCGGCGGACTCAAGATCGCAGCGGTCAAGGCTCCTGGTTTCGGCGATCGTCGCAAAGCGATGCTCGAAGATATCGCGATCCTGACCAAGGGCGAAATGATCTCCGAAGATCTCGGCATCAAGCTGGAAAGCGTTACGCTGAGCATGCTCGGTGAAGCCAAGAATGTCACGATCGACAAGGATAACACCACGATCGTCGACGGCGCTGGCAAGAAGAGCGACATCAAGGCGCGTGTTGAAGCGATCCGTAACCAGATCGAAAACACCACTTCCGACTATGACAAAGAGAAGCTGCAGGAACGTCTGGCGAAACTCGCTGGCGGTGTTGCCGTGATCAAGGTCGGCGGCGCATCCGAAGTTGAAGTGAAAGAGAAGAAAGACCGTGTCGACGACGCGCTGCACGCAACCCGTGCTGCTGTTGAAGAAGGCATTGTCCCAGGCGGCGGTGCTGCGCTTCTTTATGCCACTGCGGCTCTCAAAGGCCTCGAAGGCATCAACGACGACCAGACCCGCGGTATCGACATTGTTCGTAAAGCGCTGCAGGCTCCGGTTCGTCAGATCGCTGAAAATGCGGGCTTTGACGGCGCGGTTGTTGCTGGCAAGATGCTTGACCAGAAGAGCAAGGAATTCGGCTTTAACGCATCGACCGATGTTTATGAAGACCTTGTCAAAGCTGGCGTGATCGACCCGACCAAGGTTGTACGTGCAGCATTGCAGGATGCTTCCTCGGTTGCTGGCCTGCTGATCACCACCGAAGCGGCTGTGGCGGAATCGCCATCAGACGACAAGGGCGGCGGCATGCCCGACATGGGCGGCATGGGCGGCGGCATGGGCGGAATGGGCTTCTAAACACCCAAACCACTCAGGCGTTCGGCTTACGCTGAAACCAACAAGAGGGGCTGGAAGGAAACTTCCGGCCCTTTTTTGTTGTTCGCCAGATGCGTTTGCAAATTGCGGGATTTGTGCAATGACGCCTCTTTTGACAATGCCAGCGACAGGATGATGACTTATGCGAAGCCGCCTCTTCCACTTCAGCACTTTCTTGATGACCGGACTTGCAGTCCTGCCGATGGCTCCGGCAACCGCGGCAACGGAGCAAGGCCCGGTTGCTGCGGCAAGCGAGACGGACCGGATCAACCAATGGTTTGACGAGAAATATGAGGAAGAGCTCGCGTTCAGCCCGATCGAACAGACGTTTATCGGGCGCAAGACCGACTATGGCCTGATCGATGATTTCAGCGATGCGGGCGCGGACCGGCAACTGGCCTGGTTGCGCAACGCGGTTGCGGAGATGCAAAGCCGCTTTGATTATGCCAAGCTCTCGCCCGAGGCGAAGACATCTTATGATATCTGGTCCTATAATCTGAAGCAGGAGGAAGCCGGCCTGCCGTTCCGAAGCAATCGCTATGCGCTGCACCAGCATAATGGCCTGCAGTCCTTTTTCCCGACCTTTCTGATCAACACGCACAAGGTCGAGACCGAAGCCGACATGCTGGGCTTTGTCCAGCGTCTGTCCGGTGTTGCTACCGCGCTCGACCAGCTGCTCGTGCGCGCGCAGACCAATGCGGCGGCGGGAACCCGTCCGCCGCGCTTTGCCTATGAAGGGGTGATCGACCAGTCGACCAAGATCATCAGCGGAGCGCCCTTTGATGATGGCGCGCCTTCGGCAATCTGGACCGCGACCGAAGACAAGCTCAAGGGACTGGTTGAAAAGCAGGTTATCGACAAGGCGCGCGCCGATGTGCTGCGCGGCGAGGCCCGCTCGGCCCTGATCAACGCCTTTGCGCCCGCCTATCAGCGTATCATTGCCTGGTATCAGGAAGATATGCCCAATAGCGATGCGCTGCCACAGGGCGTCAGTGCGCTGCCCAACGGCCAGGCTTTTTATAATTATCGGCTGGCCAATCAAACAACGACAAAATTGACCGCCGAAGAAATCCATGCGCTGGGTCTCAGCGAAGTGGCGCGCCTGCGCGGCGACATGGAAGCGGTCAAGGACAAGGTGGGATTTGACGGCGACCTCAAGGCCTTCTTCAAATATATCCGCGAGGACGACCAGTTCTATTTCTCCGACGACGATGCGGGAGCGGATCAGTATATCGCGGCGGCCAAAGGGCATATCGATGCCTTGAAAGCGCTATTGCCGGACTATTTCGGCATTCTCCCCAAGGCCGATCTGGAAGTGCGCCGGGTCGAATCCTTCCGCGAACGCGATGGCGCGGCCCAGCATTATCGCAGCGGCACGCCTGACGGGTCCCGTCCCGGCATCTATTATGCCCATCTTTCCGATATGCGGGCGATGCCGATCCCGACGCTCGAGGTAATTGCCTATCATGAGGGCCTGCCCGGTCATCATATGCAGATTTCCATTGCCCAGGAACTGACCGGTATCCCGACCTTCCGGACGCAGGCAGGCTATACCGCCTATAGCGAGGGTTGGGGTCTCTATTCAGAAACGCTGGCCAAGGAAATGGGCGGCTATGCCGATCCCTATTCCGAATTTGGCCGGCTCACCAGCGAGATCTGGCGCGCGATCCGGCTGGTGGTGGACACCGGTTTGCACAGCAAGGGCTGGAGTGAGGAACAGGCCGTGGCTTACTTCCTGGAAAATTCGTCCATTCCTGAAGCTGCCGTCCGGTCCGAAGTGCGCCGCTATCTGGTCAATCCGGGTCAGGCGACCAGCTACAAGATCGGGATGATCAAAATTCTCGAACTGCGGGCGCGAGCCAGGGAACAGTTGGGCGACCAGTTCGATATCCGCGCATTCCATGACACGATATTGGGCGGCGGGGCGCTGCCGCTCGGCATATTGGAACAGCGTGTCGATCAGTGGATTGCAAACGTGAAAGCAGGCTAGCACAGTCTGCCACTGCGGCATTTGTGAACGCGATGCCCCAGCGCAGGCCGGGGTCCATCTGCAGAACCAGTTTTGGATCGCTCTGGATGATATCCAATTGCAGCTAGTCGCAAAAGCTATCATCCACCCTTTCGGCTTGGTATAGGCCATCGCTGAGGAGATGGACCCCGGCCTGCGCCGGGGAACGGTGAGGGACAACGCGCTATGGTCTGCAGCACCTTCGAGCTTTTCAAGATCGGCGTCGGGCCGTCGAGCTTCCATACGATGGGGCCGATGCTGGCCGCCGCGATGTTCGTGGAGCGGGTTGCCGAGGCCGGGAAACTGGCTGATGTGACGCGGCTGGAGACATTGCTCTTCGGGTCACTGGCGCTGACCGGCAAGGGGCACGCGACGGACCGGGCGATTCTTCTGGGCCTGTCCGGACAGCGACCGGAAAATATCGAACCGGACGCCGCAGATATGCTGGTCGAGCAAATCCGCTCGGACAAGAAAATCAGCCTGGACGGCTCCCATGAAATCGCTTTCAACGAAGCAACAGATGTCATCTTTGACCAGAAAAAGCGGCTCGATTTCCATAGCAATGCGATGCGCTTTAGCGCTTTTGCCGGTGATCAACTGGTCGCGACCCGCGAATATTATTCGGTTGGCGGCGGCGCGATACTGGATGAAGATCAGATCGGCAGCAACAGTCCCGAGACCGGTTTGTGGGACGTCCCGCATCCATTCTGCTCGGGCGCTGATTTGCTGAAGATTGCAGCAGAAAAGAGCCTTTCGATCGCTGATATCATGCGCAATAATGAGCGTATGGGAAAGTCGGACGACCAGATAAGCGCCGATATTCGCGCCATTTCCGATGCGATGTCGGCCTGTATTGATCGCGGCATATTGCAGGGTGGCATATTGCCCGGCGGTCTGCGCGTCAAACGTCGGGCACCGCTGATTCACGCTCGCCTGATGGAGCGACAGGAACGCGCCCTGTCCGATCCGCTGACCATATTGGACTGGGTCAATCTCTGGGCGCTGGCGGTGAATGAGGAAAATGCTGCTGGCGGTAAAGTGGTCACCGCACCGACCAATGGTGCCGCCGGGATCATCCCGTCGGTGCTGCGATTCTATCAACGCTTTGCGCCGAAAGCAGATGAAGCCGGGGTGGAAATATTCCTGCTGACGGCTGCGGCCATTGGTTCTTTGTTCAAGGAAAATGCGTCGATTTCCGGCGCTGAAGTAGGCTGTCAGGGCGAAGTCGGAGTCGCCTGTTCGATGGCAGCAGCGGGTCTGACCGCGGCGTGGGGCGGCACGCCTTCGCAAGTCGAAAATGCCGCAGAGATCGGCATGGAGCATAATCTCGGCCTGACCTGCGATCCGGTCGGCGAGCGCTACAAGGAGACATCACAAGGTGGTCTGGCGGTCAATCTGGTGGAATGCTGAGTTAAACGGGAGGAAATGTCGATGAAGAAGCTGGGTCTAGGTTTATTGATACTGGTGCTGCTGGTTGTTGGAGCTGGCCTGCTGTTTAGGGAGCAAATCGGCGAACGGTTGTTTTCCCGGGCGGTGGAAACCGCGGTTACCCGCGATGTGATCGGCGATCTGCCCGATGGCATCAACGTCGTGCTATGCGGCTCCGGCTCGCCGCTGCCCGATCCGACCCGCGCGGGTCCCTGTTCGGCGGTGATCATCGATGGCAAGATGTTCATTGTCGATATTGGCGGCGGCGCGGTGCGCAATCTTGGCCTGATGGGCCTCAACCCGGGCGCGATCGAAGCTCTGTTGCTCACCCATTTTCACAGCGACCATATCGACGGCATGGGGGAATTGATGATGCAGCGCTGGGCGGGCGGTGGCCGGGATGCGCCGCTGCCGGTGATTGCACCGGAAGGCGTGACCGCGATCGTCGACGGTCTGAACGCCGCCTATGCGGCTGACGCGCAATATCGCATCGCCCATCACGGCGCAGCGACGATATTGCCGACTGGTACAGGCGGGGAGCCAAGGCCATTTTCCATTCCCGCCGGGCAGGAAGAGATGGTGGTCTATGAACAGGATGGGATCAAAATTACCGCCTTTCCCGTCAACCACAAACCGATTGCGCCAGCGGTCGGCTATCGTTTCGACTATAAAGGCCGCTCGGTTGTGTTCAGCGGGGATACGATCAAATTGCCGTCTATTGCGAAGGCCTGCAATGGCTGTGATCTGCTGGTCCACGAAGCGTTGAATGCGGAGATGGTGGGCACGATGGAGAAGGCTTTTCCGAAAGCCGGGCGCAAGCGGCTGGCCAAGATCATGGCAGATATCCAGAATTATCACACGACGCCGGTCGAGGCGGCCGAGACGGCAAAGGCGGGGAAGGCGAAGATGCTGGTTCTCTCGCACATCGTGCCGGCGCTGCCGCTCGATTATCTGGAAGCTTATTATATGAAGGGTGTCGATGCCGCCTTTGACGGGCCGGCGGTGCTGGGCAAGGACGGTATGCTGTTCAGCCTTCCCGCCAATAAGGATAGTATCGAAAGGGGCGATTTGCGCTAATTTGGCGCCTGGTCCTGTACTCCTGTGCAGGCAGGAGCCCATCTCCTGAAATGGCGTTTAAACGCACAAGCGGGAGATGGGCCCCCGGCTTCGCGAGGACACGACTATGACCATGAACCAATTTTGGCGTCTGAATTCTCGTCCCGAGGGGCAGGATATATCCGGCTCGCTGTCGCTTGAAAGCGAAGCCATGCCCGAACTGGTCGCTGACGAGGTGCTGGTCAAGGCCGCCTATCTGTCGATGGATGCGGGCACCCGGATGTGGATGACCGAGCGTGAAGATGGCTATCAACCGCCACTGGAGCTGGGCACGAAGATGGTCGGGCTGGTGCTCGGCCATGTCTTAGAGTCCAAACATGCTGGTTTCGCCGAGGGCGACCTGGTGCGCGGCTTCGGGCAATGGGCCGAATATAGCGTGATGCAACCGGAACTGGCCGGGCTGGTGAAGGTTGATGACGGCATAGACGATATAAAACAGCATTTCGGTGTACTCGGTTTCAACGGCTGGACGGCTTTATGGGGCTTGCAGGAAACCGCCGAGGTGAAAGCCGGTGACAATGTGCTGGTCTCTGCCGCAGCCGGCGCAACCGGCGTGCTGGCCTGCCAGATTGCCAAAATCCTGGGCGCCAATGTCTATGGCCTGGCGGGCGGGCCGGAGAAATGTCGCTGGCTGGAAGAGCAGCTCGGCATCACCAAGGCGATTGATTACAAGAATGATGATATCGCCGCTGAACTGGCGAAGGTCGACGGCGGGATCAATGCTTATTTCGACAATGTCGGCGGACCGATATTGGATGAAGTCCTGCCCAATATGGCGCTCTATGGTCGCGTTGCACTCTGCGGATTGCTCGCCCAGTACAAGGGGGATGGCCGCGGGCATGGACCGGAAAATTTCGATCAGATATTGATGAAGCGGCTGCGCATCGAAGGCTTTTTCTCGCCTGATTTCATGGATCAGGGCGAGCGGCTGACGGCGGAGCTCAGGACGTGGCTCGACCAAGGCCTGATCGACACACCGTTTGATGTCACGGACGGGATCGAGAATGTCATGACCGCTTATGAGAAATTGTTCAGCGGCGGCAATATCGGCAAAGTGCTGGTGAAAATCTAGGCTTTGGCCTGCCTGAAGCGCAGGCCCCAGAGTGACAGTCCCATGATGGCCAGGGCATAGGCGATCGCCATGATCGAAATGCCCGGCCATCCGGCATATTCATAAGTCGCCGCGCCCAGCCAGCTCGATATGCCGCCGCCGATAAACATGATGACGATATAGATGGTCATCAGGCGGGTCCTGATTTCCGGGGCGCGGCTGAACAGGATCGTCCGGCTACAAATATCGACCGATGCGCCGCCAATGGTATTGAAAATGATCGCGATCACCAAAAGCCAGAGATTATGGCCAGCAAAGGGGAGGATGCAGACACCGAGCAGCTGGGCAAGGCAGAAATAGATGCGCGCACGTTCGGCTCCGATACGGTCTGCGAATCGGCCAGCATAAGGGGAACCGAGAACATTGACGATGGCGATGATTGCCAGATAGCCAACCGTATCGACGCCATAGCCATTGCGCGGCAAATGCAGGCCTATCGCCAGCCAGAGCGCAAGAAAAAGGCCGAACGAAAGCGCCTGTATCAGTCCGCCCAGCGGCACCTCCGGCAGGGATTTCATGATTGGCCAGAGCGAACGGAGCAGGTCGGTGTAGCGCGGTGGCTCGACGTCGGACGGCTTCTCGTCCCGTTTGCGTTCCATGATCAGGGGCAGCAGGATTACCAGCAACGCCATGCTTGCCACCCCGACCCAATAGGCCGAGCGCCAGCCGAAATAATGACCCAGCAGGCCGCCACCCACCCGGCTGCCCAATATCCCCAGGGTCACGCCAGCGGTCATAATCCCGGTGACATGACCGATGCGTCCGGGCGCAACCCGCCGGGTCACATAAGCGGGCAGCAAATATGGCGCGATTGTCACAAAACCGAGGAAGGATGAAGCGGCGACAAATGTTGTGAAGCTTGCCGACAGCGCCATCGCCAGCATGGCAAAAAATTGCCCTGCAACGAATATCGTCACCAGCTTGCGGTTGTTGATCCGGTCACCGAGCGGCAGCAGCAGCAATATACCCAGCGCCAAGGCTATCTGGTTGAGCGCCGGAGCGAGTCCGATGGTCGCGCCGCTGATGCCGAATTCTTCGGCAACCGGCGTGATCAGCGGATGGATATAATAGCCATTGGCGACGACCGCTGCTGACGACAGCGCGAAGAGGAAAAGCTTGAGCTCGCTGATACGGGCGGGCGCATTGCCTTCAATTTGGTCGGGACTGTTCATTTGCGTGTGCGCTTACGCGATAACCGTGAAAGCGGAAAACAAAAATCCCGCTCTATTGCCTATCAATTATATCTGTCAGATCTTGCACCGTCTTTCCGTAAACCCGCTCATGCAACAGCGCGATCAATTCGGGATCGGCGACGTCGGGATGACCGCTGTTGAACGGCGGATGCGGATCATATTCCAGGCTGAGCTGGATCGATTCGGCCAATTGTTGTCCGGCGATCTCCGCGACCACGGTCAAAGCGAAATCGATGCCCGATGTCACGCCACCAGCAGTCATGATATTGCCGTCCTTGACCACGCGCGCTTTTTCATAAGTCGCGCCGAATTTCGCAAGCAAGGAAGTATAGGCCCAATGGCTGGTTGCGCGTTTGCCCCGCAGCAATCCGGCAGCACCGAGGGCCAGCGAGCCCGTGCATACGGAGGTCAGATATTGCGCATCGGCGGCCTGATCGCGCAAAAATTGCAGCGTGGCTTCGTCCTGAATCACACCCCTGGTGCCGAAACCGCCCGGGACGCAGAGCAGATCGGCTTGCGGGCAATCGGCGAAATGGGTCGAAGGGAGAATGGCAAAGCCACTATCGGTCTGTATCGGCTTGATCTCTTTGGCCGCCGTGTGGACCACCGCACCAGGAATGCGACAAAGCACCTGTGCCGGGCCGGTGAAATCCAGCTGGGTAATGCCGTCGAACAGCAGGAAGACGATGTGAAAGGCTTTTGGGCTATCGGTTATCGGGCTACTCCACAGTTTGAGATGTGCCCAGGCGATCGGCTTGAAAATCTGTCCGCTCCCCGATGGGTATCCATCTTGATCTCGCCAGTTACGAACAGGCACGATCCTAGTGGATAGAATCTAACGTTTGGTGCCCTCTTTTGACAGCGGCGATAATTTTGTTTGGATCAGCGGTCCAGGTGAAGGGTTTGGGCTTGTCGTTATGCTCGGCGACGAAGCGATTGATGGCGGCC
>Ga0209491_10000791_pt1 | contig 63517 bp, 60 predicted proteins | sample BON02_FD_187213 | JGI IMG/M metagenome (GOLD analysis project Ga0209491, IMG submission 187213) | Freshwater microbial communities from Lake Bonney liftoff mats and glacier meltwater in Antarctica - BON-02 (SPAdes) (version 2) | ecosystem: Environmental > Aquatic > Freshwater > Ice > Glacier... | reverse complement strand
TGGATGTGTGTCATGCAAAAATATGCCATTTCTGCACCACAAAAGGAATCCGCAATCAGGCAAAATCAGCGAAAAATACCAGCATTTATGGGTGCTGAGTTTCCACACAGTCTGGAGGGTTTGTGAACGGTTCGAGCCAGCAGCACATTGTGGGGCAAGAAACGCAAATTAGCGCCTCCTCCACATAGCACCCGCAGGGTCAGCGCCGCATCGCCGCCACCGTGGCCGCCAGCGGCGATTGATCCACCGCGATCAGCCCGCGTCTTGGGCGGTCCAGATCGATGATCAGGAACACCAGCACCACGATCAGGATCATCATTGCATAAACCGGAACGCCGGGTTTTAGCGTAGAAATGCCGTTGGAATAGCCGATGACCGCGCCCAGAATCAGAAATGTGCCGAACAGCAAGAATAGCACGATTTCCGGGACATGGCGGTTGATGGCGGCATCGCGGGCGGCCAGCGCGTCGATCATGTCGTTCAGGCTGGCGACAAAGCCCATCGAAACCGGGGTGCCAAACTCTCGCGCCTCATCAGCGGCAAGCGTCCATAGCGCGGCAAAGACCATCTCGGCGCTGGCAATCAGCTGGGTGCGTTGCTGATCATCGGCGGCGGAAATGGTGGCCGTTTCCAGCCGCAACCGCCCGTATTGCAGCAGCAACTCTTGCGCCAGGGCGCGGCGCTCAGCGCTCAGCAGATCGGTGCGCAGCCAGGCGGTGCCGATGGCGTTGGCCTCATTCACCACCTCGATCGAGCGTTGATCAAACCGGCCCAGCGACAGCGAAAAGGTAAAGCCCAACAGCAGTGCCAAAAGGCCGATCAGCGCGCCTTGCACCGTATTGGCCTGCTGCTTGCTGTCGTCGTTTTCTTTGTTGCGGCGGCGCTTGCCCAGCTTGCGGCCCAGTTGCATCGCCTCATACATCAGCACCAACAAGAACAGCGCGATTCAGATAAGACGGAAGATCACACATCAGTTCGGCATCCCGCATCTGTGGCGTCCTGAAAGTGTCATTGCTGCGCAGCGCCCTTATACGGTGGGAAAGTGGCTGGGCAAGACAGCATCAAACCGCCACAAACCCGTCCTTGGCGGGATCATATTGTTCCAGCCCACCCTCTCCAGTGTCGGTCCACAGCCCGTGCAAAGTCAGCCGATCGTCTTCGACTGCGGCTTGGACAAAGGGAAAGGTCAGCAGGTTTTGCAGGCTGATCAGCACGGCTTCTTTTTCCAAGGCGGGCAGGATCTTGCCATCGGGCAGACTTGCCACCTTGTCAAAACCGGGCCGCAGGATATCCATCCAGCGGCCAACAAAGCTGGATTTCGCCTCTAGTTCCGGCGCATGGCCACGGCACATGTCATGGCAACCCTTGACGCCACCGCAGTTGGAATGGCCCAAAACCACGATATGCGCGACGCCCAACGAGGCCACGGCGTATTCCACCGCTGCCGAGGTGCCGTGATACTCGCCATCAGGATTATAGGGCGGCACAAGGTTGGCGACGTTGCGGTGAATGAAGAACTCTCCCTCATCCGCGCCAAAGATCGACGTGACGTGAACGCGGCTGTCGCAGCAGGAGATCACCATGGCGCGGGGGTGCTGACCGCTTTCGGCCAAGCGGCGATACCAGGCGCGGTTATCTTGATAGGTGGTGGCGCGCCAACCGTGGAACCGCTGGATCAGATAGGCGGGCAAAGGGCGGATGTGCTGCATTTGGATTCCTGTTCGGCCAAAGCCCGACGGTGGCTGGCCCTAACTACGGCGCATTGTCTGAAAATTCGAGAGGCAAAATGCCCGGGATTCTGGCTTGCCGTAAGGAAGCATAAAGCACGCCGGGGCATGATGGCTTTGGGTGTGAATGATAACGGTGTGGGAATGACCATGGAAAACGTGATGACTCTTCGGCCTCTGGAACGGATCCGTCAGGATGGTGAGGCTATTGCGATGATCTATCGCAACCTTGGCACCGCGGCCGCCGAACAGATGGTAACGCGGGCCTTGGGCGAATTGGCGCTGGCGATGGCGGGCATTGCCGCACAGGTCAAGGCGCATCAGCTGGCCGATATGGCGCGGCAGTTGAAAAAGTTGCAACGGATGGCCGAGAATTTGGGGATGATCAGCCTGGGGCTGGTGTCGCAAGATGCGCGCAGCTGTCTGGAACGGTGTGACAGCACTGCTTTCTCCGCCGTCTGGGCACGGCTGTTGCGGGTGGCAGAGCGGTCTTTGGCCAGCGACAAGGGCTTTGCCGACATTTCCGGCTAAGGCCTATCGCCCTTGATCAAACCGGGCCAAGGCCGACGGGCAATATTTCCATTGGCTTGCTTGGCTGGGGTCAGACTCCGTCTGGCCAAAATACTTTCATATCCGAACTTTGAGGGGCTTGCGGCAGGTTTGGGCTGCATTAGGGTCGTGCAGAGCCTATTGCACCGGAATGCCACATGACCCCCAGCTTTGCCGACCCCGCCGCCGCATCGTTGCCCTTGCATATAATCACACCCGAGGGGCTTGCGGAGTTTCTCGCAGCATCCGATCAGGCCGATTGGCTGCGCAGCACCGGGTTTGAGGCGGGCTTGGGCGAGATTCGGCTGTTGCCCGGCCCCAATGGTTTGGCCGGGGCCGTGGCAGGCTTGGGCACCGATCTGGCTCGCCGTCGCAGCCGTTTTGGTCTGGCGCGGGCTTTTGCGGCGTTGCCTGCGGGTGATTGGCACCTTGTCGGCAACCTGACCGAAGCTTTGGCGACCGAAGCGGGCTTGGCCGCGCTGCTCGGGGCATACCGGTTCACCCGCTATCGGCCCGGCAAGGCTGAGGCACCGCTGGCGCGAATAGCCTCGCCCACTGGCGTGGATGCCGCGCGGCTGGTGGCGATGGCCCAAGGCGAATGGCTGACCCGTGATCTGATCAACACGCCCGCTCAAGACATGGGCCCGGCAGAGCTGGAAGCCGCCGCGCGCGATCTGGCGCAAACCCATGGCGCTAAGGTCCAAGTCACGATGGGCGACGATCTTCTGGCGCAAAACTTCCCAATGATTCATGCGGTTGGCCGGGCCTCCCCCCGCGCGCCGCGTCTGATCGACATCCGCTGGGGTGACAAGGGCCCAAGGCTAACGCTGGTCGGCAAGGGCGTGTGTTTTGACACCGGCGGGCTGAACCTGAAACCCTCGGCGGGCATGAACCTGATGAAAAAGGACATGGGCGGGGCGGCCACGGTTCTGGGTCTGGCGCATATGATCATGGCGCTAGGTCTGCCCTTGCGCCTGCGGGTGCTGATCCCGGCGGTTGAAAACGTGATCTCTGGCAACGCCCTGAAACCCAAAGATATCCTGACCAGCCGCAAAGGCCTGACGGTTGAGGTGAACGACACCGACGCCGAGGGGCGTCTGGTCTTGGCTGACGCTTTGGCCTTGGCGTGTGAGGAGGAGACCGACGCGTTGATCTCAATGGCGACGCTGACGGGTGCCGCGCGCGTGGCGGTTGGGCCGGATCTTGCGCCCTATTACACCGATGATGCGGCGATGGCGCAGGCGCTGGAAACCGGGGCCAAGGCCGGGTTCGATCCAGTCTGGCGGATGCCGTTTCACGACGCGTATGAGCCGGTGATTGAACCCGGAATTGCCGATCTGGACAATGCCCCCGGCTTCGGTTTTGCCGGATCCATCACCGCCGCGCTGTTCCTGCGCCGCTTTGCCAGCCATCCACGCTATATGCACTTTGATATCTACGGCCATACCCCCAGCGATGCCCCGGCCCGGCCCAAAGGCGGCGCGGGCCAAGGCGCCCGGGCAATTCTGGGCGCTCTGCCCGCCATTCTGGGGCTGTAAATGGATCGGCGCCTGACCCCTTATTCCGGCCGCATCGCCCATATCAGCCTGCAAGGCCGCGTCGATGCGCCCCTAACCGAAGGCGAAGCGGCCGAGATCATCGCCCCTTTGGTTGATCTCTTGACCCGCCCGAACGGGCCCCGCGACCGCCAATTGCTTTACGGTGATGCGGTCACTGTTATCGACCGTGACCAAGGTTACGCCTTTGTTATGGCAACCAAAGACGGCTTCTGCGGCTGGGTTGCCGACCCCGTTCTAAGCCCCGCCACCAGCCCCACCCACCGCGTGGCCACGCCCGCTACGCATCTTTATTCCGGCCCGAAAGTGCAATCGACAATGCATCACGCCCTTTACCTCAACTCCCGCGTCACTGTCACCGGGCAAGACGGCAAATGGGCGATCACCCCGCAGGGCTATATCCCGGCCAGCCATCTTGCGCCGCTGGACCAGCCCGCCGCAGATTCGATTGCAGTGGCCGAAAGCCTGCTGAACACGCCCTATCTTTGGGGCGGCAATTCCGCCGCCGGGATTGATTGCTCGGGCCTTGCTCAAGCCGCCCTGCTGGCTGCTGGCATCCCCTGCCCCGGCGACAGCGACCTGCAAGAAAGCGTGGGCCAAGACATCTCTAACATCGCCCAGATGCAGCGCGGCGATCTGATTTTCTGGAAAGGTCATGTCGCCCTTCTCACCGGCCCCGATCAGATCATCCACGCCAATGGCAAGACAATGTCGGTGGCCTATGAAGGGCTGTCCGACGCCATCGCCCGCATCGACAGCCAAGGCGAAGGCCTGCCAACAGCCCGCCGACGCCCCTAAGCCCCTTCCTCTCTGCACAAATATCCCACGGGGGAAGCGAATGTTTTCATTCGCGCGCGGGGGTGTGAAACCCCCGCTGCCGACGGTTCAGTCCACCGACCGGATCAGCTTTTTCTCTAGCACTTTTAAAACCGCCGCCAATTCCTGCCCCCGGCGCAGGATTTGGCCGCCCTCACCCACCACGCAATACATGCCCTGCTTGGCCCGCAGCTTGGGGCGCTTTTCAATGCGGTACAAAGGCACTTCGGCGGTGCGGCGGAACACGGCGAAAACCGCAGCCTCCGCGCCGAAACTCATCGCGTAATCGCGCCATTCCCCGGCGGCGACCATCTGACCATAAAGCCGCAAGATGGCCGACAACTCGCGCCGGTCAAAGGCCACCTGTTCAGCGGCCGGGGCGGCAAAGGGCAAAGGGGCTTCAGCGTTCATGGCCAAAGTTTACGCCCTTTGCCTTTCAGATCAAGCCCGCCGTCCCCTTAGGCAAAGCCGGGGGCCACCCGCACTTCGCCCGTTTCAAACCCGCGCCAGTTCTTTTGCACCGGGTTCAACCGCCGCACAGTGGCCGGATGCTTAGCCTCCAACACGCCCGCGCGGACCAAAAGATGCGCAATCGCCGCCTCAGACGCTCGGGAACTGCCGTCCAGCACCTTCAACGCAATGCCAAGGCCCTTTTCGGGCAGGATCGCCACAAACACCGCCTCAGCCCCGGTTTTGATAGCCACCTTCCCCCCCATCGCCTGCATCAATTCGGTGCAGGCGCGGCCTGATCCGGCCACCAATTCAGGATGCGCCGCCATTGACCGCGCCAGCCGATGCATCGCCGATTGCCGCGCCCCATTGCCATCGCGGGCAGTGGCAAACGCCGCCATGCCCCGGGCCAATCCGCCCACCGACATCGCGAAATTCGGCGCAGAACAGCCATCAATCCCCCAACCAGACACGGTTTCCCCGGTCACTTCTTCGGTCGCGGCACGAATGGCCTGCTGCAAGGGGTGGTCCAACTCGATATACTCCGGCCCGGCTTTCAGGTGCTGGGTCACGGTCAAAAACCCGCAATGCTTGCCAGAACAATTGTTGTGCAACTGGCAGGGCTGCTCCTCACCGCGGATCAGGCGATCGCGCTCTTCACGGTCATATGGCTCATGCGACCCGCAGCGCAGATCGGGCTCTCCCAATCCCAGATCCGCCAACCACCGCCCGGTCATATCCACATGCAAATGCTGGCCCTGATGGCTGGCGCAAGACAGCGCGATATGCGCATCCGACAGCCCGCGCGCCGCCGCAGCCCCGGTTTCCAGCAAAGGCAGCGCCTGAATCATCTTGCAAGACGATCGCGGAAAAATCACTGCATCGGGATTTCCCCAGGCCTCAATCACGCCCGAGGCGTCACAAATCACCGCATGGCCCAGATGCGTGCTTTCCAGCACACCGCCCCGCCACAGCTCTGCCATAGGCACAGCCCCTTGATTCACGTCGGCCATGATCGCCCCCCTTTTTCATTCCAGTCACAGATGTGCGATTTTACGCCCATAGGGCTTTCGCATATTGGCCTTTTTGGGTAAAGGTAGCGTATCGAGTTCAGAATGCTCTTGCAGATCAAAGAAGGCCATAGGCCGCGCGCAAGAGACAAACAGAGGCAAAACACAGCTGGAGGCTGCACGACATGACGTCCATCCTTATCCGTGCCCTTGGCGCCGCCGCAATCGCCTTTGCCGCGACAACCGTGCAGGCCCAGGAATCCACCAACCGCGTTGCCACGATGACGGATTGGAATGTATTCACCGAAGACAGCCCGCAAAAGGAATGCTGGGGCGTCTCGAAACCCAAGGAATCGAACAACAGCAAGGACGGCAAGCCCGTCTCGGTCCGCCGCGGCGAGATCTTGTTGTTTGTCACATTTCGCCCCGGGAAACCGGGCGAGATCAGCTTTACCGGCGGTTATCCTTTCGCGCCCGGCTCCACCGTGGATGTGAATGTTGATGGCAATGCCTATCAGTTGTTCTCGGATGGCGAATGGGCTTGGCCGGGAAGTGCAGGCGATGATGCTGCCCTGCTCAAGGCGCTGAAGGCAGGCACAACGGCCACCATTTCGGCCCAGTCGGGCAAGGGCACCAAGACCAAAGACACGTTCTCTCTGCGCGGCTTTACCGCAGCAATGGAAGACGCTGGCAAGCGCTGCCAGTAAGCGACCTGCCCTAGCATCAAGCGCCCCGTTTTGCGGGGCGCTTTTGTTTTGACCAAGAATCGGCTATGCCGCCGCAAGATCGCCTGTGAAAAGGCCCGCAATGAAAGATCTGCCATGACCGCCCCCATCACCCAAGACGTGCTGACCCTGCCCCGCAAATTGCCAGAGGGTGGCTTGACCAATCTGGTCGGCCTGACCCGTGATCAACTGCGCGCCGCCTTGATCGAGGCGGGCACGCCGGAAAAGCAGGCCAAGATGCGCGTTGGCCAGATCTGGCAATGGATCTATCACTGGGGCGTGCGCGATTTCGCCGTGATGACCAATCTGGCCAAAGATTTTCGCGCCCTGCTGGCCGCGCGGTTTGTCGTGGCCCTGCCAGAGGTGGTAACCCGTCAGATCTCAACCGATGGCACCCGGAAATATCTGGTTCGCATCGCCGGCGGGCATGAGGTTGAGGTGGTCTACATCCCTGATGGCGGGCGAGGAACGCTGTGCATTTCCTCACAAGTCGGCTGCACGCTGACCTGTTCGTTTTGCCATACCGGCACGCAAAAACTGGTCCGCAACCTGACGGCCGGAGAGATGGTTGGCCAAGTAATGCTGGCCCGCGATGACTTGGGCGAATGGCCAGAGCCGGGGCAAGGCTCCATTACCGAACGAAAGATCAGTAATATCGTTCTGATGGGAATGGGAGAGCCACTTTATAACTTTGACAACGTCCGCGATGCGATGAAAATCGTGATGGACGGCGAAGGCATCGCCTTGGGCCGCCGCCGGATCACCCTGTCCACTAGCGGAGTGGTGCCGGAAATTGCCCGCACAGCGACCGAAATCGGTTGCCTCTTGGCAGTGTCCTTCCACGCCACGACGGATGCGGTACGCGACCAGTTGGTGCCGATCAACAAGCGCTGGAATATCGAGACTTTGCTAGCCGCTTTGCGGGATTATCCGGGGCTTTCGAACTCTGAACGGATCACCTTTGAATATGTGATGCTGGACGGGGTGAATGACACCAAGGAAGACGCCCATCGACTGGTGGAATTGCTGCGCGGCATCCCGGCAAAGGTGAATCTGATCCCTTTCAACGAATGGCCCGGCGCGCCTTACAAGCGGTCTTCGGGCAACCGGATTCACGCCTTTGCCGACATCATTTTCAATGCCGGATATGCCAGCCCGATCCGAACGCCCCGCGGCGAAGATATCATGGCGGCCTGTGGCCAGCTAAAATCCGCCACCGAACGCGGGCGCAAATCCAAAGCCGCGATCGCGGCTGAATTATGAGCCTGCCGCTGCTGCCAAATGCAGTAGCGCGGCGGGTTTTTCTGGATCGACACGCTTTGGCCGAGACCCCATCCGGCCCGGCCAAGGGGCAAGAGCTGGCCGATCTGATCGGTCGCATCGGCTTTGTTCAAGTCGATAGCATCAACACGGTTGAACGCGCGCACCACATGATCTTGTGGTCTCGCCGCAAAACCTATCAACCCACAGCATTGAATGCGCTGATCGAGACAGATCGCGCCCTTTGGGAACATTGGACGCATGACGCCAGTATCCTGCCCGTCTCGGTCTACGGCCATTGGAAACACCGGTTTGAGGTCGACCGCACCCGGTTGGTTCAGCAGTGGACAGGATGGCAGCGCGCCGGGTTCCATGAGAAGTTTGACGAGGTTCTGACCCGTGTCCAAGACCACGGCCCCGTCACCAGCGCCGATGTTGGCGCAGGCGAAGCACGCGGAAAAGGCGGTTGGTGGGATTGGCACCCATCGAAAGCCGCGCTGGAATATTTGTGGCGGGTGGGAGAGCTGTCGGTGACCCGTCGGGATGGCTTTCGCAAAGTTTACGATCTGTCTGAACGTGTCATTCCGGATGATTACAGAACGAAAGTTCACGAGCCGGAGGCAACGCTGGAATGGGCCTGTTCTTCGGCACTGGATCGACTTGGATTTGGCTCATCGGGCGAAATCGCTGCCTATTGGGCGCTGATATCGCCCAAAGCTGCACGCGAATGGTGCCAAGCAGCGATAGCCCAAGGTCGGATCGTTGAAGCTGATGTTGAAGGCGCCGATGGGGACGTGCGCAAGGCCTATCTTTGGCCCGGAACGCTTGAAGAAACTCCGGCAGAGCCAACATCAAAGTTGCGAATTTTGTCACCCTTTGATCCAGCGCTACGGGATCGAAAGAGAGCTGAACATTTGTTCGGTTTCCGCTACAGAATCGAAGTTTTTGTGCCCGAGCCAAGGCGCACTTTCGGATACTACGTTTTTCCAATGCTTGAAGGCGCGCGATTGATCGGCCGGATCGACGCGAAAGCGTTTCGCGATGCCACAACATTGCGCGTGGCCGCGTTCTGGCCGGAGCCCGGCCAGCGGATGACCCTGCAACGGCGCAGGAAGCTGCAAGGAGAGCTAGAACGGCTTGCTCGATTTTCTGGCTGCGACCGAGTAGAATTCATGTCAGACTGGGAACGCATGCCTGTCACTAACCCACACCCTTAACAGGCGCCAACTTAACGCCAAACCTGATCTGGATCAGGCAACGGGATGGCCTCCAACAACTCTTTGAAATATGAGTGCTGGGGCGAAGCGAATAACTGTTCACTTAACGCATCTTCAACGATCAAACCCTGCTGCAAAACAACGATGCGGCTGCACAACCGGCGGATCACACTAAGATCATGGCTGATAAACGCAAGCGTCAGTCCCAGATCCGCGACCAACTGCTCCAGCAAGTTCAACACCTGCGCCTGAGAAGAGACATCCAAGCCAGAAACAATCTCATCCGCCAGAATGAAGTCCGGGCGAAGCGCAATTGCACGCGCAATGCCCACCCTTTGGCGCTGCCCACCCGACAGTTCATGCGGAAACCGTGCTGCAAAGCTAGTGGCAAGGCCAACATGATCCAGCGCTTCGGCGGCCCGTCCGGCCACATCGGCAACCCCATGCAAGGACAGGGGCGCAGCGATGATCTGGCCCACGCGGTGGCGGGGGTTCAGGCTGCTCATCGGATCTTGAAAGATCATCTGGAATCGCCGCCGCAACGGACGCAGATCGGCCTCAGTCAGATGCGTGATATCGCGACCATCGAAAAGCACCTTTCCCCCGGTCGGCTCCAGTAACCGCACCATCGCGCGACCCAGCGTGGACTTGCCAGAGCCAGAGCCTCCGACAATTCCCAGCACTTCACCGCGCTGAACGGAAAAGTTCAACCCGCGCAGGATCTCAATGCGTGGAGCCGGGCCAAACAGCGGCTTTCGGTTCAGATCGGGCAGGGAAAGGTGCAGGTCTTCGACCCGGTAAAGCTCATCCATCGGTGGCCCTTCGGTCGGCATCGGCAATCTCATTTTGCACGGCTTTGATGACGCCATCTGGCACCGGCACCAAGCTTGCAGAAGGATCCGTATACTTTGGCGTGGCCTCCAGAAGGGCGCGGGAGTAGCCGTGCTTTGGGCCGGCAAAGAACGGGCGCACGGCGCTGTCTTCAACCACCAGTCCGCCATAGAGAACGCTAAGCGATTGACAAACCTTGGAAACTACCCCCAAATCATGGGTCACGAACAGCAACGCCGTGCCATGCCGATCCTGCATTTCGGCGATCAGTTTCAGCACCTGCTTTTGAACGGTCACGTCTAAGGCGGTCGTCGGTTCATCCGCTATGATCAATTTAGGCTCGGCCGCAAAGGCCGAAGCGATCAGAATCCTTTGCCGCATTCCGCCAGACAGTTCGTGCGGATAGGCGCGCAGAACGCGCTGAGGATCGGGGATTTGAACCTCAGCCAACAGCTCTTCGGCTCGGGCCTGTGCGCGGAAACGATCCCAACCCAAAATATCAACCAGGCGGTCCGATATCTGGCCCAAAATGCGCCTTGAAGGGTTCAGTGCGGTCAACGGATCTTGCGGGATCAGCGCACAAGTTGCGCCAATCCGACGCCGTCGTTCCTTTGGTGCAAGCGCCAATAGGTCAACTTCATCCAACAAAATCTGGCCTGCTGTGATTTCAACCGCCTTGGGCAAAATACCCAAAATGGCCTTACCGATCATCGACTTTCCCGCACCACTTTCGCCCACCAAACCGCGCACTTCTCCGACCGCAACAGCCAGCGACACATTGCGCAACAAAGGTTGGCCAATCCCTTTCAGCCAAGCCGACAGGCCCTTGATTTCCAGAAAACTCATCGCAGCACCGGATCGAAGCGGTCCTTCAACCCTTCGCCCAATTGCGAGAACGCAAGGACTGTCAGGAACAGCGATATCAACGGAAAGACCAAAACCCACCAGGCTTGGTGAACGGATGTTCGGCCTTCGGAAATCATCCCGCCCCAGGTTGGATCGTCGGTGGAAATTGACAGGTTCACAAAGCTGAGAATGGCTTCCACAATCACCGCTATCCCCATCTCCAGCGTCAGTAGAACGACAATGGTCGGCAAGATGTTCGGCAGAATTTCCGTGACCATTGTAGATAGACGTCCGCGCCCGGATACACGGGCCGAGGCGACATAATCCATCGCGCCCTGCGCCATTGCTTCGGCACGAACAACGCGGGCAAAACGCGTCCAGTCGATCACAACTATGGCGATGATGATCGACGACAGGCCCGGCCCCAGAACGGCGATCAGAAGGATTGAAAACAGGACCGGGGGAAAGGCCATCCAGATGTCGATAAATCGCGAGATGACGATATCAACCCAGCCGCGCAAGAACCCGGCCATCAGACCCAAAGTAGCCCCGATCAGGCAGGTCAAGGTGCCGGCAATTACGGCCACCAGCAGGGCGACGCGGGCCCCATGCAGGATACGGCTCAAGACATCGCGGCCTAAGGAATCCGTTCCCAACCAATAGCCTGGCTCTGCTCCGTGCATCCAAAAGGGCGGTAGCCTGCCAAGAAACATGTCCTGCGCCAGTGGATCTTTCGGCGCGATCCATGGCGCCAACAAGGCCGTCAGGACCACAAGGATCAACCACCCGGATGACAGCCAAAGCCGCAACCCGGCTCTGTGCCGGACCGCGCTGCGAGCGTCTGCGGATGCCGGGTTAGCCATGTCGCAACCTCGGGTTCAGAACCGCATAAAGCAGATCCACACACAGATTGACCGCGGTGAAAATGGCGGCGAATAGGATGACGATTCCCTGTATCAACGGCAGGTCGCGATTGATCACCGCATCAATGGCCATCTTGCCCAAACCTTCATAGCTGAACAACCGTTCTATAATCACTGTTCCGCCGATCAGAAGGTGAACTGAACGCCCACCAAGGTCAGCGTCGGCAGGATGGCGTTGCGCAAAGCCTCGCGGAGGATCACATGGTTTTCACCATACCCTTTGGTGCGTGCCAACGTCACATAGTCCAGATGCATCTGTCTCTTTCAGGCTTTGCTTCAGCAACTGCCCAATTATCGCCGCCAAGGGAATTGCCAACGCCAAAGCCGGCAAGAACATATGGCTGATAATGTCTGCCCAAAGGTCGAACCGCAGGCGCAGCAGCGCCTCAAAAGCATAGAAATTCGTGACAAAGGGGAGATCCAGGCTGGGCGTTACCCGACCAGAGATGTGAAACACAGGCCACAACACGCCAAACAGCAAGACCAGCACCAATCCCCAAAGAAAATCTGGTACCGAAAGCGCCACTCCGTTTGCAATGTCAATCGCCGCCTCGCCCCCGGTATCGCGCGCGCGGGTTCCGGTCAGTGCCGCAATACCTCCCAAGATACATGCTATGACGAGTGCCATAATCGACAATTCCAACGTGGCTGGCAGACGGCCCAGCACCAGATCCAGCACCGGTTGGCGTGAGGTGATCGACACGCCAAAATCTCCGCGAAGCACACCACCAGCCCATATGAAGAACTGTTCAGGAATGCTTCTATCCAAGCCATATTGCGCAGTCAGCCGGGCAATATCCACCTCCGTAGCCCCCGGCGGCAGCATCATTGCAATCGGGTTCCCGGGAACAACCCGGATCACCACGAACACAATCACCGCCACGCCCAACAGCGTTATCGCCGTGGTCGTCAGCCGCAAAAAAACTGCCCGCAAAAGCTGCATTGACCCTCTTAAGCAAAGCCAGCGCCCTGCCTTCCTTTGTGAAAAAATATCCTCGGGGGGTCCGGGGGGCAAAAAGCCCCCCGGCCTTTTTAAGTTCAGGCGCGCTTCATCAAATGCGGCAACAGCGCCCCCGAGGCATGCGGCGTTACCAAAACCCCCGGCGCAGAGAGGATCGGCTGCACATACTGCAACAGCGGAATCACCAATGCGTCTTCGGCAATTTTGGCACTGACAGCTTTCCAGCCAGCAATCCGTTTGGCCTCGTCCTGCTCTCCCCAAAGTGGGCCGATCATTTCGATCAGATCCTGGCCATCCCACACGCTGTGCGGCGAGGGCCCGAACATTGCGAAACCGGTCGAGGTGGTCGGATCGCCCACCGAATTGCCCCAGTTATAGAACGCCGCAGGAGCAAGTTGATCCGCCGCGCGCAGCTCGTAGTGCTTGGCGATCTCGTACACTTCGATCTCGGCCTCGATCCCCACTTTGCGCCACAGACCGACGATGGCCTGCACCATCTCATGGTCCTTCGGCTTGAAGCCCTTGGTGGTTTGAATCTTGAACTTGACTGGATTATCAACGCTGTAGCCAGAGGCTGCCAACAGCTCTATCGCCTTCTCTGGGCTGTATTCCACCATGATCGACGGATCATAGGCATCATATTCCGGCGTCTCCAGCGTATCGATCTTCACGCCATAGCCCGACAAAAGCCGGTCGATGATCGTTTGCTTGTCAATCGCATGGGCCGCAGCTTTGCGGACGTTGGGGTCCAACATCACGTCGATATCGTTCAGAAAGATCATTCCGATATCCGAGATCGGCGCAGCAATCCCCGTCAGGCTGGTTTTCAGACGGTCGTATTCCTCATAGGGCACTTCCGGCGTAACGTGCGAATTGCCGGATTCCACTTCGGCCACCCGGGCTGCGGCATCGGTGACGAACTTGATGGTGACGGTTTCAAAATCAGGTTTGCCACCCCAATAATTGGCGTTGGCCTTCAGGCGGACAAAGGCGTTGCGTTCGAACTTGTCGACCATATAGGGGCCGGTGCCGATTGGCGCCGCCTCAAAGCCCTCTGCGCCGACGCGTTCATAGTAGGCTTTGGGCAGCACATAGCCGGTCAGGAAATACATCCATTTGAAAATCGTCGGGTCGAATTGCACCACATCGGCAATGACCTTGTTGCCCTCAACCCGGTGGTTGGCCAGCGTGCCCCAGACGAATTGGATCGGGCTGCCAGTGGCCGGATCAGCCACGCGGGCAAGGCTCCACGCCACGTCTTCGGCGTTAAAGGGGCTGCCATCATGCCAGGTCACACCTTCGCGCACGGTCATCCAGACCTGAGTCTTGTCTTCGTTCCAACCCCATTCGGTCAGCAGTCCGGGGGCTGGTTTCAAATCGGGCTGTTGCAAGATGTATTGGTCGAAAACCGACTGATAAAGGCCTTGGATCGTCGGGTTTACGGCCGATGGGCCAACGGTCGGATCCCAGCTGGGCAGGTTGACGTTATAGGCGATGGCCAATTCGTCAATCTCTTGCGCCAAGGCAGGCAGGCCGTAGCCAAGCGCGGCTGTGGCGGCCGATAGTTTCAACAAAGTTCTGCGGTTCAGTTTCATGGTGGTATCCCTGTTGTAGTCGTTTATGATTGATCGTTCACTTACCGACAAGTTTCTGTGCCAAAAGCCATCCCGGCCCAGCGCCCGTTCCTGCTCCGGGCCAGACAGCGGCCCCGGTGAGGTGCAGATTCTTCAGCGCGGTAGAGCCATCCGCATGCCCACGCACCGGGCGGAAAAGAAAATTCTGGCTCAGGTGATGGATGCCGCAAATCTGATCGCCGCCAACCAGATTGGGGTTTTCTGCCTGCAAATCCAACGGACCGACAATACGCCGCCCAAGGATCTTCGCCCGCGTTCCCGGCGCACATCGCTCCAGAATATCCAACGCGCGTTCGGCAAAGGGCTCCGCTGCTTCGGCCCAATCGGTCGCCGTGATCCGCCCTGCCGCATCCCCCTTGATCACTCCCGGGGCCATCCGCACTTGAAGCCACAGCACGTGCTTTCCCTCAGGTGCGCGGCTCGGGTCTTGCCCCGTCGGCTGGCCCACGACGACAATCGGCTCGTCTGGCAGCAGACCCGCCATCGCCTGCGCATAGGTGCGCGCCATCTGATCCAGACTGGGCGCAAGATGCACATAGGCATAGGTTTTCAATGCGGCGCCCGCAGCCCAATTGGGCAAATCTTCCATCGCCAAGTGAATCATCATCGTCCCCGGCGCATGGGTAAACCGCTCCATCGCCTGATCAAAGACCGGCTGCGTCGGCCCGGTCAGCCGCAGCAGCGCAGACGGCGACACACCCGCGATCACCGCCCTCGTCGCAGAGACTTGCCGCCCATCCGCCAACTGAATCCCGGTGGCGCGGGTGCCGTCATGCAAAATCTTGACTACCTCTGCGCCCGTCTCGATCACCCCGCCCCGCGCGACAACAGCACCCTCCAGCGCACGAATAATCACATCCGCACCACCCTTGCCCAAAGCCATGCCAAAGGCCTGCGCAGCCATGCCTTCAAGATAGGGAAACAGTCCCCCGCCGGCTATATAGGGGGCGAAATCGAGGTGCATGCCCCAAGCGCCAAGCATCGCGTGCAGCTTCAGATTCTGAAAGGTCTGGGTCAGGAACTGGCGCGGCGAAAGCATCAGGAATTGCGCCAGATCCAGCGTTCTCGCCACGCCTTGCCGACGCAGCATTTTAAACACGAAATATGCAAGCGCACGAATTTTCATCGGGCTGCTCAAAAGCCCAAAGATCGTCTCAGCCCGGCCCGGAAACTGGCTGAACAGCGCGCGCCATGTCTCTGCATCTTTGGGATAAATGGCACCGATGCGGCTCGCCGTTTCCTCCATATCTGTGCTGACGCCCAACCACGTGCCATCGGGAAAGGCGCTGGCGAAGGGATGCGTTACCGGCACAAACGCACAGCCCTGCGCAATCAATTCTACCGAATAGTCCCTAAAAACGGCGATCCAGCGAACAGCGACAGGTTCATCGCCGCCCAGTCATGGCTAAAACCCGGTTGCGTATACTCCCCCGTTTTCACTGCCCCACCGACCGTTGCGGCCTGCTCAAAGACGCCCACGCGCCATCCTTTGGCGGCAAGATACAACGCACAGACCAAGGCGTTATGCCCGGCGCCAATCAGGATCGCATCAAAGGACCCAGCCATTCTCCACCTCTCGGTTACACGATGATATTTGCAAATGCATTTAAATCTGTCTAGCGTGATTCGTAAGAGGTCGAGGGATGCCCCACCTTTGGGAGAGATAAGATGACAGCCGCAAATGTGCTTGGCCAGATGGCCGGAATGCTCGCCTCGGGCGGGATCGAAGTGGTCGATTGCTCGGGCGTTCTGGGGCCAGAGACGCCGCTTTTGAAACTTCCACCAGATTTCGCCAAGGACACCCCGCCAATCAAGATTCACCGCATCAGCGAGTATGATGAGAACGGCCCGTTCTGGGCGTGGAACTGGCTGGAACTGGGCGAGCATTCGGGCACCCATTTCGACGCGCCGCACCATTGGATCACCGGCAAGGACTATGCCGATGGCTATACAGACAGCCTGCCCGTTCAGCGCCTGATCGCGCCGGTGAACGTGCTGGATTTCAGCAAGGAATGCGGCGCCGATCCCGATTTTCTGTTAACCATCGATCACGTCAAAGCCTGGGAGGCCAAACATGGCGCAATCAATGCAGGCGAATGGGTGGTTTTGCGCAGCGATTGGGACAGCCGTGCCCATAGTGAACAAGAGTTCTTAAATGCAAATGAGACCGGGCCACATACCCCCGGGCCAACCGCCGAAGTGATCGAATATCTGATCGAAAAGGGCATCGTCGGTTGGGGCAGCCAGTGCATCGGCACCGATGCCGGGCAAGCGGGTGGAATGACCCCACCCTTTCCGGCGCATAACCTTTTGCACAAAAACAACCGCTATGGTCTGGCGTCTTTGGCCAATCTGTCAAAACTACCTGCCAAGGGCGCGATCCTGATTGCGGCACCTTTGAAGATCAAGAATGGCACTGGCAGCCCGATCCGCGCCTTGGCGCTGGTTCCGCGCGGCTAGGATGGTTGATCACGTCATCATCGGGTCGGGTATCAACGGGCTGGTCGCGGCCAGCCTGTTGGCGCTGAAAGGCCGCAAAGTTCTGGTCTTGGAACGTGAGGCCGTGGCCGGTGGCTGCATGCGCACCCAAGATCTGCACACCGGCTTTTTGCACGACCCGATGGCGGCAACTTTTGTGTTGTTCATGACCTCGCCCGCCGGGGCAGCATTGGGGGCCCATCTGGCGCGACACGGGTTTGACTATTGCCACACGCCCCACCCAACGGCCGTCTTGCGGCCCGGGGGAGAGGCGCTGGTAATGACAATGGACCGCGCTGATAATATTAATAAGTTCAATGCCTTGTCGGCAGGGGATGGTGACAGCTACGGCGCTGTTGTTCAGCGGATAGAGGCTGACGCGCCCTTTCTTTTTGCGCTCTTGGGTAACCCCGCCTGGGGCTGGCCGATGGTGAAACTGATGCTGGGTCAGGCCCGCAAACGCGGGCTTCGTGGCCTTGCTGGATGGTTCGGCCAAGCACTCACCCCTGCACGCGGATGGCTGGAAACTGACTTTCAATCCCCCAATATTCAGGCGCTTTTCGCGCCTTGGGTGCTACACACCGGCCTCGGCCCAGAGGCCGCGTATTCAGCGCAGATGGGCAAGGTCATCGCCTTTGCACTAGAGGCCGCCGGAGCCCCAATTTCCAAAGGCGGCGCGGGGGCGGCAGTGCAGGCCTTTGTGCGGTTGATCGAGGAAAAGGGCGGCGAAGTTCGGCTGAACGCTGATGTTGACCGCATTAAGGTTGCAGCCAACCGCGTCACCGGCGTGCAGCTGGCCGATGGCCAGCAAATCGCTTGCCCGTCGGTTCTGGCAAACGTGACTCCGAACCAGCTCTACGGCCGAATGCTGCACGACCAAGGTCCGGCCGACGACCGCGCAGCAGCCAAGACATTCCGCCCCGGTCGCGGCAATTTCCAGCTGCATTACGCGCTGGATGCGCCGCCCGAATGGCTGACCCCGGGGTTGGAAAAGGTGGCCTTGATCCATCTGGCCGACGGCGTGGATTCCGTCTCGCGCTCGGTAAATGAGGCAGAGCGGGGGCTGCTGCCGGCCATCCCCACGATCTGCGTCGGTCAGCCCGCGGCGCTTGATTCCAGCCGCTGCCCGCCCGGTAAATCGGTCCTGTGGCTGCAAATTCCTGACGCCCCACGCATCATCAAAGGCGACGCCGCTGGCGAGATCACCGAGACGAATTGGGACACCGCCCGTGAAGCATTCGCCGACCGCATCGAGATGATTTTAGCGCGCCATATCAACAGCTTTGACAAGATCATACTGGCCCGCCGAGCCTATTCCCCCGCAGATCTGAACCGCATGAACAGCAACCTTGAAGGCGGTGATCCCTACGGCGGCGCCTGCACGATTGATCAGTTTTTCCTTTGGCGCCCCTTTGCCCATTCTACCAATGGCACCAGCAAGATCAAAGGCCTGATTCACATCGGCGCCAGCACCCATCCGGGCCCCGGCCTTGGCGGCGGCTCTGGCTATAATGCGGCAAAAAGGCTGGGCGCATGAACGATGAATCCCCCGCCCCCACCCCGCGATTGGGCGAGATCGGCCTGACCAATTTCGCGCCCTATCTGATGAACCGCATCATGGGCCGCTACAACGCTTCGTTGCGCGATGAGATGACCAGTCTGGGCCTGACAACGCCCAAAATGCGCGCCCTTGCCGTGCTGTCGGTGGTGGACGCCCCCCTGATCCGCGAACTCGCCGTCTTTGCGGTGACAGACCCCTCCACCCTCAGCCGCGCGCTGGATCAGTTGCAGTCCGAAGGCCTGATCCGCCGCGAATCCGACACCGCTGACAGCCGCGCCGTTCGAGTGTTTATCACCGACGCCGGTCGCGCCGCGTTCGACAGTCTTTGGCCCCATATGGCCACTGGTCAATCGCGCATGTTCCGTGGCATCCCGGAAAATGAGCGTCGCGCCTTCGTAGGCACTCTGCAAAAGATGCTGACCAACATCCGCAAACACGAGATTTGACATGGCCGAGCGATCATTCAAGAATGAAGTCGAACACCTCCGTAAGGGCGACGGCGATACCTTTACGGGCGAGGGAATCCTGGCCCTCACCAAGGCCTTGTTGGAAAATGGCGTCGGCTACGTCGGTGGCTATCAGGGCGCGCCGATCTCTCATCTGATGGACGTGTTGGCCGATGCCGAAGATCTGCTGGCAGAGCTGGGAATCCGGTTCGAAGCCAACGCAAATGAGGCCGCTGCCGCCGCCATGCTGGCCGCATCCGTCCACTATCCGATCCGTGGAGCCTGCACCTTCAAGGGGCCAGTTGGCGTTAACGTCGCTTCTGACGCCTTAGCGAACTTAGCGTCGTCAGGCGTAACGGGCGGCGCCCTGGTGATTGTGGGTGAGGATTACGGCGAAGGCTCTAGCATCATGCAAGAACGCAGCCATGCCTTTGCAATGAAATCACAATTCTGGCTTTTGGACCCGCGACCGAACCTGCCCAGCATCGTCAAGGCGGTGGGCGACGGCTTTGAATTGTCCGAAGCGTCGAACACGCCTGTCATGCTGATGGTCCGGATCCGGTCCTGTCATGTCACCGGAACTTTCGCCACGCGCGCCAATAGACGCCCGGAATTGACGGTTAGGGGTGCATTATCGAACCCTCGTTCGGATTTCAATCGCGTGGTCCTGCCGCCGATGTCCTATCTGCACGAGCAAGACAAGATCAACATCCGCTGGCCTGCGGCTGAGGCGTTCATTCTGGACCGCAAACTGAACGAGATTTTCGGAACCAAAGGCACGACCGGTTTAGTCATCCAAGGCGGCATGTATAACACCGTGATCCGCGCGCTTCAGCGGTTGGGTCTGGCCGATATCCACGGCGACACTAATCTGCCGATCTATTGCCTGAACGTCTGCTACCCTCTTGTTTCAAAAGAATTTCTTGCCTTCTCCCAAGACAAGGATCACCTTTTAGTGGTCGAGGAAGGCCAGCCCGCCTTCATCGAAGACCAGTTGGCCGCCATGCTCTATCGCGCCGGGTCAACGGTCAAGCTACACGGCAAGGGTGTCTTCCCGATGGCGGGTGAATACACCGGCCAGATCATGCTGGATGCTGTCACCGCTTTCCTGCGCCAAGCCGCTCCCGATATGCTCCCGGCCACCGTTCGCGCGCCCAATCTTGATGCGCCCAAAGCGCCTGATCTGACCAAAGTCGTCCCCACCCGGCCGCCCGGCTTCTGCACCGGCTGCCCCGAGCGTCCGATTTTTGCCGCGTTAAAACTGGTTGAGCAAGACTTGGGCAAGCACCAGATCGCAGCCGATATCGGCTGCCATCTGTTCGGCTCCTTGCCACCGTTTGAGATAGGCGGCGCGACCATGGGCTTTGGACTTGGCCCCGCAGCGAACGGCGCTTTTGATGGCGGTGGAGAACGGCGGCCGATCAGCATCATTGGCGATGGCGGGTTCTGGCATAACGGACTTTCCTCATCCATTACCAATATGGTGTTCAACAAATCCGACGGTTTGGTGGTGGTGGTTGACAATTACTACTCCGCTGCAACGGGCGGGCAAGACGTGATGTCATCCCGCGCTGACAACGCAACCAAGTCCACGCAGAACCCAATTTCTGAGGCTGTGAAAGGGGTTGGCGTGAAATGGGTGCGCCAGATCGACAACACCTATGACGTGCCGAAACTGCGCGAAACCCTACGAGAAGCGCTGACAACCAAGACTCCTGGACCAAAGATCATCGTGGCCAGTAGCGAGTGCATGCTGAACAAACAGCGCCGCGAAAAGCCGCTGCGCGCGGCCGCCATCAAGGAAGGCCGCCGAGTAGAGGCGCCGCGCTTTGGCGTCGACGAGGCGGTTTGCACCGGCGATCACGCTTGCATGCGCCTGTCGGGCTGCCCGTCTTTGGGGCTAAAGCACACCGGCGATCCACTGCGCGATGACCCCGTCGCCGCCATCGATCAGACCTGCGTCGGCTGCGGAAATTGCGGAGAAGTGGCCGATGCCGCCATCCTGTGCCCCAGCTTTTACCGTGCCGACGTGGTCCATAACCCGGGCGCCGTTGAAAAGTGGTGGGCCCGGCTTCGCAGCAGCCTAATCACCCGACTGGCCCGCCGTCGCGCTGCGAAGGGATTGGAATTTTTCGCATGACTGTTCATGAATCCCTGACACCACGCGTCGGCGACCCACAATTGGCCGGTATTATCAAATTGGCGATCTATGCCGTAGGAGGTCAGGGTGGTGGCGTTCTGATCTCGTGGATCGAAAATCTTGCTCGTTCCCAAGGGTTTGCGGCGCAAGCCACCAGTGTCGCAGGCGTTAGTCAGCGCACGGGTGCGACGATCTACTATCTGGAAATGGCCCCCCCCAGCCTCCGCCCACCGGTCTTCTCGCTGATGCCTGCCGCGGGCGATCTGGACGTGATGATTGCCGCCGAGTGGATGGAAGCCGGGCGTGCGATCATCCGCGGCTTCGTGACGCCGGATCGGACGACACTGATTGCCTCTACTCACCGAAACTTGGCCATTTCGGAAAAGATGGTGCCGGGAGACGGGCTTGCCGACGCCGAAACAGTGCGCGCGGCGGCCATCCAGATGGCCAAACGCTTGATCACTGCGGATTTCGAATCCACCGCTGTGAACGCAGGTTCGGTTATTTCGGCCACCCTGTTCGGAGCGCTGGCGGCCAGTGGCGCCCTACCCTTTCCCCGCTCTGCCTATGAGGATGCAATCCGAGCTGGAGGCAAGGGCATAGAGGCCAGCCTGCGGGCTTTTGCGGCCGGCTTTGATGCCGCGCTTTCTGGCGACGCGCCCGCAGCGGCTCCCTTGCAGAAACCGAAGGCGCAGGTCACAGGCCCGGCGCATTTGATGGAAAAGTGGGCAATCCTGTCGGCCCGCGCAGCAGCCTTGCCGGGGGATGCTCCTGATATGGCAATCGCTGGCCTAAAGAAGATTATTGAATTTCAGGATGTTGCCTATGGCGCTGCCTATCTTGACCGGTTGGAGACCATAGCCACCCAAGATCGTGCGCCGTTTGATCTAACGCGCGAGGCGGCCAAGTACATTGCCAACGCCATGGCCTATGATGACGTGATCCGCGTGGCCGATCTGAAGACCCGAGGGAATCGCTTCACCCGCATTCGTGATGAGATGAAGGCCGGTGATCGGCTGATGCATCTGACGGAATTCATGCATCCGCGCGCACAGGAAATTGCCGGTCTGATGCCACTCAAACTAGGCACTCGCATCGAATCCAGCCCGAAATGGATGGGCAGACTGGACCGTTGGTTCGGCCATGGGCGGCGCGTGCGCACAGATTCCCTGCGCGGCTATCTGATGCTTTATATCCTTGGCGGGATGAAACGCCGCCGTCTTGGCAGCCTGCGTCACGCCCAAGAGCTGGCTCATATGGAGGCTTGGCTGGCGACGGCCAACAGCTATCTCGCCCAGGATTACGCGCTGGCTGTTGAGGTGATCCGTTGCCGCCGCTTGATCAAGGGCTACTCCGATACCCATGCGCGCGGTCTTTCGAAATATGATCGCGTGATTGCCGGAATAGCCTTGGTGGCCGGGCGCGATGATGCCGCAGACTGGGCGCGGCGGTTGCGCGAGACCGCGTTGAAGGATGAAAAGGGAGTCGCGCTGGATGGCGCTTTGCAAACAATTGCCAGTTTCACGGCTTAGATTTGCTGCGCGAATGCTGCGCAGCAATCTATAAAATTCAATGCCTTAAAACTTATTCCGCCAAAGCCCGATAGGCCCCGTTCCAATAGGCCAGCGCCCCGGCCCCGGCGGTTAGCCGAACAGCCTGAACCCGCCCGATCAGAATGGTATGGGTCGCCCGGTCAATCATCTCTTCGACCGTGCAATCAAACGCTGCGGGGGCCCCGCGCAGCAACTGCGCGCCGGTTTCGCCCAGATCCCATTCGGCGCCGTCATAGCGCGCCGCCCCACTAACCCCGCCGAAGCCCGAGAACCGCTCCGCCACATGCTGATGCGCGGCCCCCAACGATGACCAGCCGAAACGACCGTATTCCACCAGCAACGGATGGCTTGATGAACTTCTGTTCACACAAGCCAACAACAGCGGCGGTTCCGCCGACAAAGATATCGCCGACGTCACCACCAACCCCGAAGCCCTATCCCCATCCCCGACTGTGATCACGCTGCAATTGCCCACCAACGCGCGCATTGCATCGCGAAATTCTTTCGGAGACGGTTCCATCTTAACCCCTTAGCGGATTCCTGCCTTGGCCAGACGCGGCAAGACCTCTTGGGCGAAATAGGGGAACTCGCGCAGATAATCCACAAAAGACAGCGTGGTTCCTGCAAATCCTGTCTCGTGCAGCTTGATAAGACCCGCCGCGACCTGATCGGGCGTTCCAATCAACGGAAATCCGCCATGCCCCAAGGCGAAACCAAAGCGGATCTGCGTCAGCAAATCATGCGGGAAGGACAGCGCATGCGCCAATTGCAGGCGGATCAGGTTGTCCGTCGCCTCCCAATCGGCATTTTCATCAACGATATAATGCACATAGTCGCGGGCCTCCTTCTCGGTCGGTCGACATACGACATGGCTGAATGTCAGCACGCCAATATCCTTGCCCTTGGCCTTCCCCTGTGCTTTCAGCGCCGCGATTTCGTCTTTCGACCGGCCCAGATCAATCGCTGGGGTAAAGAGGTAGTTGGCATTATCCGTCGCAAACGCCCGCCCCTGCGGGCTACCCGCCGCGTTCAGAATAGGCACAGAACCGCGAACTGGTGCCGGATCCCCCTTCAGTCCCTTGATGTTTTTAAAGTATTTCTTATCCCAATCAAAATGCGTATCCGAGGCCCAGATCTTTCGGATCAGATCCATTCACTCCTGCGCATAGCCGTAACGGGTTTCGTGGTCGTCCGGAAGGGTCAGCCCCAGCGCCTCATACTCGGGCTTGTTCCAGCCCGCGACGATGTTCAAACCCGCGCGGCCATGGCCGATCTGGTCGATGGTGGCAAGCTGCTTGGCCACCACAACGGGGTGGTTGGCGGTGGCATGGATGGTGGCGAAAACCGAGATGTCCTTGGTGCTGGCCAGCAGGCCGGCGGCCCATGTCATCGTTTCCAGCACACCGCCATGAAAGTCAGTCGCCCCGCCATACCCGATCCACCGCGCAATCGGCAACATGAAATCAATCCCCGCTGCGTCCAGCAATTTCGCCAGCGCAAGGTTGTTGTCCCAAGAATTCACCCAGCGTTCTTTGGCTTTGGTTGGCGTCATTCCAGATGAGCAATTCGTGGAAAAAGTGCCCAGCTTGAAGCCGCCGGAAAGCATCCGGTTCTGTGTCATATTCAGCGATCCCTGTTGAAGGTTTGATTATAATTTATCCTTTAAACTCTATCGTAAATTCCATTTGCGTCAACGGTTTTGCACGGGCACTCTGGGGGCATGAAAATGGGGCGGGGCATGGCAAAGAAACCAAAGACGGATCAAAGAGATAGCGTAGACGCCTCTTTGGATTACCGCTGGCATTTGGCGCAAAGCCCGATCGAAGTGCAGACGACAGAGTTGGAATTTTCCTTGATGCGCGCGTTCGAGGGATTCGGTCGCTGGCAATCCGAATGCCTTGCCTCGGTGCTGGATCTGGCTGCAACGGGGCCGGAGAATGCCCTGCTGCACATCATCCGGATGAATGATCGGCCGAAAACGATGAAGGATCTGGCGCGGCTGACCAACCGCGATGACGTGCCGAATATCCAGTATTCTTTACGTAAACTGATCGGCGCCGGGTTGGTCGGCCGCAAAGGCGCGGGCCGCTCTGGCGTGACGTATGAGGTAACGGTTGAGGGCAAACGCGTCACCGACGACTACGGCGCGTTGCGGCGCCGCCTGCTGATCGCCGAGGTCGAGAGCCTTCCCGGTTTCGCTCAACGTCTGGCCGAGGCAACCCGCACCTTGAACCTCCTGTCAGGCATCTACGAAGAGGTGGCGCGCACCGCCGCTACCCACCGCCGCGGTTAGCACAACGCCGCCGCTAGCGTTTTGGCCAGATGCGCCACGCCGTCCGCATCAGTCTGAATGCCCGGCGATAGCCGCAGGGTTTGGCTGCGATTATCCGCACTGATCCCCGCCGCCCGCAGCGCTGAAACCACCCCTGCCGCAAGCCGATGTTGGGGCAATCGCAGCATGACAGAGCCGCCGCGTTGCCCCTCTTCCCGTGGCGTCAGGCTGGGCAGATGGAGATCTTCAGCCATAGCGAACAGTTGTTCAGTCAGCGCGCGATTGTGCGCCAAAAGCTCAGCTTGATCCTGCTTTGCGTGCCACTCCATCGCGGGTAAAGATGCCAGAGCCGCCATGCAGCCCGGCGTGCCGTTGTCAAACCGGCGAATATCCGGCGCGGGCGAAAACGCGGTGATATCCCAGTTGAACGGGTTGTCCTGGCTGAACCAACCTTGCAGATGCGGACTGCAATGCGGGATCAAGCGCGGGCTGACATACAGCGCCCCCGCCCCCGGCGTGCCACACATCCATTTCAGGCTGGTAGAGACCGCAAAATCCACCTCAGGTGCGGCCACATCAAACGGCAAAAGCCCCGCGCCTTGGGTAATATCCACCCCAATCAGGCTGCCCATGCGCCGCCCATGCGCCACCATCGCCGGCAAGTCGATCCGGGCCGAAGTAGTGGATGACACCCATGTCAAAAGCGCCACGCCCACGTCCGGCGTCCAGGCGGCTAGAAAGTCTTCATCCTCGACATGCGCCGCCCCTTGGCGAAACGGCACAGTCGTCAGGGTAAAGCCCAAAACATCCGCCATCCGCTGCAACAAAAAGTGGTTCGATGGAAAACAATCAGCCCCTACCAACACCTTACGCCCCCGCAGATGCCCCGAGGGCAGCGCCGATAATACCGCATGAAACGCCGCTGTTACATTCTCGCAGGCCGTAACAGTGCCCGGTCCAGCGTTCAAAATGGCCTGCCAACATCCGATAAACCGATCCCGCAACGGCAGCACATAGCCCCATTGCGCATCATCGGCGCGGCCCCAAACCTCGGCCATCGCAGCCATCGCAGCCGCCAGATCCGCCGCTTTGCCCGGATACATCCCGATCGAGTGATAAAGAAAATACCCGTTGTCCATCTGCCCTTACTCCCCGCGAAACTGCGGCTTGCGCTTGCCCCGAAACGCGCCAATTCCCTCGGCCTTATCGGCAGAATCCAACAGCCCCTCAAACGCCAAACGCTCTGCCGCCAAGGCCAACCCAGCCTCGGCGCCCTCAACCAAAGCCCGCTTGGCCGCGATCATCGCCAAAGGCGCGCGCCCGGCCAGTTTTGCCGCCAACAAAGCCCCCTCGTCCACCGCAGAGCCTGTCACCATATGGCTCGCCAATCCCATACCGAACGCCTGTTCAGCATCAACAATCTCACCCAGCAAAACCATCCGCGCCGCCCGCGCCGGTCCCACCCGCACCAGCAAGCGTTGCCCGCCACCTGCCCCAGGGATCAGCCCCAAGGACGTCTCCGGCAACCCCAGCCGCGCCGTCCCGCCAACCACCAGAAGATCCGCCATCAAGGCCAGCTCCAGCCCGCCGCCCAGCGCAAAACCATCCACTGCCGCCACCAAAGGCTTGGGAAATTCCCGCACCACAGCCCAATGCCCCTTGCGCGGATCAACCGCGCCCTCGGCACTGCTCTTATGCTCAATCTCACCAATATCGGCCCCAGCGGCAAAGTTCCCCTCTGCCCCATAGACCAACACCGCCCGGCACGCCGGGTCACTGGCCAGCACCGCCAGCCGCGTGGCCAAAGCCCCCAACACCGCCGTGTTCAGCGCATTGCGCGCCTCGGGCCGATTCAGAACCAGCCGCACCCAACCCGCTTCGTCAATCTGCAAAATATGCTCCATGCCCGCCATCTTGCCCCTCAATCGCCGCTTTGCAAGCCAGAACCTTCAAGCTTGAAGCACCAAGCCCCGATTGCCCCTTTCGGCCCGCCCCCAGATCGTGCTTTTCTGCGCCATGCGCGAAACTTTGATCCAGATCTATGACGCCCACGTTGCCGATGGCCGCCTGAACGCAGACCCCGCCCAACATGCGGTGCTGCCAGTGCTGGAGTCCTTGCGCCAATGGGCCGAAGACAATGCCAGCCGCAAAGTTGGCCTGTTCGCGGGCCTGTTTGCGCGGCCCCCGATGCCACCCCCGGGCGTCTATCTTTGGGGCGGCGTGGGGCGCGGCAAATCCATGATGATGGATCTCTTCTATCAATCCACTGATATCACACAAAAACGCCGGGTGCATTTCCACGCCTTCATGCAGGAAATCCAAAAAGGCATGCATGACGCCCGCAAAACAGGCGTCGAAGATGCCCTTGCCCCGGTGGCTGATCGCATCACCGCCGACACCCGCCTTTTGGCCTTTGATGAGATGCAAATCACCGACATCACCGATGCCATGATCGTCGGGCGACTGTTTGAAAAACTCTTGGCGGCGGGCGTGATCATCGTGACCACCTCCAACCGCCCGCCCGCCGATCTTTATGAAAACGGCCTGAACCGCGCGCTTTTCCTGCCCTTCATCGCCATGCTGGAAACCCGGATGCAGGTGATCGCGTTGGAAAGCCCGCATGATTATCGCCAGCATCGCCTGTCCGGCGCGCAGGTCTATTTCCACCCCGCAGGCCGCGCCAAAGCCCAGATCAGCGCGATCTGGCAAGATCTGACAGGTGGCGCCCGCGAAGAACCCTTGCTGCTTCCGGTCAATGGCCGCACGGTCGAACTCCCCCGCTTTGCCTCGGGCATCGGCCGCGCCACCTTTTGGGATCTCTGCGCCAAGCCCCTTGGCGCCGCCGACTTTCTGGCCATCGCCGCTGCTTGCCGGGTTTTGATCCTAGAAGACATCCCTCAGCTTTCAGCCACGAATTACAACGAAGCCAAGCGTTTCGTCACCCTGATCGACGCGCTTTATGAGGCAAAAGTCCGCCTGATCTGCTCTGCAGCCGATGAACCTGAACGCCTTTATATTGAAGGCACCGGCAGTTTTGAGTTTGAGCGCACGGCCAGCCGCTTGCGCGAAATGCAAAGCGAGGGATGGGGGCAATAGGGCGTCAGCCCAGCGCTTGCCAGATAAGGCGCGCGGCCATCGCGGCCGAGGTGACCACCAGCAAGGGCCGGATCAACCGCACCCCCACCCGCATCGCAACCTTTGCGCCCATGGCGGCCCCAGCCACCTGTGCGGCCCCCATTGCAAAACCAACCGCCCACCAGGTGGCACCGGAAAACACAAAGACGGCCAGCGACCCGCCGTTGGAGGCGAAATTCAGCAGCTTGGTATGCGCGGTTGCCTTCAACACGCCGTAACCCGCCAAAAGCACGAAACCCATCATGTAAAAGCTGCCCGTTCCGGGGCCGAAGAAGCCGTCATAGGCTGCGGTCAGAGGCACCACGGTTGCAGCAAAGACCGCAGGCGGCATCCGCGCAGAACGATCAGCGTCGCTTAGGCCTTTTTTCACCGCAAAGAACACGGCGACGCCGACAAGCACGATAGGCATGATGATCCGCAACGCCTCGGCCGGGATCAGATGCGCCACCATCGCACCGCCTGCGCCCGCAAGGGCGGCAATCACGGCCATCGGCAGCTGATCGCGCAGCCGGACATGCCCTGCGCGCGCATAAGACAGCGCGGCGGTGGCAGAGCCGAAGGTGCCTTGCAGCTTGTTGGTGGCCAAAGCCTGCACCGGATCAGCCCCGCAGAGGAGAAGAACAGGAACGGTAATCAAGCCACCGCCACCCGCAATGGCATCGACAAAACCTGCAACGAAGGCGGCGAGGATCAGGATCAAGGCAAGGTGGGTGGCGATTTCGAACATCTGCCGCTTGTGGCCGTTTGTGGAAACGGCGGCAAGGGGGAGCCGCTTTGGGGCCCATTGAGGGCCCCCGCAGCGGCGTTGCCACGGGATGCGGAGGGGCTGGGTTAAAGATTGAAGCGGCGGGAGATGCGGCCTGTTCGGCTGCCGTCTGCCAGCGCCCAGTCGGGATCATGCGCGTAGTCGGTAAAACCGATGCGGGCGTAGTAGGCAAGGCCGGGGACGTTGTCGGCCCGGATGGTGGCGTTCAGGGTTTGCAGGCCTGCGGCCTGCGCAACGGATTGGGTGGCTGCAAAGAGTGACGCGCCGATGCCTTTAGCTTGGGTGCCGGGGGCGACAAAGGTGGCAATATCGCCCCAGCCTTTCGGAAGGGCCGTGCTGCGGTCGACGGCCTGAAAGCCGATCACTGCGTCAACCAGTTCAGCAACGTGACAGGTGATGAGGGCGGGGCCGTTGATATACCATTTGGTCACATTCGATATGGTTACGGCATGCTGATGTGTGGTGGTCCCGCCGATGGCGATGATACAGTTCAGAATGTCCGCCATCGCTTTGGCATCGGCGGGAGTGGCGGGGCGGGGCGGGGCGGATCAGCATGGGGTGAACTCCGTCTGCGCATAGCCTTGCAGGTAAAGAAGGGCGGTCAGGTCGCCGTGGTTTATGCGGATATTGGTCTGCGCTTGCACATTGGGTTTGGCGTGGAGGGCGACGCCGGTGCCTGCGGTTTGCAACATAGGCAGATCGTTTGCACCGTCGCCAACAGCGATCGCATCGGCGGGTGTCAGGCCCAGGCGGGTGGTGATCTCGCGCAGGGCTTGCACTTTGGCATTTGCGCCAAGGATAGGGTCGGCAACGTGGCCGGTCAGGGTGGCGTTTTCGACCAGCAGGGTGTTGGCGCGGTTTTCATGGAAACCAAGGCGCGCGGCGATGGCATTGGTGAAGGCGGTGAAGCCGCCGGACACAAGGGCGGTTCGTGCGCCGTTTGAGCGCATGGTGGCTAGCAGGACCGGGCCGCCGGGCATCAGGGTGATGCGGGTGGCGATGACCTTTGCAATGATGGATTCGGGCAGGCCTTTGAGCAACCCAACGCGTTCGCGCAGGGCCCCTTCAAACTCCAGTTCTCCATTCATTGCCCGCGCCGTGATGGCGGCGACATGGGCGCCGACGCCTGCCTCATCTGCCAACTCATCAATGCACTCCTGTTGGATCATCGTTGAGTCCATATCGGCGATCAGCAGGCGTTTTTTGCGGTTGGCGGTGGGCTGCACGGCCATGTCTATGCCCATGGCTTGCAGGTCTTGCCAAACCTCTGCCCGGTTCGCAGGCACGGATTGCACCGGGAATTCTGCGGCGATGCCAGGGGCCAGCCAAAGGGCATTTCCACCGGCCCAAGCGTTGCGCAGGGATTCCACCATTGTGCGGTCCAGAACCGGGGTTTCGGGGTTGGTCAGCAGGGTGGCGGTGAACATGGCAGGCGGGCTCCGGTTCCGGCGCTGTCGGTTTTGCGCGGTGATGCGGCGCTTTAGCGTGATTTTTCCTCTTGTGCCAGAGCGAGAGGGCGACTATCCCCGTCAGTGGGCCACCCCTCCCCAACGAGGGGCCTTTAGCTGGAAGGCTACCATGACAAAGATCGAGACCCCGGCTGCTCGGCCGGAAAATCCGCGTTTCTCTTCTGGCCCTTGTGCCAAAATCCCCCATTACTCGCTGGAAATGCTTGCAGACGCGCCCTTGGGCCGGTCGCATCGCGCTGCTGTGGGCAAGGCCAAGCTGAAAGAGGCGATTGACCTAACGCGCGAGATCCTCGGCGTGCCCGAAGGGTATCGGATTGGCATCGTTCCCGCCTCGGACACAGGGGCGGTTGAAATGGCGATGTGGTCGATGCTGGGCGCGCGTCCGGTTGAGATGCTGGCATGGGAAAGCTTTGGTGAGGGTTGGGTGACCGATGTGGTCAAGCAGCTGAAGCTGGACGCCAAGGTCACGGTGGCGCCCTATGGGCAGATCGTGGATTTCGGGGCGGTCGATTTTGAGTCTGACGTGGTGTTTACTTGGAACGGCACGACGTCTGGCGTGCGGTTGCCGAATGGCGATGCGATCCCGGCGGATCGCAAGGGGCTGACGATTTGCGATGCGACCAGTGCCGCGTTTGCCATGGAATTGCCTTGGGACAAGCTGGATGTGGTGACATTCAGCTGGCAGAAAGTGCTGGGCGGCGAGGGCGCGCATGGGATGCTGGTGCTGAGCCCGCGGGCGGTGGAGCGGTTGGAATCCTATTCGCCGCCATGGCCGCTGCCGAAGATTTTCAGGCTGACCTCGAAGGGCAAGCTGATCGAGGGGATTTTTCAGGGCGAGACGATCAACACGCCGTCGATGCTGGCGGTAGAGGACTATCTGGTGGCGCTGAAATGGGCGCAATCGGTAGGCGGGCTGACGGGTCTGGTTGCGCGGGCGGAGACCAATGCGCGGGTGGTGGGTGAGTTTTGCGCAGGCCGCGACTGGATCACCAATCTGGCGGTGGATCCGGCGACGGCTTCGACCACCAGCGTTTGCGTGCGGTTTACCGATGCGCGGATTTTGGATGGCGCAGGTTTTGCCAAATTGGTGGCCAAGCGGCTGGAACAGGCGGGCGCGGGGTTTGATCTGGGGGCGTATCGGGATGCGCCGCCCGGCTTGCGGATCTGGTGTGGCAGCACAGTGGAAACCGCGGATGTCGCCGCCTTGATGCCGTGGATTGACTGGGCCTTTGCAGTCGAGATTTCAGCCCTTTCTCAGGCTTCCTGAACAGGGATGGGCGTATCGCCCATCCTACCAAATTCCCCCATTTTGAAGGAGCCTGTCATGGCCCAACGCCCCAAAGTTCTCGTCTCGGACGAGTTGTCGGAAACCGCTGTTCAGATCTTTCGCGATCGCGGCGTGGATGTGGATTATCTGCCCAAGCTGGGCAAGGACAAGGATGCGCTTTTGGCCGCGATTGGCCAGTATGACGGGCTGGCCATCCGGTCAGCCACCAAGGTGACGGAAAAGCTGCTGGCGGCGGCAACCAATCTGAAGGTGGTCGGTCGCGCGGGTATTGGCGTAGATAACGTGGAGATTCCAGCAGCGTCGAAAAAGGGGGTGATCGTGATGAACACGCCCTTTGGCAATTCGATCACCACGGCCGAGCATGCGATTGCGATGATGTTCGCCGTGGCGCGGCAATTGCCAGAGGCAAATGCCAGCACCCATGCCGGGAAATGGGAAAAGTCGCGTTTTATGGGGGTGGAGGTGTTTAACAAGACCCTTGGCGTGATTGGCGCGGGCAATATCGGCGGGATAGTTTGTGACCGCGCGATTGGACTGAAGATGAAAGTTGTGGCCTATGATCCGTTCCTGAGTGAGGAGCGAGCGATGGCTATGGGCGTCACCAAGGTTGAGCTGGACGAATTGCTGGCGCGGGCCGATTTCATCACGCTGCATGTGCCTTTGACCGACAAAACCCGCAATATTCTGAATGCGGCGGCCTTGGCCAAAGCAAAAAAAGGTGTGCGGATCATCAATTGCGCGCGGGGCGGGTTGATTGATGAGGTGGCGCTGAAGGCGGCGCTGGATTCTGGCCATGTAGCAGGCGCAGCGCTGGATGTGTTCGAAGTGGAACCCGCCACCGAGAACCCGCTGTTCAACCATCCCAATGTCGTTTGCACCCCGCATCTGGGGGCTGCCACATCTGAGGCGCAAGAGAATGTGGCGCTGCAAGTGGCCGAGCAGATGTCGGATTACCTGCTGACCGGCGCGGTGCAGAACGCGCTGAATATGCCCAATGTCAGCGCAGAAGAGGCGGCTGTGATGGGGCCATGGGTGAAACTCGCCAGCCACTTGGGCGCTTTCATCGGCCAGATGACCGAAGAGCCGATCAAGGCGATCAACATTCTTTACGACGGCAAGGTGGCCGAGATGAACGTGGCCGCGCTGAACCAATCGGTCATCGCGGGCGTGTTGCGGGCGCAGAACCCGGATGTAAATCTGGTGTCGGCCCCCATCGTGGCCAAGGATAAGGGCATTCAAATCTCGACCACGCGGCAGGACAAGACCGGGGCGTTTGATGCCTATATCAAGGTCACCATGGTCACCGATCAGCGTGAACGCTCTATCGCGGGTACCTGTTTTTCGGACGGCAAGCCGCGCTTTATCCAGATCAAGGGTATCAATATCGACGCCGAAGTGGGCGCGCATATGCTGTATACCACCAATGACGATGTGCCCGGTATCATAGGCCTTCTGGGCATGACCATGGGCAAGAACGGCGTCAATATCGCGAACTTTACCTTAGGCCGGTCAGGCGTGGGGCAAGAGGCTATTGCGCTTTTGTATCTGGATCAGGCAATTGATCCGAAGGTGGTGGATACGCTGGATGCGACGGGCATGTTCAACCAGGTGAAACCGCTGGTGTTTGAGGGGGCCTGAGGGCACATTCCCGGGGCCGAGGCAAAGACCCCCGGCCCTAGATCGCGGATAACCGATGGAAATCAGTCTGAACAAGCTGCTGCAGGCGCTGGCCGATCTGGTCGCAACCGAGCCGCGACCAGAGGCTCTGCTCACGGCTGCAGCTCTGCGCCGACCCATGACGCAACCGATTCAGCCGAGCCCGCCTTGCGACATGGATAGCGACATCCGCGCCGCTGCCCGCCTTCCCGGTGCGGTCGATGCCGCCGCCCTTATTCCGGCGGCGCAACCGTTCCTGCCCTGGGGCAGCAATCCGGTTGCCCATCTTCAGCCGCGCGGTTTCGGCGCGATCAAATCCGCAGCCACGCTTCTGGGGCCCGAAGGGCCGATCCTGTCGCCGGCCTTCCGCTTTGGCCTATATTACCAGCGCCCCGATAGCTATTATGCCCTTCACGACCATGAGGCGGCCGAGACCTACACCATCCTTGCAGGCTCTGCCCTCTGGACCGCCGGAGGACGCAGCAGCTGGCGCAATGCCGGAGAGGCAATTCACCACCCGGCCCGGATGCCACATGCCTTTCGTGCGGGTTCCGATGGGCTGCTGGCGATCTGGCGCTGGTCGGGCGACATCCGGCCCGAAACCTACCGATTGCTGCCAGATCCCGAAAGCACAGCGCCCTGAGCGCGGACTTGCCCCTTCATCCTGGATCAAATACTTCACGGGGGGTCCGGGGGGCCGTGACGTCCCCCGGCAGTTCCCGCCAGAAAAAAGGTCCGATCATGCGCAGCTATGCCATTGGCGACATTCACGGTCATATCGACCTGTTGCGACAGGCGCATGATCTGGTTGCAGAGGATATTTCCCGCCATGGCCCTGCCCCCTTGGTCCATGTGGGCGATCTGGTGGATCGGGGGCCGGACAGTTGCGGCGTTATCGACCATCTGATGCGCGGGATCGCTGAGGGCTGCGACTGGATCGTGCTGAAGGGCAACCATGACCGGATGTTCAGCCGCTTTCTGCGTGACCCATCCGAGCCGGAGCCGGGATTGCGCGCCGATCTGGCTTGGCTGCATCCAAAGCTGGGCGGTGCTGAAACGTTGGCTTCTTACGGGGTGCGGGCAGCGGGTGACAGGCCGGTCGCAAAGGTGCATTTCGATGCGCTACAGGCCGTGCCGCAAGCACATCGCGCCTTTCTGGAAAGCCGCCATGCATGGCACAAGATTGGCGATGTGCTGTTCGTGCATGCCGGTATCCAGCCCGGCGTCGCAATTCAGGATCAGACCGAAACCGATCTCGTCTGGATCCGCGCGCCGTTCCATGCCCACAAGACCAGCTTTGGCCCCTTGGTCGTGCATGGCCACACCGCCATCGACACGCCCACCCATTACGGCAATCGGGTGAATATCGACAGTTCTGCCGCCTATGGTGGCCCGCTGTCAGCGATTGTGATTGAGGACGCCGAGGTGTTTCACCTGACCCCGCAAGGCCGCGTCGCGGTTTTGCCAGGCTAAGACGCCCCGTCCTTCGCCAGCGCAATCGCCAGTTCCAGCACTTTGCGGTCGCCGACATGGTTGGCCAGCACCAGCACCAAACGCGCGTTGAGGGCGTGGCTTTCGGCTTCGGTCAGCCCGCGATGGGCGGCCAGCAAGCTGGCATAAAAGCCATCCGTGTCGGCCATGTTTGGGGTCGTTATCAGATGGCTCATGTCCGGCCCTCCTGTGCAGCGGCAAGGGCGGCGGCGATCTCTTCGGTGGTGGCCTGAACCCAGCGGGCGGCCACGATCTGATCAGGGCGGATGAGGTACAGGCCCGTTACCTCTGACCCCAGCCAGCGGCGGATCACCAGTGCGTTCGGTTGTGGGCGGATGACGGGCAGACCCGGAATCTCGGGTGCTTCGCCAAAGGCGATCAGCAGGAATTGCCCGCCCAGACGGTCGATCAGCCAACCATCGCCTTGCGGGGCATCCGGGGCCACCGATCCGGGCCGCGCGCCATCGGGCAGGCTGGGATCATCAGGCGCGTCCAACGGATAGGTGCAGGGCTTGGACAAGCGGCCAGAGTTCACCATCGGCCGAGCGAAATCCGCCCGTGCGGCCAGATGCAAAACGGCGTCGCGGAACAGGCGCTCCACCCCTGCGGCGGGCGACATGAAGCGGGTGGAGCGGCTGGAATTCATCAGGTTTTCATCCGCGCCAAAAGAGCGCTCGCGGTCATAAGCATCCAGCGCGGTCGCAGGTGTTTGCCCCTTAACCACCGCCGCCAAACGCCAACCCAAAGCATCCACATCCTGCAAGCCGCCGTTGCCGCCCCGTGCACCAAAGGGCGAGACGATGTGCGCGCTATCGCCGACAAAGATCACCCGATCTTGCACAAACTTCCGCAGGCGGCGGCATTGAAAGGTGTAGATCGACGTCCAATCCAGCGTAAAATCGCTATGCCCTACCACCTTGGCAATGCGCGGGATGATCCGCTCGGGCTGCTTTTCCACTTCGGGATCAGAATCCCAACCCAGTTGCAGATCAATGCGGTAGATGTTGTCGGGCTGTTTGTGCAGCAGCGCGGATTGGCCATTGTGAAAGGTGGGTTCAAACCAGAACAACCGTTCACTTGGGAAATCTGCCTGCATCTCAATATCGGCGATCAAGAAGCGTTCCTCGAACAACTCGCCCTCGAAATCCAACCCCAACATCCCTCGCACCGGGCTGCGCGCGCCGTCACAGGCGATGACCCAATCGGCAGCAAGCTGATATTCGCCATCAGGTGTCTCAACCGTCAAAACCGCATGATCGGCGTGCTGCTCTACGCCCACCACCCGGTTCTTCCAGCGCAAATCGGTACCCACCGCCTGCGCCCGTTCAACCAGATATTGCTCAACCCAATACTGCTGCAGGTTCACAAAGGCCGGCATCTTGTGGCCATCCTCAGGCAAGAGGTCAAAGTTGAAAACCTCGGCCTCCCGGTGGAACGTCCGCCCCACCCGCCATGTCACACCTTTGGCAACGCAAGCCTCGCCCACACCCAACCGATCCAGCACCTCAAGACTGCGCTTTGACCAGCAGATGGCACGGCTGCCCACAGACACCACGTTGTTGTCATCCAGAATAACTGACGCAACCCCGTGGTTTGCCAGTTCCACCGCCATCGCCAGACCAATCGGCCCGGCCCCGATGATCACCACCGGGTGCCGCGGCTCTGCCTCGGTCAATCCGCGCGGCGCGACATAGTCAAAGGGCTGGTAATCGTAAGGCATGGTCACCTCTGAAAGTTGCGGCGGGGGTCCTTGGTGGCGGGCTTAGACTTGCAGGGCTTCCCACATCTGGCGATCCCACTCTGCCGTCCAGATGCGCGGCGTGTCCAACCCGCGTGCCTCATCATAGGCCCGCGCGACGTTGAAGGGCAGGCAATGCTCATAGATGGCATAGTCCTTGAACTTGTCATCGCAGGCGGCGCGGACGGCGTCCCATGCCTCTTTCAGGCTGCCACCGCGCGCAGCAACGCGAGCCGCCGGGCGATAGGTAGAGTCGATGAAATCGGCAGTGGATTCGATGGCCTTGGCCACCATATCCCGGCCAACCAAAGCGTCGCCGCGACCGGGCGCAATGGCGACCGGATCAAAGGCCGCAATCGCCTCCAAAGTGCCACCCCAATCGGCAAAATGCCCGTCGCCGCAATAGCAGGCGGAGTGGTATTCGACGATATCGCCGGTGAACATCACCTCGGCGTCGGGCACCCAGACCACGGCATCGCCAGCGGTATGGGCGCGGCCCAGGTGCATGATATCAACCCGGCGCTTGCCCAGATAAACGGTCAGCGCATCGGAAAAGGTCGTGGTCGGATAGGTCAGGCCGGGAATTTCCTCATGCCCCTGAAAGAGGCGCGGAAAGCGGCCAAATTCGCTGTCCCAATCTTCTTGCCCGCGTTCCACCACCATGGCGCGGGCGGCATCCGACATGATGATTTCCCGCGCACCATAAGCCGAAGCACCCAAGACCCGCACCGCATGATAATGCGTCAGCACCAGATGGCTGATCGGCTTATCCGTCACGCCGCGAATACACTCAATCACCTTGCGCGCCAGCCGGGGCGTCGCTTGCGCCTCAACTACCATCACAGAGTCATCGCCGATGATAACGCCGGTGTTCGGATCACCCTCGGCGGTAAAGGCCCACAGGCCCGGCCCCACTTCGGTAAAGCTGGTCTTCTTTTCCGCCATGTCGCCTGCGGAGGCAAATTGCTTGGCCATATCTATTCCCCTTGCCGGATCGTCAGACCCGTGATTCCATGCGCTGCATGAGCAAACGCATTCCCTATGTCCTGACCGCCCTGATCGTCCCCTTGGCCGCCGCTTATCTGTTGTGGATCGGACGAGAGCCGATCTGCAAATGCGGTGATATCAAGTTCTGGCACGGCGTTGTGCTGTCCTCGGAAAATTAGCAGCATATTGCGGACTGGTATACGCCCAGCCACATTATCCACGGTTTTTTGTTCTTCGGCGCGTTGTGGCTGGTGGCCCGCCGCCTTGCCCTTGGCTGGCGTCTGGCGATCGCAACCCTGATCGAAAGCGCGTGGGAGATCGTCGAGAATTCCGAAGCCGTGATCCAGCGCTACCGCGAGTTGCCGATCGGGCTGGATTACTTTGGCGACTCGGTGCTGAATTCGGTCAGCGATATTCTGGCGATGATGATCGGGTTTTTCCTCGCCTCGCGACTGCCGGTCTGGGCAACCGTGACGCTGGCCCTGACGTTTGAGGTGTTCACGATCTGGATGATCCGCGACGGGCTGGCGCTGAACGTGCTGATGCTGACCTATCCGATGGATTGGGTGGGCAGCTGGCAAGCGGGCCGATAGGCTCACCGCCCTGCCCCCACGGGGTCTTTATGCGCCGCCAGAACCTGCCCAGAGCAATCGCCAAAACCGATCCGGAAACCCGCGCCTTGGGCATGGCCCCGCAGGGTCAAGGTATCGCCATCCTCCAGAAACGTGCGGGTGCCGCCTGTGATCTCCAGCGGCTCCTTGCCACCCCATGACAGTTCCAGCAGACTGCCCCGACTATCCTTCGTCGGGCCGGAAATCGTGCCGGACCCCAACAGATCGCCCGTAGTCATCGGGCAGCCGCTGGTCGTATGATGCGCCAGTTGCTGGGCGGCCGAGTAATACATCTCGCGGTAATTGGTGCGGGCAATGACCGTCTCGGCCCCGCCTTCGGGGGTCAGCCCGACCTCCAAGGCGATATCATACAGCATCGGCCCCGGCTCTTGCAGATGCGGCAACAGAGGCACATCGCGCGGGGGGGTGGACACCCGAAACGGCTCCAACGCCGCGCGCATCACGATCCACGGCGAAATCGTCGTCGCCGTCGCCTTGGCCTGAAACGGACCCAAGGGCTGATACTCCCAAGCCTGAATATCGCGCGCCGACCAATCGTTCAGCAGCACATAGCCAAAGATCATCGCATCGGCCTCGGCGACCGAGACCATCCCCTCAGAGGCGCGGCCAACCACCGCCCCCATCTCCAATTCCAGGTCAAACCGGCGGCTGGGTTGGAAAGACGGCACGGCGTGATCCGGCCCCTTCACCTGCCCCCACGGCCTGCGCACAGGCGTGCCAGACACCACCACCGAAGACGCCCGGCCATTATAGCCGATGGGAATATGCAACCAGTTCGGCGGCAGGGCATTCTCAGCCCCCCGGAACATCGTGCCGACGTTCACGGCATGATTTCGGCCGGCGTAGAAATCGGTATATTCCGCCACCAAAAACGGCATGTACAAGCTGACCTCGGCCAAGGGCACCAGATGCGGCTCCACCTCGTCACGCAATGCCGCACCTTCGGCCAGGATAGCGCCCAAGCGCAGGCGCAACGCGGCCCAAACCGCTGGCCCCGCCTCCATCACCTCATTCCAGAACGGCACATCCAGCAGCGGCCCACCGTCCAGATCCAGCAACCCGGCCTCTTCCAGCGCCGCCACATCCAGCACAAAATCACCAATAGCAACGCCGCAGCGCGGCTCATCCTCGCCCGTTGAGAACACCCCGCAAGGCAAGTTGTTCAGCGGAAACTGAGCCTCCGCCTGATTGGCACTTTCCACCCATGACCGGATCAAACCCAAACCCATACCCCTTCCTCTCTGAAAAAATATCCCGGGGGTGCGGGGGCTGGCCCCCGCCCTTGGCCGCCTACTTGACGCCCGGTGTCCCGTCGAACTTCTTCTCCAACGTGCCCCAGCAATCAATATAATCTTCCTGCAGATGCCCCGCCGTGGCGGCAAAGGGCGTCAGGTGCTGCGGGAACCGCGTCTCGATCATGAAGGACATGGTGTTGTCCAGCTTCTCTGGCCCCAATTTCGCATTCGAAGCGCCTTCAAACGCCTGCTGATCCGGCCCATGCGGCAACATGCAGTTGTGCAAGGACATGCCGCCCGGCACAAACCCCTTCGGCTTGGCATCATAGATGCCGTAGATATTGCCCATCAATTCCGACATGACGTTCTTATGATACCACGGCGGGCGAAAGGTGTTTTCGGCCACCATCCAGCGTTCGCGAAACAGAGCAAAGTCGATATTCGCGGTGCCCTCAATGCCACTTGGCGCGGTCAGCACAGTGAAAATGCTGGGGTCCGGATGATCGAACAAGATCGCCCCAATCGGGCAATAGGTCTTCAGATCATATTTCACCGGGCAATAGTTGCCATGCCAAGCCACCACGTCCAAGGGCGAGTGTCCGATCTTGGTCTCATGAAACTGTCCACACCACTTCACGGTCACGGTTGATGGCGCATTGCGGTCCTCAAAAGCCGCCACGGGTGTTTTGAAATCGCGGCGGTTCGCCATGCAGTTTGCCCCAATCGGCCCTCGCCCCGGCAGTTGGAATTTCTGCCCGTAATTCTCGCAGACAAAACCACGGCAGGGGCCTTCCAGCACTTCAACCCGGTAAACCAAACCGCGCGGCAGGATAGCAATCTCTTGAGGCTCCACGTCGATAATCCCCAGTTCGGTGCAGAACCGCAAACGGCCCTCTTGCGGGATCACCAGCAACTCGCTGTCGGCCGAGAAGAAATACTGATCCACCATCGAATCCGTCACCAGATAGACATGGCTGGCCATCCCGGTCTGGGTGTTCACATCGCCCGCCGTCACCATGGTGCGCATGCCGGTCAGCCAGTTCAGCGCCTTGCCCTCCTGCGCCACCGGATCCCAGCGGTATTGACCCAAGGAAATGATATCGGGATCAATACAAGGCGCCGATTTCCACAGTGGCAGTTCGATCTTTTGAAACCGATGCGTGTGCTTCACCGAAGGGCGGATGCGGTAGCACCAGGTCCGCTCGTTCTGATTGCTGGGCGCGGTAAAGGCGGTGCCGGAAAGCTGCTCGCCATATAGTCCGTAGTTGCACTTTTGCGGGCTGTTCATGCCCTGCGGCAGGGCGCCCGGCAGCGCCTCGGTTTCGAAATCATTGCCAAAACCGGGCATATAGCCCGCAACCGTGCCCTTGGTCTCAACCGCGCGGGTCATGCCGCTGTGCTGCGCTGTTATGGTCATCGTCGTCGCCGCCCTGGATGAAATGAAGACTCTGTTGCGCCTTAAAATATCGTTGCACTTGCAACGAAGTCAAGCACTGTGACCTTCGCCGCTTGCAGCCGCCCGCCCTTTGGGTCAGCAATAGGCATGTCTGACGGATTAATGCGCATGCCAGATTTCGACCTTTCTGCCTTTCTGCCCTATCAGCTGGCCGTCGTCGCGGCCCGCGTGTCAAAGGATTTTGCCAGCCGCTACCGGGCCGAGTTTGGCCTGACGATCCCGGAGTGGCGGGTGATGGCGCATCTGTCCGCCGGCGATGCGGTATCGGTGCGCGAGATTCACGCGCGCGTGGATATGGACAAATCCAAGGTCAGCCGGGCCGCGGCCCGTTTGGAATCTGCCGGGCTGATTGAGAAGCGTGAAAATGCGGGCGACAGGCGGCTGCTGGACATGCGTTTGACGGCCAAAGGCCAAGCGTTGATCGCCCGCATCATGCCAATCGCCGATGTCTTTCAGACCGATCTTGAGGCGCGTTTGGGGGCCGATGCCGCCCCCTTTCGCCGCGCCTTGCAAACATTGCTGGAGGATTGATGATCACCCTTTACGACTACTGGCGCTCCTCTGCCTCATACCGCGTCCGGCTGGCGCTGAACCTGCTGCGGCTGCCCTATACCGCGATCCCGGTGAACCTGCTGGAAGGCGTGCAGAAAGCGCCTGAGAATCTGGCCCGCAATCCGCAAGGTCTGGTCCCAACGCTGGACATCGACGGGATGCTGCTGACCCAATCCTTGGCCATCATCGAATATCTGAACGACACGCATGGCGGGCTTTTGCCCGATGATGCGCCGGGCCGGGCGCGGGTACGCGCGCTGTCCTATGCCGTCGCGATGGAAATTGCGCCCATCTGCAACCTCTCGGTCCGTAACCATGTGGCAAAGCTGACCGATTGCGCCTTTAGCGCTGACGACTGGCAGCGCCATTACATCAGCGCAGGGCTGGGCGCGGTGGAGCATATGCTGGACGCGCCACAAACCGGGCTTTTTTGCCATGATGATGCGGTGACAATGGCCGATCTGTGCCTGATCCCGCAGGTTTACAATGCGGAACGCGCGGGGCTGGACATGGCAACATGGCCAACAATCGCGCGGATCATGGCAAGGCTGGCCACCATTCCCGCCGTGCAGACGGCCCATCCGGACAAGGTAAAACAATGACCGATATCTACATCCTCTCAGCCGCCCGCACAGCGATTGGCGGCTTTGGCGGATCGCTGTCCGCCGTGCCGCCGGTTGATCTGGCAACCATCGCCGCGAAAGCCGCGATTGAACGGGCCGGGGTGGAACCCGCACAAATAGGCACCGTCGTTTTTGGCCATGTCATCAACACCGAACCCCGCGATATGTATCTGGCCCGTGTGGCCGCGATGCAGGCGGGCGTGCCGGAAACCACGCCCGCGATGAACGTCAACCGGCTGTGCGGATCAGGCGCGCAGGCGATTGTCTCTGCCGTGCAGGCGCTGATGCTGGGAGAGGCTGATATTGCCTTGGCGGGGGGCGCAGAGTGTATGAGTCGCTCTCCCTATTCTTTGCCCGCCGTGCGTTGGGGCCAGAAGATGGGCGACACCAAGGCCGTTGATATGATGATGGGTGCGCTGACCTGCCCCTTTGGCACCGGGCATATGGGGATAACGGCCGAGAATGTGGCAGCGCAAGGCGCAATCAGCCGCGCCGATCAGGATGCCTTTGCACTGGAAAGCCAAACGCGTGCGGCGCGGGCGATTGCCGAGGGGCGGTTTGTGGACCAGATCGCGACTGTTGAGATTTCGACCCGCAAGGGATCCGTCAGCTTTGCGGTGGATGAGCATCCAAAGCCGACAACGTCAGAGGCTTTGGCAGGCCTGCGCCCGGCGTTTCAAAAGGATGGCACGGTCACGGCGGGCAATGCCTCGGGCCTGAATGATGGCGCGGCGGCTTTGGTTCTGGCGCGCAAGGGCGCGATGAAGGGGTTGAAGCCACGCGCAAGGATCATGGGTTGGGCGGTGGCGGGGGTGGACCCGAAACTGATGGGGCTGGGGCCTATCCCAGCCGTGCGCGCGCTGTGCGCCAAGCTGGGCGTCACGCCACAGTCCTTTGACGTGGTGGAATCGAACGAGGCCTTTGCCGCCCAAGGCATCGCCGTAAATCGCGCGCTGGATCTGGATCCGGCGCGGGTGAACCCGAATGGGGGCGCTGTGGCTTTGGGCCATCCGGTCGGGGCCACCGGGGCGATCCTGACCGTAAAGGCTTTGCACGAGTTGGAACGCATAGGCTACAAGACGGCACTGATCACTATGTGCATCGGCGGCGGTCAGGGCATCGCGCTGGCGATTGAGCGGGTTTAGCTTACCAGACCCGCACGGTTGAGCGGGCTGATCGGCCCGTGGCGTCAATTACCGATAGGGTAACAAACCCGGTCTGCGGCAGCGCCAGCACGCTTTCACGGTCGCGGGTGGCGACTTGCAACGGCAAGCCGTCAACCATCCATGTAAAGGGCGCTGTCCCGCCCCGCACCTTGACCAGCAGGCCTGACGATAGCAGTTCGACCTCTGCCCCATCGGGCGGAAAGGCCACGGCGGGGGCGTCCAGATCCGCCTCGAATGCCGCCGTCCGGGACCGGAAACGTTGCAGGGGTTGCGGCAACTCGGCGTTTGAGACCAGCAGGGTCGCAGGCGGCGCGGGCGGCTGCGGATCCAGTTTTGGTTTTAGCCGATTGAAGGCCTGAAACAACACCGGGGCTGCCAGATCGGCCCCAAAAGCGCCCGGAACCGGCGTGCCGTCGGCACGGCCCATCCAGACGCCAATCACATGTTTGCCGTCAAAGCCAATCGCCCAGGCATCGCGGTGGCCGTAAGAGGTGCCAGTCTTATACGCCAGCCGGTTCGATGGCGCGCCGGGGGGTGGTGCCAACCCCGCCAAGATATCGCCGACCTGCCAGGCCGCTACACTGCTGATCAACCGCTGACCCTCGGGCTGTTCGCCATCCAACCGCCACGTCAATGGCAAGGCCACCCCGCCCCGCGCCATCGCGGCGTATAGCTGCACCATATCTTGCAAGGTCACGCCAACCCCACCCAGCGCAATCGCCAACCCCGGTTGCCCACCCGGCAGTTCATATTTCATCCCCGCCTTACCCATGGCGGACAGCAATTTTGCCGGGCCCATCGCATCTGTCAAAAGCACAACCGGCAAGTTGCGCGACATCTGCAACGCCTCACGCACGCGGATGGTTCCCATATAAAGTTTGTCGAAATTCTGCGGCGCGTAGGAGCCGAAAACGGCGGGCTTGTCGTCGATCATCGTTTCTGGATGGGCCAGCCCTTCGTCAAAGGCCAATCCGTAGACCAGCGGCTTTAGCGTCGACCCCGGGCTGCGCAGCGCCAGCGTCATATCGACAAACCCCTGCCGCCCATCATCGCGGAACGCCGCCGACCCGACCGATGCAAGGATCTGGCCAGAGGCATGATCCGCCACCACAATCGCCACCTGAACCCGGTCGCTGCGGCCCTGAACCGCCTCAGTCGCCAAGGCTTCGATCTTTTTCTGCAAGGACAGATCCAGCGTCAGATGATGCTCCCCTGCCAGCGGATCATCAATCCGCGCCCGGTCGGCCATGTGGGGTGCATAGGCGGGAAAGGCTTTGCGCAGGCCCGGCACCTGTTCACGCAAAGCCGCCGTGGCCTCTTCTTGGTCGATCAAATGAAACGTCACCGCCCGCGCCAGCACGCGGTTGCGCGCGGCCTCGGCACGGTCAGCGGCACGGTCAGGGCGGCGGGTCTCGGGGCTTTGCGGAATGGCCACCAGAAGGGCGGATTCCGCCGGGGTCAGCCGCCCCGGTTCCTTGCCGAAGTAAGACAGCGAGGCCGCCCGCACCCCTTCAAGGTTGCCACCATAGGGTGCCAGATGCAGATACAAAGACAGGATTTCATCCTTGGTCAGCCGCCGCTCCAGCGCCAGCGCCACGCGCATCTGGCGCAGCTTGCCGCCAACTTCGCCGGTCGTCCCCTCCTCCAGCAACCGCGCGACCTGCATCGACAGGGTGGACCCACCCGACACAATCCGCCCGTTCCACACCGCCTGCGCTGATGCCCGCAGCATAGATTGCCAATCAACGCCCGGATGATCGCGAAAGCGGCGGTCTTCATAGGTCAGCAGCATCTCGACAAAGCGGGGATCAACTTCGTCCAGATCAACATGCAACCGCCAGCGCCCATCAGCCACGGTATAGGCGCGCAACAGATGGCCGTCGCGGTCCAGCACCTCGACCGAGGTTTCCAGCGCCAAAGACGGTAAAACGGTCGCATCAATCCAGCGGTCAACGCCGTCACGGCCAAGGGCGGCAAGCCAAAGGCCTGCCGCCGCCGTTATGAACCAACGCGCGCGCATTGGCTTAGTTGGCGATGGTCACGGTGCCCACATCCGTCCGGGCGCGGAAGTCGGGGCGATACATATCCTCGACCGACGCTGCCGGATGGTGGAACGTGCCGGGGCTGACCGCCCGCACCACATAGGCCAGACGGAAGCTGTCTCGCGAAGACCAATCCACCGCGGTCAGGAAACGGTCCTGACGGAACTCGCTATGGCGCACATCGGCCAGCGTGTTCAGCCAATCCAAGGACGCAGTAGAGCCGCCAGAGATCAGGTTTGGATTGTCGATCTCAAAGCCCGCAGGCAAGGGATCGGCCACCATCAAACGCCCGTCCGAATAGTCAAACGGCGTGACTTCCAGCACCACAACCATCCTGTCGCCCACGGTTAGACCCTCTAGCGCCACGGGTGCGCCTTCCATGGAATAGTAGCTGCGGGTGATCGCATAGCCATTGCCGCCGGCCGGTTCCGGATCAGTCGGCACACCGTAAGTGCTGATGGTGATCGTGGTATCCGCGCCTTCGTTCGCAACCACAACCGGGGCCTGACCCGCTGTCAGCACCTTGACCAAGGGGCCCGATGCCGCAGCGCCATCAATCTTGATGCCAGAGGAATCCGGCCGATCAATCAACGCATTGGCCGCCAGAAGCGCCCATGTTGCCTCTTGTGTCGACAGGTTGCCGCCATGCATGGCGATGCGGTTGGCCAGCGCCTCTTGATCGATCGTCTCAGTTCCGGCCTCGACGGCCATCGTCAGCAGTGCCGCCGCATCGCGGTAGTTGCTGCCATAGTCAGACCGCCAGACCTGCGCCGATTCAATCTCCATCAGCGCAACCATCCGCGCGCCTGCTTTGGTGAACATCGCATCGGCCCGGGTCTGGTCGCCATAGGACGCCAATGCCTCGCCCAACTGTGCCTGCGCCACGGCGGTGGCAAAATCATCGCCCTTCACATCGGCGTAATAGCGCAGATCGCCAATCGCTGCCGCCCCCTCACGGGCCAGCACCATCAAGGCATAGGCCAACTCTTCGCCGCCGCCATTTACCTTGGCCTCAAATTCCGGCGCATAGTTCACCTGATTGCGCAGATTGCTCAGCGCGTTCTTCATTGCCAGATCCGGCACGTCATAGCCTTGCGCTTTGGCCCGGCTCAGGAAGTCGGTGACAAAAGCATCCAGCCACAGATCGCCAGATCCCGCACCCCAAAGGCCAAAGCCGCCTTCGGAGCCTTGATTGGCCAAAATCTCAACAATTGCCTCTTCGATTCGTTGCTTGATATTGTCCGCGCCTTTCAGATCCATCACCTGCGCCACTTCGTTGAAGTAGAGCAGCGGCAGCGCGCGGCTGGTCATCTGTTCGGTGCAGCCATAGGGATAGCGATCAAGACTGGCCAGCAGGCCCGGCGCATTCAGCCGTGCCAAGGGGCCAATCGCCATCACCGACTTGCCCGACCCTTCGACCATGCCCGTGAACACCGCCTGATCAAAGGTAAAGCTTTGGCCGCCCTTCAGGTCCAACCGGGTGATCTTGACGATTTCAGGATCATTGACCTGAACCGGCAGTTGCAGGGTCTTTTTCAGCACCTTGCCATCGGGCGTGGTCAAGGCCACGTCGATGGATTGGTTGCCCACACCGCCCGCCGTAATCGGCACCTCGAACACGATCTTGCCATTGTCGGCCAGATCAAAGCCCGAGGGCACTTCGCCCAAGGTCACGCCATTGCCGGTCACATCCAGCCCCATCCGACCAGACGGCCCGGTGGCATGCACAATTTCCAGCAACAACCGGCTTTCATCGCCGGGCGCCATAAAGCGCGGCAGGCTGGCGGTTACCACAACCGGGTCACGCACCAAGACATCAGCATTGGTTTGGCCAATTCCAGATTTGGTCCAAGCCACGGCCATCACCTTGACCGTGCCATTGAACGACGGCAGATCAAAGCTGACACGGGCATAGCCATCTGCACCCACCTCAACCGGGCCGGTGAAATAGGCAACCAGTTCTTCCGTGGGGGGGGGGGCTTGCAGATTCGCTTGCGCGCCCGCGTCCCCGCCCGAGCGGACTTCGCCTTCGGCCCCGTTCAGCCCATCAATCAAGCGGCCATAAATGTCGCGGATGCCAACGCCCAGCTTGCGCTGGCCAAAGTAATGGCCCTGCGGATCAGGGGCCTTGAACCCGGTCAGGTTCAAGATGCCCACATCCACAGCGGCCACGGTCACCCAGGCCTTTTCACCCGTGGGCACGCCAACCACCTTGATCGCCACATCCAACGGCCCACGCGGGGCCGCCTCTGCCGCCATCTCGACCGAGGCTTTCAGCGCCCGCGCACCCGGATCAATCGACGCATAGGTCAGACCCAAAGCCCGCGCCGGGTTGCGGCCAGCAGCCACATCCATCGGACGCAAGGCCGAGACGGTCACATAAACCCCCGCGCCCCAAGCATCAGTAACGGGCAGGGTGATCAGGTTTTCACCCTCAACCACCTCAACCGCCTGCATCGACACCAAGCGGTTCGACAATACGGTCACCAAAGCCGTGCCAGCGGCGCGCGGCACAACCCGCAAGGTTGCCGTTTCGCCTGACTTATAAGCGGGTTTGTCCAAGGACAGTTCCAATGTATCCGGCGTGGCCGAGGCATCGGCAGGCGCATACCAGCCAGCCCAGAACGTGGTCGAGGTGACGGCAATGCTGCCATCCACCCGTTCCACCACCAGTTCATATTCGCCCCATCCGACGACGCCGAACACATCAACCGGATCCTGGCCCAGCATCGCTTCGCCTTCGGCAACCAGATTGCGATAGGTCATCGGCTCCCAGTTCCAATTGCCATAGCTTTGATACCATTGGTAATCGGTCTGCACCCGGTTCAACCGCCACTTCACGGCCATTGGTGCTGGTGCAAGATCCGTGCCCACGCCGATCAGCTGGAAATGCGCTTCATCGCCTTCGCCAACGACACCGTCAAACAGCGGCTTGATCCCGATCATCGCCGCAGGCGGCACCACTTCGGCGGTCAACTTGCGTTCCACCGGTCGGCCCGATCCTTCGGCCACGCGCACGGTGATGATCGCTTCCAACGGGCGGCCCGGATCTTCAATCTCGGGCAGGGCCAGATCGACAAAAGCCTTGCCGTTCTCATCCGTGCGGCCAGCGACAATCGGCTCCATCCGACCCGAGAACGCGTCATCTGCGCGGCCAAAGGTATAGCCGGGATAGGCCTTCAGGCCTGATGCCGCACGCAACAACACTTCGCCCTCAATCGCCAGATCAGCCCCCGGCGCACCAAACAGATAGCGCGCGTCGATTTCCATCTGCGTCAACGGGCCAGACAGTTTCAAAGGCGTCTCATCGCGGACCAGAGTAAAGTCGATCCGCTCTGGCAGAAAATCCTCAACCAAAAAGGTCGTTGTTGCCAAAGGGGCGGCATCCAGATCGGCCAGCACGCGCAAGGACCAGACGCCGCGCTGCGCAGAACCCGCAATCGGCATGGCGAAAACATGCCCGCCAGCACCTTTGTCTTCGACCAGTTGGCGGGAATATTCCACACCATCCGGGCGCAGAAGAATTGCCGTCAGGGGCAAGCCTTCAACCGCAGCCGCCTCAGCATCCCGCGCCAAAGCAGTGGCATAAACGGTTTCCCCCGCACGGTAAGCGCCGCGATCGGTGGTCAGGAAAACATCGACGGGCGGCGAAGGTTCACGCCCCTCAACCCCCCGGTCAGACAGATCAAACTCAGCCTCGGTCAGCGACAGGAACGCAATGTCAGACTCGCCATCCTTCACCACGATCATCGCGGGCGACGATCCATTGGTGCCGCGCGTCAGACCAGCGTCAAACCGGGCATAGCCCTGATCATCGGTAACCGCCGTGCCCAACACGGCATTGGCGCGGTTCATCAGTTCAACCGTCACACCCGGGCGCGCATCTGCCGTGCCCAAAGACCGCACAAAGACGTGCAAGCCATCAACGCCACTCATCGACGTCACACCCAGATCCGACACGATAAACCACTGCCAACCAGCCGGCACCTCATAGGGATCAGCCCCAGGAATCTTGGCTTTCAGCACATAGATCCCTGCCGGACGATCCTTCAAGGCCACGTCCAGCGGCAGACGGGTGGTGATGTCTTTGTTGACCTCTTGGCCAACCGTGGCAGAGCCGGTCCAGACCTCTTCGCCCACGGTATCGGCAAAATAGCCTTCGGAATATTCCTGCATGGGCGAGTTGAAGAACCCATTGCTCATCGATTGCAACAGGTTGCGGTCGGTCACGCGAAACAGCGTCAGCTCCAGCTTGTCGGTGTTGACGGTTTCCACCGGCAGGGCAGCATCTGCGGTCTTTGGCAGCACATAGCCCCGGCCCGGAAAGCGCACGCCCGGATTGCGGTCACGGATATACATGGTCAGGGCTACGTCCTTGGCCAGCGTCTGCCCATCCAGTGATGGCATCCCTTCGCGGAACGTCACCGTCGTGCGCGTGCCGTGGGTCAGACCGACGATGCAAAGCTGGCGGCTGCCGCGCATCTCTACCGTTGTGCCCGCAACATCCATTTTGACAAAGGTCGCATAATCTACGCCCGAAGGCGCCAGATCTTCGGTAAAGCTGGCGCAAATACGCGGGCGGGCGCTGTCAGCCTCTACCGTATTTTCCGAAACGCGAAAGCCGTATTTGCCGATCGCATCATCCAGCAAAACAGCAGTATCGGCCCGATCCTGCAACGACTGCGCCAGACGCAGCGCGTTCACGGTATCGCGGCCACGGCCTGCGCGCTCAAACGCGTCAGCCATCAGCACCAGAATATTGTGCCGCTGCGGGACAGAGGTAGAGCGCAGATAAGCATTCATCGCCGCCTGATTGGCCGCAGTTTCATACCATGACCGATAATCGCCGCTGTCTTGCTTAGAATACTCCAGCGCGCGGCGGGCATACTCCAGCCAAAGGTCGGCAGAGTCGTTCAGATTCAGCGCAGTCCCGGTGTAATCAGTTGCCGCTCTCCATCGGCCACTGGCCTCGGCCCCGGCGGCGGCTTGCAACAGATCGTCATAAGATTGGTCGCCGATCCGATATGTCCGGCCCAAAGCTTGCGCCTGCTCAAACGCATTGGAGATATCAGTCCCCGACAGAAAGGTCAGCTCTTCGCGGCGTGCGGGGGCTGCGGCGATCATCGCAGAATCGCCAGTCACGATCTCGGCCGATTCGGCCCCTACAAACGGCACTGCGTCGCCAGGGTCGGCTTTCAGAAAACAACTGCCGTTGCGGGTGTTGAAGGTAAAGGCATCACAGCGCTGGTTGGTCAGGCAGGCCCGTTCACAAGACGAATCTGTGGTGTCAAAGATCGACGCGATATCGCCGCCCGGAAGATCGACGCCCGCAACCACAATCGCCCGGCGCTCCGGGATCAGATCCTCGGCCAACGCCATCGCTGGAAGGGCCAAAATGAATGCCGCAATAACGGCCTTTGCAAGACTACGCATCAAAATGCCCCTCTGAATGTATTGTCCAACTCTCGCATGGCGGCCTTTGAGTGGCAAGGTAAGTGTTTCCTGATCATCGTTAAGCCTTGGTTCACTTTGCTGGGGGAATGTGGGGACAAATCCGGAACTGGGGCAACCCGGCCGGGCGAGCGCATTGCATCGCAGGGGCAGAATGGACCTTACGGAAAGACTGGCCAAGGAACGGCGGGGGCGGCTGGCCGCGGAACGGCTGCTGGAACAGCGCACACGCGAGTTGTTTGGCGCGAATGAAAAGCTGGCGCTGCATGCCCGGTCGTTGTCCGACCAGATTGTTGAGCAACGGCAGGTCGTGCATTCCGCCCAGTCAGAGGCGGAAGAGCTGAAAGGCCAGAACAGCCAGTTCCTGACTGATCTGGACCGCGCCAATACCGTGGCCGTCATGGCTGAACGCCGCTTGTGGGATTCGGTCAACACCATCCGCGATGGCTTTGCCGTCTTTGATTCAGACCTCAAGCTGGTCACCACCAACCACGCTTACACCGCCTTCTTCACGGGCGAGGGGATTGCCGCTGGAACAAGCTATCCGGATGTAATCACGCTGGCGGCCAATACCGGCATCATCGACTTTCAGGGCGAAGATCCAACGCAATGGCTCGCTCGCATGGATGCGCGCCTGCACGAAGACCCGGTGGAACCCGAAACGGTCAAACTGGCCAACGGCACCTGGATCCGCCTTGTCGACCGACGCGCCAGCGATGGCGACATGGTTAGCCTTGTCTTTGATATCACTGAGCAAATGCGCATTTGGGCCGCGATCGAGGCTTTGCCCGACGGCTTTGTTCTTTTTGACCGGGAGGAACGTCTTTTGACCTGCAACCAACGTTACCGCGATATGTTTCCCGACAGCGCCGAGGCGGCAATTCCCGGCACGTCTTTTGAAGAGCTGTTGCGCTATGGCCTGCGCAACGGCCATGTCCCCGAGGCCGTCGGCCGCGAAGAAGACTGGCTGAATCAGCGCCTGACCCAGTTCCGCGAGGCGCGCGATACCAGTGAATGCCAGATCGCAAACGGGCGGTGGATCCTGGAATCCGAACATGTCACCCCTGATGGTGGCCGCGTTGGCCTGCGCACAGACATCACTCAGCTGCGCGATCAGCAATCGGCGTTGGAAACCGCCCGCACGGCCGCCGAAGCCGCCAACCGCGCCAAGTCCGCCTTTCTTGCCAACATGAGTCATGAAATCCGCACCCCGATGAACGGCGTGGTCGGCATGGCCGAACTGCTGTGCGACACATCCTTGTCCGAAGAACAGCGGCTGTTTGCAGAAACCATCCGCTCCTCGGGTGAGGCGCTTTTGGTGATCATCAACGACATTCTCGACTATTCCAAACTGGAAGCCGAGCGGATGACGATCCACCCCGAACCCTTCGATCTGGAGCGCACGATCCACGAAGTCACCATGCTTTTGCAGCCCCGCGCCCGCGAAAAGGGCATCGATCTGATGATTGATTTTGATGTATTTCTGCCCACCCGCTATGTCGGTGATCCGGTCCGCCTGCGGCAGGTCTTAACCAACCTTATCGGCAATGCGGTGAAATTTACCGAAAGCGGCCATGTTCTGACCCGTGTGGTCGGCGTGGAAACCGACGATGGCCGCCACCAGTTGCACGTCACCGTCGAAGACACCGGCATCGGCATCCCACCCCCGCACCTTGATCACATCTTTGGTGAGTTCAATCAGGTCGAAGATGAACGAAATCGCAAATACGAAGGCACTGGCCTTGGCCTTGCCATCACTCAGCGCTTGATCGAACGCATGGGCGGCGCTGTCTGGGTGGATAGCGAAGAGGGCAAAGGCTCCAGCTTCGGCTTCCGCGTTACCCTGCCGATTGCCGAAGAGGCCGAACCGGCGCGCCCGCCCGTTTCAATTCGCCGCGCATTGGTGGTGGATGACCAGTTCATCAACCGTACCATCCTAGAGCGCCAATTGGTGCCCTGCGGGGTTGAGGTGACCCTGTGCCGGTCTGGCGCCGAAGCGCTGGAGGCGCTTGCGGCAGGCCCGGCCTATGACGTTCTGCTGACCGATCATGACATGCCCGGAATGAATGGGCTGCAATTGGCCGAGAACGTACGCGCCAGAGGGCTGACCCTGCCCATCGTTCTGTTGTCGTCAAACCCTGCCACTGCGCGGGGCCACGAACACTCCACCGCCATCAATACGTTTTTGCAAAAGCCGGTCTTGCGGGCGGATCTTTATCGCCAGTTAGAGATTCTGGCCAATCCAGCAGCTTCCCCCACTGCGGCCCCCGTTGCGCCGCCGATTGCACCGGGTGCCCGGCGCCAAATGCGGGTGCTGGCGGCAGAAGACAACAAAACCAACCAGTTGGTGTTTCAAAAGATGGTCAAGGCCTTTGATATCGAACTCGTCTTTGCCAACAATGGCCGAGAGGCGGTGGAGTTGTGGAAAAGCTTCTGCCCCGATCTGATCTTCATGGATATCTCGATGCCGGAAATGGATGGAAAAGAGGCTGCAAGCACCATCCGCGCTGCGGAAACAGACGGCGCCCATGTGCTCATCGTCGCCCTGACCGCCCACGCGATGGAGGGAGACTCAGAGGCGATCCTTGCCTCCGGGATTGATCGCTATCTGACCAAACCCCTGCGAAAGGTCGCTATTTCTGAAGCTCTGTTGGAGTTTTGCCCCGCCGACGTTCGCGCGGTGATTGAACCGGCAGAAGATGCTGCCTGACCCTCAGGCGGCCGCGTCCTGCACAGCCGCGCGGCTGAACACCGGGCGGTCTTCACCCGACAGATCCGGGCGGAAGGTATATCCGCCGCCATCGAAGCCCCGCAAATCAGCGGGGTCGGTCAGGTGGTTGTCGCATAGATAGCGGGCCATCGCCCCACGGGCCTTCTTGGCAAAGAAGGAAACGATCTTGGCCTCTCCGGCCTTTTCCTCAAGAAAAACCGGCGAAACCACCCGCAGTTTCAGCGTTTTGCGTTGTGCCACCGTGAAATACTCGATTGACGCACAGTTGACCAAAACCTGACACCCCACGGCGGCCCCCTGCGCATTCAACACTTTGGCAACACGGTCCCCCCAAAAAGCATACAGATCCGCCCCGCGCGGGTTTTCCAACCGGCTGCCCATCTCCAGACGATACGGCTGGATCGGATCCATCGGTTTCAATAGTCCGTAAAGCCCGGACAAAATCCGCAAATGTCCCTCGGCCCAGCGCATTGCATCTGGCCCCATCGAAGCCGCTTCAAGCCCCGCATAGGTATCGCCGGCAAAACAGTGGATCGCCGGAAAGGTCATCGCGGGCGAAGGGCTTCGACGATAGGCAGCAAAGCGGGCATGGTTCAGCGTGGCCAATGGTTCCGACAGCCCCATCAGTTTGCGCAGACCCTCCACCGACATTTTACGCGCTGATTGCACCAGCTTCCACGACTCCGCCGCAAAGACGGGTTGGGTCATATCCGGGTCTTGCCCCACCAAACGCGGGGTTTCATTCAGGCGTTTAGCTGGGGATATCACGCAAAGCATCTATGTCTCCTTTCACCCTATACTAGGGTGCGTCGTGCAAAACGGCAAGGAAAGCCGCGCCAAAACGTTCGGCTTTCTGCGGGCCCATGCCTTGCACGCGTTCAATCTCGTCCACCGACCGGGGCCGCCGTTCAGCAATCTGGCGCAGGGTGGAATGGGTGCAAGACATCGGTTTTTCGGTGCCCCCCTCCCCGCGCTGCAACTGCAACTGCACCTCGGCCAGCCGATCAAACAGCACAGCCGAAGGCCGCCCGGCCAGCGCCATCCGCGTCGGATGCAGCGCCTCGGCAGCGCCGGTAATCACCTCCAGAAACGCGCGGCCATAGCTTTCCAGCTTTTTCGCGCCCACCCCGGAAATCCCCGCCATCTGATCCAAAGTCGCAGGCCGTTTTTCCGCCATCTCGATCAAAGTCCGATCCGCAAAAATCACATAGGCGGGAACCGAGGCCGCCTCGGCCAGCGCTCTTCGCTTGGCTTTCAGCGCCGACAACAGCGGCGCGTCCTCTTCCGCCACCTGAGATTTCACAACCGTCCGCGACACCGCTTTCATCGCATCCTTGCGCAGGGTCACCTGAACCTCACCCCGCAAAACTGGCCGCGCGCCTTCGGTCATCCGCAAGGCACCGTGGCGTTCCGGGTCAGGGCGGATCAGATCGCGCCCCATCATCTGGCGAAATACAGCGCCCCATTCAACCTTGTTCAACTCGCGGCCGACGCCAAAAGTGGGCAATTGGTCGTGCCGCCGTTGCTGCACCTTATCCGTCATCGTGCCGGTCAGAATGTCGATCAAATGCCCCGCGCCAAAGCTTTCATCCGTCCGCAGCATCGCCGACAGCGCCTTGCGCACAGCGTCGGTGGCATCGAACAGATCCACCGGGCGATCACATAAATCGCAGTTCCCGCAAGGCTGCGGGTCTTCGCCAAAATACCGCAACAAGACCTGACGGCGGCAGGCCACCGCCTCGGCCAGACCCAAAAGCCCGTTCAGCCGGCCATGATCGGCCTGTTTGCGGTCCAAGGGCGCTGCCCCCTCGTCGATCTGCTGGCGGCGAAAGCGGATGTCTTCGGGGCCATACAGCGTCATGGTTTCCGCCGGGCTGCCATCGCGGCCCGAGCGGCCAATTTCCTGATAATACGACTCAATCGATTTCGGCAGATCGGCATGCGCGACCCAGCGGATGTCAGGTTTATCAATGCCCATCCCAAAGGCGACCGTCGCCACCACGATCAGCCCATCATCCCGCTGAAACCGGGTTTCGACAAAGCGGCGTTGGTCGGGGTCAAGCCCCGCGTGATAGGCCAGCGCCAGATGCCCTTCGGCTTTCAACGCGGTGGCCAGCGTTTCGGTCTTGGCCCGGGTGCCGCAATAAACGATCCCCGATTGGCCCCGGCGGGCGGCGGCAAAAGACAGGATCTGCTCGCGCGGCTTGTCTTTCACCGCAAAGGCCAAATGGATATTTGGCCGATCAAAGCCGCGCAGGAAAGTGGAGGGCGGCTTGCCATCGAACAGCCGGGTGACAATCTCGGCCCGGGTTTCTTCATCAGCCGTGGCGGTAAAGGCGGCCAAGGGCACGTTCAGCGTGCGGCGCAGATCGCCGATGCGCAGGTAATCGGGGCGAAAATCATGGCCCCACTGGCTGACGCAATGCGCCTCATCTACCGCGATCATCGTCACACCAATACGGCGCAACATCGGCAGCGTGGCCGTGGCCCCCAACCGCTCTGGCGCCATATACAAAAGCTTTAGCCGCCCCTCATCCAGCGCGGCAAAGACCTCTTCGGTTTCTTCCTCCGTATTGCCAGAGGTCAGCGCCCCCGCTTCAACCCCCACTTCCTTCAAGGCCCGGACCTGATCGCGCATCAAGGCAATCAGGGGTGAAATTACCACCGTCACCCCTTCACGACACAGCGCGGGCAGTTGGAAACACAGCGACTTGCCGCCACCCGTGGGCATGATGGCCAAAGTGTTTCGGCCCGCCAGAACGGCGTCCACAATCTCTTCCTGACCGGGCCTGTAGCCGGAAAATCCGAAAACCTCGGCCAAAAGCGCGGTCGGCTGGGTCATAGGCCGAAAAAGGCCCGATTATTTCCAAGCACGATCCGCAGCGCGATGATGATCAACAGCACAACCAAAGGCGCAAGATCGATTCCAGACATGGTCGGAATAAACCGCCGCACTTGGCTGTACAGCGGCTCTAGCAGCCGGTGCAGGCCATCCCAGATCTGCGCAATCAAAGGTTGGCGTAGGTTCAGCACATTGAAATTCACCAGCCAGGACATGATTACCTGCACAAGGATCACATAGTAAACCACGTCTAGAACCATCATCAGTATCTGGTATATCGATGTCATCTTTGGCCCGCCTACTAACTGTGGTGTCTTAGGTATCGCGCAGCCCCCGCAAGAGCAATGCCCAACGCGAGGTCACTCTTGACCTTGCGCGCCGCCACGGGCACCCCCGCGCAGAACCAAGGAGCCCACTATGTATCCCTATCTGCGTCTGGTCAAAGAAGCGTTGAAATTCCGCAACGCCCCGCTTGGCCCGTTGGACACCCACATCAGCCACCATCGGTGCTGGCCGCAAGACATTGATCCTTGGATGGAGTTGAACAACGGCCGCACCCTGACCCTGTATGATCTGGGCCGGATTCCATTGGGCACGCGCACCGGGTTGCACAAAGTCGCCCGCGAAAAGGGGTGGGGAATGGCGGTGGCCGGGGCCTCGGTCCGCTATCGCAAACGGGTGAAAATGTTCAACCGGATAGAGATGCGCAGCCGCCTGCTGGGCTGGGACGCCCGCTTTGTCTATATCGATCAAACCATGTGGGTGCGGGGCGAATGCACCTCGCAGGCCTTGATCCGCAGTGCAATCACGCAAGGCAAACGCGGCATCGTGCCCCCTGCAGAAATGGCCGTGGCGCTGGGTCTGCCGCCAGAAAGCCCCGCTTTGCCCGCATGGGTTGACGATTGGATCGCCGCCGATGCCGCCCGCCCTTGGCCGCCACAGGTCTGACGCTTGCGCCCAAAGGGGTTAAGGGGCAGTGTCGCGCCCAATCATAAGGGGGCGGGAATGATCAGTGCGCGCAAACGCATCTGGGGGTGGTATTTCTTTGATTGGGCCAGCCAGCCCTACAACACCCTGCTGCTGACCTTTATCTTTGCCCCCTATTTTGCTGAGGTTGCGCGCGCCCATTTCATGGCGGGGGGTGCTGAAACCGAGGCTGCAAAGGCCATGGCGCAAACCTATTGGGCGGGCGGGCTGTTCGTAACGGGCCTTCTGATCGCCATCCTGTCACCGGTTCTGGGTGCCATCGCAGACGGTGCAGGCCGCAAGATGGTGTGGATCTGGTCATTCTCGGCGCTGTATATTGTGGGCTCCATGATGCTATGGTCGACATTCCCCGGCATGCCCAGCCTGATCTGGCCGATCTTCTGGTTCAGCCTTGGCTTCATCGGGATGGAGATGGCCACTAACTTTACCAATGCCCTGATGCCCAGCCTTGCCCCACCGGAAGAGCTGGGAAAAATCTCCGGCTCGGGCTTTGCCTTTGGCTATGCGGGGGGCGTGCTGGCGCTGATATTGGTGCTGTTCTTCTTTGCCCAAGGCGAAGGCACCGGCAAAACCTTTATCGGCCTGTCGCCCCTTTTCGGACTGGATCCTGCGACCGATCAGGGCACCCGCGCGGTCGGCCCGTTCACCGCAATCTGGTTTGCGGTTTTCATGATTCCCTTTGCGCTTTGGGTCAAAGAACCCAAACCGACCGGCACACGCCGCAACGTCCGCGAAAGCCTGGCCGATCTGGTGCAATCGGTCAAAGACCTGCGGCAAAGACGCAGCCTTGGGGCGTTCCTTTTGGCCGCGATGTTCTACCGCGATTCCCTGAATGCCATTTACGGTCTGGGCGGTGCCTATGCCAGCAATGCCATGGGGTGGAGCGTGGTGCAAAGCGGGTCTTTCGGCGTATTGGCCGCCGTAACAGCAGCGATTTTCAGCTGGCTTGGCGGGCGGCTGGATGCGCGGTTGGGCCCTAAGGTGGTGGTTATCTGGTCAATTCTGGCGCTGATCGTTGTGGTTATCGTGATGGTGGGGCTTAGCCCGACCAGCAGTTTCGGCGTTCAAATGGCCGATGGATCACCTATCCCCGATCTGGTGTTTTATCTGTGCGGCGCGGTTATCGGTGCGGCGGGCGGCATCGTCCAAGCCGCAAGCCGCACTTTGATGGTCTATCACGTTACCCCCGAAACCGCCGCCAGCGGCTTTGGGCTTTACGGGTTGTCGGGCAAGGCCACGGCCTTTGTCGGCCCGGGTTTGGTCGGCGCGGCCACCTATCTTAGCGGCAGCTACCGCATCGGCATTTCCCCGCTTATCGGCCTGTTCCTTCTGGGCCTGTTCTTGCTACTCTGGGTCAATCCAAAAGGTGAGAAACCGTTATGATTTTCCGTTCCGTTCTGTGTCTGGCCCTGTTGATGCCCGTTCCGGCGATGGCTGAATCGCTGGCCAACAAACTGTTCGGCGCCAAGGATTACCCCAGCCAACAGCAGCCGATGCCCGTCGGCTCTTATGCCAAAGGCTGCGGCGCGGGGATGGTGCAACTGCCCGAATCCGGGCCGACTTGGCAGGCCATGCGCCTGTCGCGGCACCGCAATTTCGGGCAGCCCGTGATGATCGACTTTCTTAAAGACCTGTCGGCCAATGCCGCATCCATCGGCTGGGGCAAGGGCCTTTATATCGGCGATATCAGCCAGCCGCGCGGTGGGCCGATGACCTCTGGCCACGCCAGCCACCAAATCGGGCTGGATGCCGATATCTGGTGGCTGGCCCCCAAACGCCTGAACCTTTCGGAAAATGAGCGGGAAAATATCAGCTCTATCCCCATGCGCTCTGCCAATCAGCTATCCGTGACCGGCAGTTGGAGCCCGAAAGCCCGCGAACTGCTGAAGATCGCTGCCTCTGACCCTAGGGTGGACCGGATCTTTGTGGCCGCCGCGATCAAGCTGGAAATCTGCAAAACCGCCAAGCGAGGCGATAAGAAATGGTTGCAAAAGATCCGCCCCGTAGCCGGGCATGACACGCATTTCCATGTGCGTCTGAAATGCCCCAAAGGTGCTGGCCTTTGTGAAACGCAATCGCCAACGGTGGCAGATCTGTCAAAGAACGGCGATGGGTGTGATGCGACGCTGGATTATTGGGTGACCGATTATCTGAACCCGCCAAAGCCATCGAAAAAGCCGAAAAAGCCTGCGGAAGACGATGCGCCCAAGAAGAAAAGCCCGCGTCAGTTCACCATGGCCGACCTGCCCGGCCAGTGCAAAGACGTGCTATCGTCGAACTAAGGGCTCAGTTGCCCGTTGACGTGCCACTCCCGGCGGATTACTCCGCCGGGAGCGCCCAAAAGGGCCAAGTTTCCGCAACCTTGTCAAAACGGAACCCGATCCAATGACCCGCCTTTTGCCCGGCATAATTGCTATGGCCGCCATCGTCGCGGCCTCCAACATCCTCGTGCAGCACCCATTGGGCGGCTATCTGACATGGGGCGCGCTGACCTATCCCTTTGCGTTTTTGGTCACCGATCTGACCAACCGCCTGTCCGGCCCCACCGCCGCCCGCCGTGTCGTGCTGGCCGGTTTTGCCACCGGGCTGGTCTGCTCTTTCATCGGCACGCAAATCGTGGGCGAGTTTGGGCCGCTGGTCACCCTGCGCATCGCGCTGGCCTCGGGCATCGCGTTCCTTTCCGCGCAACTCCTTGATATCGCGGTGTTCAACCGTCTGCGTCAGGGCCGCTGGTGGACCGCGCCCTTGATCTCCACCCTCGCCTCCTCCACGCTGGATACCTGCATTTTCTTCCCCATCGCTTTCTCCGCAGCCCTAGTCGCACTTGAGCCAGGCAGTGATATCAGCTGGGCCACCGCCCCCACACCCCTGCTGGGGGTTGGCCCGATCCTACCGTTCTGGGTGTCCTTGGCCCTTGCCGATTGGGCAATGAAACTCGCCCTGTCACTCCTTGCCCTTGTGCCGTTCCGCATCATTGTCGGAAAACTGATCGCACGTGTTGCGTGATTTCTTTTGACAAACACAAAATCTGTGGCAGGCTTCCTTTATCGGCAACCATTTGAAAGGAGGTGATCCAGTGTCTAGAGTGATGTTGGAGAGACGCGTCGGGACAGTCAGCGGGGGTGTTTTCTAGGGGCAGCCCCTTGGTAAAACATACCAACTGATTGGGCAGGTTCCTAACTGGCCCATCTCCTAAGAACTCGGAAAGGGTCGCCGCACACCGGCGACCCTTTCTCTTGTGAAGCCTCCGCCGCAGGGATAGTTTCGCGCCATGTTGCACGTCACCGAAACCCTTGCGATTGCCGATTGGGAGCTGTCAGAAAGCTTCATGCGCGCCTCTGGGCCGGGGGGGCAGAACGTCAACAAGGTTTCCACCGCCGTTGAATTGCGGTTTGAGGCTGACCGCTCTCCCAATCTTGGCCCGGCCGTCAAGGCCCGCCTGAAACGGCTGGCGGGGCGCAAATGGACAACTGAAGGCGCCATCGTCATCCAGGTCGAAGACACCCGCAGCCAGGCCCGTAACCGCGAAATCGCGCGTGAAAGATTGGTCGAGATGATCCGCGCCGCGCTGGTTGCACCCAAGCGGCGCATCGCCACCAAACCTACCTATGGCAGCCAGCGCCGCCGCCTTACGGCCAAGTCGGAACGCGGCGAGGTCAAATCCCTACGCGGCAAGATCGGAGATGAAGAATGATCGAATCTCTGGCCGATCGCCGCGCAAGGTTGATGGGACCGAACATTCCAACCTTTTACAAAACAGCCGTTCACATTGTTCTTGGCGAAGGTGTCTGGCTATGGGATGCAAACGGAAAACGCTATCTGGATTGTTACAATAACGTCGCCCATGTCGGCCATTGCCACCCCCGCGTGGTGCAAGCGATCAGCAGTCAGGCCGGATTACTGAACACTCATACACGTTACCAACACGATCTGGTGCTGGACTACATCGAGCGCCTGACCGCCACCTTCCGCCACGGCCTCACCCAAGCGATTATGACCTGCACCGGGTCTGAGGCCAACGATATTGCGCTTCGCATGGCCCAAGCCGCCACCGGGCAAACCGGCATCATCGCCACTGACGCCACCTATCACGGCAACACTATGGCCGTGTCGCAACTGTCCACGCGCAAGCCCCCGATAGGCGGGCGCTGGCCCAATGTGCGCCTTGTGCCCGCACCGAATTCATTGGCCACGCCAGACCCCGACGGCACCCAATTCGCCGCCCATGTCACCGCCGCCATGGCAGACCTAAAGGCTAAGGGCTTTGGTACCTCAGCCCTGTTGATCTGCCCGATGTTCGCTAACGAAGGCCTGCCCAGCCTGCCGCATGGCTGGCTTGCCCCCACTGAAACTGTCCTGCGGAAAGAGGGCGCCCTGATCATCGCCGATGAGGTTCAGCCCGGTTTCGGCCGCGCAGGAAGCCATTTCTGGGGTCACGAGAAACTGGGGTTCCGCCCAGATATCGTGACCATGGGCAAGCCGATGGGCAATGGCCACCCCGTTGCCGGTGTCGCCACCACGCCCGCCATAATGGCTGCCTTTCGCGGCGCCTTCAGCTATTTCAACACCTTCGGCGGCAACCCGGTTTCCGCCGCTGCCGCCTTGGCCGTGCTGGATGTGATCGCCGACGAAGGCCTGCAAGAAAACGCCCAAACCGTCTCTGCCTACCTCCTTTCCGGCCTGCAATCTCTGCACCATCCGCTGATTGCGGAGACCCGCGCCAATGGCCTGTTCTTTGCGCTTGAATTGCAAATCGACGGTGCGCCAGCCACACGGTTTGCGGCGGATCTCGTTGAAAACATGGTCACAAAGGGGATTCTAATGAACGTTATCGGTGCCGGGCGGAACATCCTGAAAATCCGCCCGCCCCTGCCCTTTTCCAAGGAAAACGCCGACATGCTTTTGTGTGCCCTGCAAGCCGCCATGCGCGACACCTCGGTGCAACAGTGATCGAAGCGCTGGCCAAAGAGGCCGCCCGCCATTGGTACGGAACCCCCCTGCGCCTCTTGCGCAACCGCGAAAATGCGGTGTTCGAGATGGCCTTGCCCGGCGGCATCCGTGCCGCTCTGCGCCTGCATCGGAAAGGCTACCAACCTGATGCTGCGATCCGTTCCGAACTCTGGTGGTGCGCCGCTTTGGCGGCCAAGGGCGTCAACGTTCCCGCGGCATTGCTTGACCGCAATGGCGGCTTGCTGGTGACCCTGTCAACCGGCCGCTGCGCCAGCGCCATCACCTGGATCGAAGGGGATCCTTTGGGCGAAGCTGGCGTTCCCTTTACCACGCCTTTGCCGCAGGTGCTGGACCAGCACCTGAGTCTGGGCCAATTGCTGCGCCACCTGCATGACACCACGCAGACCCTGACGCTGCCCGCCGATTTTCAGCGGCCCCGATGGGATCGAGATGGGCTGACCGGCGAAGCCCCTTTTTGGGGCCGGTTCTGGGATCATCCGGCAGCCACCCCTGACCAACGCGCCACCCTGATCCGCGCCCGTCATGGCTTGCGCGAACGGCTGCCAAACCTATCCGATGTCCAATTGGTTCACGCTGATGTTCTGCGTGAGAATGTTATCGTGAACGACCGTTCTGTATACCTGATCGACTTTGACGATTCCGGGTTTGGCTACCCCCTTTATGACCTGGGAACCACCCTGTCGCAGAATTTGTATGAACCGGCCTATGCCGAAATTCGCGATTCCCTGATGGAGGGCTACGGCACCACAGATATCGAAATGGTCGAGACGATAACTCTGGCCCGCACCTGCGCTTCGGTCGGTTGGACCATGCCGCGTCTTGTCCCGGATGACCCTGTTCACGCCCGCCATATCGCCCGCGCCGTGATGTGGGCAGACCATGTTTTGCGGGGCTGAACCGCCATAGAATCGGTTGCGCCCATCAATGTGAATGGTTAGTCATCGATCACGATTTACCCGCAAAACGGGTGGACGATGCACAGGAAAAAGGCCGCCGAAATGTCAGGCGGACCGTCCCCGCCAATCAACCAGTGGAAGACGTTGGACAAGGACCTTGGTCGCGTCGTCCATCTGGAACAAGCCACCGCCGCCCTCGCGCGGCCCATGGTTTCCATTGGCATCTCTTTGGTCTTCGTCATGGTCTGCGGTTTGGCCGCCTTTGTCCTTTCCGGCCATGGCTCGGGCACCCTGATCATCGTCGCCGCGGCTGTTTTCGGCGTATCCGTCCGGTCTGACTGCCCTGCCTGCGTGATAGAGTGGGTGATAGTGTCCATTATGGATAGTGGACATCTTGAGGTTGGTCATGGGCGGGACGAAGGGTCATAAGAAGCGGCGCTGGTCTGAC
>Ga0209491_10000789_pt1 | contig 63600 bp, 52 predicted proteins | sample BON02_FD_187213 | JGI IMG/M metagenome (GOLD analysis project Ga0209491, IMG submission 187213) | Freshwater microbial communities from Lake Bonney liftoff mats and glacier meltwater in Antarctica - BON-02 (SPAdes) (version 2) | ecosystem: Environmental > Aquatic > Freshwater > Ice > Glacier... | reverse complement strand
TTCATTGTTCGTCCTTGGCGAAGTAGACCACCGTTTTTTTTAATATCTCGTTGATCCGCTCGCTGCGACCCAGCTGCTGGCGCAGGCTCTGGATCTCAGCGGCCATTTCCTTGGGGCTCATCTGGGTATCGTCCTTGGTGCCCCCTTCGAGTTCCTCGAGGAACTCGCCCTTCCAGCGGTAGAGCAGATTGCTGTTGATTCCCAGTCGTCCGGCCACCGAGGGCGCGCTCTCCCCTTCCATGACCATGTAACGAACCGCCTCTTTCTTGAATTCCTGGCTATGTCGTCGTCGCTTCATTTTTCAATTCTCTTTCTAAGAGAATCCCCTGTCCATTTTTTCCAGTACAGATCATTGGGTGGTGGGGCGAGGCTGTTCACGCCGTGGCGGCTTCATCCGAAGCCGTCACTTGATCGACCCACGCCCAAGGCAACTTGTTTTTATTTTGTCCCTCGGGTTTTGATCTTTAGTGGATGTTCCATTCTCTGTCCCAATGTGATGCCACCGAGACTACCCGACGGGCGGGCGTTGGAAAGAGTGAGATTTCTAACCATCCTCGCTGCGGGCAACACCGGCGGACTGGCAGGATGCATTTTGACAGTGTAGGGCGGGTGGGGAGAGCCCTCCGGGCGAACCTCCGAGCGCACGAGATACCCACGAATACTCGTGCCCTTCGATTCGTAACAAGCTCCCTCCGACGAACGGGCGGTGTTGGTATCAATGGAGGGCGCAACCCGGCGGTTGTCGCAAAGCCCCGGAAGGCTCGCTCGGAGGCCGAAGGTCGGCTTCCCGTCGCCCCACCTTGGCCCACGGGTTCAAACGCGCCCGTCCTGATCAGCAGTCCGGCATCACCGTCGGCTTCGGCTTCCACCGTCAGAATTCATCCTGCGTCGGGGCGGGGGGGGGGCGATCAGCCGCATTTTCAGCGCACGGGCCAGGGCTCCGGTGGCGTTGTGACAGTCCAGTTTCCGGTACAATTTTGAAAGGCGGTTGTCCACGTAGTGCCGATCCAGTTCCAACTCAATCGCGATTTCCTTGATTCCCAAACCCGAGGCCAGCATTTCCAAAAACTGCCGTTCGCGGGGTGCCAGGTGAATTGTCCCCGGCACAACGGACGGTCCGGCGGAGTGGTCGTTGTGAGGCAGGAACAAACCGTCGGACCTCGCGAGAGCCATGGTTTCCAGAAGCCGACCGGTGGGGCCGCGCTTTTGCACGAGTCCGTTGGCGCGCCCCGCCAGCGCGTGATGAAGAATGTCGGCATTTCCCAGGGCCGTGAACAGGATGATCCTCGTGGCCGGCAGAACGTCGCGGATGCGCCGCAGGCATTCCAAACCGTCCATGCCCGGCATCCGCACGTCCAGCAGCAGGATGTCCGGAGGAGATGAAGGCAGGCATTCGAGGGCGTCCGGTGCCCCTTCAAATTCCGACCTCAACCGGAACCGGTGATCGTGTTCGATATCCGTTTTTAACGAATCGCGGACCGCCGCATCGTCATCCACCAGCGAGACCCATTTGAATTGTTGATTCACCCCTCCAACCTCCCTTTCCATTTTTACGTGTTTCCTTCAAAGCACAGTCCCGACAGCTCTTCCCCGTGGTCGAATGTTTGGGACGGCGATATCCTTGATCCGGGCGGCGCGTGCTGTCAAACGGTTTAAGGTCGCAAATTTCCGGCGGCTCCGGTAGTTCAACCGTTGTGACCGATAACGCCGCAGCCGATTCTCCGACGCCCGACCCGCAGCCGACAACACACCGGCGGCGCCCCCGTTACTCCGGAAAAAACCCGCGCCGTTTCGAGGATAAATACAAGGAGCTCGATCCCGCCCGGCACGCGGAGACCATTGCGAAGGTGCTCGCTTCGGGAAAGACGCCGGCCGGCACCCATCGCTCCATCATGGTGGCGGAGGTCCTTCAGACGCTTTCCCCGAAACCCGGCGAGGTCGCGGTTGATTGCACACTTGGTTACGGCGGACACGCGCGCGAGCTGCTTGGACGCGTTCTTCCCGGCGGCCGGTTGATCGGTCTGGACACGGATCCGATCGAGCTGCCCAAGACGGAGCAACGCCTGCGCGAGGCCGGGTTTGGTCCGGACGTGTTCACTGCCGTCCGCAGCAACTTCGCCGGACTGCCCCAGGTCCTGACGGGTGCCGGCCTGTCCGGCGCGGACTGTATTCTTGTCGACCTCGGAGTGTCGTCCATGCAGATTGACGATCCGACGCGAGGCTTCTCCATCAAGGGCGACGGCCCCCTGGACATGCGGATGAACCCGCAACGGGGTTTTCCGGCATCCGTCCTCCTTCAGAAAATCACACCGGACGATCTTGCCGAACTTCTGGTGGAGAACGCCGATGAACCGTACGCGGATGAACTCTCGGAAAAATTGGCAGGGCGCGCATTTTCGACGACGAATCAACTGGCCAATGCCATTCGAGCCGCGGCACCGGACCCGGATCGCGACACCGTCGTTCTGACCATTCGGCGAGTATTTCAGGCGCTGCGGATCGCGGTGAACGACGAGTTCCCGGCCATCGACATGTTTCTGCGGAACCTGCCGTACTGCCTCAACCCGGGTGCCCGGATCGCCATCCTCACGTTTCATTCGGGCGAAGACCTTCGGGTGAAGAAGGCGTTTCAAGCCGGTCTGCGCGACGGACACTACGCCGAGATCGCCCGCGACGTGATCCGGGCCACGCCGCAGGAACGTAACCAGAACCCTAGATCGTCATCCGCGAAACTGCGCTGGGCGAAAAAGTCCAGTTGAACAGAATGCCCCGTCTGCACCCGTCCGAGTGATGCCGACATGCTGCCCGGCACCGGACCGCCGTCTTGCAGACCGCAGAGGCTCCGCACGGGCAAAAGACACTGGGCTTCTCCAGCGTTTTCAAAATGACGGGAGCGCTGCGGCTCGCAGAGCAGCGGTCCGTCGACCAACGCTGGAGCTCCGTCGGTTGGTTCGTTCATGTCGGACCCGTTTTCGATTGCGCCCCGAACGATCCCGCGCGCAAATTCTTTCTTTCCGCGATGAATAAAACTGCGCTACGTTCAGTTAATTAATCCATGAGCCACCATTCGTTCAACCCGGAGCATCTCGCACTCACCCGCCGTGAGTTTCTGAATCGCTGCGGCATGGGCATGGGCGCGCTCGGGTTGACGGGGCTGCTGAACAATGTCGGTGTTCCGAACGCGTCGGCTTCGGAGATGATTTCCCCGCTGGCCACCAAGCAACCGCATTTCCCGGCGAAGGCGAAACGCGTCATTCACATCTTCGCCAACGGCGGCCCGTCGCACGTCGATACCTTTGACCCCAAACCGGCGTTGGAAAAATATCACGGCAAGGAAATCCCGCTTCAACTTCGCACGGAACGCAAGACCGGCGCAGCCTACAAGTCGCCCTACACGTTCAAGAAATACGGCAAGAGCGGCATCGAGGTCAGCGAACTGTTTCCGAACGTGGCCCAGAGCATCGACGACATCGCGGTCATTCGTTCGATGAAGGCGGATGTGCCAAACCATGAACCGTCGTTGCTGCTGATGAACTGCGGCGAAGCCCGGCAGATCCGCCCGAGTCTCGGCTCGTGGGTGACCTATGGTCTCGGCAGCGACAACCAGAATTTGCCGGGATTCATTTCGATGTGCCCGGGAGGGTATCCCATCCAGGAATCGCAGAACTGGCAGAGCGGTTTTCTGCCGGGCGCGTATCAGGGGACTTACATCGACATGAAGCACACGCGGCTCGAAAAATTGATCGAGCACATCGAGAACAAATACACTTCGCTGCCCGAACAGCGCGCACAGCTCGACCTGCTTCAGGAACTCAATGCCGAACATCAGGCGAAGCGCGCGCACGACGCGCAGATTGAGGCGCGCATCCAGTCGTTCGAGCTTGCGTACCGGATGCAGATGGATGCGTCAGATGCGTTCGATCTGACGAAGGAGCCGCAGCACATTCGCGACCTGTACGGTCCGGGTCAACAGGCCCGACAGCTCCTGACCGCGCGACGTCTGCTGGAAAAGGGCGTCCGCTTCATCCAGGTCTGGCACGGTGCCGGGCAGCCTTGGGACAATCACGACGATCTGGAAGTGAACCATCGGCGGCTCGCCAAGGAATCGGACCAGGCCATCGGCGCGCTGCTGATCGACCTGAAACAACGCGGCATGCTGGAGGACACGCTGGTCATTTGGGGTGGTGAGTTTGGTCGCACACCCACGGTGGAGCTGCCGACCCCTGGTTCCAACGCCGGCAAGATCAACGGTCGCGATCACAATCACTATGGATTCACGATGTGGATGGCCGGCGGTGGCGTGCGCGGCGGTTATGTCCACGGCGCGACCGATGAATTCGGTTTCGCGGCGGCGGAGAATCCCGTCCACGTTCACGACTTACACGCCACCATTCTGGCCTTGCTGGGCTTCGACCACGAACGATTCACATTCCGCGCGCAAGGCCGGGATTTCCGTTTGACGGACGTACATGGAAACGTGGTCCGCGAACTGATCGCGTAGTGTTCTGTTAACTTCCTTTTCTCAGTTCCTCGTCGGTGCCATAGTCCCGGAATGCGCATTGATTCCCATCAGCACTTCTGGAATTACAGCAGCGAACAGTATCCCTGGATTCAATCGGACTGGCCGATCAAAAAGGACTTTCTACCCGACGAACTGAAGCCGCTGTTGAACAGAGCCGGGCTCGACGGATCCATTGCGGTGCAGGCGCGACAGAGCATCGAAGAGTCTCGCTGGCTTCTCGAGTTGGCGGAAGCGTCACCGATCATCAAGGGCGTCGTCGGGTGGGTGGATCTCCGATCACCAGAAGTTGACGACCAGCTGAATGAATTTTCCCGTCAACCGAAATTTGTCGGAGTGCGCCACGTGGTGCAGGATGAACCGGATGATGACTTCATGCTAGGCGAAGCGTTTCAAAGTGGCATCAGCAAGTTGAAACCGTTCGGGCTCACCTTCGACATTCTGATTTTTCCGAAGCAATTGCCGGCAGCGATCAAGCTGGTGGAGACGTTTCCCGAACAGGCGTTTGTGCTCGATCACATCGCCAAGCCCGCGATCAAGGACAGCGTGATCAATCCCTGGCGTGAGCACATCGAACAACTTGCAGCCCATCGAAATTGCTGGTGCAAGGTTTCCGGCATGGTCACGGAGGCCGACTGGAGCAGTTGGAAACCCGCCGACTTCCGACCGTATCTCGACGTTGTGTTCGGCGCCTTTGGAATGGATCGTCTGATGTATGGATCGGACTGGCCCGTTTGTTTGCTGGGCGGCAGCTATGACCAGGTTCACGGTCTCGTACGGGATTACGTTGCCGACTTCAACGAGGCCGATCAGACGAAATTCTTTGGTGCGAATGCCGCGAGATTTTACTGCGCCAGTTAGTTCTGGCCGGGAACTCGATTCTGCTGTTCGCCACGGCCATTCTATATTGAGCCACCTTCCCGAAGGAGAGAAAGCGGAACGCTACACCGAGGCGGTCAGAATCTTCCTGGATTGGTGGAAGCCGTTGTCCACCGGCGCTGTGCCAAAACCGGACAGGTCGCAACGGTCAAACCGGTCGGCCGACATCCGCCAGCCGATTCAGCACCGCCTCACAAGGGGTTGCCCTCAGCTAGTCCGCCGGACGATTCCTCAGGGAATGACTGGAAACTCTTCATTCTCGATCACACCCAACTTGTTGAACCCCACGAGTTCAGGCGCACTGGATTTCCCTACTGACGACTCGCGGCACCGGCGTTGCTAAGGAGAGCTGTCGTGCGTGAAACGGCAATATTTTCCGCCCCGACGCCATTTTTCATGAAGCACCACGCGCGCAACCTGTTGATCATATCCGGATTAATTTTCGGGGTGATCTGCATCATCCGCTCCGGAAGGGACACGTCGGAAGAGATCACTGTTGCAGCCGTATCCAAGTCGGTCGTGATCGATGCGCCCGTTCAATCCCCGGCCCCACTTTCACTCGTTGTCGATCAGCCGGACAGAGCGCCCTCCTCAACCATCGAAGACTGGGCCGAACAATTTCATACCGCGTCCGAAGCGAACAAAATCGCTCTGCATCAAACCGGTCTCGCTTTGGCGAAAGAACGCCGGGCCCGCCTTAAGAGTCTCATCCAGTCCGATCCGCAGGCATCACTCGCGAAGGCGTTGCCGTGGAGCGTCCGTCAGTCGTTGCCGGCGGAGTTTCATCAGTACCTTGAACAACCGGTCAACATTCGCGGCAACTATGGAGTGCTCGTCGGAAGTGATTTTGAAAAACAGGAAAGCAACGTTGATCGCGAAGTCTTCATTGGTGGACAGCGTTACCGTGCATTCGTCTACGGAAAGAAACTCGGCGAAGGCTCCGCGCAGAATGTTCCGCTGAACGGGATCTCCATCGACGATGTGATCGCGTTGAGCGAGAACCCGATCAGGGTGCTCGATATGGACGAGGCGCTCGCGTTGAAAACCGTTTCCGCGGCCAGCGATCCGGTTTGCGTTATCACGGGTAAACCCGCCGATGCCGTCGGTCAGGAAATTGCGATCGAAGTGGCCGGCGACATTCATTACGCCTGCCGTGCTTCGCATCTCTATTCATACGAGCAATGGATTGCGGGCGATACCGGCGGCATCACCGGTTCCGGCGACCTGCCCGTTGCGATGGACAGCTGGTCGCAGGGCCTGAAGTCACTGCTTTTTATTCGCGTCAATTTTCCAGATGACCTGCTCGACCCCATTTCCGAGTCGGCCGCCTACGATCTGATGAACCGGGTCAACGACTGGATGGTCGAAAACTCCTACGACACGACGTCCCTGAATTCGACCGTGACGCCACTGCTCACGCTCCCGAACACCAAGGCGTTCTACTCCGAGATAGGTGACAGCCAGCTGCTCACTGACGCGCGTGCCGTTGCGAAGGCTGCCGGTTACGACACAGCGGATTTTGATCTCGACGCCGTCCGGTTTCGATCCGTCCCGGGATATTCCTACGGTGGGAAAGCCTACGTCCGCGGCAAGGGATGCTGGCTGCAAAGCTCCAGTCTCGGCGTCGTCTGCCACGAGCTGGGTCACAACTACGGCCTGTGGCACGCGAACTACTGGCAGGCCAGCAACAACAGCATAATCGGTCCGGGCACGCACAAGGAGTATGGCGACATCTTTGACACGATGGGTTCCGCAAGCGCGGGCGACAAACATTTCAGCGCCGGTCATCGGAACAAGATCGACTGGCTCGGCGATTCCTACATTCACGACGCCAACAGCAGCGGCACCTATCGCATCCACGCCTTCGACATTCCCGTGCTGGCACCCGACCGGCATTACGCGATCAATGTCAAACGCGACTACGACCGCGAATACTGGGTCGAGCTGCGCCACCTGTTCGCCAGCAACAAATACATTCAGAACGGTGTGCTGCTACGCTGGGATCCGTGGTCGCAAAGCAGCGGCGGCGCGCACCTGCTCGACACGACGCCGGGCTCGCCGGCCGGAAATTCGAGCAAGGACGATGCGGCGCTTGTGCTCGGGAGAACGTTCGCCGACGTCGCCGCCGGAATCTATATTACGCCAGTCGCGATGCAGGGAACCGGTACCGGGAAGTCCGTCGATGTCGTCGTCAACACCGGCAATTTTTCGGGCAATCAACTTCCCACCATCGCGATCCAGGCCGGGGCGGCGCAGGCAACGACCGGTGAGGAAATCATTTTCACCGCGACGGCGAACGATGCCGACGGCGATGTGCTCGCTTACGATTGGGACTTCGGAGATCTGAGCTTCGGCGCCAACTCACCTGTTGCGACGAATTTGTGGAGCAGCGCGGGCGACTACGTGGTGCGTTGTCGTGTGAGCGACATGAAGGGCGGTTTCGCCAGCGCATTTACGGTGGTTCGAATAGGATCACCGACCACGCACACCATCGCCGGCCGGATCACTGACGTTCAGGGCAATCCGATCGAAGGCGTTCATGTGAGCAATGGTTCGACGTCGACAAGTTCGTATCGTGGCAGTTACACCGACACGGATGGCAACTTTGTCATCGCTCGACTCTCGGGCAGCCACACGATCAGCGCCGCGCTATACGGATTTGATTTCGCTCTGATCGGTGGCTGGTCGAACGCGCTCGATGTGTCGACGGATCTCACCGGTATTGATTTCCGTGCCGACGCCGAACCGGTCGTCGGAATCGAACTGGTTGACGCCATTGCCGCTGAAGACAGCAACAATCCCGGGACATTCCGGTTCAGCCGGACCGGATCAACCGCGTCGTCGCTCAGCGTGAAATACCTTCGCACGGGCACGTCGGGGTTTTCCAGCGACTACACTCTCTCGCCGACTCCCGGCGGTTCCTCTCCCTACAGCGTGACGATTCCGGCGGGCGCGGATCACATTGATGTGGTGGCGACGCCTAATCAGGACACCCTCATCGAGGACGCTGAAACCCTCATTCTGACATTGGACGCCAGCAGCTCCTACGTCATCGGCGCGAAGATTGAGGCGACGCTTTATATTCTGGATGATGAATCCCCAAACAAACCGAACCTTACGGTTTCATCGTCGAGTTCCAGCGCTGACAACCGCGCGACGGAGAGCGGTTCGGATCAGGGCATTTTCACAATCAGCCGCTACATCAATCGCAACGACGACATCACGGTGCGTTTCACGTTTGAAGGTACGGCCACCGCCGGTACCGACTACATCGAACCCGCCGGATCAGTCGTCATGCGGGCTGGTGAAACGTCGGTGAATGTCGCGTTTCATCCACTGGACGACTCGCTGGTCGAGGGCGATGAAACCGTCATTCTCAAACTCACATCCGATGAGAATTTTCAGATCAGCTCCGGAACTGCGACGGTGACCATCCAGGATGACGACCCGACGCTGGTCACGGTGTTCTCGAACGACACGCTCGCGATTGAAGGCACGTCGAACAAGGCGCAGTTCGTCGTGCGCCGCGCCGGAAACCTGACCGTCCCCTTGACGGTAAACTATACCACCACCGGCACCGCGACCCAGGGCGTGGACTACACGAGTCCGGCTGGCAGCATCGTGATTCCTTCGGGCAGCGCCTCGGCAACCGTGAGCATTTCGGCGTTGACTGATTCTGAAATTGAAGGCGATGAAACGGTGGCGCTCGTGATTCAGAACAATCCCAACTACAATATTGGGATGCCCGGCAGCGCCGTGATCACCATTCAGGATGATGAACTACCGACGGTGACGCTGACCAAGCCGGATTCCACTGCGACGGAAGGCGGCGACAACGCACGGTTCACGTTTGCGCGGACAGCACCAACTGCGGGTGATCTTGTCGTCGAATACTCGGTTTCCGGAAATGCGATCACCGGAGAAGACTACGTTCCGCTCACCCGTTCCGTCACCATTCCCGACGGATCGGGCAGCATCGACCTTGAAGTAACTCCGTTGAATGACAGTTTCAAGGAGGACGACGAAAGCATGACCCTCCAACTGGTGAGCGGTGCGAATTACAATGTCGGCACGACTGATCCGGTTACAATCACGATCAAGGATGACGACGGTTCCGGGTCCGTCGCGATTGGTTTTGAATCGGCTGCGCACTCAAGAATTGAATCGAACACGTCGGTGAAGTTGCCGGTCGTGCTCAGCGGTTCAACCTCCGGTAACGTCACGGTGCTCTACGCGGTGGTCGGAGGCACGGCCGAGAGTGCAAACGACCACAATCTGGCGGCGGGCACGTTGACCATTCCCTCGGGCGACAAGTTGGGCACCATCAACTTTTACCTGGTCAATGACAGCGTCAAGGAACCGGATGAAACCATCGTTATCAGATTGAGTTCCCCGTTGGGGGCGGTCCTCGATGTCAACACGACGCACACCCTGACGATCACCGATGACGATGCCGGCGTCGTGACAGTCAGCGCGGTGGACCCGGCAGCGGACGAATCGGGCGATGCAGGCATGTTCAGAATTTCGCGGACGGGCGGCACGGCGGGCGACCTGCCCGTATATTTTCAGATCGCGGGCTCGGCGAGCAGCCCCGGCGACTACGCTCCCCTGCCCGCTTCAATCGTGATTCCGAGCGGTGCCAGTTCAGTCGATCTCCCGGTTACTCCCGTCGCCGACGAAACGGAGGAACTGGATGAAACCGTCACGCTGCGACTGACATCGGTCGATGGCGGACGGGTCGGCTCACCGAGTCTCGCCACGGTCACGATTGCCGACGTCTCCGGACAGGTGACTCTTCCGTTGCTCACCATTTCCGCCGTTGACGCCGAGACGACGGAGGGCGTCGATGATCTGGCACAGTTCCGAGTTGTTCGCAGCGAAAATCTCCAAGGAGAACTGAGCGCCAACCTGTCGATCTCGGGGACCGCGACCGCCGGTTCCGATTTCGTCACATTTAGCAGCACGATCATTTTCACCGACGGACAGAGCGAAGCGATCATTGACGTTCAGGCGATCGGAGACGGACTGGAGGAACCTCTCGAAGACCTCGCCGTCACCGTCACTACATCATCAACCTACAACGTCGCGGCTCCGACATTCGCCACCATTTTGTTCATTGATTCGCCGTTTATGGGCTGGCAGATCGGAACGTTTGATGCCGGCGAATATGACGATGAAAACGTCAGCGGCGCCGATGCCGATCCCGATCATGACGGGGTTGTGAACTTCGTTGAGTATGCGTTCAATCGTAATCCACACGAGCCCGACGCGGAACGGTTCGTTCAGGAAGAGCTTGTGCCGTTGCTGGGTTCGGGTGAATCAATTTTGGTCGTAACTTACCATCGTCGAATTGTTCGAAGTGGATTCCAATACGTGTTGTCGGCGTCCGGCGATCTATCCGAGTGGGATGATGACCCAATCAATTTTGAGGAACTGGAAGTGGTGGACGATGAAAACGGAATCACCGAGACCGTGAAGGCGCGCGCGCTCTATCCAACGTTGCACTACGATCAAATTTTCGTCGTCCTCCGGGTGGTGAAAGACTAACTCCCGAAGAGCTTCGTCACCAACTGGTAGAAGCCGGTCGCGGTCATCAGCAGAACGGACACCCACAAAAATCCAGTCCAGACCGGTCCCGGCTTGAGTTCCTTGTCCGTCTGGAAGTAGAGAAAATAAAGTCCGGCCAGCGCGAGGAACGGCAGCATAAGCGCCTGGGCCACCGCCCCGATGGTCACCAGCGAGACCGGTGAACCGAACGCCACGAACATGATGAAGTAGAGCACCGGCAGGCTGACACAGGCGATCCTTACCACCCGTTGACGTTCTGTTTCGGAATCCGCTTTAATCCAGCGCATCAACCGAAAGAAGTCGGCGAACAGGCGGCCGTTGCTGGCGGTGGCGATGAACACCGTGGAATAGAGCACGACAAACGCGCCGAACAGGAACAGCCAGAACCCGGTCTGACCAAAGGATTCACGGTAGATGTGCGACAGGTTTGGAATCATGTCCTTGTCCGTCACGTTCAATTCTTTGGCATGCAATACCGCCGCGCCCAGCAGATAAAATGCGACAGTCGCGAGAGTGTAAATGACCATGCTCACCCACGCATCGATCCGCATCACGTGCAGCCAGCCCTTCGCCCGTTCGGTCCATTCCGCTGAACCGTCATTGGGACCGGTCTGCGTTGCGTATCCTTTTTCCAGACACCAATAAGGATAATAAATCAGTTCCGAAGCGCCGACTCCGATGATGCCGAACGCTGCGAATGCAGTTCCGAAATTCTCCGGCAGCTGGAACTTGAACCCCTCCACCAGATTTCCGACCGAGATGCCGTACGGCGTCCAATTCAGTGCAAACACGGCAGCCACGGTCATCAACGTGAAAAAGGCAACCATGGCCGTCGACACGCGTTCGACGAACACATACTTGCCGAAGATTAGCAGTATGAGGACGGACAGGCAGACCAGCGCGGCCCACGTCGAGTCACCCCATTGCTGACCGAAACCACCTTCTTTGAACACCTGAGCGATCCCTCCAACCATCCCGGCCAGTTGAAAGAAGGTGCAAATGAACATCACCGCCCACACCCAGACCAGCCAGGACACGATCAACTTGGGTCCCGGCACACAGTTCAGGGCTTCGAGTGTGGTTCGTCCATGAATGATCGCCTGACGGCCCAGTTCAACTTGGAGCAGCACCTTGATCATGCAACCGAGGATGATGAACCACAGAAGCGAGAAACCGACTTCCGCCCCAAGCTTGGTGGTCATGATCAGTTCCCCCGAACCAACAATGGCGGCCGAGATGATCAGACCCGGTCCCAGCTGGCGGACGATTCCAGCGAAATCTTTTGGTGCAGAGCGAAGTTCGGACATTCGCGGATGTTCAATCCAGAAGAACGTTGCGAAGACGGATCTTCTTATAGGCCACCGGGCCGTGATCGCCCTGGAGCATCAGCGGACCAAACAACGCTTCGCTGTCGGTGATGAAGGCCGAGCGGGTGGGCCCGGAAATCTCTACATCTTTCTGCACCAGAACCCCGTTGAGCTTCACGGACACAAACCGGGCGTTTTCCGTCTTGTTCCCCAACGAGTCGAAGCGTGGTGCACGGAACACCACGTCAAACGTCTGCCACTCGCCGGGTTTCCGGGCGGCATTCACCTGGGGCGCGCTGCCTTCCACCGGTTTATCGTTCACCCAGCGATGGTAAATCCCGCCGACATCCGATTCCTTCGGGTTGGTCACGCCCCAACTGTCAAGAATCTGCACCTCGTAGCGCCCCATGAAATAGACCCCGGAATTGGATCCCTTGGGGACACTAAAATCAATGACCGCTTCGACGTCACCATGGTTGAAATCTGAAACTAGATTGCTCGTCGGACCGCCACTGCCGTTTACCAGAACGCCGTAGCCGGTGCTGTAGATGAACTTGCCGGGATCAGTAGGATCAAGTTTGATGGAATTGACGGCCTCCCAGGTTCCATGCGGGGCACGCCAGCCGTCGAGGTTTTCGCCGTTGAACCCGATGCGCACGGTCGGATCGGTGTTGATCGGCTTGTTGATGTAAGTGCAGCCCGTCAAGATCAGGGCACCGCAGAACGCCAGTGAAAGGATCGAATGCATCTTCATAGTGGTACGCCGCGTAACTTAGAGAGATGCCCCGCCGCGGGCAAACGAAAAGAGCGGGACTCTCCACTGCAACCGACCCGACCCGGATCAGGCGGCCGGTTCCAGCACTTCCATGACCCGTGTCACGTGGGTTTCAACCGAGGGATCATAGGTCAGTTCGTCCGCCGGATTCTCCAGTCGATGAACCCCGGCTTTGAACTGTGCGATGGCATCCGCTACGGACTGACGGATCGACTCGGCGCGCCACACGTCAAAACGCAACGACGCACCAGGACGGATCACTTCGAGGCATCCCATCTTTTGTTCGAAAACCACCCGCGTGCCGCACAACACGGACTCCACGCCGACCAGTCCGAACGGTTCATAGTACGAAGCCATCGCGGTGAAATCAGCGGCCCGGTAGAGATCCGCAACCTCATCCGATTTCAAATGCCCCAGATACCGCACGAACTCAGGCACGCGGCCTGGCGGGCTGCCGGCCACCACCAGAATCACCTGATCACCGAACGGTTTCATCGCGTCGATCAGCGGATAAAGCCCCTTGCGTTTGTGTCCACTGGAAGGGAAGGCGAAGACCGTCCTTCCCTCCGGCAGTTCCAGTCGACGGCGGATTTCGCTCCTGTGTTCGGCGGACGCAGGGCTGAATTTATTCAGGTCAGCTGGCGGATGAATCGTGACGACCCGTTCCTCCGGCAGTCCGTACAAGTCCTGTAATTCACCCGCGCACAAATGGGAATGCGAAATCATCCTCCGACAGAAATGGTAGCTCTTCATCTCCATCGCCACCTGCAACCGGTCGAACAACCCCATCCATTTCCCGGCGTTCAGGAAATAGCCGCGATGCGTGCCGCCACAGATCTCGCCGTCACGCACCGGAACGCGTGTCATTGCAAACTGGGTACCGCACAACGTCGGTGCGAGAGCTGCAATTTTTCGATGGTAGTAGAAATCCTTGAGCTTTCTTGGAAACGTCCCGGAGTGAACGGGCCGCAATTCGAGTCCGCCGGGTCGCGCGATATGTTCGTCCACCCGTCGCGCGTGAAAGATGACGTTGCGCCCGCGCCGGACCAGTTCATCGGCGATATCCCGACTATATCGTTCCGCTCCCCCGCCCTCGCTGAACGAGTGATGGAACAGGTGAACATCGGGCTGATGGGACCCCTCGATGGAAGTTTGGGAACCGGGCATTCTTGTGTCGCCCTGTTGTGCGGTCGACGGAGAATTCTGGCGAGGAATAATTTTCGAGAATCAGAACCTCCGCCAATGCTTTTTGGCCCTTCCTTCAGCTATCGCGACTGGTTCAACATGATTGCGCCCGAACGAGGCGCAATCGATCAACGCCGGACGAGGAGCGGTGGGTGCCATACTTTTTCGTTCGCGGTGGGAACTAGGTCATATTCACCGAATTTTGGAATGGGAAATTCGCTCGGCTGATCTGCACGCAGGTGACGCGGACGGCCGTCACCCGTCAATTCTTGTCGGGCAATCTGTTCCTGCAAGGTCATGATGGCGTGGATCAATGCCTCCGGTCGCGGAGGACAACCCGGAATGTGCACATCCACCGGCAGATACCGGTCGATGCCTTTCAACACGTTGTAGCCCTGCTTGAACGGCCCGCCGGAAATCGCGCACGCGCCCATCGCGATCACGTACTTCGGCTCCGGCATTTGATTGAACAACCGAACGACCTGCGGGGCCATTTTCTTGGTGACCGTTCCAGCAACGATCATTAGGTCCGCCTGACGCGGGGACGGGCGGAACACTTCAGCTCCGAACCGCGCGAGATCATACCGAGCCATCGTCGTGGCGATCATTTCGATCGCGCAACACGCGAGCCCGAACTGGAGCGGCCACACGGAGTTTTTGCGGCCCCAGTTGTAGAGCTCCTCGAGCTTCGTCGCGACAATGCCCTGCTTGCCCAATTCACTTTTTAATCCGGGGTCGATCATTTGAAATTCATTTCCAGTTCAACACACCTTTGCTCCAGGCCCAGACCAGTCCTTCGACCAGCAGCAGCAGAAAAATCATGATGGCGATGAACGCGCCGGCGGACAGACCACCAAAGGCCACCGCGAACGGCAGGAGAAAAATGGTCTCCACGTCAAACACCAGAAACATGATCGCGTAGAGATAGTAATGCGACTTGAACTGAAACCAGGCGTCACCCTTCGCCTCGAGCCCGCATTCATAGGTGGCATTCTTCACTTCGCCGGGTTTTTGCGGTGAAAAATTCCGGGCCCACAACCGCGCCAGAATCAGCGGGGTCAGGCCGAACACCGCCGACACGACCACGAACACCGCAAGGAAAACGTAGGGGTGATATTCGAATGGAGAAGTAACTGCCATGACGCTCTAGTTTGACTGTGGATTGTTCCGGCGCAAACCGACTTCGTGGGCGATGTCGTCAAATTCCTCCCGGGAAACCTCGTTCATCGTTTTGCCGCGCTGCTTCAATTTTTCGCTGATCTTCATCGTCGTCTCGGTCATTTTCTCGTGAGTCTCCCGCGATCCACCGTAGAGCGCGAAGTGGTCGCCTTTGGTGATTCGTTTGTGCCCGTCAGAATCCAGACCCACGCCGATCAACTTCACCGACGAGGGCCGGTTTTCTCGCTTTTTTACGTACGCCATTGGGATAAAACTAGTCGACGCATTGGCAGGCAGCAATGGCTATTTTATTCCACCGACAGTGACCGGCCATTGTCGGCAGGACCAAGCCGCAGAAGAAACTTCGCCGCCGTTTCAGCCCACGCGCCGGCATCGGGATACGAATCTGCATCCCCGCCGAAACAGCTTTGCAACATCTTGGTGTTGATGACCCCCGGGTTGAGAGGAATTGCGGCGAGTCCTGCGGGAAGCTCTTCCGCCAGCGATTTGGTGAGTCCCTCGATCGCCCATTTCGAGGCGCAATAGGGGGCGACTTCGGGGGCGGCCGAACGGCCCCAACCCGAACTGAAATTCACGATTACTCCCCTGCCCGTTGCGATCATGGCCGGGACAAAATGCCGGAGGACGTTCGCGACGCCCTTGATGTTTACGTCAATCACCTGATCAAAATCGCCTGCCGACACCTTCCATAACGGCGCGTTTCGATTGATCGTGGCGGCGTTGTTCAAGAGCAGGTCCGGCGTTCCGAATTCGCGCATCACCCGCTCGGACCATCGACACACTTCACTGTCGTCCGCGACATCAACCATGGAAAAATGATTGTCCGGATGATGTTCCTGAAGTTGCTGAATGGCGGCGGCGTTCCGGCTGCATCCCGCCACGCGGTGTCCGAGTGAAACAAATTTTTCAGCCAGCGCGCGCCCCAGCCCTCGGCTGACTCCGGTGATGACAATCTTGCGTGGTTCGTTCACGTTGAAAATGTCATTGATCAATGACCGAACGGAAATGGAATGATCATCGCGAAGATCAGCGTTTGAATGATGCCCACGACGGCGATGACGGTCAGAAGCACGGTCCAACTCTTCAATGTTTCCTTCTCCGTGAAACCGCTGAGTTTCCCGACGATCCAAAATCCGGAATCGTTCATCCACGAACAGGTGATCGAACCAAACCCGACCGCCAGATAAATGTAAACCGGATCAAAACCAAGTTCCGAACCGTCGCCGATAATCGCCGCCATCAACCCCGCGCCGGTGATCATCGAAACCGTGGCTGATCCCTGTGCGATCCGGATGATCGCGGTCACGGTCCATGCCAGCAACAGCATTTTCGCACTTCCGCCGCTGCCGACGCCGAGCGCCTTGATGGAATCGCCAATTCCGGTATTTTGAATCATCTGTCCGAACGCGCCGCCCGCACTGGTGATTAGAATGATCACACCCGCCGTTTCCAGCGGACCGGCGCAGCGATCAGAAAATGTCTTGAAGGAGATCCCCGACTGTTTCAGCAGCAGCAAAATCGAGATGATCGCACCCAGACCCAGCGCAACAATCTTGTCACCGCCCAGTCGCATGATGCTGTGGAAGACGCTGAAATTGGCCGGTTGTCCAAGCTCGTAGTCCAACAGCCCGGTGTAAACGGCACCGGATATCGGCGCTTCCCCGGCGCGTCGCGCGTCGTATTGTCTGGCGAGCACCAGCAGATTTTGTTGAACGAACAGCTCCCGATCCACGCTATCGGCGGACGGCGGCAGGCTGCCGGAAAGAACGGCCATTCCGTGCCGGGACAGCGATCCCACCATCGCCTTTGTTTCCCGGGAACTCATCGGAACGTTTTTCGAAATATCAACAAACACGGGTTCGATCTCGGATACAGTTTCCGGTGTAATCGCGGGAAGCCCCGCCACTTCATTGACTGCTGCCCGGAAGCTGGCACGGACCGGTTGTTTCTCCATCAGGTCAACGATGGAAAATCCGGCCAGCAGAATCGCGGGAAGCACCACCGGAAGCAGCGACAGCCAGAAGGACGGCAGTTCACTGTCCGGCTTTTCCGTCGATGATTTGAGCTCGGCCAGAGTCGAGCCTGGCGTTTCTCGCACGGGAACCGGCATCCTGGCATCAATGACCTTTGACACGTAGAGTCCGACGACCGCCGGAATCACGCCTGCGATCAACCCGGTCAGCATTATTTTTCCGAGATCAAGATCCAACATGTCACCCACCAGCAACGGACCCGGCGTCGGTGGAACGATCGAGTGGGTGATCGCGCCACCGCCGCCAATTGCGAGTACATAGAACATGTAGTTCTTGCCCGTGCGAATGCCGAGCATCCGGGCCAGCGGAATCAGGAGGAAAAACACAGTGTCGAAGAAGACGGGAATCGACAACAGAAACCCGCTGGCGAGCAAGGCCCAACCGGCGCGCTTTTCTCCGAAAATTTTCATCATCTTCCGGACGATCTGGTCAGCCGCGCCGCTTTCCATCAGGCACATGCCGATGATGGATGCAAGCGCGATGACGATGCCCACGCCCGCCGCTGTCGAGCCGAATCCGCTGGTGACTCCGCCGATCGCTGAGACCATCTCACCGATGCTGTTGGCCGACAACCAGCCGACCAGCAGCGCCGCGCACGTCAGCGCGAGAAACGCGTGCATCCGGAATTTCGTGATCGCGACGACAATGAAGACGACACTGATGAGAAGGACGGCAAACGGCCACATGGAGACCGGTTCCGACTGGGCGAGCATTGGCAGATAATTCATGCGCGAGAATCCGTATGGTCAGGATTTTGGGATGCGCGTAGTCCAACCGGAAATCGCCGACCGGTCAAGACCGGAGCTGCGGGGTGTTTGACATTCGGGAGCGCTGACAAACAACCCGGGAACTCGGGAAATCCAGAAAACAAAAAAACCGGGCGGAATGATCCGCCCGGTTTGTGCTGCTTATGATTGCAAGAAATCAGTGTGACAGCTCGTAATGCTTCTTGAGCAGGTCTTCGCCAAAGTCGTCTTCAAAATCCCGGTAGACGGCGTGTACGTGGTTTGCATCGTTCTGCGTATTGTCGTACTCGAGCAGGAACGTCGGACCCTGGATGCGATAGTAGTGCCCCTCGCCCACTTCGAGGCCGCCTGCCCAGGCGAACACCAGATTGTCCTGCCCGGCGGATTGAATCTTCAGCAGATCAACCTCCGAAATCTCACCCCGTGCCCGCTCCACGTACACTTTCACAAGCATCCACAGCTGTTCCTTCTGATCGCCGGTCAATTCCTGCCAGCCGATGCCTTCGTTCTTCAACGGCGAAACCTTCCGCTCGGCGAGGGTGATCACGTCGCTCGGCGCCTTGACATCGATGAGCGCTTTCTTGAGCTGGTTTGAGTTGAGTGATTTCACCAGTGCGCGTCCGAGATTCTCCTCCAGATCGGCGGTCTGCAAACCTTTGCGCGGACCCGATTTGATGAGACCGGGATTCGTTCCGAAGAAACTGGGGGTCGCCGAAATGTGCTGCCCATCCACGATCGTGAAACTGAGCGACAGGTGGTGTCCTTCAAAGCGCCAGCCCCAGGTCTTGCCCGGGCCGGGCTTGCCGTAAATACTGATGAAGTAAAGTTCAGGATCACGCGGGAACCGGCGGTCCGGCCCTTCGAGTTCGGCCAGCACCTGCTCCAGACTCCGGATGGTGTTCACCTTGATCATTCCGCGGGCGCTCAGGCCGGACGCGAGCAGCGCATTTGCCAGCAACCGCTGTTCAGGCGTCATGGTTTTCAACAACAGTCCGGTGCGCTCTTTGGGAATAAAATGCCAGTCATGGCGATGGTCGCCGTCGAACGGAAAGAGGGCTGTTTCCTTTTGCTTCGCGTCCAACGTTACGAGCAGCGCGTTGGCGGCGGCGGCCATTTCGTTGGCGGCAACCTCTTCGTGGGCGGAGGCCGGGACAGCCAGAACCAGCGCTGTCAGAATGATGATCCAGTTTTTCATAGTCTAATCGGGTTGAAGAAGGATGGACGCGGACCGCCGCAAATCTATCAATCTATTTGTGGTTTCTTCCGGGTAAAATGAACGACGACAGCGAGCGCAACAAAAGCGCCGACGAGATACACGCCGGTCCATTGAATCTTGGACCAGATGGCCCACCCGGCCCCGAACGTCGCGATGGTGAGCGCAAGGAGCATCAGCACATTCCAGAGGATGCGCTTGCCGCCCTGGGGCATGTCCTTGCCGAGCACGGCTTTGTTGTTCATCAGGAGGAAAAACGCGAGGTAGGCGATGGGCAACAGCGCCATGCCGAAAATTGAGGTCGGGACTGCGAGCCAGAACTGGGTCTTGCCCTCCCACACAAATGGGCCAAGCACACCAAGCCCGGCAACGAAACAACCGGCGCGGTGTGGCCAGCCGGTTGGCGGCAGGTTCAACATTTCGCAGACGGTGAATCCACTGATCAGCATGAGAATGATGATCGTGGAAAGCGCCATGGCGAGAACGCCGATGCCGAAGACATACTGGGCGACGCCCTTGCCGGCCAGTTTTTCCAGCGACCCGGCGAGGTTGAAGGCATCGCGTTTCACGAGCATGGCCGCCATCTCCTTGTCACCGACGGGCAGCCCGCGTATTGCGGCTTCCACCTCTGCCGCACCCATCGCGCTGACCGCCTCGGGACTCGTTGACGCGATTAGTCGTCCTTTCAAGAGACCTTCATACTGCCCCATCAACCCGGCCGGCGCGGTTCCTTCCAGCACGCCCGCCTGCGGTGTCGCGTGAAACTGTGACGCCGCCGCAATCACCACGCAGGTCGTCGCCAGCACGAACGGAATGAACAATCCGGTCGCAAGATCAAAAATGGCCAGCCCGCGAAATTCCTTGTCCCACTTTTTCTTCAACATCGAATACGGAAGCAGGAACGTCATGTTGATGCCCACCGCGGTTGCCCCGGCGGTGATCATCACATCGCGTTGGTCCTTCACGATAATGTCGGACCAAAAACTCGAAAACGACCCGGTTGCCGCCAACGCAGCATCAAACGTCGGTGCGGGATTCGACAGCAAACTGAAATTCGGAATCAGCACCCCCTTGATGATCTCGCCCCAGGCCAGGCCGTCGCCGCTGAAACTCATCTTCAACACCACACCGAAGAAGCTGAGAACCACCACGGCCACCATCACCTTTAGAATCAACTCAAACCGTTTAATTCCTTTTCCGCCCGAGTCGTAAGACCAGATCACCACGCTCGAAATTGCCAGCAAGACGAATACGATAAGAATCTTTCCATAGTGAATCTCCTTTTCGAAGAGCAGAAAACTCCCCATCGAGGGAACCAAATCAGGCATGAGATTCTGCTGCACCGCCGCTGTGCCCAACGCAAACTGCGGCAGGCACCAGACAATATTTGCCAGCAGAGTGGCGATGGCCCAGCCCCAGCCGAGCACGGGACTGATGTGGGTATTGATCAGACCCAGCGGACGTTTCTGGGTGGTGAGCACGACATAGCTGATCGCGCTCAGCATGATGATTCCCATGACCATCGCGATCGGCTGCAACCAGAGAAGCGAGAATCCGCCGAGCACCCCGAGATACAAACTCCCCGCCAGCGAACCGCCGCCCAGCGTGATCGCGCCCTGCAACCAGCCGGGTCCGGAGAACCGGAAATAAGTGATAACCTTGGTGACGCCGCCCTTTTCGCGGGCATCGCGGATCGCCTGTTTGTCCGTGTTCTGAAGTGTTTCTGTGCTCATGGATATGGGCATTCACGAAAACGGCGAACGAACACCAAATCCGGGAACGGGCGGGATCATGAGCAAACGCACTAAATTGCAAAAGCCCTTTTTTTGGGAAGACACCGGGTGGTCCCCGCCCGATACCTCCCTCTCCCCGATGTTCTACAAAACAGTAGAACCGGCAATTGGTTCTCTCTAACCTCGACGCGGGAAGTTGGTCCGGGCGCCAAAGAGGCCAAAGCGCGCGCCGCGTTACATCGGTATTTTCCAGCTGGGCGCAAGCTTCGAGATCGTGAACGCGGCTGCCAGAATCAGATAGACGACAGACATCCAGCCGAGGGATTTTAGAATCGTGTTTTCCTTCAGCGGGATTTCATGTCGCCCCCGTGGAATCAGCAGAGCGCCGCACAACAATCCCGCGATCAGGCCGCCGAGATGCCCGCCGTTGTCGATCATCCGGGCAAAGGCGAGACCGAGGAAAGCGATGAACACGACATTGGCTGCGAGGTTTTTGGTGAACCCATCCGGCACCACTTTTCGGTAGCGCACACCGAGCACGATGAGAAAACCGAGCAGTCCGAGTATCCCACCGGACGCCCCGACGCTGGTTCCGTTGGCGGGCATGGTGAATAGACTGAATCCCGCACCCACCAACATCGACAACACGAAAACGATCAGCAATGAGCTGCGACCGGCGAGGATTTCCACCGGGCGTCCCAAATAATACAGTGCCATTCCGTTGAACAGGATGTGCACCATCCCCCCGTGCAGAATCGTCGCGGTGAACACCCGCCAGTATTCGCCCGCCTCCACGGCCGACCGGTTGAGCCCTCCTATGAAAATTGATTTGTCCACGCCCGCCAGAAACTGGCTCACGCCAATGATTCCCAACCCGACGAGCAGGATCGTTGTGGTCTTCGCCGGTTGCGCATTCAGCCAGGACTGATAACGGATGGACGCCGGCCAGCCCGCCATCGCCTCGGGTTTGAGGGTGGACAACCGCCACAGTTGCCAGAGCTGTTGAATCGTGGGAACCACTCCCAAGATGACCATCAACAACAACATGAACGTGTTGGAACCGGTCTGCGTGTTCCACCAAAGGAAGGCGAACACCGCCGTGATCCCGACCGACTTCATCAACCCCTTGCGCGCAAAACGCTTTTCAACCGCACGAATCTGTTCGAACAAACACCGCGCCTCGAACACGGTGACGATGAAGTCACTTTCCGGAATCCAGACGCTTCCAATCGGGTTCTCGAAATCGCTGCAGCGTTCCTGAAGCTGTTCCACGGAACAGGGCACCGGCTTGTTGCCCTCGAAATAGCCGTAGTCCGAACCCCGCGGTTTGGGGATGAGTGCGCGCCCTCTTTCCCAAGGTGGCGTGGTGTTGCTGTTGTCGGAATGTCCGTTCACGTGGGCTTATGGAAATCAAATCCGCCCGATGAATCAAGGAATCACGCCGCATACTTTCATTGAAAACCTTCCCTCCCTGACTCACCGGTCACGGATCAATTCCCCCTCCAGTTCGCCCGCAGCAGCGGCAGGTCAAGTCCGGTTCAGTAGAATACATTGCGGGATTTCTACTTTTTGCTTCGTCCCGCCCGGCGGCTTCGTCATGCTCCGCACATGGATTTGCTGCCACCGGACGTGGTTAACAAGCTGGTACAGGAAGCTCTGGCCGAGGACCTAGGCGCCGGCGACGTGACGACTCTCGCGACCATCCCTGCCGAAATGCAGGCCACCGCGATGATGCGCACCCGCCAGCGAATCGTCGTGGCGGGACTGCAATTCGCCGAGGCCGCCTTCCGCAAACTTTCCCCCAGTGTCACCATCAAATGGCATTCCCGCGATGGCAAAACCGAACCTACGGGCTCAACACTGCTGGAAATCCAGGGCCCGGCCCGCGCCCTCTTAAGCGCCGAACGCGTGGCGCTGAACTTCGTCCAACGCCTGTCTGGCGTCGCGACGCTGACCGCGCAATACGTGAACGCCGTCATGGACACATCTTCCCAGATTCTCGATACGCGGAAGACGACGCCCGGCTGGCGGCAGCTGGAGAAATACGCGGTCAAATGCGGTGGAGGAATCAATCATCGGATGGGTTTGTTTGATCTCATCATGATCAAGGACAACCATCTGACCGCGCTCCAGGACGCGAAACCCAACCCTGTCGCTGCGGCGATTGAACTTGCGAGGGCCGCCTATCCGTTGCTGCGGATCGAGGTGGAGGCGGACAATCTCGAACAGGTGAAGATGGCGGTCAATGCCGGAGCTGACATCATCCTGCTCGACAACATGAACCCGTTCGAACTGCGCGACGCCGTGAAACTGGTCGACGGAAAATGCGATACCGAAGCGAGCGGCGGAATCACACTGGACAACGTCCACGACATTGCCGACACCGGGGTCGACTATATTTCCATCGGCGCACTCACCCACTCGGCGCACTCGGTGGACATCGGTCTGGATTTCGAGTGAACCGGGTTCCACATGGCGCACCCCGCCGCTGCCTCAAGCCCGGGCCCAACTTTCAAAACAGCATTGACCAACGACGCTCAAATTCTGGCCGCACTCCGTGATTCCCCCTCGGTCTCCGGTACTGAACTCGCGCAGCGTCTCGGCGTCAGCCGCGCTGCCATCTGGGCGCGCATCGATGATCTGCGAAAACTCGGTTACCAGATCGAGGCAAGCCCGCACCACGGCTACAAACTCACGGGCACGCCCGACCTGCTGCTGGCCGACGATCTCGAATCGCGTCTCCCGGATAAACGCGTCATCGGCCGTGAAATTCTTGTCTACAACGAAACCGCGTCGACCAATGACGTCGTCGAACGCCTCGCCCGAGATGGTGCGAAAGAAGGCCTAGTGGTCTTCGCCGAATCCCAATCAAAAGGCCGCGGCCGCCTCGGGCGTAAATGGATGTCGCCCGCGGGAAAAGGGCTTTGGTTCTCGGTATTGTTACGCCCCAAACTTCGCCCGCAGGAAGCCACCCAGCTCACTGTTGCCACCGCCACCGCGATGGTTCGCGCGATCGCGGCGACCACCGGCGTCCGGCCTGACATCAAGTGGCCAAACGACCTTCTCGTGAAGGGTAAAAAAATCGCCGGCGTCCTGACCGAGCTCAGCGCCGAGCTGGACACGATTAAGCACCTGATTCTCGGCGTCGGCCTGGATGTGAACCAGTCGGCGGACGAGTTTCCGACTGAACTCAGTTCCATCGCAACTTCTCTTCGCATCGCCGCCGGACACCTGATTTCTCGGCCGGAACTCGCCACGCGTATCCTCGTTGAACTTGAGAAGGATTACCGGCGGATCTGTGACGGGCAGTTTGAGGCGCTCGCCGACGAGTGGGAACAGGGCTGCACCACGATCGGGCAAAACATCATCATCCAGACCGGCGACCGCAAAATCCAGGGCCGGGCGGAATCGCTGGACCGCGACGGCGCCCTGCTCCTCCGCACCCAGCACGGCCGCCTTGAACGTATCATCGGAGGCGACGTCACGCTTGCGCACTGAACGCTCATGATTCTCCTCATCGACATCGGAAACACGAACAGCCACATCGGCCTGGCCGACGCCCGCCGTGTCGTGAAGGGCACGGAAATGCCGACCGGTTCGTGGAAGAACGAAACCGCCGCGCAAAAACTCAGAGGCTTTGTGAAGGGCCGCACGATCAAACGCGCCGCCTTTTGCAGTGTCGTTCCAGCAACCACGCCAAAGGTAAGACGGACGTTGAAGACGTTGCTCGGGGTCGATCCGTTCGAGCTCAACGCCGCGACGATCCGGGAGATCGGCATCGACTACCCGAAACCTGGCACGATCGGACCGGACCGCCTCGCCAACGCGCTGGCTGCGAAACATCATTATGGTTCACCATCGGTCGTCGTGGACTTTGGCACCGCTGTCACGTTCGATGTCGTGGATCGGTCGGGAAACTACGTCGGCGGCATCATTGCTCCCGGGCTGGCCGCGATGACGGATTATCTTCACGAAAAAACCGCCCTGCTTCCCCGCATCAAGATTCGCGACACGCGTTCGGTCATCGGAAAATCAACGGCCGAGGCGATGCTCGTGGGCGCGGTGCACGGTTATCGCGGATTGATTCGGGAGTTGATTAAGAATCTTAAAAATGAACTCGGCGTGCGCCGGCTGCCGGTCATCGCCACCGGGGGCTATTCGAACCTGTTCGACCGGACCATGAAGGAGATCACGGCGGTCGAACCATTGCTGACGCTCGAAGGACTGCGGCTGTTTGCGGAGCAACACACCGCGCCCACGCACGCAAAGGTGAACTCGACTTGATTGGCGGTCGGTGGCAGCGTCGCGGCCATGTCGAAGTTAGTAAAGGTGGGCGGCCTTACGTTCGTATTCGTCCTGGTCGCGATCTTGTTATCCATCGGTCTTCTGGCCGCATGGATGGCGTGGCGTCAGCACCAATTCGTCAATCAGGAGGACACACATGACCTCCTCGCCCGGACTGACGAAATGGCTCGCGTTTATCTTGAGAAACGCCCGCGCGCAGCGGTGGTGATTGGCGTGGTTCAGAACGGCGGGAAATGGGTCGGCGGCTACGGAAAATTCGCTACGGCCGATTCATCCATCACCCCAGACGGCGATTCCGTTTACGAGATCGGTTCGATCACAAAAGTCTTCACCGGAATCGCGCTGGCCCGGCTCGCCGAGCAGGGCAAGGTCAAACTCGATGATCCGGTGGGCCGGTATCTTTCGGAGCTCGGATTGCCCGCAGATGGCCGGGGCGACATCACGCTGGTGGAGTTGTCCACCCACAATTCCGGACTCCCGCGCCTGCCCGCGAATTTTTGGAAGATCGCGGACGGCGAGTCCGGAAATCCCTATTCGAATTACACGACGGAGAATCTGTTCGCTGATTTCAAGGAGGTGAAACTGAACCGGCTTCCGGGCACGGGTTACGATTACTCAAATTATGGTGCGGCCCTGCTCGGGCAGTTGCTCGCGCTCGCCGCCGGACAACCGTACGAGAAGCTTGTCACCGAACAAGTGCTCACACCGCTCTCGTTGACGAATACGGTCTTCGAACTGAACGCCGAACAATCCGCCCGGTTGATCGGCGGTTTCACCGTCGCCGGTGAACCGACACCCAACTGGACCTTCGACGCGATGGCCCCGACCGGTGCGCTCAAGTCCACGGCGAACGATCTGCTGCGGTTCATCGAGCTGAATCTCGACCCGGGGACGTCGGGGATCGGACCAGCTCTCCGGAATACGATGTCCGTTCACGGCAATTCGGATTTCGACAAGATGGGGCTGAGCTGGCACCGGCAGCAGACGGTCGAGCAGGTCATCCTGTGGTGGCACAACGGCGGCACAGGCGGTTACGCGAGTTTTCTGGCGATCGATCCGGAGCACCGGACCGGTGTGGTGGTCCTGTCGAATCACGGCGACGCGATGGCCGGCCGGTTCGACATCGACAAGATTGGAATGAATCTGCTGCGCCTCGCCGCAAACATCTCGTTGCAGTAAAGCACCGGATCAGCCCCCTCACTCGCCCGATCATTCCCAACATGGCCATCGCACAATCTGAACTGACGGAAACGCACGTGCTGGGCCCGGGCACGCGCATGATCGCTGTTCGTGTCGACAAGCAGGACCCGCGCGACTGGTTGAAGGATCTTTCAATTTGCACGGTGCTCCACCAGCATCAGATCGCACACGTCGGGATCTGTCACGCGGAGTCGCCCTTCCGGATTATTCGCACACAGCAGAGCGGCTCCTATTTTCTCGCGTGCATCAAGGGCGAAGGGCTCATCCTGATCGACGGACGTTGGCAGAAATGCCGCGAAGGCAACGCGTGCCTTCTCCCGCCGAGGCACCTGAATGCGTTTCATGCGGAGGCCGGGAAACCATGGAATTTCTGCTGGGTCCGTTATCAACAGCCCGAGGAACAGCGCCCGGTCGCCACGTCCAATTCCCCGGTACTCGCCCGCTTCAACGCCAGTCCGTTGCACGCGGCCATCACCGGCCTGATTCACGAATGTGAGGACGCGGCCGCACCCGCGCAGATGCATCACTGGGTAGAATTGATTCAGTCCTACGTCATGAGATTCGCCCGGCCGTTGCAGGGGGACGACCGTTTGTGGCGGCTCTGGAATCTGGTTTCAAACACACTGCATGAAACGTGGAATGTGGAAACTCTGGCGGGGGAAAGTCATCTGAGCGGGGAACATCTGCGCCGTCTCTGCCGACGACAACTTGGCCGCAGCCCGATGCAGCATGTCACCTATCTGCGGATGCAGCGGGCGGGCGAACTGCTGGCCACGACTGACGACAAGGTGGAGACCATCGCCACATCGGTCGGTTATGAAAACCCGTTCGTCTTCTCCACGACCTTCAAGAAGTGGACCGGATGGCGCCCAACCGAGTTCCGCGCCCGCGGTCGGTGACCCGTGAACCCGAATGTTAATCCCGACAGCTTCTCAGCGTGAAATGAAACCGCGAACCGGCTCCCACGCCGGAGTCCACCCAGACCTCGCCGCCGTGGGCCTGAACAATGTGTTTCACGATTGCCAGCCCTAAACCGGTTCCGCCCTGTTCGCGCGACCGCGCCTTGTCCACACGGAAAAACCGCTCGAAGATCCGTTCAGCGGCTTCGGGCGGAATTCCCGGCCCATCATCAGCCACGCTGACATCGACATATCCTGATTCCTCGGCCGGCTCCGCAGCGATCCGCACATGGCCGTCGCGTCCGCCATACTTGATGGCGTTGTCAATGAGGTTGAAGAACACCTGCTGAAGTCGCGCCGCGTCCGCTTCCACCGTGACTTGTGGATCAATGGTGGTGATGAGCTCAACTCCGCGCTCCACCGCCCGTTGGGCGAGATCCTCCGCCACCCGGTCGACCACTTCGTGCAGTTTAACTGTGTGAAAATTCATGTTCTCCTGTCCGGATTCGAGCCGGGAGATGGTCAGCAGATCTTCGATCAGAAACGTGAGCCGGTCGGCGTGCTTGTCGATCGTGTGCAGAAACTTTTCGGCGACCGTCTCATCGTGCATCGCCCCCTCCAACAGTGTTTCAACGTAGCCCTTGATCATGGATAAAGGGGTGCGCAGTTCGTGACTCACGTTGGCGACGAATTCCCGTCGACCATTCTCGAGCTGCTTGATCCGCGTCAGATCGTGGAACACCAGCATCGAGCCCATTCGGCGTCCGGAAGACCCAGGAAGACGGACCGCGTTGATCTGCAGCGTCCGGCCCGCCAGTGAGTTTGACTCGACTTCGAATTCGGTGACGCGTCCCTCCTCCTGCAATCGCCCGCTTAGCAGCGTCAGCTCGTGAAGACGGAACGCCTCCATGAGCGTCTTCCCAGTGATGTCGGTGTTTATCCCGAATAGCTTGCACAGCGAGGTGTTGACCATCTGCACCCGGTCCTGACCGTCGAGTAGCAGGACGCCCTCGACCATGCTGTCAAATAAGGCGGTCTGGTGGGTAGCATTCGCCGCCGCCCGCTCGAACTCGTGCTGCGACTGAATCTCCGAGTCCCTCTTCAACCGGGCCAGCTCAGACCGGATTCGGTCAAACCGCGTGCGGCTCCAGAAATAGCCGCACACCAGCAGAACGGTGAGAATGATCGAGACGGTGAAGCACATGTGTTTCGGGGCGAGGTATTAGACCGGGTCGACGGGTTTGGCAAATAAAGTGTCCGTCTTCACTCAATTGTCACTTTACCGCCCCGAAGTCTGGGCTTGTCAAATGAACTGCCTGTGGCAGGTTGACGCCACATATTTTGTTATGAACAAGCCAAAAATTATTGCGTATCTGAAACCGAGCTGCGGATGGAGCATGGGTGTCCGTGCGATCATGAAAAAATACGATCTGCCGTTTGAAGACCGGGACATCATCAACGATCCGGTTCAACGTCAGGAGATGATCGAGAAAAGCGGTCAGATGCTCAGCCCGTGTGTTGAAGTCGACGGCCATATGCTGGCGGACGTCAGCGGCGACGAGGTTGAATCCTACATATTGTCAAAAAACATCGTGACGCCGAACGAAAAAGCGCCTGATTCGCCCACGAACCAGCCGTGCCCCAACGAGATGCCGGCAGCGACGGCGATGCAGTTCCAACGTTGATCTGCGGTCGCGGAGCATATTTGAGTTGAGCGAGGGCCCTCCCTCGCTCTCTTTTTTTGACCCTCCCAGCATTTACGCTCGTCTGCGCGGTTGGCCCACCCTACTCTGCGTGGAGTGCATCTTCTCAATCACCCGGAGCGCGCCGCCCTGCGTCGGCCCGCTCCGCATCTCAAATGAAAGCCCTCGTAGTCGAAGACGAAAGCGGTACCCGCAAGCTGCTGGAACGGGCGCTGACCGATCGCGGCCACGAAGTGACCAGCTGCAAGACCGGCGAACAGGCCCAGGAATTTCTCAAGAACGGCGCTTTCCCGCTGCTTGTGCTGGACGTCATCCTGCCGGGCATGGACGGCCTCGAACTCTGCCGCTGGATCCGAAGCCAGCCATGGGGCGAGTATTCCTACATCCTGATCGGCACCGGCTGCAACCAGCCGGACGACCTCCAGGCGGTGCTTGATTCCGGAGCGAACGATTACCTTCCCAAACCGTTCGATCTTCCCCTTCTTCAGATCCGCCTCTCGATCGCAGAACAACAGATCCGGGACATCAAACGCCGGCACGAAGCAGAGGTCCTGCACCAGACGGTGCTGCTGACAGCCATGGACGGGTTCTGCATTTTCGGGGCGGACCAGCAGTTGCAAGAGGTGAACGACGCCTACTGCCAGATGTCCGGCTATACGCGGGATGAACTGCTGACAAAAAAGTTGTCCGATCTGGAGGCCGTGGAATCCAGCGCCGACATTCAGAAGCACATCGACAAGGTGCTGGAAACAGGCGGTGACCGGATCCAAACAAAACATCGCCGCAAGGACGGAACGCTGGTGGACGTTGAGATTTCGATCAAGCGCCTGGGACAACGGCCGGACGCGTTTTTCGCTTTTCTCCACGATGTGACCGCCAAGAACCACGCGGAGAAGTCCCTCAAATTTCAGGCGCAGGCGCAGGAGCTCGCCTCTAAAATCGCCGCCAGTTTCATTGAAGTGCCGGCTGATGAAATCGACGGTTGCATTGATACGGCCATCAAGAATCTCGGGGAATTCAGTCACGCGGACCGGTGCTCAATCCTGTTGTTCGCCGATGACGGCAAGATAATAAAACTGGCCCACGAATATTCCGCTCCGGGAGTTCCCGCACAGAAACCGAGATTCCAGCATGTCGAGCTGGCCAATTTTCCCTGGCTGAAACAATTCACCCACAGCAACGAGCCGCTTCGCATCGCCGACACCTCGAAGATGCCACCACAGGCCCGGAGTGAATCTGCGCTGCTCACCAGCACCGGTGCCAGGTCATTGGTCGCTTATCCGCTTTTGTTCGGCCGTTCGTTTCTGGGTTTCATCGGCTTCATCTCCACGACGCGGACGAATGCATTCACCTCCGAGCACGAGGACCTGATCGCGCTGACCAGCCCGATCTTCGTCCACTCGCTTCAGCGCAAACAGGCGGCGGTCGACATCGAGAAACTGGTGGCCTTCCCCAAGTACAACCCGAACCTGGTTCTCGAGTTCACTCCCGACGGCAAGCTCTCCTATTTCAACGCGGCGGCGCGGCAACTCGCGTTGTCGCTCGGCAAAGTGCGGGCGCACGACATTCTCCCCGCGAACACGGGGATCATCGTCCGGCAGTGCCTGTCCAGCGGCGAGCCCAACACGGGCGTGGTCACCAAGCACGGCGCCCGCACCATCTCTTGGTCGTTCTACCCGATCCTTGCGATCCGCGCGGTCCATTGCTACGCGGTCGAAGTCACTGACCGGCTCGATATCGAGGAACAGCTCCGGCAGGCGCAGAAGATGGAATCGATCGGCCAGCTCGCCGCCGGGGTGGCGCATGATTTCAACAATGTGCTGACGGTGATCGAGGGACACGCCGGGCTGCTGATGTCCGAATCCAACCTGCCCGACGATGCCATCGAATCCGTTAGCCAAATTGCCGCAGCCTCGGGCAGGGCGGCGAACCTGACCCGGCAGCTGCTCACCTTCTCGCGCCGGCAGGTCATCGATCTCAACACCATCATTCAAAACGTGACCAAGATGCTCGGCCGTATTCTCGGCGAGGACATCACCATTCAGATCAATTACGCGAATCAACTGCCCTGTGTTCACGCCGACGCGGGAATGATGGAACAAGTGCTCCTGAATCTGGCGGTGAACGCGCGGGACGCGATGCCGAAGGGCGGGGAACTCATCGTCACCACTTCATTGGTTCAGGTGGACGAGACCCTCTCACAGCGCAACCCGGAAGCACGCGCGGGGCAGTTTGTCCGGTTGAGCGTGTCTGACACTGGAACCGGCATTGATCCCGCAAATCTTCAGCGTGTGTTCGAGCCGTTTTTCACGACCAAGGCGATCGGCAAGGGAACCGGCCTCGGGCTGGCGACCGTTTACGGAATCACCAAACAACACGAGGGCTGGACGCAGGTCTACAGCGAGTTGGGCATGGGCACGACGTTTCATGTCTACATGCCCGCAATTTCCAACGAGGAGAAAGCACACGACACCGCAATCACTCCGGGCAAGGTCAAGTCGGGCGACGAACGAATCCTAGTCGTCGAGGATGAGCCCGCGCTGCGTGCGCTGGCTGGCCAGATCCTGCGCCGGTTCGGCTACCGGGTGGAAACGGCCGAGACCGGCGTGGTCGCACTGGAAGTCTGGGACAGCAACGCCGGTGACTTTGATCTTCTTTTGACTGACATGGTCATGCCGGACGGCATCAGCGGCTCCGAACTCGGCCGACGTCTCAAGGAAAAGAAGGCGACCCTGAAAGTCATCTACAGCAGCGGGTACAGTCAGGAAATCGCCGACAAGGAACTGACGCTGGAGGAAGGATTTAATTTCCTCCAGAAGCCCTATCACCCGCTCAAGCTCGCGCAGACTGTTCGCGAATGCCTCGACCGGTGATGGGGAACCCGCTTCAACCGTCACTTGATCTTCAGCAGATCTTCCTCATTCCACAGGTCGATCCGGTCCGGATCAAGATCGCGAATGGCTTTCACTGCTTCCGGCGTCACCGGATCGGCTGTGTTGCCCCATTCCCGGCGCACGTAGGTGAGAATCCCCGCGAGCTGTTCGTCCTCAAAAATTCCCAGTCCCGGCATGATCAAATCCCATTTGGTATCCTTGACTGTCATCGGCCCCATCAGCCCGTGCAGCACGATCCGGATGATGCGCTCTTCTGAGCCGGCCACCCATTCGGAGCCCGCCAGCGGCGGCGCCAGGCCTTCCTGTCCGTTCCCATGCGGCTGGTGGCACGCTCCGCAGCTGATCATGTAAAGCTCCTTGCCCTGTTCAAAACGGGTCTGCTCGATCTCGGTCAACGCCCGGACCTCCGCGCCCGCAACAGCAGCCTTGCCCTCCCACGAAATCAGCGGCTCCAGATCGGATGCGGCTTTCGCCAGCGCGGCGTCTGGCGAATCCTTTAACGCCACAAAACCAGAAGGCTCGACACCCAGCTGGATCGACCTGATCTTCGAAGCAGGCTCGTCCTTTTTCGCCTTCGGCATGTTGGCCGCCGCGCCCGTCAATAACGCGAGAGTTCGCGCGGAGCTCGCTTTGGATTCCCCGGCAGCCACCGCAAAAAATTGAACAACCGTCTCCGGATCGGCTTCCTTGAATACCGCCGATGCCAGCGCTTTCAACAGTTCATCAGATCGACCCGAAACGTCCGGGTGCTTGAGAACCAGCGCGATCAGCAGCAGCTCCCGGCCGCTGACGCCCGACATCACGGCGTCGCGGATGTAACCGTTGTCCGCGTTCGCAACGGCGATGTTGGCCAGCGCAGACAGGGCCTGCGGTGAACCGTAATTGCCGAGCGACAACGCGACCTGCCACTGGACTTCACTTCCGCTTTCCCCGGCCAGCCGGATCACATCAGGCTCAATAAGTTTGGCGATGGCCGGTGTCGCATCCGCGATTCGCAGCGCGGCAACCTGGACTTTCGGATCTTTGTCGATCAACGCCGCGCGGATCACGCCGATGTCGGCCCGGTTCATTCCGGACAACGTCCACAGCGCCTGCCCGCGGATGGCGGAGGATTCCGAACTTCCGGCCAGCCGCTGCAACTCGGGCACGACCGAAACATCCGCGCGACCAGCAAGAAGCCGTTGCGCCGTGTCGCGAGTCCAGCCGTTTAGACTGGAGAGCTGTTTTACCAGTTCCGTGGAAGAAGCTGCTTCCATCTTCGGCGCGCGGACCAGGGGTTTTTCGTCGCTCACGATCCGGTAGATTCGCCCGAGGTCGACCGGTGTTTCCAATCCGCGACTCTCCGTCTGATTGCGCAGATAGGAGGTCAGATAGACCCGGTGCTGGATCAGCCCGCGATACATGTCCACCACATACAACGCGCCGTCCGGTCCGTTGAACAGGTTGACCGGCCGGAACCGTTCATCCGTCGACACCAGGAACTCTGAATCTTCGTAAGCCTGCTCGCCGGTAATGACGCCATCCTTTTCCGCCAGGATGTTGCGTTTGATCAGGTTGCCGGTGGGTTCGCAAACAAAGGCGTTGCCGAGAAACTCCGGCGGGAAATTATCGCCGCGATAGATCACCGGACCGCACGCCCCGGTGAAGCGGGCAAGGCGTCCATCCTTCAACATCTGCGGCTGATAACCGCGGTTGATTCCGGGCGTGACGCGGATCGGATAAGTGGCCTGGTTGCGGACGGGATCAACGTTCACCCCGGCCCTCGCGTTGTAGTTCGGGTTCCTCATCAGGTATTCTGCCGGAATGAAATCCATGCGCAACTGGTCGCTGTTGGTGTCGTAGGTCAGCCGGCCGAAATCGTCCTGCGACATCCCCCACTGGCCGCGAAACACGGTGGGTTCCTCAACCCATTCTCCGTCGACCTTCCGGATGCGCTTCGTGTAGTTGGCGCTGTAGATCCAGTTGTCCAGTCCACGCATCAGTGCGTTCGCGTTGTGCTCGGGATTGTTGATGTCGCCCTGAACGTAGTTGGTGAAAATCGCCTCCTTCTCATCGCACTTCAGATCCCCGTCCGTGTCCCTGCACAACCAGAGATTCGGCATCTCGGCGACAATCACCCCGCCCTCGACGAGGCTAATCGCGCGCGGCATCACGAGCCCGTCGAGAAACACCGTCCGCTTGTCCATCCGGCCGTCGCCATCTTCGTCCTCCAGCACCACGATGCGGCCGACGGGATCTTTCTCGCCCGTGCCGTCGGGCGTGCGCATGTAACCGATCATTTCGACGACCCAGATCCGTCCATCGGCGTCGAACTCCATCGCAACCGGAGTGTTCAACAGATCATCGCCGGCCACGATCTCGACGCGGAACCCGGGCTTGATGGTAAACGACTTCAACGCCTCCTCGGGGGAGAGAACCGGCGCGGGCGGGATGAGATGTTCCGGCACTAGGAGTTTCTGAACTTCGCCTTCCTTGTCGCCATTCTGCGCGACGGCGGCAACGGTGGCCAGCAGGCTCAGGGCGATCATTCTAAATTTCGACATGTTACTGGTTTTCAATTGAGTCACGGTTTCTCAGGTGGACGCAAAGAATAGGCCGTAAATTCTAACGGGTGCAATTTAAGAACTTCCAAAATCGAAAAAAGCAACGCTTCCGGACCTTCGATAAACGGGGAAAACTCGCGGCCTTGTCCCGACGGCCGAAACGTGTCCGCTTTTCGAGATCGTCAATGACCGACGGGAGGCCCTTGGCCTACTTCACTCGCCCCAACCCGAACTGATCGCCAGTCGTCACAACCTTGCCGTCCTTGAAATGAATCTCGACCATTTTTTCGCTCATGACCGGCGCACCGGCTTCATTCGTCAGCTGCGCGACGATTTGCCGCGTCTTCACATCAACGATGTCGCCGGTGGCAGACCACGCGTGTGCGCCGTCCAGGCGAAACGTGACCCACCCCGGTTCATCGCGGACCTTGATGCTGGTCAGCTGGCGCGGCGGCATTTGAGTGTTGTCGAACACGTGGAGCCGTTGATTGTGCGCATCCACAACCCAGACCTCGGTTTCGTCAGGAGTCAGACCGATGCCGTGACTCGGGCAGCCGTGACGCTTCACCTCGCCCTTCTCAAACCCTGCGACCTCCACCCGGTGCAGTTTCCGGCCGGTCTTCAAATCACCCATTTCAAAGCCCAGAAGGTCATTGATGCAAACGTAAACAAGCGAACGGCTGCCATTGACGGTGAACGGCCGGATGCTTGCGGCGAATGGGCCGACGGTTCGGGTGGTTTTGTGATCTGAAGTATCGACAACCGTCAGCAACGGCGAACGCAGTCCGGCGAGATATGCCTCCTTGCCGTCGAGGCTCACGATCGTGTTGTGCGCACCATTTCTCGGCGTTACGCGGGCCGTTTCGTCGCCGGTTTCCGGATCGAGCACGTACCAGTAGTCATTCTCAAACGAAGGTTGATAGATGAACTTCGCTCCCGGATCCATCGACATGCGATCCAGTCCGAACGGATATGTTCTCTCCCACAGCAATTTCTCCGAAACCAGATCAAGACACTGCAATTGTTTAATCGTGCTGATGTAAATCCGGCCGTTCACCGCGCTCGCGCAAACGCCCTTCACATTGATCGGCTTGCCGGTGACATCGACTCCCGCAGTTGGAATGCGTTTGACGAGTTTGTAGTCATGGTCGACGTCGAAGACGAGCAGACCGTGCCCGCCGTATTCCAGATAGTTTCGAATGCCCGGCACCGCCACGTAAAGATAACGGCCGTCGGCTAGATCCGCCGCCCACAGTGAAAGCGGCGCGAACGTGGTCGCCAAAAATACCGCGAACGTACCGGTCAGATGTATCAGTTTTTTCATAGGTCAAATCTCGATTTCATGAACACGGAACTCCAAGACGATCGTGTCCAAATTGCCATGGTCGCAGAACATCACCTTCGATACCGGATCATCAACGCGGGTCCCGGATAGATGACTTCAATCCCGTGGTGCTCGGTGTCGCTCAGCAGCCTGATGACATTTGCACCCTTCTTCAGAATCTTTGGGTCCACCGGAATCCGGTTGAACTGCCGGGTGTGCCCGGATCCTTCCGCCACAGGAAAATGATCTCCGTTGATCGTGAAATAATCTGCGACGTCGCCCGCCCCGCCGGTCCAGGTGATGACATACAACTCCGCGTCCTCGATCTGTTCCATGTTTACATCAAGCATGATCGTGCATGATTGCTCGTTGGTGTCACGTGACCAGAAACTGGCAGGAAGATCGACCGGTTCATAGAGATGCACGGCGCGCCCCCGACGATCTGGGATGACAAGCCCCGGCGTCGCGGCGGTGACATAAACCAGCCCGGGCGCTTCCTTGAATCGAACCAATGCCCGGACGGCCACATTCTTCTGGGCTGGAAACAAGCGCGTGTCCCAGTTCATCACAAACGGTTTTTGTGAAACCGATTCCAAGAAACCGACCGGCTCGCGATCAAGCGTGAACCCGTGCCAGTCCGTCCCGCGCAGATTCCCATTTTCATCGTAGCCATCGTACCAGCCCTGAAACATTACCGACTCGATTTGCCCGGAAAACTGATCATTGGATTCCAGCGCAAGGTAGATCCCTTCCGATGTTGCCGTGGAAAACTGATCGGCATCCACAGTTGCGGAAAATTCGGCGAGCCCCAGATCGACAACTCGAGGATGATTGTTCGTCAAAGCAAAGCGCAGGCAGGCCTGGTCGACCATCGCATGCCCCCAGAACGTCGTGCCCTGATCAAGCGCCCATTGAAAGGCATTCTGACCGTTCACCAGATCAGTCGTGTCCAACTTGATGATGGGATAACTGAACGTGCAATGCCCTTCCTCGGTGCCTACTTTCGGCATTTGATACGTCGAACGACCGTTCACTGTGACCCGCTTGTTCGCGTTGCCGGGATGTCCACCCCACAGCTCAACATACAGTTCGGCACCTGTTACTTGAAACAAATCCTCCGGTGCATCCAGCAGCATCAACCCGTTCTCCTTCGCCTCAGTTCGATCACCGTATTGCCCGATCCCCACCTCGGGAGAGTTGAATCGCAAACGTCGTGTGCGGTCAGGGTTGGGCTCACGTTCATACCAATGCTCCTGCCAGAACACACCCCCGGTCTGTTGGGCCGGCGGCAAATCCCATGACGGTTGAACCGTCGCGGCTTGAGTATTTGTGAGGAGAGAACCGGCTAGAAGCGCAAGCGTGGCTGCGACTTGTGCCCCGAAAACTCCGTGTCGATTAGTGTTCATTCGTGGTTAAAAACCTAGACTTTCCAGCCCTTGCGATACTTGGTCTTGAGGAACTGGTTGGCGTCTTTGTTGTTAGTGACTTCCATTTTTTTGGCGTCCCACTCGATGGGTGTTCCGGCGCGGAGCGCGACTTGTCCGAGCAACACCACTTCGGTCACCGGGCCTGAGACGTTGAAGTTGGAAAGCGCAGCCGGACCGCCTTTGCACGCGGCGAACCACTCGTCGTAATGACATTGATCCCACTCGTCACACTTCGGGAACAACTGCGGAACATCCTTGAATTCTTCATACCGGCGACCGCTCTTGAACCGGCCGCCGCCGTTGTAGTTCGTCAATAATGTGTCGTCACTGCCGATCATGAGAATGCCGTTGTCCTTGTACTCGGCGTTGGGATAAAGGTCTTGGGGAGGCAACTGCCCGCCGTCGTACCAGTGGAACTTGAACGCCGGTTGACCGGGTCGATCCGGAAAATCCCAGACGATGTGTGAGGACGTCGGCCCGCTGTCGGAAGTCTGGCCAACTCCGTTCGCTACGATCTTTTCCGGATCGCGAATGTCCATCGCGAGCGTGGCCAGGTTCAACAGGTGACAGCCCATATCACCGATGGCACCAGTCCCGAAATCCCAGTAGCCGCGCCATGCGAACGGAACGTAGGCCGGATTGTATGGCCGCTCAGGAGCGACCCCCAACCAGAGATTCCAATCAAGCGCATCCGGCACGACGATCTTGCCGGTCGGACGTTGCACGCCTTGTTTCCACCAATCACCAGGCCGGTCCGTCCAGCAGTGCATTTCCTTGATCGTGCCGAGCGATCCGGCCTTCACGATCTCGGCGTCGCGACGCAACGCCGGACTCGACACGCCCTGGTTTCCCATCTGCGTGGCGACCTTCGATTCGCGCGCCGCTTTGGCAAGCTCGCGCGCCTCCCAGACGGTGTGCGTCAACGGTTTCTGACAGTACACGTGCTTCTTCTCCCGGACCGCCCGCATCGCCGGCAGGAAGTGCATGTGATCGGGCGTCGAAACGGTCACCGCGTCGATCTTGTCCGACATCTCGTCAAACATCACCCGGTAGTCCTTGAACCGTTTCGCGTTGGGAAATTTGTTGAACAGGTCGGTCGCGCGGACCTGATCGACATCCACCAGCGCGACGACGTTTTGTGATTCACAACTGGAAACGTCTTTCGACCCTTTTCCGCCGACACCGATCCCGGCGATGTTCAGGCGTTCATTGGCGCCGAGAACGTTGCGGACGGAAACAAATGGAAACGCAATGGCGCCCGTGGCCAGTGCGGACCGGGTGATAAACGAACGACGGGAGAGCACGGTTTTTTTCATGGTGATGAGGAAAGACTAAGCAGAGTTGCCACGCCTTGACCACTCTCTTTGTTACCAGCTTTTACCCGCTGGTGATCTTTCGGGAATTACGCCTTGTCAGGTGTTCAATCTCCCTGTTCGATACTGGCCAATCCACGATGAAAGTTATCTACCATCAAGTCACGTAGACTCAACAGGAGAGCTTTCGGGTTCTTGAAGTCAAAGGCCCAAATCATCCCTGCTCGTGGCATTTTCATCCGGAATACCAGATCGGCCTTGTGCTCGAAGGGTCCGGCCATCGCATCGTCGGCGACAACATTTCGCAACTGGATGCAGGTGACCTGGCAATGCTCGGCCCCAATCTGCCGTACGTCTGGCAATTTGAGGAAGCGACTTCCACCCGCAGCAGATCGGTCCATGCGATCATCGTTTATTTCAAAGAAGACGCACTCGGCGCCGACTTTTTTCAACGACCGGAAGCCAGATCCGTTCGCCCATTATTGAATTGGTCAACGGTTGACCAAATCTCTGTCCGTCAATTCAAGGCACCCTCAACCTGTTTCCTGAACGTGGGCGCGGAAAATTCTTCTTCGGTGATTGGGCGAATCATTGGATCAAGGCGCTCGATCCGAAGCAGCCGACCAACGTCATCAACTTCGCCCGCAACTTGAACGGACCCGTCGCTCTCGAAGCCGCTCCCGACGGTTCGATCTACGTTCTCAACCGCGGCATGATCTGGCGCGATCCACAGAATTTCGTTGAGAACAGCGGCTCGTCCGCATCCGCTACCTCGGTGACAGTGCAACGCTTACGAAAAATGAGACCGTATCCATTCCCAATGATCTGAAAGCGACCGGCTTGTTCACCCGCTACAAACCACTGACCACGAACAACGAACTCGTTGAGTTCAAATTGAATTCCCCGCCGTGGCAACCCGGTCTTCATGTCCAACGCTGGATCTCCATTCCCGAGGGCAAACAGATCAGCTTCCGCGACGATGGCGAATGGGATTTCCCGACCGGCACCATCGTCGTTCAGCACTTCACCCTGAACGGCGGGGCGAACGACGGAGACCCATTCGAAACACAAATCATGTGGTTCAACAGGCCGCGCACTGTCCGGGCGGGAGCATATCGTTGGAGCGCGGACGGCTCGTCCGCAAACTTGATCGAGGATGGCGAATTCGCTGCCCTGCCCGGGCAGGAAAACCGCAACTGGTTTACTCCCGCTGCGGAACAGAATCTCAACCTCGACTAGGTCGTCACCGGATTTGTCCTCCCCCTCAACACCCGTCAGGCGAACCGCGATGGACAATTGGAAGCCTGGAACAAGAAAGGTTGGTTCTCGCCCGCTCTGACGGACTTCGATGACCTGCCGAAACTCGCTTCAACCGAAGACAAAACCGCGCCGGTCAAGCTTCGTGTGCCGTCTTTCATGGATGCCAATTGCGCAGCCTGTCATCGTCCCGGTGGTTCGTCGCGTGGCGTCTTCGATGCGCGTTTCAGCACACCGCTGAGGGAACAAGGATTGATCAACGGCATCCTCGCCGCCGGTGACCTGGGAATTGCCGATGCGAAAGTTGTGGTGCTCGGCCATCCCGACAAATCGATCCTGCTCCAGCGCGTTTCCCGCACCGACTTCTACCGAATGCCCCCCGTCGCGTTCAGTGATGACAAGTCACCGCTGGTGCCCCTCCTCGAAGAATGGATCAAGTCGTTGCCCGAATCGGAACAGGCGAACCGCTAACAACCGCTGGCGCGACTTGGACGCCTCTTCATCGTTTCATCTATTGATCACTAAATCTTGATGAATACTTTGCGGCGATACAGCCAGAGCAGCATCAGCCAGACGATCACCAGCGCCGCGACGCGCCCGGTGAATTCAGCTCCAAATTCTCCAAACGTCGACGTCAGGAAGACTCCGAAATTGGTCTGTACGGAGTCCCGGAGGAAGCCCATGAAGAACCACTCGGAGCAGTAGGCGAAGATCGAATTCGTCCCGACCACGATCAGCGGAAATGCCCAAGTCTTGTATGATCTCATATCCATGACCCAGTAAAAAAAGGCGAGGAAGAGAAAGCACCAGCCACTGCTGAACAGCACCCAGGCCGGCGTCCAGATCTTCTTCACGTTCGGGCAGATTCCGGTCGCGTTCAGCAGCCAGCCAAGGAACAGCCCGAGCACGCCGGCAATCAAGAACCGTTTCATCCGTTCACGCGGTGCGAGATCGGCCTTCAGCCAGTTCCCGGCGATCAATCCGAGGATCATCGTACCGAGCGTCGGTAAAAAACTCAGCGTCGCGTAACCGCCGCCGTTGAACTGGAACGGATTTTCACGCGGGAAAAGGTTCAGCCACCAGTTGTCGACGGCCCACGCCAGGTTGGTGTTCTTGTTCCAGTGCGCCGCAAAGCCGGTCGCGTTGTTCGCCCAGTTGGGATCGACACCGGTCTGGCTCCAATCGAAACCGGGTCCGGGCACAGGATACATCGCGAAAGCGAGCCAATAGCCGAACAAGATCAAACCGAGCGCGCCCCATTGAAATTTCGTTGAACGGAAACCGAGCAGGAAGAGAAACACATAGCCGAGCCCGATCTGCGTGAGCGTATCTTCAAATGTGAAGTAGGTTTGTGATCGGCCGATTGATCGCAGGAAAATCCCGAGGAAGATGAGCAGCAACGAACGCCACGCCGCGTGCCCCAGCATGACACCAAACGAGCTTCCCTTCGCAACACGGCTGGCGATCGAAAACGGCAGTGCGACACCTACCAAGAACGAGAACGACGGCTGAATCATGTCGTGCAAAGCGCAACCCACCCAGCTGACGTGACTCTGATGATGACAGACGAAACTCCAGAACCCGCTGTCGGGATACAGCTCAGCCACTCCGCAGAGATGCAGCACTTCTCCCAGCATCAGGCACATCACCAGACCGCGATAGGCGTCGATGGAAGAGATTCTTGCGGGTTTGACGATGCTGGCAGATGGCGCGCTCATTGTGTTCGTGGAGTGGACGAAGTGAAGCGGGCTCGATCAAAAAATGCACGGACTTTCTGGGGATGCTTCAACGCGGACGAAAAAGAAACTCCGGCATCAATTGGCGAATATTTACCAGATGATCCAGATAATGTTACATGAAACCCGGGTGCAGTTTCGTGTCGAAAACCAGCGCGAGACTGGCACTTTCCACTTCCACATTCAGCCCGTTATTCGCCAGCAAATACTCCATCATCCGTGGGTTGCAAAAATCATACGCAAACTTCCTGTCCGCAGAACGCACGTGAAATTGTTTTGAGAACTCGTGCGATTCAAAATCGATGTCAGGACTTCCCACGGCCTGAGCCAGTTTTGAAAACAGGCTTTCCCGGGTGACCAGCAACTCCGGGAAAGTATTTGTCAACGTCAGCACACAAACGGACAGGTAGTGCGAAACCGGTTTGTTGTCCTCACCTCCCCTTACACGACCGGTCTCATAGTGAAAATCAAACAGCGTCACCATGTGCCCTTTGAAATTGCCGGACACGACATTGAATGCGTACCGATTCTCGCCGCGATCAAGCGTTCGCAGAAACTCGTAGGCGTGGGCATAGGCATAGTTGTGATGCGGGGAGTAGGTGAGTCCAAGCCGGTTTGCTTCCCTCAAAAAAATGGCGTCCCGTCCGTCGTCGGAGCAACGAACCCAAAGGAGTAATGCAAATCCAATTGCTCCCAGAACAATCAGTACCACGAATCCTGTTGTTTCGAGATCCATTAGAAGATATGGCGTCGCAAATTCATTATGCGCGGCGTGTCGGAACAGTTGCCTGGCAACCGGTAACTCAGTCCTCTTCCGGCGAAACTGCGATGCTGGTCGCGAGGTCCGCCTGGACGTCCTTGTGCAACTTGGCCCGCTTGCGGTTTCCGATCCGACGTTTAAGTCCGGCGTGACCGTGTTCGGCGATCGCGATGTGAAACACCGGCTCGCCGGGTTTCACGGCGGGCATGGTGGTCATACCGAGAATCACGCCGTCGGCCGGCGAGGCGATGTGATTCTGGGTTTCACCGAAGATGCTGAAATTGGTGGCCAGACATTGGCCGGCCTTCACAAGTTCTCCAGGCGAGGCGTGAAATTTGAGAATGCCGCCCCGTTCCGCCCGGACCCAAACCGATTTTCGAATTTCGATCTGATGCGGCGGTTTCACCACTTCGCCGGGAAGCATGCGCAGGTGTTTCAAAACATTGAAGGCCCCGCGCGCGCCGATTTCCATGACTCCGGGCTCGATCTTCCAGACCTCCCCCGCTTCAAGAACGATGGTCGGTATTCCGCGCGCCACGGCGACGCTCCGGAGCGAACCCTTGGCTCCCTTCGAATGAACGATCAGTTCGCAACCAAACGCGTGAGCAAGCTTCCGCACCGTCGGCACGTCCAGGTTTGCCCGGATGTTCGGATAGTTTGTCCGGCGGACGGCGGCCGTGTGAAAGTCGATGAGATAGTCACAGTGCCGGACGATCTCGTCGTAGATCAGACGCGCCAGCCGGCTGCTCAAACTGCCTTTTGCGGAACCGGGAAAACAGCGGTTTAAATCACGCCGGTCCGGCAGATAACGCGTGTGGCTTTCCAACCCCAGAACATTCACGACCGGCACGGCGATCACGGTGCCCCGCTCCAGATCAAGCGGCTCGTCGAACATCACCTGCCGGATGATTCCGATGCCGTTCAGTTCGTCACCGTGAATCGTGGCGCACAGAAAAACTACCGGCCCCGGTTTTTTGGCGGCGACCACGCGCACCGGCACGGAGATCGAAATGCCGGTGTAGCTCTGGCTGTAGTTGAGGTGAAGATCGTAGACCTGACCGCGCTCGATTACTTGACCGGCGATGCACAATTTCTCGGATTTCTTGCGGCTTGTGCGCGGGCGGGATTTCTTCATGGATCTCAGTCACTTTTTCGGCCGGTCTCCCGCCTTCGGGGAACGTTTCTTTTTCCGACGCGGTTTCTCGTCCTTGACCCGCATCAATGAACGCAGCTCCAGCAGGTCGCCGTAGCAGAGCAGCTTGTCGTCGCCCTCGAGAACCGTCTGGCCGTCGGGAATCGGAATCGGCGTCTTGTTCCGCATGATGCTGATCACCTGGATCCGACGTTCGGTCAGATCAGTCTCACGCAGTTCCTTCCCTTCGAGCGCCGGATGATGCGCGACATTGAACTCGGCGATTCCGTAACCCGGCGACACGGTAAGCCGCTGGCGGTAGTCCACCTCGGGGAACAGCACGCGTTTCTCGATCTCTTCGATGATGGCCCCCGCCACATCAATGCCCGTGGACGTCTCGATGCCCTGCAATCCGGGCGACGAATTGACCTCCATGATCTGCGGTCCGTCCGTGCCCTCCAGCATGTCGACGCCGGCGATCCGCAGTCCGAGGATTTGCGCCGCGCGCACCGCGATTTCCTGATCTTCGGCCGACAGCTCGATCGCAGTGGCCGACCCGCCGCGATGCACATTGCTGCGGAATTCATCACCCGTTGCCTGGCGTCGCATGGCCGCCACGACACGGTCTCCCACAACCAGTGCACGGATGTCCTTGCCCTTGCTTTCCTTGACAAATTTTTGGATCAGCACGTTCTGCCGCGTGCTCTGCATGGTCTCGATGATCGCCTGCGCCACCTTCACGTTGTCCGCCAGAATCACGCCCACGCCCTGCGTGCCTTCGATCAGCTTGATGATGACGGGCGCACCACCGACACGTTCGATGGCCGGCAACACATCTTCGCGGCGACGCACAAACGCAGTCACCGGCAGGTCGATGTCGTGCCGGCTGAAAATTTGCATCGTGTAAAGTTTGTCGCGCGAACGCTGGATGCCCACCGCCGAGTTCGCGCAAAAGACGCCCATCTGCTCGAACTGCCGCACCACGGCCAGGCCGTAAAACGTGATCGAGGCGCCGATGCGGGGAAGGATGGCGTCGTAGGTCGAAAGTGGTTTTCCCTTGAAATGAAGACCCGGCTTGCCGCGATCCACCATCAGCGAGAACATCAGCGTGTTCAACACCAGCGCCCGGTGCCCGCGAGCGAGGGCGGCCTCCTTCAGTCGACGGGTGCTGTAGGCCTTGGGACTCCGCGAAAGAATGGCAATCTTCATGAACGGCTTTTTTTAACTTTGGTCGTCTTCGACACGGAAGCCTTCTTCTTTCGCACCCGGCGCGTCAACAAATTGCGTCGGCTGACATCCACCCAGAAATCGTGCTCCAGCGCGGTCCGACCCAACAACATCCGGAAAAGCATCTCGTGGCGGGACACGAGTGAAAATTCGATTTCCTTTTCAACCGTGCCGATCCGGATGCGCGTGCTGACAAAACACCGTTCCGTGTACTGGCCGGTGCTGGAACGGACGCGGGCCACTTTGACGATCCGGGTGCGGACGTGCTGCCTCCGCTCAAGACGCTTGCGATGAAGCATCACGTCGAATGTCACCCAGCCGTTTTTGTGTTCCACGAGATTCTCGACGTGCAACGCGCTGGTGCGCGCCCCGGTATCGACCTTCGCTTTCAGCCGGGAAATGTCCCAATCGGGAAAGTTGATATACTCGGACCAGCCAATAATTGAAGGTTCTGCCACGGCAAAACAATATCAACGCTCGCGAAACCCACCAAGAGAAAAGCCGGAATGCGGATCGTGGAGACCAGATTCGGGGGGGCGACTCTGGGGACAGGAAAACCCAAAAAACACTGCGTGAATGTTAACCGAACTTCGCCTCTTTTGAAAACCGCTCGCCAACCACACAAACGCAGAACAATTTCAACAACCAAAACGCTCTTGTTAATACACAGCATTCTATGATCTAATATTCTGCTGTGACTTCTTTAGCAAAAGCAGGTGATCCCAAACTCGCGACCCCGAAGGCAGACCGACCCGCTTTGCGGCGGTCAATGACACAGTTTGAATTCTTTGCATTGGCCTTCGGATCGATGATCGGTGTCGGGTGGGTGACAGCCATTGGTGGCTGGCTGACGCAGGCCGGTCCGCTGGGCGCGATCATCGCGTTCGTCATCGGCGGCGGCATCATGCTGTGCATCGGGCTGTGCTACGCGGAGGCGACGCCGATGTTGCCGGTTGCCGGTGGTGAGGTCGCTTATTCCTATTTAGCATTTGGCACTTTCAAGTCGTTTGTCGTCGGCTGGTTCCTCGCGTTCGGTTATGTCGCCATCTCCGGATTTGAAGCCATCTCGATCGGAAAGGTACTTAGCTACATGTTTCCGGATTCCAACTGGTGGCTGCTCTATCACGTGGGAGATGATCCAGTCTACGGATCTCACCTTTTGCTTGGCGTGGTGTTCACTGGATTCATTACCTGGCTACACTATCGTGGGGTGGAATCCGCCGCTGCGTTTCAACGTTGGCTGACGATTGGGTTCGTGTTGGTCACCTTTGTTTTCATCGGCACGGGGTTGTTCAGCGGGTCGTGGGAAAACCTGTCTCCCATGTTTCCCGAAACGGGCGGCGGCGATTTCAAAACCATTGCCGCCGGGATACTCATGGTGGTCGTGACCGTGCCGTTTTGGTTCGTCGGATTTGACACCATTCCGCAGGCCGCCGAAGAAGCCGATGTTTCAATGCCGCCGAGCAAATTTGCCCTACTGATTGTCGGATCGATCGTCGCCGCCACGCTGTTTTACATCGTGCTGATCATCAGCGTTGGAATGATCGCCCCGTGGCGGTCGATCGTGGATTCCGACCTGCCGGCTGCGCGCGCATTTGAAGCCGCGTTTTCCAACAAGTTCATGGTGGACCTCGTTCTCACGGCGGCTCTGCTCGGACTATTCACGAGCTGGAACGGATTTTTCCTCGCGGGGTCACGGGTGTTGTTCTCGCTGGGTCGCGGCCGGATGATCCCGGCCCCATTTGGCAAAACACATTCGAAGTACGGCACGCCGCACCGTGCCGTGTTGCTCACCGGGCTGCTCACATTGCTCGCGCCTCTGATGGGACGGCAGGCATTGCTTTCGTTCGTCAACGCCGGTTCGTTCTGCATCGCCATCGCGTTTCTCGGCGTCGCGCTTTCGATCATGAAACTTCGCCAAAGCCATCCGAACCTGCCGCGTCCGTTCCGACTTTCCGGCGGCATGTTGATTCCCGGACTGGCGGCGTTTGGTGCGTTGTTTCTGATCGCCGTGATGCTCTGGCCGGGCAGTCCTGCGGCGCTTTCCTGGCCGCGTGAGGTGATCATTCTGGGCGTGCTTGCGGTTTTAGGCGCCGGGTTTTGGCTTGGTGCGCGACGTTCACGCACGCTAGTGTCCGAATCAGAACGGGCGTTTCTCATTCTCGAAAATCATGCAGACAGCCCGACAACTTCAAAGTCTACAGGCAACCGGTAAACAGCACTTTAATATGAGCATGAAATCCATCAATCCAGCCACGGGTGAAACAGTCCGCGAATATCCGCAGATGGAAAACAGCGACGCCCGCAAGGCCGTGTCCGCCGCGCACAAGGCGCATCTCAAATGGCGGAAAGTGACGTTTGCAAAACGCGCCGTACTGATGAAGGCCGCCGCACAGGTGTTGCGCGACAACGCCGCCAAATACGCACGTCTCATGGCCGAAGAAATGGGCAAGCCCATCAAGGCCGGACGCGGTGAGGCGGAGAAGTGCGCGTGGGTCTGCGATTACTACGCGGAGAATGCCGAGACATTTCTGAGTCACGAAGAAGTGCCGATCGACGGCACGCGCAACTTCGTCGCGTTTGAACCGATCGGCGTCGTGCTCGCCGTGATGCCGTGGAATTTTCCGTTCTGGCAGGTGTTCCGTTTTGCCGCGCCCGCTTTGATGGCGGGCAACGGCGGGCTGTTAAAGCACGCGTCCAACGTGCCGGGCTGTGCGCTCGCAATCGAAGACGTCTTCAAGCAGGCGGGCTTCCCCGACGGACTTTTTAGGACATTGCTCATCAGCAGCGCACAGACGAAAGCCGTGTTGAAAAACAAGTTCGTCAGCGCAGTGACGCTCACCGGCAGCACCGGCGCCGGTCGCGCCATTGGTCAGCAGGCGGGCAAGTTGCTGAAAAAGGCCGTCCTTGAACTCGGCGGCAGCGATCCCTACCTCATTCTCGAAGACGCGGATCTCGGCAAAGCGGTGAACCTTTGCGTCACCAGCCGGTTGATCAATGCCGGCCAAAGCTGTGTCGCCGCCAAGCGATTTCTCGTCGTCGAATCACGGGTGGAAGAATTTGAGCGCCTGTTCGTCGAGCGGATGCGGGCGGCGAAGATGGGCGATCCGATGGACGAATCCACCGAGGTCGGCCCGCAGGCGCGTCATGATTTGCGCGACGAATTGCACGGGCAGGTTCAGGCGAGCATTGCGAAGGGCGCACGTCTTTTGTTGGGCGGAAAAATTCCAGACGGACCCGGCGCGTATTATCCACCGACCGTTCTTGCCGGTGTCGCAAAAGGCATGGTTGCCTATCACGACGAGCTGTTCGGCCCGGTTGCTTCGATCATCCCGGTGAAGAACGAGCGCGACGCAATCAAGGTCGCCAACGATTCCGTGTTCGGCCTTGGCGCGGCGGTGTTCACCCAAGACGTCGCACGCGGCGAACGCATCGCCACGAAGGAACTCCACGCCGGTTGTTGCGTCGTCAATGACTTCGTCAAATCCGATCCGCGACTGCCATTTGGCGGCATCAAGGCGAGCGGCTACGGTCGTGAGTTGTCGCATTACGGAATCAAAGAATTCGTCAACATCAAGACGGTCTGCGTCCGTTGATATTTTCAGCCGATTTATTCTCCAAACGAAAAGCATGACAACGAATCAAGAACTGATGGCGCGCCGGATGGCAGCAGTGCCGCGCGGGGTCGCCAACGCATTTCCGATCTTTCCGCAACGTGCATTGAATTCCGAGATCTGGGACGTCGAAGGCAAACGTTACATCGATTTTGCCAGCGGCATTGCGGTGTTGAACGTCGGGCATTCGCATCCCCGGGTGCAGGCGGCCATTGCGCGTCAGGTCGAGGCGTTTCAACACGTCGGTTTCCAGGTGACTCCGTACGAACCGTATATCGCGCTGGCCGAACGGCTCAACAAACTCGCGCCGATTCGTGGCAAAAAGAAAACGATCTTCTTCAGCACCGGTGCCGAAGCCGTGGAGAACGCCGTAAAGATCGCCCGTTCCCACACCCGACGCTCGGGAGTCATCACGTTCACCGGCGGATTTCACGGTCGCACTTTGATGACAATGGCGATGACCGGCAAGGTCGTCCCCTACAAGGCCGGGTTCGGCCCGCTGCCCGGCGAAGTCTATCATGTGCCTTTCCCGGTGGCGTATCATGACGTCACGGCTGACGATTCATTCTACGCGATCGAAACCTTGTTCAAGGGCGATGTCGATCCGTCGAGCATTGCGGCGATCGTGATCGAGCCGGTGCAGGGTGAAGGCGGCTTTTATGCCGCGCCGTTCTCTTTTCTCAAACGATTGCGCCAACTCTGCGACGAGCACGGCATTGTATTCGTCGCCGACGAAATTCAGTCGGGCTTTGCCCGCACCGGCAAAATGTTTGCCATCGAGCACTCCGGCGTGGAGCCCGACTTGATCACCGTGGCCAAGAGCCTCGCGGCGGGGCTTCCTCTCTCGGGCGTGATCGGCAGGGCGAATATCATGGACGCACCGGCACCCGGCGGACTGGGCGGCACTTACGCTGGCAACCCGATCGGCTGCGCCGCGGCGCATGCGGTGCTGGATATCATCAAGGACGAGAAACTGGCCCTGCGCGCGGAAGTGATCGGGCGTTCGCTCAAACGGCGGTTCAAAGAAATAGCGACAACGCCGGCCGGCAAATCAATCGGCGACATCCACGGCCTCGGTGCCATGACGGCGATCGAGTTGGTGAAGGATCGCAAGAAGCGAACCCCGGCTCCGGAACTTGCGAAGGCGGTCAGCCAATGCGCGCAACAGAACGGTCTGCTCCTGCTGAGCTGCGGCCTTTACAGTAACGTTCTGCGAATTCTCACGCCGCTTACCATCTCTGACAAAATACTCAATGAGGGTATCGACATCCTCGAAAAATCACTCCTTCAGTCAGCAAAAAAATTATGAGACCCTTCCCTATTGGGGGCATCCAAATGCATGTCCATTTCGGACAGGACAACATCCCCATGATGCGTCACAAACTCGACGTGCTGATGCTGCGTTTCCCATCCGTGGAAATGGTTGTGTTCAGCGAACTGGCGGCCTTCGGTCCGTCGATGACGCATGCCCAGACGCTTCCCGGACCGGCCGAAGAACAGTTCTGCCAGATGGCACGGCAGCACGGGATCTGGCTGATTCCCGGTTCTCTTTTTGAGAAGGTCGGCGACCTGATTTACAACACGGCTTCGGTGATCAATCCACAGGGTGTGGTAATCGGGCGGCATCGCAAAATGTTCCCCTTCACACCGCATGAATTTGGCGTCACCGGCGGCAAGGACTTTCTCGTGTGGGACGTCGATGGCGTCGGCCGCTTCGGCGTGTCGATCTGCTACGACATGTGGTTTCCCGAAACGACCCGCACGCTGGCTTCGATGGGTGCGGAGATCATTCTGCATCCGACAATGACCGACACGATTGATCGCGACGTGGAACTGTCGATCGCCCGCGCATCCGCCGCGATGAACCAATGTTTCTTCTTTGACGTAAACGGAGTTGGTGGCGGGGGCACGGGACGATCCATTGTGATCCGGCCGACCGGCACGGTGATCCACACCGCCGGCGACAGCGAAGAGATGTTTCCCGTCGACATTGACCTGAGCGTCTCCCGACGTTGCCGGACAACCGGCATGTTCGGTCTCGGTCAGCCCTTGAAGAGTTTCCGCGACCGCAATGTGGATTTCACTTTGTACAAACCGGAGAACCCGGCGGCTGAATACCTGGCCAACCTCGGTCCGTTGGTCAAACCCGGCCGGCACCCCAACGCGGTCCCGCTGCCGCCAAAAACGTTGTGAGCAAATCCAACGCCCCGACCGCCGCTCCAGCCGTAGTGCCACCGCCCACTCTGGGCCCGTCACTCAGTGCGCACTATCTGGCATCCCGTCATCGTTTTGACCATTGGAATGGATTGAAAGTCAGCACAGCCAAACTGGCGGTCGGGCGTGGGAATGCGGCTCAACTCAAGAAGGAGATCGGAGAACGGCTGGTGACACTGAGCCCCATCGAGGCGTACTGGGCGTTCCCGGGAGCAGAGGGGTTCAGCCGCTTGTCGCGCCTGCTGACGATCGGTGACTATGGGCAGCTTGCGCAGACGACGAGTCGCATTGTCCGGGCGTTATCCTCTCAAAGTTATCGCCGCCATTACATCCCGCTGACCGACTCCGATCTGGGGGATGAAGACAGAGATGATCGATCATTGATCGACAAACGGCACGCGTTGAGCCAGGGCGCTGAACGGCCGTACTTCGAGATTCTCGTGGTCGATGAGACGAACGAACAGGGCGAAATGGCATTGCGTGATGGACTTCGCAAAGCGCGACGACCGGAAGATCCGTTCATCTACGACATTGTGCTGGTGACTAGTTTTGAAGATGCGCTCATCGCGGCACTGCTGAATTTTAATCTGCAGGCGGTGGTTGTGCGTTACGGAATTCCGTTTCGTTCACTGCACAATCTTGAAGTCTTGAGCCACTGCCTGCACGGATTGGATGAAGCCCGGCTGGAGGCGATGGCGCCGTCCGAACGCGCGCTCATTCTCGGGAAACTCATCTACGAACAGCGTCCCGAGCTGGACACCTATCTGGTGACGGACACGTCCGTTGAAGATACTGCGGGGGAGCGCTTCTCCATCTTTCGGCGCGTGTTTTATCACCAGGAAGATTACCTGGAACTGCACCTGAACCTGATCCGCGGTGTTCGCCGTCGTGCCAAGACGCCGTTCTTTGCGGCGCTCCGGGAGTACGCAGAGCAACCGATGGGGGTGTTTCACGCGATGCCGATTTCGCGGGGCAAATCCATCTTCAAATCCCATTGGATTCAGGAGATGGGCAAGTTCTACGGCACCAATATTTTTCTGGCGGAAACCTCTTCAACCTCCGGCGGACTCGACAGCCTGCTCGACCCGCATGGTCCGATCAAGGAAGCACAGGAACTCGCCGCGCGCGCCTTCGGATCGCGGCGCAGTTTCTTTGTGACCAACGGCACCACCGGTGCCAACAAGATTGTTTCGCAGGCCCTGGTCCGTCCGGGTGACATTGTGCTCGTGGACCGGGATTGTCACAAATCACATCACTACGCCATGACCCTGGCGGGTGCGAATGTGGTTTATCTGGATTCCTATCCGCTGAACAAATACTCGATGTACGGTGCCGTTCCACTGAAGGAAATTCGCCACGCACTGCTCGAGCTGAAAGAGGCGGACAAACTCGACCGCGTCAAGATGATCATTTTGACGAACTGCACATTCGACGGATTGGTCTATCACCCGCAACGCGTCATGGAGCAGTGTCTCGCGATCAAGCCGGATCTGATTTTCCTCTGGGACGAGGCCTGGTTTGCGTTTGCCCGGTTCGCCCCGGCGTACCGCGCCCGTACCGCGATGCAGTCGGCCAAAGTGCTGCTCGACCGTTATCGCAGTCCGGAATACCGGGCCGCCTACGACGCGGCCGAGAACAAGGAACTTCTACCCGATCCGGGGAAAGTTCGCGTTCGCGTTTACGCCACCCAATCAACCCATAAGACGCTGACGTCGTTGCGCCAGGGATCGATGATCCACGTGCATGACCAGGACTTCGGCCGGGTGGAGGGTGCTTTCCGTGATGCCTACATGACGCACACGTCGACGTCGCCCAATTATCAGATTCTCGCGAGCCTGGACATCGGGCGCAAGCAGGTTGAACTGGAAGGATTCGAACTGGTTGGTAAACAGATCGAACTGGCATTTTCCCTGCGCGAGAAAATCAAGACCCACCCGCTGCTGGCCAAATGGTTTTGCTTCCTCTCAATGCGCGACATGATTCCAGAGAAATTCCGGCCGTCGGGCATCGAGGTTTACTACGATCCGCAACAAGGCTGGTCGGCGATGATGGAAGCGTGGGAGAAGGACGAGTTTGTCCTCGATCCGACCCGGCTCACGCTCTTCATCGGTCGAACCGGTGTGGATGGTGACACGTTCAAAAAGGCATACCTGATGGACCGGCACGGCATTCAGGTAAACAAGACCAGCCGCAACACCGTGTTGTTCATGACCAACATCGGCACCACGCGCAGTTCGGTCGCGCACCTGATTGACGCGTTGGTGGATCTCGCGAATGAGTTCGAGCAGAACGTCGATGACGCAAGTCCGTTTGAAAATGCCGCCCGTGAAAAAGCGGTGTTGGGCCTGACGGTCAACCTGCCTCCGCTCCCGGATTTCAGTCGTTTTCACGCACGCTTTCGCAATGGCGAGGTGACACCGGAAGGGGATGTTCGAACGGCCTACTTCCTCGGAACCGAGGAAAACAACTGCGAGTACTTCCGGATCGCGGAGACCAAGATCGATGAAGTCATGAGTGGAGGACGCGAACTGGTGGCGGCGAGCTATCTGACACCTTACCCTCCAGGTTTTCCCATCCTGGTTCCCGGGCAGGTCGTCAGCGTCGAGATCCTGTCCTACCTGCGTGAGCTGGACACCAAAGAAATCCACGGCTACCGCCCCGAACTCGGCATCCGCGTCTTTACCGAAACGGCCCTGGCTGGCAAATCATGAAATGGCGGCAACTGTTCTGGCAATGGCTCTGGAGCGATCCCTGGACGCAAACTGACAATCTAAAACAATCTAACCCAAACCGAATTATGAAAAAGAAACTCAAAGGCATCTCCGATATTCGCCGGTACTTCCACCGCAATGATACGCCGATCTATTTCATCAGCGCCACCAACTTCAACCTGTTGGGCATCGACGAATGGGTCCGCAATTTCCGGCACATCAGCCACATTGACTGTTTCGATGGCCGTCATCCAAACACCTTTGTGCCGACCGAAATTCCGCACCAGAAATTCGAAAGCATCGAGGACATCAACAACTACCTGCTCCAGCACAAGGAGGTCATCGACTTCATGCGCAAACGGGCCAAGGCCGCGGGCATCGAAGGACTGGGCAAGGTTGTGTTCCTCATGTTCGATGAGAAGACCGAGGAACTGTGCAATGAACTGGGGCTTGAAATCCTGTTTCCGCCCGCCGGTCTTCGCAATCGGGTGGACAACAAGATTGAGACGGTCCGCATCGGTGATCGCGCCAGTGTTCCGAGCGTGCCCAACAAACTCGCACCGGTGAAAAATTGGAGCGATCTTCAGGCGATCATGAAAGAGCTCGGCGGGGCCGTCGTCGTGCAGACGGCATTTGGTGACTCGGGCCACACCACGTTCTTCATCGAGAACGAGGAAGACTACCAGAAGCACGCCGAGGAGATCTCGTCCGAGGATGAAGTGAAGGTGATGAAGCGCATTCGTTGCCGTGGTTCCGCGCTCGAAGCCTGCACCACCAAACAAGGAACGATTGTCGGCCCGCTCATGACCGAGCTGGTTGGTTTCAAGGAACTGACTCCCTACAAAGGCGGCTGGTGCGGCAACGAAGTATTTGCCGGATCGTTCACCCCCGAACTGCGTGAGCAGGCTGTCGCCTACACCTTCGCGTTTGGTGAACAGCTGCGGAAGGAAGGTTACCGCGGTTATTTCGAACTCGATTTTCTCATCGACATGGATGGCAACCAGCTCTACCTCGGCGAGCTGAATCCACGCATCACCGGTGCGAGCAGCATCACCAACCACGCCGCGTTCGCACACGCCGACGCACCGTTGTTCCTCTTCCACGTGCTGGAGTTTGCCGACATCGAATTCGAATTCGACGTCAATGACCTCAACGCGCGCTGGGCAGATCCCGACAATATCGATGAATGGAGCCAGCTCGTGATCAAGCACGTGGACAATTCCGTGGATCTCATCACCCATGCACCCGAGTCCGGCATCTGGCGGCTCAAGGCGGATCAGACGATGGAGTATTCGCGCTTTGATTATCACCGGCGCGCCGTCGAGACGGAGAACGAGGCGTTCTGGCTGCGCATCAGCGGACCGGGCGACTATCGCTACGAAGGCGCGGATCTCGGCATCCTCATCACACGCGGCCGTTTGATGACCCAGGACTTCGAACTCACTGACCGGGCCCAGGCCTTCATCAACAACATACGCGGGTTTTACCAGGGCAGACCACTCACAGCCGAGGATACCGCGGCAGCGCCTGTCTCGCTCGAGCCCGGCTCGTTCAAGATTCTTTGATGTGCGTCTGTGGAAATTCTGGCAAGAAGAGTTTCTTGACGGCCGAGCTGTGCTTTTTCGTAGCGCGGAGTGGCACTCTGCCGTTTCGCCGAATGGCATTCGGCAGACCGGGCGGTATTTCCAAATGGGTGGCGGGCGGAGTCATGTGGCGCAGATTTGCACTCTGCGATACGGCGGACTGCCAGTCTGCGTTACCATCGCGGCCTCAGTGCATGATGGAGGCTCCTTTATTGCGGTCCGTCCTGCGCGTTCAAAGAGCAGTGCTGAAGCCACCGCAGTCCAGAGGCTTCGCGACTTTCACGGACGCACGATGTCCGCGACAGCGTTTGAACTGCGGCGCGTTCACCGCCGCTCTTGGTCTGAACGGAAACCGGCACATCGTCGCCCAACGAATCCACAGCTCGTAACAAGCCATCCGTTGAATGCATATCACCATCGAGACACTCGTTGAGCCCCAACCGGGCCCGCGCTGGCAGGAGCGTTTTCAAGCGCTCTGGCCGAAGTATCGAAAGTGGTACCTCGCCGAGGGCTATGAAGCCCGACCCACGTACTTCGAATGCGAACGGGCGATGCACCGGCACATGCCCGAATTTGTTCCGGCTTGGGAGCAGCTCGTCGAGCTGGCGGGCGGAGGTGATCTGGAAGCCCGTTTTCTCAGTCTGTACCGACCGCCGCCCTACCTGACCGGGTGTTCGCAGGCGGTTTGGTCTCGAGAGGGTGATGAGCGGTTGCTGGTCCGAAACTACGATTACAGTCCGCATCTTTTTGAGGCGATGATCTGGCGGACGGCGTGGAATGCCCGTCCGGTGATCGCCGTTTCGGATTGTCTAATCGGTGCGCTGGACGGCATCAACGACGCCGGCCTGGCTGTCTCACTCAACTTCGGTGGAGCGAAAGATGTTGGCGACGGATTCGGTGCGCCGATGGTGCTGCGCTACCTGCTGGAATTCTGTTCAACCGTGAACGAGGCAGCCAGGGTGTTGCGTCGAATCCCAATTCACATGGCCTACAACATTTTGCTTCTTGATCGAAATGGTGACTACCTGACGGCTTTCACGTCCCCGGGGAAACCGACGATCCTTCATCGCATCGCAGCATCGACCAACCATCAGGATCGCATTGCCTGGCCGCGACATGCCGAGGCCACCGCCACGCTTGATCGGGAACGCAGGCTCTACGAGATGATCCATGACCGGGGTATGACCCAGGATCTGTTCATTGCGAGTTTTCTTCAGCCGCCTCTATTTCAGACGCACTACGACCGCGGATACGGAACACTATACACAGCCGTTTATCGGCCGACATCGGGACGCGCCGACTACCATTGGTTGAACCAGAATCTCTCGTTGGGCCTGACGGATTTCGTCGAGCAATCCGTGACGGCGGATCTGCGCGAACCATCAGCTCCACTCTGATTCAGCAACGACACAGCGTTCAACCAGAGTTGATCAGGTCAACAGGGTCGGAAACTTGCGAGTCAAGATCGGGAGGCCCCTCAATTTCAGTGACTCGCTCCGACGCTGCTCACACGTTGTTCGACGTTCGTGAACGCTGTTGCCGGGTTTTTCCCTCCTCCCCACCGACCAAAGGCTTCCTTGAGCGGCGGGGTGTGGACGTGCATACGACGCTTCACGTCCCCTTCTTTTGTGATGTCTTCGGGGTGCCACTCGGGGCCGGGAGTCGTTCGTGTCTGTTGCACCCAGTTCCCACCAGTCATCTCGTTGCGAAACAACCGAACCCCGCCGTCGAGATCAACAATCGCGAAATCCAGATCGCTGTCACCGGCAATGTCTGAAGTGGCGAGACCGAGGCTGACGTGGGGCGGGACCTGCCGCTTCGAGCGTGCTGCGGTTGCCGACGAGCCAGTCGTCCTTGTCCAGATCGACAAACTCCGTGCCCCAGCCGACGAAAGGCAGCGCAATCTGTCCCAGCCCGCGCATGTCTGCAACGTCCACGAAACGGGCCTTGGGCTTGTCCTCGTCTGAAACGGTAGCAGTTGGCGTGAGCCGACTCTGATATTCCAACGGAGCGGACTCCTGTCCGTCGCTACCGGGGTTGTTAGATTTTGCGTTGATTGCGTGACCGTGTAATCGACGTTGCCCGTGACATCGGTTTCGCGGATCGCGTGGCAGCTGTGAGCAGGAACACCCTCATGGGTCCGACAACCGTCCGAACGCCGCTGGACGGCCTGAAGCCCGCAATAACAATGCTGTCACCTGCCACCTTTCCAGTTCACTGTTCTTGCAAGCCGCGTTGGCCGGGGCGACCCGCTCGTTCATGGTTGTGCTTGAACACCACCGCATCCGCGATTTTTTGAAGTGGTCAGCCGAGCGCGCGATATTTGAACCGTCAAGACATTGAAATTCCTTTGAGACTATGAAAAACCAGACCTCTTCCCAGCCCGGCAAGCCTTCCACCTGGCGGCGCAAAATAATGTACGGCGGCGGCGGACTGGTCATGCTGCTCGTCGCAACGTATTTCGTCGTCACCAGTTCGGCGTTTTTCAAGAGGGTCATTCTACCGCGTGCCAGCCAGGCAGTCGGCGGCGAGGTCACCGTGGCGGACGCGTCCATCAGCCCCTTTTCAGAGATCACCCTCCGCCAGCTCGCCGTAAAAACCACAGGCTCGGAACCGTTGCTGCAGGCGGAGGAAGTCCACTTGCGCTTCAGCCTGTCCTCGATTCTGGGCGGGACGCTGAAATTCGACGAAATCACCATCAGCTCCCCCGTGATTCAGATCGTCGAGAACGCGGACGGAACCAGCAACCTCGATCCGTTGCTCAAGCAGGCCGCACCGACGGCGTCTGAACCTGCTCCCGCATCCGCCACTCCGCAGGTCGATCTGAAGAACTTCTCCCTCAAGAATGCCACCATTCGTCGGGTCAAGATTCTCAAGGAAGGTGGACGTGAAGTCGCTGAGCTGTCCGCTCTCAACATTGCGCTCGACCAGTTGGGAAACGGGCAGGCTGGCAAGGTGACCACCGACGCGGTTTTCAAATACACCCGACCTGACAGCGACGTGCTCGAGGCCAGAAGCACCGGGCACCTGGAGTTCACCTTGGGAACCGACCTCATGCCGCAGACGATGACCGCGAGCATCGAAGAGGAGATCGTGCGTGCGGAAGGTTCGTTGAGCGAAATGGCCGGGCATCGAACCACGCTCACTGCGGACATTTCCCCGACCGAAGTCAAAGAATTCTCACAACGCTTTTTAAAGGGAGCCCAGCTGCTCGGTGAAGTAAAAATCTCCGGTCCGTTGGATCTCACGAAAAAGGAGGGCCGTTTGAAACTCGAGATCGCGAAGATCGATCGGCAGGTGCTCAATCTCATCGGTGCTCCGCTGGGCATCGACTTTGGGACGACGACCCTCGACGCCACCACCGAAATTTCACTGACGCAGGGCGGTTCGCGCATCGCCGTCAACGGGCAGGTCAACGCCGGCCGGTTCAGTCTCACTCAAAACAGTCAAACCACTCCGCCCATCGATCTGCAAGTGGCCTATGACGTGATGATCAACGCGACGGAGAGCACTGCCTTGTTACAAACCCTCACGCTGAATGGAACACAGAATCAACGGCAACTGATGCGCGGCGCGCTCACTCAGCCAATGACTCTTGCCTGGGGGAATGCCGCCGCTGCCGGGGATTCATCCTTCGACCTGGCGGTGACCGGATTCAACATCGCGGATTGGAAATCGCTTTTGGGGGAGTCGGTATCCAAGGGCAACCTGTCGCTGGATCTCAAGTTGGTTTCCAAACAGGGCGGCAAGCAGCTCGCGCTCGGGCTGACGTCACAGATCACAGATCTTTCGATGGCTCTCGGTGACACGCCCATCGCCCAGGCAGCGCTCGCATTGAAACTGGATGGAGAAGTGAACGACTTCACGAAAGTGAACGTGAGCGATTTCCGACTCGATCTAACGACGAAATCGCAACCCGCTCTCACGGTTTTCGGTTCCGCCGGATACGACGGCTCCTCCCTGAATCTACAAACTCAAATTGAAGCAGTGATGTCGCGTCTGGTCGGAAGTGGACCCACCACTCCGCTCGACATGGGAGTCAAACTCGACGGCTCATTTGCCAACGAGGTGTTTGACCTGCGGCAGTTGCAAGTCGCCCTGACGCCTACCGCCCGCGCTCCCAAAAATGAGTTGAACGCCTCAGGCCGGATCGACCTGTCGACGCCGGGCATGACCAAGGGAGGACTGAACGTCAAGTCGGACACCCTGGATTTGACACAGCTCTACGACATGTTTTCCAACCAGTCCGCCGATGCCACAGCGCCTGCATCGCCGACCCAAACGACGCCCGGTGCCGACGGCAACAGCGAGCCCGAGCCTGTCACGTTTCCGCTGCAATTCACCGTCGACGCCGGCCTGGGCCATTTGTATTTGCACGAGATCGAAATCACCGACCTCGAGACGACCTTGAAATTGGACGGCAGCAAGATCACCCTGGCACCGTGCCGACTTGCCATCAATGGCGCACCGTTTCAAGCGGGCCTCGATCTGGATCTGGGTGTCAGGGGCTACAAATATGCGATGTCGATGCAGATGGACAAGGTGCCGCTGGAACCCATCGCCAACACATTCTCGCCCGAGACACGTGGACAGTATCAAGGTCTGATCCTGGTGAACGCTCAGATCAATGGGGCTGGCATCACCGGTTCCAGTCTTCAAAAAAACCTAGGTGGTCAGGCAGGCTTCACCTTCACCAACGCCAACCTGCTGCTGATGGGGCCGAAATCGAGAAAGCTGATCGAGCCGATCGCGACGATGCTCAACGTGAATGAAATCACCCAGACACCGATCAGCTGGCTGGATGTTCAAACAGATCTAGGAGGTGGCAACATCAAGCTGACCCGGTTCATCGCACAGGGCGCGGCGTACGACGCGCGCACGCAGGGGACGATTCCCATTGCCCAAGTGCTGACCAATTCACCTCTGAATCTCCCGGTGGAATTCGCCCTCAGCCGTAATCTCGCGGCGAAGTCCAGTCTGCTGCCAGCCAACACGCCGACCAATGCGGCTTATGCCACCCTGCCTCAGTTCGTCACGATCAGCGGGACGCTGGGCGAGCCGACGAGTCACATTAACAAACTCGCGCTGAGCGGTCTGCTGCTGCAATCGGGAGCCGGCATCGCCGAGAAACTCGGCGTCAAGATCGACCCGTCGCTGAGCAACGCGCTCAAGGGAGTCAGCAGTCTGCTCGGGGGTGGACAAAAACCGGAATCGAAAGAGGAAGACAAGGACGCTCCGCCGAAAACCAACCTTCTGGATTTGTTCAAGAAACCAAAGGAGTGAAAGGGCGATCGCCCGCTCGATTTCCCGTGCCCGATCAGTCCACCAGAATCACGCGATACAACCGCCGGCCTTCATCACCCGGTTCGTCGTCCTGCAATTGCGACGTGGTCCCGGTGGTGACGACTCCAGTTCCGACGTCCAGCCACTCCTGGCCTTCATATCCCTGCCGGTATTTCACCTGGTAACGTTGTCCGGGAACGGATGCCCAGAGGACCGTCGCGCTCTCACTGCTGATTACCATGGCAGTTCTGGCCCTTCTGATCGTGGTGCAACTCCCGTCCCTGGCGGGTGGTTCGCGCGCGTCGAGCGCTCAAACCTGCCGCAACAACCTCCGTCAGCTCATTCAGGCATGGCAGATGTACGCGGATCATAGCGGAGGAAAAATCGCCCCCAACAGCGGGAGCAGCCCCGGCCAGAACGGCACATGGGTAAAAGGTTGGCTCGATTTCAGTTCAAGCTACGACAATATCAGCACACAAAATCTTATCGGTTTTGAGGTTAACGGCACTTACGGGCATCTCGGACCATATCTGGAGACACCGAACGTCTTTCGCTGCCCTTCTGACAGGAGCACAGTCCAGATATTCGGAGCATCCCGACCTCGCGTCCGCTCGGTCGCCATGAACGGGTGGATGGGAGGAAGCCAGTACTGCGGCCAGACGTCGTTTCGCAATTATCGTACACTCGATGAAATTGCGTCGCCCGCCGACCGTTTCGTCATCACCGAGGGGCGACCCGACGCCATCAACGACGGCGGCTTCTAGGTCGACATGAACATCAAATTTGTCGATTTCCCCGCCTTCTACCACAACAGCGGCAACTGGCTTTCCTTTGCCGACGGCCACGTCGAACATCATAGATGGACCGACCCGCGCACGCTGCAGGGATTTCAGGCGGGCGCACTCATCCCCCTCGTTGTGGACAGCCCCAACAATCCGGATCTCGACTGGATTCGCGAGCGGACAACGGAGTTGAGGTAGTTCAACGACTTGGATCGACGAAATTCCACTCCCTCCCCTCCCCGGTTTTAACTTCGGCTAAAGAGTCAGCTGCAGCTGCTTTTCCCGCGCCTGCCCGAGCCACTTGTTCAGATAGCTGTAGTCGCGATAGAGATGCGCCAGCGCCTGCGACGACTTCGAATCACCGGCAGACCAGGACTCGCTCAACTGTCGGCAGCGGTGATCCAGCTGTTCAAGATCTTCCTTCAAGTTCTCCTGCAAATCCCGCAACGCGTCGACCTGTCCCATGGCCCTGCCCATCCAATCGACCCGCACCATCGGCGACGCCTTGTCATCGCGCGTCTTGATGACCTGATCCACCTGGTGAAAAACCAGACCCACCTTGAAAAATAAATCGCTGATGTGCGCGGGAACCTGGCCGATGTCTGAAGGCGATTCGCCGGTCTCCAGTTCGATCAAATGTTTCAACCGCGACCGCGTGTCCGCCAACCTCTGGCAGGCGGTGTTCAATTCTGCGTAACAATCTGTGGCTGACTTGCGGGTGGCCTCGTCCGATTGATGAACTCGATCCGGGTGATTGGGCTCGGCCAGTTCGCTGAATCGGGCTTTGACCTCGGCGGCATCCAGAAACGGTTTCCGGGGAAAATCGAGAAGGTTGAAGTAATCGGTCATCGGTGGACAAATTAAACACGGAGAACGTCGGTGCCGATTACCGCGTCCTGAAAACAGAAAAAGTCTTTACACGAATTCCACGAATTGGCGCGAATTGGAAACTTTTCCAGTGAACCCAATTGGTGTTGATTCGCGCGCATCGTGTTTGAACCAGATCCTCGCGACTATGCGCTGAAGCTTTCGCCGCAGGAACAGCTAGTGGCGGCGTTCGGATTATGGACCTTGAACCCGCCATCGGTCAGAGCGTTCACGTAGTCCAGTTCGCTGCCGGTCACGTAGAGCGCGCTCTTCGGGTCGACCACCACTTTCACTCCGGCAGATTCCACGAGGATGTCGCGGTTGGCCGGTTTGTCCTGGAGATCCATCTTGTACTGCATCCCGGAACAACCGCCGCCGATGACCGCCACGCGCAGCACACCCTCGGGACGACCCTGTTTGGTGAGCAGTCCGCTGACTTTGCGTCCCGCCGCTTCGGTGAGCTTGACCAGACGTTCGTCCCCGACGCGGAATGTCGGTTCGGCGGTGGCGGCACCGATCTTCTTCTTTGCAGCAGCAGCAATCATGTGGTTTTCAGGTTATCGGGAAATCGAACGACGTCAATCGCCGGGGATGAAAGACATCTGAGGAATAGCGCTGGCCGCCGAACTGGCGTGACCGGTCTTGGGATGCACCAGCAAAGCGCGGTGGCAACGGCGCGTTTGAGGAAACCAACGAGATCAAACATTCAAGACCGTTCCCGCGCGGGCACGAGCCGGTCGTCAGTTTTCCAACCGGCAAGTGGGTTGGACGTTTTACGCGAATTTCACGACTGAACACGAATTGGGAAACGGCGTGGTCAGCAGATCGGTGCGACCGTCGTCAGTCACTGGCCAGAGCAAGGAATCAAGGCCAGCAATACGATGGACTCGGGAGGCCGCTGCACATGGAAAACATTCGCAGTCGCCAAACTACAAATAGGCGAAAACCTTATAATTTGAATGAATAGAGATTTCATTATGATATCACGAAGATATACATTAACCTTCAATCACAAATCGATATTACGAACACACCAGACTCCTCAACCAGCCAGGACAAATCCGGTTCAACCATCAGCGGTTGGCCGATGTTGCTGGTCACTCTGTTGCTCAAATTCGGCGGCATCGCGATGTTCGTGCGGGCCATCGTCGACGCCAATCACGACCGGCCGTTTGCGATGCTGCTGATAATGGGTATCGGCTGCTTCATTCTGTCGTTCGTCTGTTGGGGCGGGTTCTTTACGCTGCAGCCCAACGAGGCGCGGGTGCTGATTTTGTTTGGTGCCTACAAAGGTTCCATCCGCAAGAGCGGCTTCCATTGGACCAATCCGTTTTATGCAAAGAAGAAGATTTCGCTCCGCAAGCGGAACTTGAACGGCGAACGTGCAAAAGTGAACGACAAGCGTGGCAACCCCATCGAGATCGCAGCGGTGGTTGTCTGGAAAGTTCGCCCGCCGTTTCTGAGTCCGTGACCTCAAAGGGAAGAATCAATACACTACAAGGCATGAGGGGGAGGGACTGGTGGAGGGAGCCCGAAGGGCGACCGGAACCAGTCCCTCCCCTTGGCGTTCGCAAAATGAAACGGACAACATGAGCAGGAGCAAACCATCCAAAGGAACCGATCCCAAGAAACGACGGTTTCTGAGCGCCGAGAAAAAGTTTCAGATCTATCTGGAAGCCCAGAACAGTG
>Ga0209491_10000788_pt1 | contig 63644 bp, 52 predicted proteins | sample BON02_FD_187213 | JGI IMG/M metagenome (GOLD analysis project Ga0209491, IMG submission 187213) | Freshwater microbial communities from Lake Bonney liftoff mats and glacier meltwater in Antarctica - BON-02 (SPAdes) (version 2) | ecosystem: Environmental > Aquatic > Freshwater > Ice > Glacier... | reverse complement strand
AGGATTCGCGGACGAGGTGGGCAGGCGGGGAGTTGCGGTTGGGCACGGTGTCCACATACATGGTTGGTAACCTGCGATATCTGATCTACAAGTCAACGATTAAATGCACATTTACATGGCTACAAATAAGCAGTTGTTTTGAGGAATGGAGGCACAATCAATTGCAAATCAGCGAGTTATCGACGGATTAAGGGTGGAAGTTCCGTTTCACTTTCTTTCGATCCATCCAATCCATTCAACGCAAGATCTCGCGAGGCTCACGCTTATTCCGCGAAATGCGCGCCTGGATTCGTCGCTTTCGGTAAAACCGTTCCATTTTCTCGCAGAGGATGGGCACGGTGATGCGGAGGGAGGAAGAAGATAACTCCCCTGCTTTCACTTCCGCATGTCAATCCCGATGCCCTTCGAGGTCGGAACGGTGGCTGCGCCTCATCCTGTGATTGCCACCTCATACCCCCTGTGATAACTTGTGCGCATGGGAGATCTTGCAATCCAGCTTCCCGCTCACAAAGACCAGACCGCGTTCAATCTTGAACGTTGGCGCGAACTGCTTGCCGACCCATTTTATTCCCGGCTGGAGCAACGGATCGAGACCGACCGCCACGGAAACATCCTCATGTCCCCACCGCCCGCTTTCTCCCACGGCCACAGAAGCTATCAAATTGCCAAACTGATGGAACGCCATGGCAAGGAGGGCGCATCCAGTGTCGAGGTCCCCATCTCCACTTCCGATGGCGTGCGTGCGGCTGATGTCGCATGGCTCACCGATTCCCAGCTCGCCGCTGCGAAAAAGACGAGCGTCCTCCCCACTGCCCCGGCGATTTGCGTCGAAGTCATTTCCCCGAGAAACAGCGAAACGGAGATGCGCGAAAAGATGGCTCTCTACTTCGATGCGGGTGCCACCGAAGTCTGGCTCTGCGACGAAGACGGCACTCTCCGTTTTTTCTCAGGGCCGGATGGCCAGATCAAGACCTCGGTTCTCATCCCTGACTTCCCTGCGTCGGTCTAATCCGGCTCTCCTTTGTTGCCAATTTCCCCGGGCTGTTTTTGAGTTTTCTGAGATTTCGCCTTGACCAAATCATCGGGCGTGTCGATGTCGGCGTTCGACTCGGGGCAATCCATGGGGGTGATGGAAGTTTCATCGCGCAGGAGGCTACGGGCACCTTCGGGGCCGGTGAGGGATTCCAGGAGGGAAAAACGGTTTTTAGAGAAGAGGATGGGAGGGGCGTGGGTGTTGCCGTTGTGGGAGGCGATGACCTCGGTTTTTTCGGAAAGGCGGAGGGCGAGGAGTTTTCCGAAAACCGCCGGGGTGATGAGGGGGAGGTCGCAGAGGGTGACGATGACGTTTTCCAGATCGTGGGAGGTGAGGGATGCCATACCGCAGGCGATTGAAGAACCCATGCCGGATTCCCATGCGGGGTTTTCGGTGATGATGAGATCTAGGCCTTGCAGGGCGTCTCGGCATGGTTCGACGATTGCTCCGAGGACGATGGCGATGGGCCCGAGATTTGCCTCAATCGCGGTGATGGCGGCGTGGCGGATGAGGGGGATGCCTTGCCAAGGGACGAGCTGTTTCGGCTGGCCTAGGCGGCTGGAGGAACCTGCGGCGAGGATGATGATCCCGGTCATGCCTCCTTGGAAAGGGCGCGGGGCTGGTGGACGGATCCGGCGCGGGCGGAAAGGTGGCCGCCTTCGCGTTTTGCTAGGACAGCGGCGGCTTCGGAGATGATGGAGAGGGCGATTTCCTCGGGGGACTCGCTGCCGATATCGAGACCAGCGGGGGCGTGCAGGTTGTTGAGCCACGCGGGGTCGAGTTCGCGGTATTCCCGGAACCGGGCGAGGAGTTCGGCGTGGCGGCGCTTCGGACCCAAGAGGCCGAGGTAGGGCAGCCCCATGGGGAGGAGGCGGTCGAGGGAAGCGAGGTCGCGGCCGAAATTGTGGGTCATGACGATGGCGGCGGTCTGCGCGTCCGGGCCGAAATTTTCCGGGAGTTCGTCGGGGTGGGTGTGGGTTTTCGCGGACCAGCCAAGGCCTGCGGCGAAGAGGCGGATGGGAGGGATTTCGGGGCCGTTTCCGAAGAGGAGGAGGCGGGTTGGCAGCGGGACGGTCTGGACGAAGCTGTCTGGAGATTCGACGACGAGCGCTTTGTCGGGGAGGATTTCGGAGCGGCCGTTTTTGGAAAACACGGTGCGGGTGCGGCAGAGTTGGCGGGATTCGAGTTTCGCGGCCATCTCTGTTAGGAAATTGCCGGTTGTACCTGCGGCGGGGATTTTCTCGATGAAGATGCCGAGTTTGCCAGCGCAGCCGTAGAGTTTCCGGGTGTCGAACTCGATGAATTCGTGTTGGCCAGAGGCCAGCACGCCCTGGGCGATTCTTCCGATTTCCTCTTCGAGGCAGCCTCCGCTGAGGACACCGGTGGTGGTGCCGTCGGGGGCGACGAGCAGGCGTGCGCCGGGCTTGCGGTAGGTGGAGCCGGTGGTGCGGACGAGGGTGGCGAGCGCCCACCGATGATCCGCTTCGCGGGTGGCGCTCGCGAGGATCTGGCGGAGGGATTTCACGCTTCCTGCTTGCGGATGAGTTTCTCGGGAGTGATGGGAAGATCGCGGACACGGATGCCGGTGGCGTGGAAAACGGCGTTCGCGATGGCGGCGGGAATCCCCACCAAGCCGAGCTCGCCCATGCCTTTCACGCCGAGCGGATTGACGATCTTGTCTTCCTCCTCCACGAAAATGGTCTCGATGCTGTGGACGTCCGCGTGAACCGGGACGTGGTATTCGGCAAGGTTCGCGTTCATCATGCGACCGTGGCGGTGATCGACTTTCGTCTTCTCCTCAAGAGCCATCCCGATGCCCCAGATCACTCCGCCGATCTCCTGACTGTGCGAGGTTTTCGGGTTCATGATTTTTCCGCAGGCGGTGACTTCGACCACGCGGGAGACTTTGATCGTGCCGAGGGTGGGGTCGATTTTCACTTCGACGAATTGCGCGCCGTGGGCACCGGTGGCGTAGTTTTTCCGCTCATCGGAGGGTTCGGCTTTGAAAGTCTCGCTGAGTTCACCGACTTTCTTCGATTTCATGAGATCGGCGATGACGAGTGATTTCGAGGCATCCGATTTGAGGGAAAGTTTGCCTTCCATCATTTGGACTTCGTCCGGTTTGGCATCGGCGAAGGACGAGTCTTTTGCCTCTTTTGCGATGTCGAGGAGTTTGGATTTAATGGCGTTGGCCGCGCCGAAAATGGCGGAGCCGACGCTGGCGGTGGTCCATGATCCGCCCTGCGAGGGGGCTTTGGGGTAGCTGGAATCGCCGAGTTCGAATTTCACCTTGTCCGCATCGATGCCGAGGTGCTCGGCGGCGATGATGGTCATGACCGTATAGGTGCCGGGGCCGATGTCGGTGGTGGAGCTGATGACCCGAGCGGTGCCATCGGATTTCAGGGTGATGTTCGCGCTGGCGGGCTGCTGCATGGCGGGCCAGTAACCGGTGGCGTGGCCCCAGCCAACGAGGAGATCGCCGTCTTTCATGGAGCGGGGAGCCATGCTGCGCTTGCTCCAGCCGAATTTCTCCGCACCCATGCGATAGCACTCGCGGAGGGCTTTTGAGGAATGCGGTTTTCCGGTTTCGGGATCCTTTTCGGAGTAGTTGATGAGGCGGAGTTTGAGCGGGTCGATGTCGAGTTCGTAAGCGAGTTCATCCATCGCGCATTCGAGGGCGAACATCTGGGAGACGGCTCCCGGGGCGCGCATGGCGCAAGGGGTCGGGAGGTCGGTGATGACGTTTTCGAAAAGGGTTTTCGCATTCGGGCACTTGTAGATCAGCCGGGCGATTTTCACGAAATCCTCGGAATACGATTCGTATGAAGAGCGGTTCACGACGACACGGTGGGAAATGCCGGTGAGCTTGCCGTCCTTCTCTGCGGAGAGCGCGACTTTCTGCCAGGTATCGGGACGGTAGCCGTGGCCTGTCCACATCTGGCGGCGGGTGTACACGATGCGCACCGGACGTCTCACCTCGCGGGCTGCGAGAGCGACGAGCGGCGGGTAGTAATTGACGTTCAGACATGAGCCGAACGCGCCACCGACGAAGAGCGAAATCACGCTGACGTCCTTTTGCTTGATTTTGAACAGGTTCGAGAGGCGTTCCTGAAGCTGTTTCACGTTCTGCGTTTTATCGAAGATGGTCAGCTTGCCGTCTTTCCAGAATGCGGAGGCGGCGTGGGGTTCCATCGGGTTGTGGTGCTCGATGGGGATGTAGTATTCCTGCTCCAGTTTCACCGGGGAATCGGCGAAAGCCTTGTCGAAGTCGCCCCTTTCGGCGGCGGACTCCTGCGGTTTTGTTTCCGCAGCCTTGTCGAGCATGGTGGTGAGGTCGGTCTTCGAGTCTTCCTTTTTGTATTCCACCTTGATGAGCATCGAGGCGTGGCGTGCTTGCTCGAAGGTCTCGGCAACGACCATCGCGATGGGCTGGGCGCTGAAGACGATGATGGGGCTGCGCAGCGCGTAGAATTCGTCGCCACCGGGTCGGTCGGCTCCGTCCGGGATGGGCATCATTTCCGGGACGTTGAGGTGGGTGAAAACCTTGATCACGCCGGGCGCTTTTTCGGCCTCGGCGGTGTCCATTTTCGAGATGCTGCCCTTGGCGATGTCGCTGGTGCGGAGGTACGCGAAGGTGGCTTTCGGAAGCTCGAATTCGACGGCGAACTTCGCGACGCCGGTGACTTTGGCGAGTCCATCGACCCGGCGCATTTCTTTTCCTATGTATCGCATGATGATGAGTGGTTCAAATTTTAGCGGATTTCTTGAGGGCGCGGACGATGGCACGGGTGCCGAGTTCGACCTTGTAGGCGTTGTGTTCAAGGGGTTCGGCATCGGCCATTTCCAAGGCAGCTGCTTTCTCGAAGTTCGCTTCGGTTGGCTCTTTGCCGTTGAGGAAATCCTCCGACTTGGTGGCGCGCCATGGCTTGTGGGCGACTCCGCCGAGGGCGATGCGGACGTCCTTGATCTTGCCATCGGCCAGTTCCATCGCGGCGGCTACGGAGACGAGCGCAAAGGCATAACTGGCGCGCTCGCGGACCTTCAGGTAGTAACTGTTTTGGGCGAAATTGTTTTTCGGAACTTCGATGGACAGAATGAGTTCGCCGGGTTCGAGAGTGTTGTCCTTTTCCGGGGTATCGCCGGGGAGGCGGTGGAAATCGGAGAAAGCGATGGTGCGCCCGGTGCCGTCGGTTTTCTTGGTAAGGACTTTCGCGTCGAGGGCGGCGAGCGCCACCGCCATGTCGGAGGGATGGATGGCGACGCATTTGTCGCTGGCTCCGAAGATCGCGTGGAGTTCGTTGAGGCCGCCAATCGCGCCGCAGCCGGAGCCGGGTTCACGTTTGTTGCAGGGCATGGCCTTGTCGTAGAAGTAGTAGCAACGGGTGCGTTGGAGCATGTTTCCACCGTTCGTCGCCATGTTGCGGATCTGCGCGGAGGCGGCGGAGAGGATGGCTAGGGAGAGGAGCGGGTAGTTTTTCCGCACCAGCTCGTGGTTGGCGGTGTCGCTGTTTTTCGCGAGGGCACCGAGGGAAATCCCGTCTTCGGTTTCCTTGATCGCGGCGAGGTCGAGGCGGGTGAGATCGACAAGATCGGAGGCGTCCTCGATCTCGTCTTTCATGAGATCGAGGAGATTGGTGCCGCCGCCGAGATAGCGGGCAGCGGGTTTCCCCGAGAGGGTTTTCACGGCGGCGTCCGGTGATTCGGCGCGGGTGTATTCAAACGGTTTCATGATCGAATTCTTTACGGATGAGTGCGAGTTGGGCTTCGTCGGCAAAGCTCCAGGTGTGGGCGGTTTCGCGGCCGGAGTGGACTTGTTGGAAGGCAGCGAGGATCTGCGGGTAGGCGGCGCAGCGGCAGATGTTTCCGCTCATGCGCTCGCGGACTTCGTCGTCGGAAAGCTCGGTGGGCGGGTTGTCGAGGTCTTCGGTGACGAAGCTGGCCTCGCCGCGTTTCGCCTCATCGAGGAGGGCGACGGCGGAGCAGAGCTGGCCGGGCGTGCAGTAGCCGCACTGGAAGCCGTCGTGCTCGATGAAGGCTTCCTGCATCGGGTGGAGGCCTTCGTCGTTGGCGAGGCCTTCCACGGTGGTGACCTCCGCGCCATCCGCCTGGGCGGCGAGAGTGAGGCAGGAAAGGACGCGCTTGCCATCGACGATGACGGTGCAGGCACCGCACTGGCCGTGGTCGCAACCCTTCTTCGTTCCGGTCATCTCCAGCTTGTGGCGGAGGGCATCAAGCAGGGTGACGCGCGGGTCGAGATCGAGTTCCTTGACGGCACCGTTGACGGTGAAACTCACCGGGATGCTGGGCAGCGATGCGGCGGAGGCGCCTGACGCGCCCTCCGCAAGGCTGGCAGTCTGGGCGGATATTTTTTCCTGGGTGAGCATCTGCATGCCGAAAACCCCGGTACCCGTGGCCGTGGCTGACATCACTTTCATGAAATCGCGCCGGGGCAATTTCCCCATGGCCATCTCGGCAATCAGGGCGCTTTCGTCTTCGCTAAAATCGTCCGAGGCATGCTCGGGGATGCAGGAAGGATATTTCCCGGGCAAGGCTTGAGGTCGTTTCGGTTGGTCGTCCATGGTAAAAGAAGATTAGAGTTCGTGGAATTCGTGCCGGAAGCATGAGATTTCCAGTAAATATAAATTAGATAGCAGAATTTCCAAAAGGTAAAACAAAAAGTTGATGATATGGGCCTCCGGCTTTGACGCCCGCAGACCAGTCTTGGTTGGATTCAGGCTTACAGCTTCACCAGCGCCTTGCCCATCTTGTCGCCTTCGAAGAGCGAGATGAATGCTTCAGGCGCGTTCTCGAGCCCTTCGCTTACGGTTTCCTCCCACACGATCTCTCCAGACTGGATCCAAGCCCCCATTTCCTTGGCGAAACGATCCTGCTGGTCCTGGTGGTCGCGGACAATGAAACCCTGGACGCGCAGACGCTTGCCAATAATCTTAAAGAGATTCTTCGGGCCCGGTGAGGGATGCTCGTCGTTGTAGCCGGAGATTGCACCGCAGCAGACGATGCGTCCGAAGTCGTTCATGTGGTCGATGGCTCCTTCCAGGTGGTCGCCACCGACATTGTCGAAATAGACGTCGATACCGTCGGGGCACACCTCCCCGAGCCGCGCCGAAATATCATCGACCTTGTGATAGTTCAACGCCTCATCGACCCCCGCCTTGGATTTCAGCCACACGATCTTCTTCTCCGATCCACTGCTGGCGATGACCCGACACCCTTTGATTTTGGCGATTTGGCAGACGATCGACCCCACGGCACCCGAAGCCGCCGAGACGAACACCGTTTCGCCCTCCTTGAGGCCCCCGATATCCAGCAGGCCCACGTATGCCGTCATTCCGGTCAGCCCCAGCACACTGAGATAATTGCTGGCCGGGGCCTCATCGACATCGACCTTTTGGATGCCCTCGCCATCACTGACCCAATGATCGCGCCAGCCCAGATTACCGAGGACGCGATCTCCCTCGTTAAAATCGGAATGATTCGAGTGAACGACCCGACCGACGCATCCTCCTTCCATCACTTTACCGAGCTCAAAAGATGCCACGTAATTCTCCCCCTCCTTCATGCGACCACGCATGTAGGGATCGACCGACATCCATTCGTTCTTCACGAGAAACTCGCCCCCGGATGGCCCGGGAACCGGCACCTCTACCCGTTCGAAATTCTCTTTCACGGGGGTCCCTTCGGGCCGTGACTTGAGGTTAATTTGGTAGCTTTTGCCTTCACTCATGAGCCGAAGGATAGCAGGAACCGCTCCAGACACCAAAGTAGGCCGAAGCCCGCTCCCGTCGGGACGTCGCGCGGGAGTGGTTGCCAACGAGAGTGCAAATCACCGCTTGCCCGTGCGAATTGCATCAGCACCGGCCCCCTCCCGCTCTCGTCATCGCCAGCTGGGACCTCTTGTCCCAGACGCGGCAAGGCCAGCTCAGAAGAGAACCTTCATTTAGGCTGATTCAGCGACCCGCTGGCTTTTGCCTGAGAAGCAGCACAATGGCGGAAAGGCTAGCGACCAGCATGAGCGAGATCAGCGAAGCCGCAAAAAGCTTTTCGCTCTGCCCCCCGGCAACTGCCATCCAGCCGACGATCGCACGCCAGGTAAAGATCAGCGCGAGGAATCCGCAGATCCCGATGCCAATCCGGCGGGCCGGCTTCCACCCCTTGCGTAAGATCGCACCCACCAGGATCTGAAGGAGCCCGAAGGTGCCCCCGGACATCAACGCGGTTTTGGCCTTCTCGGGATTGGAGAGAAAGCCCGCCAAACCGGCAAAAATAAGGAACAGGCCGTAACAAATTAAAATGGTGCCGCTTTTCATGTTTTTAGTGATTGAGTAATTTTATTGTGAAACAGAATACGCGCTTTTAATGCCGTATTTTCAGAGATCTGCAATCGTTTTTTTCAAAGAAAGCCCCTCTCAGCCACCGCAAAAACAGAAACGGCCAGCCACACAAACATGTCGATTGGCGAGCGGTAAAAACTCCATGGGGTTCAGGGAAACGATCAGTATATCGGTCGGAGCCAAAATGGCCGCGTTCCAAACTACCGCACCTCAAAGCGCCCTTTAACCTCACTGACGATATCAATCGCCTCGCCACCCCGAATCGTCTCAATCGCGTAAAGATACCACCCCCAGTCGATATCATGAAAAAAGGTCCTAACTTGAACCTCCCGACGCCTTCCGCCCTCCACAATCCGGGGAGCCACAAAAGTGACACAAACCCCTCCCGTCGCCACCGTCGCAGAATCAAGCTTCCTTTCGACCACATGCATCGGCCCGATCGCAACCTCATTCGCGCGAATTTGATTCGCCTCCGCGATTAATTTCGCCGCCAATTTCCTACTCAAGATCGGTCCTTCAGCGGCTAAAACAGGGGCCACCGAGGAGACCATAACGGCTGAAACAACGAAAAAGAGGCGTAGAAGTGCATTCATGAGAGAGTTAAGACTGAGTCATTCGGGCTGAAATTCACTCTTTTTCAGCAAATCGAGAAGAGAAGTTCCACTTGGCAACTCCCCCCTCCCCGACTTAAGGTCCCACACTCCCCCGCCCAGCCGATGGGCACACAATTTGCATTACCCTCGACAGACTTTCCCGAACATGAACTTCTACGACCCACGCCACACCCCGGACTCCTCTGGAACCCTCCACGAATGGAGCAATGAGACTGCCAACTGTGGCATGGGCGCGATCGCCAATCTGAATGGCGAAAAAACCTACCAGGTCATCGATCTTGCCATCACCTCGGTGTGCAATATGACCCACCGCGGCGCGGTCGATGCCGACCGGAAGACCGGCGACGGATCAGGTGTCCTTTGCCAAATCCCGCGTCCCCTGTTCCTCAAGGCTGCCGAAGGCCTCGGCTATACCGGCGATGCCGATGACTTGGCAATCGGGGTCTTCTTCCTACCCGGACTTGATGATGCCACGGCAGCCCAAATTAAATCCTTCACTGAGTCCGTCCTCGCCAAGCGCGGGATCCCCCCCATCGGGTGGCGCGAAGTCCCCGTAAACCCAGGCGAACTTGGCAAGCTCGGTCTCGCCACCCAGCCCAATATCCAACACCTCCTCGCCAGCCGTCCGGCCGACGTCGATGGCGAACGCTTCGAGCGTCTCCTTTACCTCGTCCGTCGTGAAATTGAGCGCGAATTCAAAGACACGTCCAATTTCTACATCCCCACCCTTTCCAGCCGTCTCATCAGCTACAAGGGCCTCGCCACTCCCGAAACCCTGCGTGCCTTCTACGATGACCTGCGCAATTCCGACTTCCAGACCGGCATCGCACTTTACCACCAGCGATTCTCCACCAACACCTTCCCGGCCTGGCCCCTCGGCCAACCCTTCCGCATGATGTGCCACAACGGTGAAATCAACACCATCCGCGGCAACCGCAACTGGATGGCCTCGCGCGAAGAATTCTTCGAATCCGAAGTCTGGGGAGACGACATCGAACTTCTCAAAAACATGATGCGTCCCGGCGAGTCCGACTCGGCTTCGCTCGACCACGCCCTTGAACTCCTCGTCCTTTCCGGACGTCCCATCGAGCACGCGATGTGCATGCTCGTGCCCCCCGCCTTCCGCAACGATCAGGAAATTTCGCAAGAAGTTCGCTCCTTCTACAACTATATCCGCTCCTTCTCCGAGCCATGGGATGGACCTGCCGGACTTTGCTTCACCGACGGCACCAAGATCTGCGCCGGACTCGACCGAAATGGCCTCCGCCCCTCCCGCTACGTTCTCACCTCCGACGGACTCCTCTACATCGGCTCCGAATCCGGTGCCGTCATCCTTCCCAACAACAAGATCATCCGTCGCGGCCGCCTCGGACCCGGCCAGATGCTCTCTGGAAACACCGCGACCGGCGAATTTCTCACCGACACCGCGATCAAAGAACATCTGGCTTCTCAAAAACCCTACGCCAAGTGGGTCGATGAAAACCGCGTCGAATTGAAAATGTTCAGCTCCCCCGAGCCGCACGTCCCTTCCGAGGACTACGATGCCCTCTACCTTTCACGCCTGCAAGTGACGCAAGGCGTCACCGCCGAGGATCTCGATATGGTCTTTCCGCCCATGATCAAGGGGGCCCAGGAAGCCGTTTTCTCAATGGGTGACGACATCCCGCTCGCGCCACTCTCACGCTACCCGCGCCTCCTCTTTACCTACTTCAAGCAGCTCTTTGCCCAAGTGACGAACCCTCCCATCGACCCCATCCGCGAATGGGCTGTCATGACCCTGGGGGCCGGCCTCGGTCCCGAGCAGAACCTCCTCATCGAAACCCCCGAACACGCCCGCATTCTCGCCCTGGAATCTGCCCTCCTCTTCGAACAGGAACTGGAAACCATCATCAACCGCGAAGAACACGGGTTCTCCAGTCTCGTCATCGACGCCACCTGGCCGGTCGCCGAAGGGAACGACGGTCTCAAAAAAGCCCTCGACCGCATCTGCGCCGAAGCCGAAAACGCCGTCAACGAAGGGATCGGAATTCTCATTATCTCGGATCGCGCCACCTCGGCTGAGCGTGTTCCCATTCCATCCCTGCTCTCAACCGGCTCCATTCACCACCACTTGAATCGCTGCCGCAAGCGCCTCCGTTGCTCACTGGTCGTCGATACCGGCGAAGCGCGCGACACCCACCAGATCGCCTGCCTTTTCGGCTTTGGAGCGACCGCGGTCTGCCCTTACCTCGGATACTCCACCGTCCGCCAGGTTGTGGCCTCCGGCAAGGGAGGCGATGACATCACGCCCGAGAAGGCGATGTATAACTACCGCAAAGCCCTCGAAAAAGGCCTCCTCAAAATCATGTCTAAAATGGGCATCTCGGTCCTCAATTCCTACCAAGGAGCGCAAATTTTCGAGGCCCTCGGAGTTGGAAAGGAAGTCGTCGATTACGCCTTCACCGGCGTCCACTCACGCATCGGCGGAGTGGGCTTCGACGAGATCGCGGAAGAGTCCCTCATTCGCCACCGCGCCGGCTGGACAAGCGAACCTGAACCCGGGAAAACCCTCGATCTCGGTGACCCCGGCTACAACCGCTACCGGAGATCAGGAGAAGCCCACGCTCTCACCACCGACGTCATCAAAAACTTCCACACCTTCGTCCGCGATGGCAAAAAAGAGGACTACGATAACTACGTCAAAGTCTCCCTCGCGAACGATCCCATCACCATCAAGGACATCCTCGAATTCAAGATTCCAGCCGCTCCGGTGGCTCTGGAGGAAGTGGAGTCCGCCGAGGACATCGTCAAACGCTTCACCACCGCCGCCATGTCGCTGGGCGCTCTCTCACCAGAGGCCCACGAAACCCTCGCCATTGCAATGAACCGCCTCGGGGGCAAGTCCGACTCCGGCGAAGGCGGCGAAGATCCGCGGCGCTTCAAGCCCTACCCGAACGGCGACAACGCCCGCTCGGCCATCAAGCAAATCGCCTCCGGTCGCTTTGGCGTCTCCGCGCACTACCTCGTCAATGCCGCCGAGCTTGAGATCAAGATGGCCCAGGGTGCCAAGCCCGGCGAAGGGGGACAACTCCCCGGCCACAAGGTCACTGCGCTCATCGCCCGCCTGCGCAACACCCAGCCCGGCGTCCAACTCATTTCACCTCCTCCCCACCACGACATCTACTCGATCGAGGACCTGGCCCAGCTCATCCATGATCTCAAGGAAGTGAATCCTTCCGCAAAGGTCACCGTCAAGCTCGTCTCCGAGTCCGGCGTCGGCACCGTCGCGGCAGGCTGCGCCAAAGCAAGCGCCGACAATATCCTCATCTCCGGGCACGATGGCGGCACCGCCGCTTCGCCGCTCTCAAGTACGAAACATGCCGGACTTCCATGGGAACTCGGCATCTCCGAGGCCCACCAGGTCCTCATGATGAACGGACTCCGTAACAACGTCACCCTCCGGACCGACGGTGGACTCCGCACCGGGCGGGATGTCATCATCGCCGCGATCCTCGGGGCCGAACAGATGAACTTCGGCACCATCGCCATGATCGCCATGGGCTGTGTCTACGTTCGCAAGTGCCACCTCAACAACTGCCCCGTCGGAGTGGCCACCACCGACCCCAAGTGGCGTGCCAAATTCAAGGGAACCCCCGACCACGTCGTCAACTTCATGATGGGCGTAGCGACCGAGGCCCGCGAAATCATGGCGAACCTCGGGGTGCGTTCCTTGAACGAACTCATCGGACGGCCCTCACAGTTCCTTCAACAACGGGAAGTCCCCAACCACCCCAAGGCCAACACCATCGACCTGTCCGCTGTCCTCGCCGACAAGGCCGCCCCCGATGCCCTTCGCACCTGCACCGCCGAACGCAACGATGGCCTCCATAAACCAGCCCTCGACATCAAGATCCTCAAGGACATCGCCGCCCACACCGGAACTGCCGATGGCGAAAACCCCGTCGCCGGACTGATGGACCGTGGCCCCTTTAAAGCGTCCTACGACGTCGTCAACACCGACCGCAACATCGGCACCCGGACTGCGGGACGCGTCGCCGAGGTCTTTGAAAATCACGGACTCCCGGCCAATTCCATCAACCTCACCTTCCGTGGCTCCGCCGGTCAGTCCTTCGGAACCTTCCTGTGCAGCGGTCTCAACCTGACCTTGATCGGAGAAGGCAACGACTACGTTGGCAAAGGGATGGCGAACGGCGAAATCACCGTCCGCCCGCCGGAGAACATCCACGAAGACTTCATCGCCGCCAAAAATTCCATCGTCGGCAACACCTGCCTCTATGGTGCCACCGGCGGGAAACTCTTCGTCAACGGACGGGCCGGTGAACGCTTCGGCGTCCGCAACTCCGGCTCAACCGCAGTCTGCGAAGGCGTGGGCGATCACGGTTGTGAATACATGACCAATGGCCTCATTATCATCCTCGGCATCACCGGTAAAAACTTCGGTGCCGGAATGTCGGGCGGAACCGCCTACATCTTCGACATCGATGGTCGTTTCCAAAGCCGCCTCAATCCCGAAATGGTCATCGCCCTCCCCGTCAAACGCGAGCGTGACAAAGCCGAACTCAAAACCCTCATCGAAGCACACCTCGAGAAAACCGGCTCCCCAAGAGCACGGGAAATCCTCGCCGATTGGGACGGCATGCTCCCCAAGCTGGTCCGGGTCATCGCCAAGGAGAAGTATGACCTCGAGAAGGCCGAAGAAGAACACGAAGCCGCCGTCGCCCCCGATTAACCACCATTTCTCCAACCCACGTCCGCCGCCCAACGCTGACGTTTACACACAAGAGTCAGGGAGAATTCTCTTTGTGTCGTGAATGAAATACCCTTGGGTGTGGGTGTGGGGGTGGGGGTGGGGGTGGGTGTGGGTGTCACTCAGGGTAAAGTCGAACGAACTGCGCCGGGCCCCAGGGCACCGGCTGACGGTTCCGGGATCAAGTGTCAGGTCTGTTAATTTCGGAGTCGTTCCTGGCCATCTTCGCGCAGCTTCGCGGCCTTGATCGTGTTTTTGATCAACATCGCGATTGTCATGGGCCCGACCCCGCCCGGAACCGGAGTAATGGCTCCACACCTGGCCGCCACTTCGTCATAGGCAACGTCTCCACAGATTCGATAACCCTTCTCGGCAGAAGGATCTTCAACGCGATTAATTCCCACGTCGATGACGGTGGCCCCCTCCTTCACGAAGTCCGCAGTGATCATTTCCGGCCGGCCAATCGCCGCGATCAAAATGTCAGCGCGTCGGCACACCGCAGCGAGGTCTTTGGTCCGTGAATGTGTCACCGTCACCGTGGCATCAATTCCACGGGCCATCAACAGCAGGGCCATGGGCTTACCCACGATCATGCTCCGCCCCACCACGACTGCTTCCGCGCCGCTCGTTTCAACGCCTGAAGCTTCCAACAATTTCATACATCCGGCGGGCGTGCAGGCTACGAACCCCGAGGGGTCCTCCAACGCCAGCTTCGCGACGTTCTCCGGATGGAATCCGTCCACGTCCTTTGCGGGATCGATGGCACGCACGATCTCGGCCTCGTCAATTTGCGGCGGCGGCGGAGACTGCACGAGAATCCCGTGAATGGCATCGTCCGCATTTAGTCGACGCACCGTTTCAAGCACCTCCTCCTGCGTCGCCTCTTTCGACAAGACAATCTTCTCGGAGTGCATTCCCAACTCGGCACATTTTCGAACCTTCGCTTGCACGTAAACCTTGCTGGCCGGATCCTCACCGATCAGCACCACCGCCAGCCCGGGCCTAATTCCCCGCTCCTTGAGCCCGGTCAATTCGCGTGCACATTCTTCGAGCACTTCGGCTGCGACTTTTTTTCCGTCAATGATCGTTGGCATAGTCTTCAATTTAAATCGGTGATTCCCTGACGAAGCACAGTCTCAAGGAGCTGGCGCTGGTTTTCAAATCCTTCTTCATCGAGATCCCGGGGAATTTTCATTGGATCGAGCAAGGTGATGACGGCCTTGCTAAAGGGCTTGGGAATCTGGAAGGCATCCCAGGTCTTCAATCGCCAACACGACGAGAATTCGATTTTGAATGGCGAGACCAGACAACCCGAAGTCTGCGCAATCTTGATCACGCCCGGCTGAAGGACATATTTGGGTCCCCGCGGTCCGTCGGGGGTGAAGACCAAATCCTTTCCTTCCCTGGCCGCCTTCCGCAGCGCAACCAAAGCGGCCACTCCGCGTCGGCTACTGGAACCATGCACCGCCCCCACCCGAAAGACCTTTACCGCCGAGGCCAGGACCGCTCCGTCCTTGCTTGCGCTCGTCAAGACAACGCACTCCCGCCCGGGAAACACCTTCCGCCAAAGATACGGCGAGACACAAATCTGATTGTGCCAAAGCACGTGAATCACGGGCAAAACGCTCGCTTTCACGGCCTCAATATCGCCCCGCACTTCCCGACGCAACGTCATGCCGAGGAGCCGAATGAACCAGCCCAGAAGACGTCCCGAAGCGCGGGCTTTCCAGTTTGTGCGGATCTCAGTTTTCGAACTCACAATATTGAAACGCCGATTCAACTCCCGGGAAATACATGGGAAGGTGGCTGGACGGATAGAAACCCCTGCCGGAAGTGCTGACAAGCCCCATCCCCACCCGGCCTCAAGTTCAAGACCCTAAAAAGAACACTGGAATAACCCATCATCCGCTTCTAGGTTCCCCCCAAGAAATGATCATCGTCACCGAAAAAGCAGCCTTGGAGTTGAAAGCCCTCCTCGAAGTGAAAGATGCCCCCGCAGGGAGCGGATTACGCCTCGGCGTGGAGCGCGGGGGCTGTGCCGGCCTGGCCTACGCCATGCGCATCGCAGAACCCGAGGAAGGCGACGAAATCATCGACCTCAACGGAACTCGTTTCATCGTCGCACACGATTCCTTCGATGTTCTCAAGGGGTGCTCCGTCGATTTTATTGACGAACTCTCGGACCGAGGCTTCAAAATCTTCAATCCCAACGCCGCCCGTTCCTGTGGTTGCGGCACTTCGTTTGAACCCTCCGAGGAAGGGAAGAAACCGGAATATGATTCCGCTTTGGATGGGACCAAGTGCAAGTAAGCAATGCTCCGCTCGGATCCAGACTTCCCGGCCAAGCGCAAACCCCCTCTCTTTTGGTGGTTTCTCGCCAATATCCTGGCGCTCGCCTTCGCCATCACCTCGTGGGTGGTCTGCCTCAATCTCTTTCGCGATCCCACCAAACCGAAAAGCTACGATCTCATGCTCAAGGTCGGCCGGATCAATCCGCTCCAAGGCTTTACCCGCCTTGAACTCCCGGTCCCGCGCTCGGTGAGCGACCCCCTCGATCTTGAGGCCCGCTATCAGAGCTATGCCGCCAAGGAGCTCGAAACCCTCAACCACGAACTCAAACGCGCCTACCTCGACAATTTCAGCCGCGCGCAGTTCCTCACCTATGTCATCGGAAATTTCAAAGTTCTCGAAGTCCGTGAACTGACATCCGATGACTTTATCTCCCCCGGAGTAGCCGTGCGGGCCCAGGCCCTCGTGATCAGAGACCAACTCACCGACCCCATTCCCTACCCCGTCTTCATCGAGTGTATTTTCCCGACTGATCAACCTGCCGCCGGTGCCTTTGAGGTCGGAAATGTCATTCTGCTAGAAAAACAGCCGAACTACGCCGCTTTACTCCATGTGAGCACCACTGAATTCGACGAACGCGACGCGCTTTCCCTAACGCTGGTGCCCCTGCATGCCACCGAATACACCTCTCCGCTGGAGAAAACATTCATGATTAAACCGCCGGAGCGGGCCAATGTCGCGGCCAGTCTCCCCTTCTTTCGGTAACCCTAAGATCGATGAGCTGGAGCTCTTACCAACGCGAGTCGCGGTGGGCCGGGTGCCTGCGCTTGCTCAAGCGCGCCTGGGAGTTCGCATGGAAGGGCGCTCTCACCCTGATGGTCCCCCTGCTCCTTGCCGTAGCCTGGTATGCCTGGCAAGCCGGCAAATTCGATCTCGCCGAAGTTGCAAAAATCCCGGCCCGCACCGTGCTGATTGATCGCGAAGGAGTAGAAATCGGGACCATTCACGGAGCCAATCGACGCCTCGTCACCAGCGGGGAGATCCCGCAGTTTCTCAAGGATTGCCTTTTCGCCCGCGAGGATTCCCGCTTCATGGATCACGAAGGCGTTGACCTCATCGGTCTCGCCCGCGCCACCGTTCGCAACCTGAAGGACCGGGATTTCACCCAGGGGGCCTCGACGCTTTCGATGCAGCTGGCCCGGAACACCTACGACCTCCGCGCCAAAAAATCGCTGAACCGAAAATTCCTCGAAATTGCCCTCACCTACCGTATCGAGTCGCGCTTTTCGAAAGAGGAAATTCTCACCCACTATCTCAACCGAATCTACTTCGGGTCGGGCTGCAACGGAATCGAAGAAGCCTCGCTCACCTACTTCGGCGTCCCTACTGCAAAATTAAATCAAGGCCAATGCGCCCTTCTTGTTGGAATCATCCGCGCTCCCCATGCCTTCAGTCCCTGGCGGAATCTCAAGGGTGCCCTCGACCAGCGAAACGAGGTCCTCGGGCGCCTTCTCGCCACGGGCCAAATCACTTCGGAGGAACTCAAAAAAATTCGCGAAATCCCGCTCAATCTCCGCGACGCTGATTCGGAAATCGTGGAAACCAGCCACGGCACCCGGGTCCTGCGCCGCCCGCTTGAAGCCGTGCTCGACGAGTCCCAAATTACCGAAGGTGGACTGACCGTGGAAACCTCTCTCGACTTCAAGCTCCAACAAGGGATCGAAGAACTGATCCGCACCACTCCTCTTCCGGATGATTGCCAAATGGCCGCCATCGCCCTCGACCCCCGCAACGGGGATATCCTCGGAATCGTGGGTTGCCGGGAAGAGAACCCGTCAGGATTCAATCGGTCTCTCGACTCATACCGCGACCTGGGTCGCAATCTGATCGAACCCCTCGTCGCCACTGCCGCCATGGAACGGGGCCACGTTCCCGTCAGCGAAAATCCCGTCGCGACGGGTCGCCAGCTTCACCCCGAAGATGCCGTCCAGCTCTTGGGACGCTACGGCTTCTCCAGAAAACCAACCCCGGGCGACGACCTCTACCGGGGTGCCCTAAGCGCTTCCCTTCTGGAAGTCGCCACGGCTTACGCCACCATCCTCGAAGGGGGTTCCCGCCCCGCGCCGGTCTTTGTTCGAAAGGTGAAAAATGGCGAAAACACCCTTTTTTCAAGACCTTCCGCATTCTTTCCGGCCTTCTCCGATCATGCCATCCCTTCCCGCATGCCCCGGTCAACGAGTGGCTTCTCCATCCCTCATTTTGACTTCTGGGCCACCGGACTTCGCAAGCACCGGGTCATCGTCCTCTGGATCGGATACGATCAACCGAAACGCCTTGAGCTGAGCAAAAAGTTCCAAGCCGAACTCCTGGAAAATCTCGATAAGGTCATCGATCAACGCTAGCCGTCTGTCGGATTGCACAAGTCCGACGAACTGCTGGCCCGAACAACAAAAAAAGCTGCGAAGATCAAAATCTCCGCAGCTTCTGAAAAAATTGATTCCCGTGCCTTAGCTGGCCACCGAGACAATGACTGCAATGACGCAGGCAACCAGGGCAATCCCGAGGAAGGCATTCACCAGCAAGGTCCGCTTCTGGAGCTTCAGCATGGTCTCAACATGTTCGCGTTCGCTGGTCTGAACCTTTTCGCAAAGCTCCTCGTAGCGCTTGCCTGTGCTCTTCAACTCGACCTTCATGCTTTCCATCGTGCCATTCACCTGGCCCAAGGTTCCTTTGACCCCGTCCATACTTGAGATGGAGCGCTCGCCAACCTTGGACAGTGATGCCAGCGAAAGATCGACCTTCTTCATGGAATCGATTACCAGCCCATCACGCGCACCTACTTTATCAAGACGACCGGAAACCTTTTCGAGGACTCCGCTGACCGCATTCTGGGTGCGGGTCAGGGCATCGAGATTTTCGACGGGAAACGGCTGGACAAGATCGGCAACGCTGACCTCAACCTTCTGGGACCGCGAGGTCTCAAGACTCCTGCAAATATCATTCACCGACTTGAGAAGATCCTCGTGACGCTTCGCCGACATCTCTTTCGCCGAAGACGGCTTCACAGGAGTCTCCTTTGCCTCCTTCGTTTGCACGGTGGGAAGGGAACTTTCCTTATCGACGGAATCATCTTTTTTACCCCCTCCAAACAGCTTGCTGAACCATCCCTTCTTGACCGGTGCCTCTTCTGGAATTGATTTTGCAGGCATCGATCTACCGGGCATCGATTTTCCAGACATCGACTTGCCGGACATCGGATTACTGGAAACCGAATTACCGGACATCGAATTACCGGACATCGAATAGGCCGCTGGAAGCTGAGGCTGGGGCGGCTTGGTCGTAGAGGAGGCCATAAAACCCACGGAAGGAGAGGCAGCATTATCGCTGCTTCCACCCGCGACGGTAGGACGTGGTTGAAAAGGATTATTCATAACTCCTCCAACCTAATTATCTGGAGCCACTTATCAACCCTCTTCTTGTTTTTTGCCAAAAAAAATCTCGAGAAAAACTTCCGCTCGGTGCTTGATCACCCGAAAAACACGTCCGAGACTCCCCCGGTATGTGGAAGGGACGATTTTCTCAAACGACTGCTGACTTGCTTCAACAATTCGGTGAATCAATTTCATACGACTGGCGACTCTACCCGCACGACGTCGCAGGATCGATTGCCCACGCCCGCGCTCAGATGAAGGCCGGACTCCTGACCAACGCTGAATTCTCGGACATCGAGCGCGGTCTTCGGGAAATTGAAGCTGAAATTTCTGCCGGCACTTTCGAGTTTTCGATTGAGCTCGAAGACATCCACATGAACATCGAGAGCGCCCTCACCCAGCGCATCGGGGCCGCAGGCGGAAAGCTCCACACCGCCCGCTCCCGCAACGACCAGGTCGCGACCGACACCCGGCTCTATTGCCGTGCCGCCATCGATGAACTCTTCCAGCTCCTAAACGGACTCCAAGGGGTCCTCCTCGATCAAGCGGGCCTTCATGCCGGAACCATCGTCCCCGGTTACACCCACCTCCAACGCGGACAACCCGTAACCGTCGGCCATCACCTCCTCGCTTATGTGGAGATGCTCGCACGGGACAAATCCCGTCTCATCGACGCCCGCCAGCGCGTCAACGTCTCCCCGCTCGGCTCCGGTGCCCTCGCTGGCTCCACCATCAATCTCGATCGCGAAGCCATCGCGGAAGAGTTGGGATTCGATTCAGTCACCACCAATTCCATGGATGCCATCTCTGATCGGGATTACATCGCCGAACTCCTCTTCGACTTCGCCCTCGTAGGCAGCCATCTTTCCCGGCTTTCCGAAGACCTCATCCTCTGGTGCTCCAGCGAGTTTGGCTTCGTCACTCTCTCCGACGCCCACACCACCGGTTCCTCGCTCATGCCGCAGAAGAAGAATCCCGACATTTGCGAAATCACCCGCGGGAAAACCGGACGCCTCTACGGAAACCTCACCGCCATCCTCACCGCCATCAAAGGCCTTCCACTCACCTACAATCGCGACCTGCAAGAAGACAAGGAGCCGCTCTTTGACTCCATCGACACCCTCACCCTCGCCCTCAAGGTCAACACCGAGATGATCGCCGAGATGTCGATCAATGTCGAAGTCTGCGAAGCGGCCGCCTCTGACCCCATGCTCCTCGCCACCGATCTCGCGGATTGGTTGGTAAAAGCCGGCATCCCTTTCCGCTCCGCGCACGAACTCGTCGGCAAGGCCGTCGCGGCCTCGGTGAACTCAGGCACTCCTCTCGATCAACTCGACCTCTCGGAAGTCGACCCGGCTTTAACAAGCGACGCTTCATCGGTCTTCTCGGTGCAAAAGGCCCTCGCTTCCCGGACCAACCCGGGCTCGCCTTCCATCGCGAACGTGAAAGCCCAGGTCGCCCGCTGGCGCAGTTCACTTTAAGAGCGACTTCGCCATCTCGCGCGCTGCCTCGCCGGTTCCTCCGCCCAACATGCGGACGAGTTCATCGATACGGCTCTCGCCCGTCACCTCGGTCAGTGAAGACAAGGAGCGCCCGCCCTCCACTCTCTTTTCAACGAGAAAGTGCTGATGGGCCACCGCCGCGACTTGCGGAAAATGGGTGATCGCAACCACCTGATGACGCTCACCCAGGCTCGCCATTTTCTCGCCCACCGCGCGGGCAATCTCACCGCCGACATTGGCATCGATCTCATCGAACACCATCAATGGCGTGGCGTCCTGATCGGCCAGCGCGTTCTTGACCGCCAACATCACCCGTGAGATTTCACCACTCGAAGCGACCTGACGCAGCGGCTTCAGGGGCTCGCCGGGATTGGGCCCGAAGAGATACTCGGCTGATTCAAATCCACTCGCGCCCGGTTCTTCACGCGCAATTAATTCCACCTCAAACTCACCTTGCTTAAATCCAAGGTCGATGAGATGACTCCGAATTTCACTGGCCAACGATGACGCATGCTTCTTCCTCTTGGTCGTTAACTTTCGACCGGCCGCCCTCAGTTTTTTGAAGGCCTCATCGACCTTCTCTTTGAGACGACCCAGATATTCCTCACGATTATTCGATCCTTCGAGCTTGACCCGCGCCTCGTCGGCGTGCTCCAAAACATCCTGCAAGGTGAGTCCGTATTTCCGCTTCAATGAGGTCACGAGATTGAAGCGGTCCTCCACTTCCTGGACCTCCGAAGGATCAATTTCCAGCTCCTCGAGATAATCGATAACGCTGCGCTCCAGTTCCTGCATCTGCACCACCGAACTCTCGACCTCGTCCGCCAAGTCAGCAATCGCCGGATCAATGCGACGCAAATCCGTGGTCACCTTCTGTAAATCTTCCAATCCCGGCGAAATGGTCTCGCTCATCAACCCGGCCGCCTTGGACGCCAGCTCGGCCAGCCGGTTCGCGTTGCTCGTTCGTAAATAACGTTCCTCCAACTCCTCCTCTTCACCCGCTTTCAATTCCGCCCCGTCAATCTCTTCCACCTGGAACCTCAGCAACTCCTTTTCCTGGTCGCCAATCTCGCGCTGGGAACGGGCCGTTTCAAATTCGTCATTCGCTTCCGTCCAACCGGACCAGATTTTCCGGTAGTCCGCCGCTTCCTTGCCGGCCCCGCTGTAGGCGTCGAGCAGGGACAGCTGACGCTCGGGCGAAAGAAGTGACTGATGATCGTGCGGACCATGGAGGTCGACCAGATGCTGCCCGATCAATTTCAGCACCCCCAGAGTCGCCACCCCGTTGTTCACGAACTGCTTGTTGCTCTGGGTCCCAACCACACGCCGAATAATCAACTCGTTCTCTTCGCAAGGATCGAGGCCCGCCTCCTCCAAAATCCCGTTGATCATCCCGGCATCCTTCAACTGAAAAACCGCTTCCACGGTACACAACTCCTCGCCGGTCCGGATCAGGCCCTTGTGAGCCCGCTCGCCGAGCACCAGCTTGAGCGCACCCACGATCACCGACTTGCCCGCGCCGGTCTCACCCGTCACTCCGACCAGCCCTCCTCCAAGGTCCCATTCCAAACGGTCAACGAGGGCGAGGTTGCGGATTTTGAGAAGGGTAAGCATTCGGTTTTGCGGAGTCAGGGGGATTATGCAACTCTCGGGCCACGATGCAACTATGAGCGAACGGGCGATGCAGATCACGGGCACTTCACCACCGAGCCGTTTCCTTTTTCTGGGAACCTCCACCTCGGTGGGCGTCCCGGTCATCGGTTGCCAATGCGCGACTTGCACCTCGAACCACCCCTGGGACAACCGCACCCGCAGCTCGGCCCTCCTTGAAGGCCCCTGGGGAAGCCTTCTCATCGACAGCGGCCCCGACCTTCGCGAGCAGGCCCTCCGCGAAAAACTCTCCCAGCTCGATGCCGTCCTCTACACCCACGAACACGTCGATCACATCGCGGGCTTCGATGAACTCCGCGCCTTTTGTTGGCGTCGTGAGGATCCCCTGCCCCTCTATGGCTCCAAGGAAACCCTCGCCGGGCTGGAGCGGATGTATCCCTGGGCCTTCCTTGGCGAATCAGCCCAACGCGGCTACATCCGACCCGAAGGACGCCCCTTCGAATCAACCTTCCAGTTCGAAGGACTCACCATCACTCCGATTGAAGTGGCACATGGCCGCGTCCGCACCCACGGGTTTCGTTTTGATCACGATGACGTCGGCTCGCTCGCCTATATTCCCGACGTCAAATCAATTCCCCCGTTCTCTCTCGACCTCCTGCATGGTCTCGATGTCCTCGTGATCGATGGTCTGCGCCACGCAAGACACTCCACCCACATGTCCATCGGCGAAGCCCTCGTCACCATCGATCATCTTAAACCAGCCCGCTCCTACCTCACCCACCTCTCCCATGAATTGGCTTGGGAGGAAACCAATGCCAATCTGCCCGCAAATGTTTCGCTGGCGCACGATGGGCTCACGCTTAACTTTCCACTCTCATGATCCGCTCCCTCCTTCTCCTCCTTTTCCTCCTTGCCTTTGTCATTCACGCCAAAGCCCTCCCCGCGCCCCTTCCATCCTCGCAGGTCGTCATCGCCTACAACGAGAAAGCCGAGGGAGCAAAAGAGCTTGCCGAATTTTACGCCATCAGCCGCCAAATCCCGCCCTCCCAAATCGTAGCCCTTTCCACCACCGAAAAAGCCACCATTGATCGCAAAACCTACGAGCAAACCATCCGCACTCCCCTTCGCAAGAAATTCATCGACGCGGGATGGTGGACCATGGGCAAGGATCCCCAGGGCACCGAACTCCCGGTCAAAACAACCGTCCGCTGCCTGGTCCTCATGAAAGGTCTCCCGCTGAGGATTTCACGGCAGGAGATCCCCGAAGGAGAAAGCGAAGAACAGAACCGTTTTGCAAAGAACAACGAAGCCGCCGTCGACTCCGAACTCACCCTCATGGGAGTTTCCCAACATCCACTCGGAGGCCCCTTTCCCAATCCCTACTTCGGCAAGGACTATCCCGCCGTCGATAATCCCGCGACCTATCAGTTGCTCGTCGGTCGCATCGATGCTCCTACCTACGACCACTGCCAACGCATGATTCTCGATGCCCTCGACATCGAAGAATCCGGCCTTTGGGGGCGCACTTACATCGATGTGGCCCAAAAAGGGGGAGGCTTCGCCGTCGGTGACACTTGGATGAACAACATCGCCGCGCAAAGCATCGAAACCGGCATCCCCACCATCGTCGATAAAACCAAGGACACCTTCGTCACCAACTACCCCATGACGGATGCCGCCGTCTACTTTGGCTGGTATACCACCCACCGCAACGGACCATTTTTGAACCCCGCGATGAAGTTCAAAAAAGGGGCCATCGCCGTCCACCTCCACTCCTTCAGCGCCGAACAACTCATCAATCCCACAAAGAACTGGAGCGCCGCCCTCATTGATCGTGGCGCAGCCGCCACCCTCGGCAACACCTGGGAACCCTACCTTCAAATCAGCCATCAATTCGACATCTTCTACGACCGCCTGCTCCAAGGATACTCGCTCATCGAAGCGGGCTCAATGTCCATGAATGCCCTCTCCTGGCAAAACATCATCATCGGCGATCCTCTCTACCGGCCCTACCAAGTGTCCGCCGAAAAAACCCAGGACTTCAGCAGTGATCTCGACTACAAAGCGCTGCGCTACGCCCAGACCAAATGGAGCGATCCGGCCGAACGTTACCGGGAATTGATCAAAGCCGCCGACCGCATGAAAAGTGGCACCATTTATGAAGCCCTCGGCTACCAATCCCTCGAACTCGGCAATAATGAACCGGCCATCGACGCTTTTAAGAAAGCCGGGCAACTCTTCACCACCCCCGCAGATCAACTTCGCCAGGTTCTCAATCTCGTCGAAGTCGAACGACGACGCAAAGACTCCGCCGCCGCCCTCAAACTCCTTCACACCGGCAAGGCAATCTTCAAAGATCTTCCCGAACTAAAGGCCATCGAGGGCTTACTCACCATCCTCGATCCCCCCGCCCCCCCTCCGGCCAAAACGAGCAAGTAAGAACATGACTTACGAGCAACTGTTAGAGTCAACCCTGGCCCCGGGCCATCTTGCCGACCCCGGGTTCCCTCCGGCTGTCGATGAAATCGAAATCCAATCCCGCTGGTTCGCCGGACACTTCGCCCGCGACTACACCGGAAATCACGGACAAAAAATCCACATCGTCTCCCCCGGCGAATGGAATCGCGGCGCCGGCCCTGACTTCCTCTCCGCCACCATCGAGATCGACGGTGAAACTCATCACGGACCCATCGAACTCGATCTCGACTCCCGCAACTGGGACCTCCACGGGCACGCTGAAAGCGAGCACTTTGACGGGGTCATCCTCCACGTCGTCCTCCACGATGCCAGCCCGACCTATTTCACGCGCACCAGCAACAATCGCGACGTCCCCCGCATTCTCCTCACCCCGGCCGAAGTGCAGACCGCGCTCGGCCTCCCGCGTCTCTCCCAGGCCCTTGCCCGACCCGGCCTCTGCCTCACCCCGCTCGCTTCCCTCAGCGAAGCTAACGTCGCCTCCCTCCTCAAGGAAGCCGCCCTTCACCGGGCCCGGCTCAAAGCCACCCGCTTCGAGCAAACCGCCTCCCTCCACGGATTTCCCCAAACTCTCTGGGAACATCTCGCCGATGCCCTCGGATTCTCGGCCAACCGCCTCCCGATGCGCCTCCTCGCGCAGAGGCTTCCCGTCAAAAAACTCCTGCAGCACTCTCCCCAAGACCGCGAAGCCATCATCTTCGGGACCGCCGGATTCCTCTCACCCACCCTCCACGAAACCGCTCCTCCCGATTCGCAGGAATGGCTCGAGGATCTCTGGACCCGCTGGTGGAAGCACCGCCTCGATTACGAATTCCCCGAAGACCGCACCCCCGCCTGGTCAACCCGCGCCACCCGTCCGGGAAATCATCCCCAGCGACGCCTCGCCGCCCTCGCCGCCGCCGCCGGCCAGTGGAAATCCCTCGCCATCCTGGCCCGCCAAAAACCGCCCTTCACGAAGTTTACCAAGGCCCTCCTGGAACTCTCCAATGACTTCTGGGATCATCACCACACCCTCCACTCCAGACGCACGGAAAAGCCTCTGAAACTCCTCGGAAAATCCCGCCTCGAGGAATTCCTCATCAACGTTCTCTACCCCCTCAACCCCGAACATTGGGATTCCTACGCCAAGGTTCGCGCTTCTGCGCCCAACCAAAAGGTCAAACGTTGCCTCGAACGCCTCTTCGGCTCAGCCACCCTCGCCAAAGCCCACCTGAAATTTGCGTGGCAACATCAAGCCCTCCTGCAAATCTATCAGGACTTCTGCCTGGAAGACCTCACCGATTGCCAGCAATGCCCTTTCCCCGAACAACTCGCCAAGTGGACTGCCCATGACTGAAGCCGAAGCCCTCATCGCTCTCAACCAACTCCCGAAAATCGGCCCCGTCAAAATCCGGGCCCTCCTCGAACGCTTCGGCTCGGGCGTCGCCACCCTCAAGCAAGCCGACACCACCTTGCAACAAGCGCCGGGCATCGGACCCGAGACCGCCAAGATCATCGCCACCTGGCAGGACTTTGCCGACCCCTCGGCCGAACTCACCCTCGCCCGTGAGCGCAACATTCAAATCCTCACCCAGGAGGACCCCGGCTACCCCGCCGCCCTCCGCGACATGTATGACGCTCCCGTCGTCCTCTACGTCTGGGGAAATCTCATGGAGCGGGACATCCACTCCATCGGCATCGTCGGCTCCCGCAAACTCACCCACTACGGACGCGAAGTCGCCCGCAAGTTTTCCTACCAACTTGCCAGCGCCGGACTCACCGTCATCTCAGGACTCGCACGCGGTATCGATACCGCCGCCCACGAAGGGGCCATCGCCGCGAAAGGCCGCACCATCGGCATCCTCGGCTCCGGTCTCATGCAAATCTACCCACCCGAAAACCTCGCCCTCGCCGAAAAAATCGCGAGCGGTCACGGAGCCATCGTCTCCGAGTTTTCCCTCCAAACTTCGCCCGACAAAAAAACCTTTCCCCAGCGAAACCGCATCGTGGCCCATTGGTCACGCGCCCTCCTCGTCGTCGAATGCCCCAGCCGCTCCGGCTCCCTCATCACCGCCAACATGGCGAACGAAGCCGGTCGCACCATCTACGCCGTCCCCGGCCCCATCGACCGCCCCACCTCCGGCGGCTGCCACGACCTCATCCGCGACGGAGCGACCCTCGTCACCGACGGCTCCCAGATCCTCGACGACTTCTCTCACCTCCCCATGCCGGTCACCAACCCCGCCGAACCGGAATCCTCCCCCGTCGAAAACTACCCCAACCTCACCGACGAAGAAAACCTCATCCTCAAAGCCCTCAGTGGAACCGATTCTTCCGTCGATGAACTCGTCCGCGCCACCAACCTTCCCGCCTCCAAAGTCTCCGTCACCCTCATGAAACTCGAACTCCGCCAAATCGTCGTCGCCCTCCCCGGTCAACGCTTCCAAAAGCGCTCCTCCCGCTTCTAAAAAGGCTTCCTCACAGGGATTGGACTATTCAGTCCGAGCCCACCTCGCAGCCCCTCCCTATCAGAAACGCCGCCCGGATCAGGCGAACTCTCGTCAAGTAATTCCGGAGGGATGTCCGAAGGGAGCCCCGCCTGCAACGAAGCAAGAACCCAGGGTTTTCAAAGAGGTGCTCAAGGGGCCAAGCCAACAACGACGCCGCGCCAATCCGCGCTCCCACAGGCCGACACCGACAAACTTCGACATGGGGAGACGGCCTTCGAACACCTCGAAAGGGAATCGACAGCTCCCCATTTTCCCGTCGCAATCGACCCATCGCGAAAGAAATTCCTTCCCAAGCCCCCCTATCACCGCCTAAGTCCGCCTCGTGTCCAAGACTTTGATCATCGCCGAGAAACCTTCTGTCGCCACAGATCTCTCAAAAGCACTTGCTAACATTCTCGGGAAATTTGAGAAGAAAGGGAAGTCGCGTGACGCCCAGTATTTCGAGAATGACAAGGCCCTCATCACCTCGGCGGTCGGTCACTTGATCGAGCTCAAAATGCCCACCGGACCAAATGGCAAGAACCTCCCGTGGAACTTCAAGGTGCTCCCCGCCATCCCCGAGGAATTTGCTCTCCAGCCCATCGAACAGACCGAAGGCCGCCTCAAGCACGTCCTCGCCCTCGCGAAAAAGAAAGAAGTCACCGAAATCGTCAATGCGTGTGACGCCGGCCGCGAAGGTGAACTCATCTTCCAATATATCATGGAGTATGGCAACGTCACCAAGCCCGTCAAACGACTTTGGATGCAATCCATGACCACCGGGGCCATTCAGCAAGCCTGGGGAAAACTGCGCACCGGCGAAGAAATGTCCAATCTCGCCGATGCCGCCAAGTGCCGCTCCGAGTCCGACTGGCTCGTGGGCCTCAACTCCACCCGCGCCCTCACCTGCTTCCGCTCACGCCACGGCGGATTCAACATCACCGCCGCCGGACGGGTGCAAACTCCCACTCTCGCCATCCTCGCCGAACGCGAAAAGGAAATCCAGGCCTTCAAATCCACGCCTTACGCCGAAGTCCACGCCACCTTCGGGGTCTCCGCTGGTGACTACCCCGCCAAGTGGATCGATCTCGACTTTAAAAAAGACGAAACCAATCCTCACGGTCGCGCCGAGCGCATCTGGGACAAGGAGCGCGCCCAGCTCATCACCGGCCGATGCCAGGACAAAACAGGCATCGTGACCGAGCAGAAGAAGCCGACCAAACAAATCGCGCCCCAACTTTACGACCTCACCACGCTGCAGCGGGAAGCCCCCTTCACCGCCAAGAATACCCTGGGGCTGGCCCAGACTCTCTACGAGCGTCACAAAATGATCACCTATCCCCGAACAGATTCCCGCTATCTTCCCGAGGATTATTTGGCCAACGTCAAGACCATCGTCCGCGACCTCTCACAATCCAGTTCCGACCTCGCCGACTGGGCCAAGGACGCCATCAAGAACGACCGCATCAAGTTCCAAAAGCGCATCTTCGACAACGCCAAGGTCTCCGATCACTTCGCCATCATTCCCACCGGCCGCGTCGTCAAACTCGATGACGCCGCCGCCAAGCTCTACGACATGATCGTGAAGCGCTTCCTCGCCGTCTTCTTCCCGCACGCCGAGTTCGAGGTTACCAAGCGCATCACCACCATCGATCACGGAACCGAAAAAGACACCTTCCGCACCGATGGTAAAATCCTCATCACTCCGGGCTGGCTCGGAGTCTATGGACGCAAGCCCGGCCTCGCCGCCGGCAAGGACGACCTCGTCGCGGTGCAGGATGGTGAAGACGCCAAGGCCCTCGAAATTCTTATGGAGGAGAAGGAAACCAACCCGCCCGCCCGCTTCACCGAATCGACCCTCCTCTCCGCCATGGAAGGAGCCGGAAAACTCGTCGATGACGACGAACTCCGCGAAGCCATGGCAGACCGCGGTCTCGGAACTCCGGCCACCCGCGCCGCCACCATCGAGGGACTCATTCGCCAAAAATACATCACCCGCGACGGCCGCGAACTCATCGCCACCGGCAAGGGCGTGCGCCTCATCGATCTTCTTCAGGAAATGGACATCGAGGCCCTGACCTCGCCCTCCATGACCGGCGATTGGGAAGCCAAACTCCGCCGCATGGAACATGGCGAGCTTCGTCGCGATACCTTCATGAACGAAATCAAAACGTTCACCGAAAAGGTCGTGACCCAGGCCCGCGGCCATTACGAAGAGATCATCCGCCGCCCCTTCCCCGACCTAAAGTGCGTCTGCCCGAATTGCGGTGCTCCCGAACTTCGGCAAACCGACGCGACCTACGAGTGTCGCGAACCCGAGTGCACTTTCAAAATCTCCAAATACATCGCTGGAAGACACCTCAGGGAGGAAGAAGCCATCACCCTCTTTACCACCAAATTCCTCGAAGAGCGCGGAGGCTTCGTCTCCCGCTTCAACCGCCCCTTCGAGGCCGCCCTGGAACTCGTCCAGCAGGTTTCCAAGACCGGTAAGAAAGGAAAATGGAAGACCAACTTCGTCTTCGATGCCGACCTCGAAAGCGCCGAGGACCTCACCGATGACCAACTCATCAAAGAAGTCACCCTCACCAACGGCAAGACCGCCAAACTCTACGAAACCGAGAAAGCCTTCATGGTTCCCGCTCTGACTTCGAAAGACAATCCCGACGGATTCCGCCTCGGCAAGACCATCCTTCAAAAGGAACTCACCGCAGCCGACGTCGAAAAAATGCTCGTAAAAGGAAAGACCGACCTCCTTCCCGGCTTCGTCTCCAAGAAGACCAAACGCGCCTTCGCGGCCCACCTCACCCTCGACCCCGAAACCGCCAAGATCGGCTTCGAATTCGCACCCAGACCGGCCAAGAAAGCTGCGAAGAAGGCCACCAAAAAGGACGGGGAGTAGGTTGGGAACGACTCAAGAATGAAGAAGTCGTTTGCACCCGATCCCGGGCCTCGGGCCTGCCACCCGGTGACCGGCACCGTTCGTTCGACTTCCCCTTCAATAGTACCCAAGGGCATTTCATCCACGACACAAACCGAAGTCGGCCTCACTGACAGTCCCGATCTCTTCGCGCAATCTTTTAATGAATTCCCTCGCCCTTCCTAAAGAGGCCAGATGACGGGAATCAGGAAGCTGGCCACGATCCAGAGGATGATCGTCAGCGGGGCCCCCACTTTAAAGAAGTCGCCAAACTTATAGCCGCCGGCACCGTAGACGAAGGTGTTCGTCTGATAGCCAATCGGGGTGGCGAAACTGGCGGACGATCCAAACATCACCGCAGCAATGAACGGGCGGGCATCGACCCCGAGTTCAATACTGACGATAATTCCCAGCGGAGTCAGCAAGGCCGCCACGGCATTGTTGCTCACCATCTCGGTCAGCACGGCAGCAAGAAGGTAGAAGAGGGGAATCAAAAATCGCGGATCAAGATCCCCCATCAAGACAACCACCCTTTCAGCCATCAGTCCGGCAACTCCGGAATACTGCAAAGCCTGCCCCAGCCCCAGCATTCCGATAATCAGGAAGAGGACCTTCCACTCGATCGCTTGATAAGCCTCGCTTGGATCCAAGCATCCGGTCGCCAGGACAAAGACCGCCGCCGTGAGCGCGACCAAGACAATGGGAATGGCTGGAATGACATCGATCCCCGAGAGAAGCCCGACCAGCATGAAGGCCAGAATGGACGCGATGGCGAAGGGCGCTTTCCGCGGACGCAAGGGCACTTCTTTGGGCGCGCTCAAGTTCACGAAGTCTTTCAGATCGAAAAGCTGCTGCATTCGTCGCGCCGGTCCTTGCACCAACAAGGTGTCGCCAAATGCCAGCTTCACGTCCTCGAATCTCTCCCGTAGATTTCGTCCCCGTCGATGCACCGCGACAATAATCACGCCATATTTTTGGCGAAAGTTGAGCTCCTTGAGCGTTCGTCCCGCGAGACCGGAGTCAGGCCCCAGAATCCCTTCCATCATCACCGCCGACTCGGTCCGGATATCCTCCAGCCCCAGCTGGTCCGGCTGTCCCTGGCTAATGCCGGCCCCCTTCTTCTCCGAGAGGCCCATCAACCCCTCCAATTTTCCCTTTAGGATAATCTCGTCACCTTCCGCAAAGCTCACTTTATCGAGGCCCTCGCGAATCCGTTGACCATCGCGGACGATGTCAATGACGCGGGCCTTCTTGACCTTGCGAAGCCAGGATTCGGTAAAGAGCTGGCCGATCAAGGGCGAGTCCTTCGAGACATAGGCGCGGGTGATGAATTCACGCGAGTCGGTGCTGTCGATCAAAGCCGCGAGCGTGACCCGGTCAGGTAACAACTTTGGACCCACCGTGAGAAGATAGACAAAGGTGATCGCGACAAAAACAATTCCCAAGGGCGTCACATCGAACATTCCAAAGGCCAAGTCCTTGTCGTAGTTCGCCGCGATTCCGGAAGCCACGAGGTTGGTGGAGGTTCCGATGATGGTCATCGTGCCCCCGACGATGGCTGCATAGGAAAGAGGGATCAGGAACTTCGAGGCCCGCCAGTCCTTCCGTCGGCAAATCCCCAGCACGATGGGCATGAAGATCACCACCACCGGCGTGTTGTTCATGAAGCCCGAGAGGCCCGCCACGATCAGGATCATCACCACCAGCATCCGGGTTGGACTCTTGGCGGCATGGCGCTCAAACCATTGCCCCAGAATCTCAATCACCCCGGTTCGCTCCAGAGCCGCACTCAGGACAAACATACAAGCGACGGTAATCGGCGCCGGATGGGCAAAGACCCGCAAGGCATCGGCATTATAATTCCGCAGAGCATCCTTCAGTGCATCACCCATCAGATCCGATCCCGGTGTCGGAACCGCGATGGGAAGGACCCCGATCAGAACGCAGATCACGAGGGCCGCAAGAGCCACCACCTCCGGCTGGAACCATTCCCGAACAAAGCTCGCGAAGACCAAAAGAACGAGAACTCCGAGAGCGATTTGTTGCCAAGCTTCAACCATGATTGAATTCGCAAGGATTGTGACTGGCCAACGCGTCGCAGGGAACTCTAAATCGACGGACTTGTGAATCCCTTCCTCCCAACCGCTTCGCCAGACCTCGGACCAGACCACACCAGATGCCATCGCAGCGAGTGCGGCGAGCGCTTTCATCAGGCCTGCCTTGAGCTTTCCCAATCGCTGTGGCTTCAAGAAAAACCCGCCCAGGCCCTTCTTCAGCTCAACAAAGCCGCAATGGTCGTCACCTCGCCAGCCCCCTATTCGGCGCTCGTCTGGTTTCTGAATCATCGAAACGAAGACCTCTTTATCGGAAACCCGGTGCGGCACTTTCAACATCTCGCCTCCAGAATGTCCGGCGAAAATGCCGAACTCCGCGCCTGGCGGGCCTGGGCCTGCTTCCATCTCGCCCTCGAAGTGTTACCCCACGATGACTTCCCGCAAGACCTCGATCAGATCAAACGGGAGAGCCTGATCATTCCCCCGGTGACGAAAATTTTGAAAAATCTCCCCCAAGCCGACTCATCCAGCTTGCCCGCTGGATCGGTCCTCGCTAGAACCGCCTCCGTCAGCGCCCATAGCTCAACCGGATAGAGCATCGCACTTCTAATGCGGGGGTTGCAGGTTCAAGTCCTGCTGGGCGTGCCACCTCTTTATTTACCCATGTTTATCGTTTTTGAAGGTATCGACGGGACCGGGAAATCGACGCAGGTCAACCTTTTGGCCGAAGCCCTCCGGGCGATGGGGCATGAAGTTATCACCTCCAAGGAGCCCACCGATGGCCCTCACGGGAAGCGTCTCCGCCAATCTGCGGAGACCGGCCGCCTTTCTCCTCAGGAGGAGCTCGACCTCTTCCATCTTGATCGATGTGAGCACGTCGAAAATCTCATTAAGCCGTCCTTGAAACGGGGTGCCATCGTGATTCTCGATCGCTACTTTTTTTCCACCATGGCCTATCAAGGTGCCCGCGGATTTGATCCTGCCGGGATCCGTCGAACGAACGAAGCCTTTGCCCCCATTCCCGATCTGGTCTTCATCCTCGAGCTCGATCCCGACACCGCCCTTGAGCGCATTGGAGTCCGCGACGGTGAAGCGAATGAGTTCGAACAACGCGAAGCTCTTCAGAAATGCCATGACGTCTTCGCCACACTGAATGACCCGTTTATTCGGAGAATTGATGCCGGGCAGACGCCCGAAGAGGTTCATATCCAAGTTTTGGAGAGCCTGCCAAGACCGGGAGATTGAGCCAGACTCTCAACAATCTTCCAAAATCAGAATGGCGGCTTGTCATCACCCCTGCGAACCGTCTAAAACAAGGCATCATGAGTGACGCATTTGCAGATACCGATCCCGCCCATCCCTATTCCGATTCGCCAGCCGCAAAGTCTGCCGCCGATGACCTCCGCGCCGCCGCCGAGGGCAAGACCCCGGCCCGCACATTGTCCGCGACCGAAGAAAAAGCAAAGGCCCTGAAGGAAGCCGCCGCCCAAAAGGCCGGCCAGCTTCGTGACTTTGCCGGCGACAAGGCCCAGGACCTGAAGACTGCCGCCACCGACAAAATTGACGCGCTCCGCGAGGGTGCAGAAGAATCCGCAATCCAACTCAAGGAAGTGGCCAGCGAACAGTGGCAGGATACCCGGATCAAAGCCCGCGAATTCCACGCTTCCATGGAAGACTACGTGCGAGCCAACCCGACGAAAGCGGTTCTCACCGCAGCTGGAATCGGTCTTTTCCTCGGACTCATTTCACGTCGCTAATCGCGTCGAAACAAGATGGCATTCGGCCGACAAAACCCAACTCCCACAGGCTCCGAACCAGGCCTCAAGGAGGAACTCGCGTCATTCACCAATGGCCTGAAGTCCTATGCAGGCGCACGGGCCGAGCTTTTCACCATTGAAGCCAAGGAAGCCGCCGGAATTCTGGGAAAAAAAGCAGGCCTCGGGGGACTCGCCGTTTTCTTCCTGATTTTAGGTTACCTCTTGTTGCTGGTCTTCGGGGTCGGCATCATCAGCCAGATTCTCAATCCAAATGCCGACGTCGATCTCAGAAGCTGGGTGGGTGGTTCCCTCATCCTCGCAGGCTGCCATCTTTCCGCAGGGATTATTCTCCTTCTTCTCCAACGGCGCACAAAAATGGGCACCGAACTCTTTGAGGTCACCCGGGCCGAACTTAAAAAAGACCAGGAATGGCTGAACAACGGAAAAAAGAGCTAGTCGCCCGACTTGCGAGGACCCGCGGTGACATCACCGTCGCCAAGGCGCGGGTTTCCCACGAGTTGAATGTGGGATATCAGCTCAAAAAATCCTTTCAAAACCATCCCCTCGGCTGGTTTGCTGGAACGGCGGGGGTGGTCACGCTCCTAGGCTTGCTGCGAAGACGCCAGGTGAAGGCAGGGCAACCGCAGACGCGATTCAGATTCCTCCGCTGGATCTTCGGCATCAGCTTTACTCTCGCCCGCCCTGCCTTGACCACTTTGCTCTTCAATAAAGCAAAAGAAGAGGCCGAAAAACGCCTCGGGGAAGGTTCCTTGAAATCGATGCTTGGCGGCCCCCCGCAAAAGTGATTCTTCTTATGAAACACACTCCCTTAAGAGAACCTCTCTATCGTCCTTAACATCCATGTCACAACACGAAGTCCTCGCACACGTTGACGAGTATCTGCAGATCGGAATCGAATACGATTGTTCCGATATCCACCTTCCGACAGGTTATCCTCCCGCATGGCGCCGGTTTGGAACTCTCTCCCCTATTTGGGATTCCCATGCCCCGCTGACCGCTCAAGACACCGAACGCCTCGTCCGTTCATTCCTCGACGACAAGCGCTGGGAACACCTCCAAAAAATTGGAGATATCGATTTTGCCTACGCTTCGCCGGCCGGCCGTTTCCGGGCCTCGGTGGTCAAGCAGCGCCTGGGCCTGGAGATCGTCTTCCGCATCATCTCCACCAACATCCGCACCATGGAGGAACTGCACCTCCCCATCAGCCACATTAAGCCACTCACCCGTTACCAAAACGGTTTGATTTTGATCACCGGTTCCGTCGGGTCCGGTAAATCGACCACGATGGCCTCCCTCGTGGACTTCATTAACCGCGATCGCGTTGACCACATTCTCACCCTCGAAGACCCGATCGAGTATGTCTTCGAATCACGGGGCTGCCACGTCAACCAACGGGAGGTCGGCGAACATACCCAGTCTTTCCCGCGTGCGCTCCGGGGCGCGCTTCGCGAAGACCCCGACGTCATTATGGTCGGAGAAATGCGAGACCTTGAAACCATCTCGCTCGCTCTCACCGCAGCGGAAACCGGTCACCTCGTTCTGGCCACCCTTCACACCGGAAACGCCCCCCGCACCCTCGACCGGGTGCTCGATGTCTTCCCGGTCGATCAACGTAGCCAGATCCGCATCATGGTTTCTGAATCCCTGCGCGGCATCATTTCCCAGCAACTCGTTCCCCGGGCGGATGGCACGGGTCGCGAACTCGCGCTCGAAGTCCTCGTGAACACTCCGGCGGTTGCCGCAACCATTCGCGACGGTAAAACCTTCATGCTCCCCGGAATCATGCAAACCGGTAAAAACGTCGGCATGATCACGATGGATGAATCCCTGCGAAATCTCTACCTCAAGGGAGCCGCGTCCCAGGAGGAGGTGCTCTACCGGGCCGAGGACAAGCAACAAATGAAACTCTTCTTCAAGTCTTAACCCACCTCTCACCTTCCAGATTATTATGGCGTCCATCGATAGCTTTTTCCAATACCTCGTTGAAGTGAAGGGTTCCGACCTTCACCTTTCCGAAGGTTCACCTCCCAAGGTCCGCGTTCACGGTTCCGTGAGTGAGATCCCTGACCAACCCGTCCTCGAAGGCGAGGAATTCAAGGCTCTTCTCGGTGAGATCTGCGAGCCCGCAGCCTTCAAACTATATCTCGAAGAAGGCGATCTCGACTTCGCCTACGAGATGGACGAGGAATCCCGCTTCCGCTGCAACTACATGAAGCAGCAAAACGGCCTCGGCGCGGTCTTCCGCCTCATTCCCACTGAAATCGCCTCGATTGAGGATCTCAACCTTCCTCCCGTCATCAAGGAATTCGGGCACATGCGCTCCGGCCTCGTCCTCGTGACCGGCCCGACCGGATCTGGAAAATCGACCTCGCTCGCGGCCCTCATCGACTACATCAACACCAACTTCAGCCGCCACATCATCACGATTGAGGAACCCATCGAATTCGTTCACAAAAGCAAGAACTCGATTATTACCCAGCGCGAAGTCCCCATCCAAACTCCTGAGTTCTCGGATGGGCTGCGTGCCTGCCTTCGCGAGGATGCCGATATCGTCTTGGTGGGAGAGATGCGGGACCTTGAGACCATTTCCCTCGCGCTGACCGCCGCTGAGACCGGCCTCCTGGTTTTCGGAACCCTCCACACCAACAACGCACGAAAGACCGTTGACCGGATTATCGACGTCTTCCCTTCAGACCAGCAGTCCCAGGTTCGCACCATGCTCGCGGCCTCTCTCCGCGGGGTTGTTGCCCAGCTCCTCTGCAAGCGGGTGGACAAGCCTGGACGGGTCGCGGTGAACGAGATCCTTTTCGCCACTCCTGCCGTTTCGGCCATCATTCGGGAAGGTGCCACTCAAAAACTCTATGACGTCATCATCGGCGGCAAGGCCCAGGGAATGCAGTTCATGGACGATGCCATCTGGGCAAAACTGCAGGAGGGGATGATTTCCCCCCAGGAAGCTTACATGAAGTCGATCGAGAAACAACGCTTCGCTCCTTTCCTGCCCGAATCGCAGAAGGCGCTCGCAAATGCCTCGGGCGGCTAGTCTTCCTTCTGGATTTTATCTCAAAAACCCGTAGGTTCCTCCCACCGGTTTTTTGTTGGACCAAAAACCCGAAGACTTAGAAAATAAGACAGAATTGTGTATTGTCTCCGGTATTCAACTTAAGTAATAACAAGCTATGATCAATCAGACCACCCGACGCCAAGTCATCAAAACAGCCTCCGCAGCCGGAGCCCTCGCAGCCGTCAGCTTTCCCCACATCGCCAAAGCCCAAGCTGGCAACAACGACACCATCAAGGTCGGCCTCATTGGCGCTGGTGGTCGTGGTTCGGGCGCGATCGTGCAAGCACTCAAAGCCGACACCAACACCAAACTTTGGGCTGTTGCGGACGCATTCGAGAAGCCTGTTGAGCGCTGCCTCAGAAGCATTGCCGCCTTCGAAGATCGTTCAATGGTTCCCGCCGAACGACAGTTTGTCGGTATTGACAGCTACAAGGAACTGATGGCGTCAGGCGTGGACATCGTCCTTCTTACCGCCCCTCCCGGCTACCGTCCCGAACACATCGCCGCCGCTGTCGAAGCAGGTCTGCACATGTTCGTCGAAAAGCCAATGGCGGTCGATCCCGTCGGACTTCGCTCCGTTCTCGAGTCAGTCAAGAAAGCCAAGGCCAAGGGTCTCACCATTCAGAACGGTTTCTGCTGGCGCTTCCACCCCGGTACCCGTGAGGCTTACACCCGAATCAATGCCGGAGAGTTCGGAGTCGTAAATTCGGTCTACGGGACTTATCTTGCGAACACCGTGCGCCCCCTCCCGAACGACGCAAAACAGCCTGCGGGCATGGGTGATGTCGAGTGGCAGGTCGCCAACTGGATTAACTTTGGTTGGCTCTCCGGCGGTCCCTTTATGGAGCAATCAATCCACACGTGTGACAAGCTCGCGTGGGCCTTCGGCGATGCCATCCCGGTTGCCGCAGTCGGAACCGGCGGAAAGATTGCCCGGACTGACCCCGGCAACGTTTACGATCACTACAACGTCACCTACGAGTATGCCAATTTGACCTTCGGCCACATCGCCCAACGTCAAATTGACAAGGTCTACACTGAGGTCATTGATCGCGTCAATTGCGAGAATGCTGTCGTCGTCGGCCCCGGACGCTGCTACGCCAAGGACAAAACCGGTAAGATGATCTGGCGATCGAAACCCGAGTCCGGTGTGGAACAAGACATGTATCAGGTCGAACACAACGAACTCTTCCGAGCCATGCGCGCCGGGAAAGTTCTCAATGGAGGCGATCACATGGTCAACTCGACCGCCCATGCCCTCATGGGTGCCTACGCCGCGCAAACCGGTAAGCGCATCACCTGGGACGACCTTTGGAAATCCGATCTCGATCTGGCACCCGACGGCCTCCAGTTCAAGGACGACTTCGAATATGGGCCTCTTCCCATCCCCGGAGTCTTCAAAATCTAATTCTCTTTGTCTCAAAGCGCCTCCACCTTCGCAATGGTAGGAGGCGTTTTTGCGTCTTGCCGAATCTGCCTTAGTCTATCCCATCGCATGAAATCACCTTCCGTCCTCCTCGCCGGTTTCTCCCTCTCGCTCGCCACTCTCGTCGCGGACGAAGGGAAGTCCACAGTGACGATCCTGCCTGAAAAACCCGCCACCCTGCCCGCTCCCGATCAATTGGAGCTGAGCAAGAAACTCCACGCCCTCATCGTCAAGACCGCGACGGAGGAAGCGGGAAAAGCCTACGAGGTGAAGATTCCCAAGGCTGAGAACAAACCCTTGAAACTCCTTGCCATCCCCGGCGGCGAATTTCTCCTTGGCGGTAAAAAGAAGGTCAAGATCGCTCCTTTCTGGATGTCTGAAACTGAAATCACCTGGGCTCACTATGATCCCTTCTGGCAAAACGATCCCGAATACAAAAATCCTCGAAACAAGGACGGGACCATTGATCTCGACAACGACCGTTACACCACCGACCAGGTAGATCTTACCAAGGTGCCTCTCGTCGATGCCATCTCGCAGCCGACGACCCAGTATCACGACATGTTCGTCCAAAACAGCTTCAAACATGCCCCCAATTTCCCGGCCATGGACATGACCAACCACGCCGCTTCAAAATTCTGTCAATGGCTCTCGGCCCAGACGGGACACTTTTACCGACTCCCCACCGAGGCCGAATGGGAATACGCCTGCCGCGCCGGAACCACCACCGCCTACTCTTTCGGCGACGATGCCAGCAAACTCGGCGAGTATGCTTGGTTCGCGGACAACAGCGAATTCATGGACAATGGCCGATTCACCTACGAGGAAGTAGCCCAGAAAAAACCCAATCCCTGGGGTCTTTACGACATGCACGGAAATGTTGCTGAGTGGACCATCGATGCCTTTGAGGAGGATGCCTTCGGCATACTAGAAAACGGAGTGACCGGCCCATGGCGTCTCCCGACAAAACGCTACCCCCGTGTCATCCGCGGCGGTTCAGCCGAGGATGAGGAAGCCGAACTCCTCCAGTCATCCGCACGCAAAGCTTCCTTCCCTGGATTGAAAACCCAAGATCCTCAAATTCCAAAATCCGTTTGGTATCACACGGACGGTCAACTCATTGGCCTGAGAATCGTCCGCCCCGTCGAGATTCCCTCGGCCGAGGAGATGCATCTCTTCTGGAACAGCGATGCCCGCACCGACAAGCTGAATAATGAGGATCTCTAAAGCTTCGCGTGCTGCTGTAGCAGCTTTAAACGTTCCAAAGCAGCACCATCGGAAAGCAGGCTCTGAGCGAGCTTAATTCCCTGGGCGAGGTCATCGGCAAGCCCGGCGCAGGCAATCGCCGCACCGGCATTGAGGGCGACCATGTCCCTTTTGGGGCCGGTCACTTCACCCGAAAGAATTCCGGTGAGAATCTCGGCATTGACGGTCGCGTCACCACCTTGCAGAGACTCGACATTGGCAATTTTCAATCCGACATCAGTGGGATGCACTTCCTCATCGACCAAGCGCTGATAGCGACCCGATTTACAAATCCGGGTGCTTCCCATGAGGCTCAGTTCATCAACGACCCGCCCGTCGGCGGTTTTTCCATTCACGACCCACGCGCTGTCCCGCTCCAATCTTTGCAAAATTTCCGCGAAGACCGGACAGAGTCGATTCTCGAACACTCCAACCAATTGGCATTCCGGATTGGCCGGATTCAAAAGCGGTCCGATGAGATTAAAGATTGTTCGCTGACCTACCTCGGCAAGCTGCTTTCGAACGGGAACCACCGCTTTGAAGGCCGGGTGATATTTTGGGGCAAAGAGAAATCCAACCCCTGCCTTTTCGAGGCAAACGCCGACTTGCTCCGAGGGTAACTCAATCGCAACCCCCAGCGCTTCGAGAACATCGGCACCGCCACTCTTCGAAGTGATTCCGCGGTTCCCGTGCTTGATGACAATCGCCCCGGCAGCCGCCACGACAAACATGCTCGTGGTCGAAACATTGAAAAGGTCCAACTTGTCTCCGCCCGTGCCGCAGACATCAATCGTCGGCCCCTGGAAAGAGTGACCGAGAAAAGAGGGCTTCTCGGCCTTTTCCAAAAAGACCGCCACAAACTCTGCAATTTCCGCAGCGGTCTCACCCTTTTCGGCAAGCGCCTTCAACAAGCGGACTTTTTTCGAAACATCGCCTGATTCATCGAGAAGGTAGTCCGCCGCCACTGCGACTTCACGGGACGACAGGTCTTCTTTGTTTTCCAAATGCTGAATTAAGCTGTCCATGGCCGGAGACTAGCACACCCCGCTGATCGATCCAAGAACATCACGGTCCTCCCGTCATCGAGATCCGTCTTCCAACACGGATTCTCACAAGAAAAAAAGAACCTCTTGCACGATCCCCCCTCCTGCTCTCTAATCCCCCCGCCTTGACGAACGCCATTCTCGCTCTTGAAGACGGTCGCATATTTCGCGGTCGTGCCTTTGGTCATTCCGGAACCACCTCCGGAGAAATTTGCTTTAATACCTCGATGACGGGGTATCAGGAGATCATTACCGATCCTTCCTATCGCGGGCAAATTGTCACGATGACCTACCCTTTGCAAGGGAACTACGGAATCAACCCGGAGGACGCCGAATCGGCAAGCCCCCACGTGCGAGGCTTCGTCGTGGGCGAGCTTTGCGAGATTCCTTCTTCCTGGAGATCCCATCAATCACTTGCTGATTATTTCGCGGAACACAAGATCATCGGAATTGACGAGATCGACACCCGCGCTCTCACCAAGCACCTCCGATCACAAGGAGCGATGCGCGCCGTCATCACGACCGAACTCTCTGAAGAGGACGCCATTCAAGCGGCCAAGGATTCGCCTCCCATGGCAGGCAGCGACTTCGTAGAGGAGGTTTCCACGCAAACGGATTATGTCTGGAGCGGTGAGTCGCGGCTCTGGACCATTCCCAGTGTCACCACCGGCCAAGAAACCAACTACGTCGCTCTCCCGCCCGTGAAATACCGCATCGTAGCCTACGATTTTGGCATCAAACACAATATTCTTCGCTCACTCTGTCAGGCTGGATTTGAGGTCGAAGTCGTCAACTCCCGCACTCCGGCAGCGACTGTTCTCGCCAAAAATCCCGACGGCGTCTTCCTCTCGAATGGACCCGGGGATCCTGCCGCTCTCACCTATATCCACGAAGAAGTAAAACAGTTGATCGGCAAAGTTCCCGTCTTCGGGATCTGTCTCGGTCATCAAATTTTGACCCACTGCTACGGCGGAACGACCTACAAGCTCAAGTTTGGTCACCGCGGAGGCAATCACCCCGTCAAAGATCTTCGGAGCGGGAAAGTCGCCATCACCGCGCAGAATCACGGATTTGCCACTGACGATCAATCCTTGCCGGACTACATTGAAATCACCCACCTCAATCTCAACGACAACACCGTTGAAGGGATGCGCAGCACCAAGGACCCCGTCTTCTCGGTGCAACACCACCCCGAGGCCGCTCCCGGACCCAATGACGATAAAGGATTCTTCGATGAGTTCGTCGCTCTCATCGAATCCAGCCGCAGTGGCACGGCCCAATAACAAACACTTTTAATGAATACCATCATCTGCGGACTCCAATGGGGCGACGAAGGTAAGGGAAAGATCGTTGATTTCCTCACCGAACAAGCGGACCTCGTCGTTCGTGGACAAGGCGGCAACAATGCCGGGCACACTGTCATCGCGAAGGGCAAAAAGTATGTCCTGCACCTCATTCCTTCGGGCATTCTCTGGGAGAAGCTATGCCTCATCGGCAACGGCGTCGTTCTTGATCCAGTCGGTCTTTGTAAAGAGATCGAAAGGCTGGAGGAGGAGGGCATCGCGATCACTCCCGAGCGCCTCCTCATTTCCGACCGCGCCCACGTCGTGCTGCCTTATCATCGCGAACTCGATGCCGCCCGGGAACTGTCCCTGGGCGACAAGAAAATCGGCACCACCAAGCGGGGCATCGGCCCCACCTATGCCGACAAGGCGAACCGGATTGGCTTGCGCCTCGCAGATTTCCGGAATCCCGACACTGCCAAGGAACTCATCTCAACCCGCCTCGAGGAAGCCAATCGCGTTCTGTCGGGACACGGACTCCCCACCTTTGAGATGGAAGCGGTCTTCGCCGAGGTCGAGGAGTCCATCAACCGTCTGCGCCCGCACTTCGCCGATGTCATCCCCATCGTCCACGGTTCATGGAAAAAGGGCGAAACCATTTTGTTCGAAGGAGCCCAGGGAACATTCCTGGACATCGACTTCGGAACCTACCCTTTCGTCACCTCCTCCAATACGACCTCCGGGGGTGCGTGCACCGGTTCCGGACTTCCTCCCCACGCCATCGAGAGCGTCGTCGGGGTCTGCAAAGCTTACACCACCCGTGTGGGCTCAGGCCCTTTCCCGTCCCAGAACGATGATATTGCCGAATTTTTCCACTCACGTGGGATGGAGTTTGGCGCCACCACCGGACGGCCCAGGCGCTGCGGTTGGCTCGATACCGTTCTCATTCGTTACGCCGTCATGGTCAACGGAGTGACCGATCTCGCCATTACCATTCTCGATGGCTTGGACGAACGCGAAACGATCAAGATCTGCGTGGGCTACGAAATCAACGGAGAGGTCCACGAATTTCCTCCTGCCGAACGGGAGTTCTGGGACCTCATCACCCCGATCTATCAGGAGATGCCCGGCTGGAAGGAAGACACCACCACTTGCCGGACCTGGGACGACCTTCCCGATCTTGCCAAGGCCTACCTGGCCCGCATCGAAGAACTCACCGGGGCTCCCGTGAAATACGTGGGTGTTGGCCCCGGTCGGGAACAAACCATCATTCGATAACCCCGCCATGGGCGACCTTCCCCCAGATTCGCTGCCCCGCCACATTGCCGTCATCATGGATGGCAACGGGCGCTGGGCCCAATCGCGCGGACTTCCGAGGATCGCCGGTCACCGCGCTGGAGCCGAAGCTGTGCGCGAAGCCGTCGATTCCTGCCAAGAACTCGGCATTGAGTTCCTGACCCTCTATGCCTTCTCCTCTGAAAACTGGAATCGCCCGCAAAAGGAAATTGACGCCTTGATGAAGCTTCTCGAACGTTTTCTCAAAACAAAAGCCGCAGAATTCGCCAAGAAAAATGTCCGGCTTCGCGCGATTGGCCGAACCCACCTCCTCCCCGATACCTGTCTCTCCGAACTCAACAAGGTCATCAACGAGACCTCCCGGAATACCGGTCTGACCCTCATTTTGGCTCTCTCCTACGGGAGTCGTGAAGAAATTACCGATGCGACCCGCCGCATCGTTGCCAAAGTCCAGAGCGGCGAACTTTCGGCCGGGGAAATCGACAAAGAAACGATCAGCGAACACCTCGATACTGCCGGGTATCCCGACCCGGACCTCCTCATCCGCACCTCGGGCGAATTCCGACTCTCCAACTTTCTTCTCTGGCAACTCAGCTACGCCGAATTCTTTATCACTCCCAAAAACTGGCCGGACTTCCGGAAATCCGACTTCCGGGAAGCAGTCGAAAATTATTCTCGCAGGCATCGACGCTTCGGGCGACTCTAGCAGCGCTTTGCAAGATTTCTCCCAGTGAGCTCAAACGTGGACCATCAAATTTTACTCGTCGATGCCGACCACGAATATCTCGAGTGGGCCACGAAACATTTGGCGGCAAAAGGCGTGGAAATCCTGCGTTGCGACAATGCCGGCAAAGCGGCACAAGTTGCCGCCAAAGCAGCCATCGATCTGGTCATCTGCGATTTGAAGCTCGAACCCTTCGACGGAATCGAACTCATTCAAAAAATCCGCAGCATCTCCCCCGCTACCATCGCGATCCTCACTGCGGTCTTTCCAACAACGACCCAGATCGTCGAGGCAACCCAGAAGGGCGCACACGATGTTCTCAGGAAAGAATCGCTCGCATTTGAACTTAGACAGGTTGTGGAATCCGCCTTGCAGACAGTCGATCAACGCCGCGTCCTGGGCCCCTCTTCCGACGAACGCCCCGGACTTGCCGGCAAGACCTCCATCATCGGTATTTCACGCCCCCTTCAGAACGTGATGAAGATCGTCGGCCGGGTCGCCCAGTCAGACGCCCCTATTTTAGTTACCGGCGAAAGCGGGACGGGCAAAGAACTGATCGCACGCTCCATCCACGACTTCAGCCCGCGGCGCAAAAAGGAAATGCTCGTCATTAACTGCGGGGCCATCCCCGAAAACCTCCTCGAGTCCGAACTCTTTGGGCACGAAAAAGGCTCGTTCACCGGGGCTATCTCCAAGCGCTCCGGTCGCTTCGAAGACTGTCACGAGAGCACCCTCTTCCTCGATGAAGTCGGCGACCTTCCGCCGAGCGTCCAGGTGAAGCTCCTCCGGGTCTTGCAAGACGGCACCTTCTCACGTGTTGGGAGCAATGATGTTCTCAACACAGACGTTCGAATCGTCACCGCCACCAACAAGGACCTGACGGCCGAGGTCAGTGCGGGGCGGTTCCGCGAGGATCTTTACTATCGACTCAATGTCGTCGAAATTCAACTCCCTCCGCTTCGTGAGCGCCCCGAGGATATTCCAATTCTCGCCGAGTTCTTCCTTGATCGGATCGCCCGGAAACGGGGTAGCACCCGCGTGAGACTCACCGGCGAAGCCGTGGAACATCTGCAAAAGCACCGATGGCCCGGGAACGTTCGAGAACTCGAAAACACGATGGCCCGCGCCTGTGCCCTGGCCACCACCGACATCCTTCTCCCCGATGATATCCCCATCGGTCGCGGTCCCGTGAGTTCGACAGGACATCTCAGCGATGCCCTTTCCGTCATCACCGAATCTGCGCTCCGCGAGGGTGTCAATGCTCTGAGCTTTGCCCGGGATGAACTCATCCGCCACGCCCTCGATATGACCGGAGACAATGCCAAGGCCGCGGCCAAGACGCTTGGCGTTTCGCTCGCAACTCTCAAAAAGTGGCTCCCCTCCGAAAGCGATGTCTGACTTCAGTCACCACCCCCTTGTCGCGGATCGCTTGGCCAAGCTGCGATCAATCGACTGCCCGCCTCATGAATTCCGGCGGCACGTTGCCGATATCGCCCGCCTCCTTGTGCTTCCCGCAACCGCAAAACTGGGAACCCGTGAAATCCCGGTTACCACCCCAATTACCAAAATGACAGGGCGCCAGCTCGCCCGCCCCATCGTGCTCGTCCCCATTCTCCGGGCCGGCCTCGGTCTCAGCGACGCCTTCCACCAGCTCCTTCCCGAAGCTTCCGTCGCTCACTACGGGATGGCCCGGAATGAAGAAACCCTCGAACCGAAGGTCTACTTCCAAAAATTCCCGGCCGCGCTCGAGCAGGCCGACGTCATCGTTCTCGACCCCATGCTCGCCACCGGAGGAAGTGCCGCCGCCGCCCTCTCCGGACTCAAAGAACGCGGCGCGATCCATCTCACCTTCGTGTGCCTCGTCGCCAGTCCCGAAGGAATTGAATTTCTCAACGCGAAGCACCCCGATGTTCGCGTCACCTGCGCCGCCATCGATGAAGGCCTTAACGAGAATGGCTACATCGTTCCCGGCCTGGGCGATGCCGGTGACCGGATCTTCGGCACGATATAGAATTAGCGGAGGCCCGGCTTTTCGGTTAAGTTTTTTCCATGCGAATTCTGCGGCTCTCCCTCCTGCTTCTCCTTCAGGGATGGGCTTCTGCCCAGACCCTGACTTGGGCCAAGGTGCAGGAGTCTCGCGATTACCAAAACGTGCGCGAGGCCCTCTCGCAATTCCTCCCCGATCTCGCCATCCCAAGAATTCAAAAGCTCCTTTTACAAAAAGACCTGGATGCCACCGCAAAAGCCTCCCTCCTGACTCTCCTCGGAGAAGCCGAAACGCGGGCTGGCTTGGCAGAAGAAGCGCTCAAAACTCTCACCGACCCCGCCCTCAAGGAATTCAGCCCCGCCCACTTCTGGCGAAGTCATGCCCTGACCCAACTCGGCAGATATCAGGATGCGATCAACGCTCTGGAGCAAATCGACCGACGGGCGATGCTCGAGGATGCCAGCCTTCGCATTGCGATCTTACAATCGGCGCTTGGGAATTCCGAGTCGGCGATTGATCGACTCGTTCCGCTTCGCGACTCTTCCGACCCCCTCCTTGCTCGCGAAGCCTCCCTCAGATTGGTCGCACTCTCACTCGCGACCCAAGACACCGCACAAGCCGCAAAAATCCTCGAGACCATCGCACCGGAAGACCCCGCTCAACAAGGGGCCTTTCGCTACCTCAAAGGTCGTCTCCAACTGGCGAAGGGCGAGCGGGTCGCGGCCATCGGCACCTTCCAAACTCTCGTCAACACTCCCATCCAAGACCTGAAACTCCCGGCTCCTCTCTATCATTCTGCCACCCTTTCTTTGGCAGATAGCCTTGCGCTGGGCGGCAACTACGGGGCAGGGATCACTTCCCTTCTCGAAACCCTGGAGAAGTTTCCCAATTCGCCCCGAATGGCTGAGATTTTTGGCCGCTTGGACCTTTGGTCCGGTAAAAATGAAGCAGGAAATCCAGCCTTAATGGCTCAATTGGACAACTGGCTGCCCCGTCCCCGCGATAGCTCCAATACCTTTGGCTTGCTCGACGGATCAACCGCCGGAAGCTTTGCGGTTTCCTCAAATGGCCGGGGCCTTGCCCTGCGCTCAATTTACGCTCTCCACCAGGTCGCCAGCTTCAATCTCCGCTCCACCGATCCCGCCACCCAGGCCCTTGCCCTCAAACAATTCGGGCAGTTGCAAGCACTGGCGAGTAGCGCGGTCTCATCCCTCATTCCGGACTCTTTAATCCAGATCGGCCTCTTCCACTTCAAAAATGAGCGAAGGGAAGAAGCGCTGGCAAATTTTGAACTCCTGCGGGACTTTTCTGACTCTCCAGGAATGCAGGCCTACGGCAACGCCTTCGTCGGCCAGGTGTCGTTAGCGATGAATGAACCAGCCCAGGCCAGCTCGGCCTACCTGACCGCAAAAGACCTCGCAGCAGAAGCCGGGCTCAAGGACCTTGAAATCGCTGCCTCTCTCAATGCGGGAGTCGCCCTCCTGACCGCCGGAGACGGAGAGGCGCTTGAAAAATTCGCAGGAAATCTTGCAGGAATCGATGCCCGCGCCTTCCTCCTCTTGGAGCGGGGTCTGAACCTTGCGGAGCAACGAAAGCCCGAAGCGCGCACTTTGCTCTCCCGGTTTCTTGCCGAATACCCCGAAAACCCTCGTCGGGCCGAAGCAGCCCTCGCTCTTGCCGAGAACGCTCTCTTCGTTCCCAAGGATATTGCCTTGGCCAGGAGTCAAACCGCCTCCCTCAAATTTGATCTCGCATCACAGCCCGTCCTTTCCGCCCGTCACATTCTCGTGATGTTGGATTTGGGGACCGGGGAGGATCAAGCAAACGAGTTTTTAGCCAAGTTTCCCGACCACGGGCTTTCTCCACGAATCCTCTTCCAACTGGGTCAACGATATCGAACCGGCGGAGAGCTGGGCAAAGAGAACATTAAAATCGGGCAAGCTTATATCAGCTTCGAAAAATTCCTCGAGGCCTATCCCAATCACGAATTAGTGGATGCCGCCCGCTTTTTGGGGGCCCTCTCTGCCATGGCCTCGGGGACCGAGGACTCGGTCGCCCAATCTCTTTCCAGATATCAGGAAGTTGCCAAGGGATCCGGCCCCCTTGCCAGCGAAGCCCGCATCGCACGGGTCAGCCTGCTCATCGACAGCGATCAACAAGGCCCCGCGCTCGCTGAAATCGAAACAGAATTAAGCTCGGACACACTCCCTGCCAGCGATCGCCATCGACTCCTGATTCTCGCGGCCGATGCCGCCGGCCAACAAAACCAATACGAGAAGGCTCTCGGCTTCTACGACAAACTCCTGAAAATGCCCGGACTTCCCATTGCCTGGTCCAATCGGGCCCATTTCCATCGCGGCCAGATTTTCGAACGCCTGGGCAAAAATGGGGAGGCTCTCGAATCCTACCTCGGAGTCGTCAACCGCAAGTTCGATCGCGGGAAAGCGTCAACCGTCGAGTGGAAATGGTTCGATAAATGCGGGATCGATGGTGCCCTCGCCCTCCTCGAAAAGGCCGGGCGCTGGCAGGCCGCCGTCAAGCTTGCCAATCGTTTGGCAAAGAGCGGAAGCCCCCGATCCGCCGACGCCGCAGCCAGTGCGGCAAGAATCGGACTCGAGCAACAAATCTTCCAAGGCCGCTAATTGGAAAACTACTCGACAGAAGCCCGGGGCTGCACCAGCTTCCCGGGCAATGACCAAGCCCAAGCTTTTCATTCCCGGACCAGTCGATGTCGCCCCGGAAACCTATGCGGCCATGGCCGGACCGGCCATCGGTCACCGGGGGGCTGACTTCGAAGAACTCTACGCCTCCATTCAGCCCGGAATCCGTCAGGTCGTGGGAACGTCCCGCCCGGTCTTCTTCTCCACTTCCTCCGCCTGGGGTGTGATGGAAGGGTGCATTCGGAACCTCGTCAAAACCAAGGTTCTCAATCTTTGCTGTGGCGCCTTCTCCGACAAGTGGTTTGGAGTCTCGCAAAGCTGCGGCAAGGCTGCCGAAAAAATTCAGGTCGAATGGGGCCAACCCATCGACCCCGGGGCCGTCCGCGCCAAACTCAACGAGGGCGGATTTGATACCGTGACCTTGGTTCACAACGAGACCTCCACCGGCACCTTGAATCCCCTCAAGGAAATCGCAGAGGTGGTGAAATCCTTCGATGGAATCCTGCTTGTGGTCGATACCGTCTCCTCACTCTCGGCCATGCCCATCCACTTCGATGAACTTGGTGCCGATGTTCTCCTCGCCGGAGTTCAAAAAGCCATCGCCCTCCCCCCCGGCCTCGCCGTCTTTGCCACCTCCGAAGCGGCGCTCGAACGGGCCGCCAGCGTGGAAGACCGTGGCTACTACTTTGACTTCTGCGAATTTGCCAAAAATGACGCTGCCCACAACACGCCCTCAACCCCGTCCATCCCTCACCTCTATGCTTTGAAAGAGCGTGTTGATGTCATGATGGCAGAGGGACTTGAGGTCCGCTACGCCCGCCATGCCGAAAACAACGCCATGGTCCACGCTTGGGGAGCAAAGCACGGTTTTGAACTCCTCCCGCCCGAAGGCTTCCGCTCTCTCACCCTTTCCTGCTTCGTCACCCCTGACAACCTCGATCAAAGCGGATGGATCAACGCGGTGAAGGAGAAACACAATTTCGCGATCAACGGCGGCTACGGCAAGATCAAAGGAAAAACCTTCCGCATCTCCAACATGGGGAACGAAACTGCCACCACCATGCAGGAACTCCTCGACGCCCTCGACACCGAACTTCCGGCCTTTCTCTCTTAGAAGTGTGCCACTGCAAATCGCTACTCTTTTTTTAAATGAGCCTCATCGACTTCGGTGGGGCTTGTATTTCGCCCCTCTGCTCGGAGGGATCTCTTCCAAGGAATCAAAGGAAAACTGGCGGACAGGGTGGGATTCGAACCCACGGTAACATTGCTGCTACACACGCTTTCCAAGCGTGCTCATTCGACCACTCTGACACCTGTCCGGATAAAATTGCCTGTTTGGTCGAGGCGGGCGGAAGCTATCCCGGCGAACACAGACTGGCAACACCGAAATCACACTTATTCATGTCTTTCCGTGCTTTTCATTTTTTCTTTATTCTTAACCGGGGGAATCGTCCCCGGGGAGAACCTTTTCGGACTTCATGACTTCAAGAACCGTCTTAAAACGCTCAACATTCGATTCATCCGCATCGCAGAGATTCTCGTGAGACTCGAGGATGTGTTCCTCATTGCCTCCTGACGCGGCCCCACCCAGCGGATGGAGGCTGCCGCGAACCTCATCGATTTGATCAATCCAGGGACCCTCCTTGGGTTCAATTTCCATCAGATAGGAAAGCCCTAATTCATCAAGCGACTCCCTGATCTTTTCGTTGGTTCCCACGATGGAAAGTTTCCCGGATCCTTTTTTGCGAAGACGCATGCCCACACCCGCCATCATCCCCATAAAGGTCGAATCCATTCCAGAACACTCCTGGAGATCGATCACAAATTGCGAGCGCCCTTCGCCCATCTCCTTTTCAACGACCTCCTTGACGGGAGGACTTACCTGGAAGGTTCCCCGCCCTTCGATCCGGATCCACAAGATGGATTCGAATTCACCGGTTAAAATTTGCACCAAGGATTTCACAGCGTTGTGACTAAGAGGTAAGCCCTTCTTTCTACCAGGTCAACGCCATGCCGACATTCTGGGAAAAAACAAAGAGCATCAGGTGGAGCGCCGATAAGCCAAGCAGCGCTGAAGAGACCCCGGTCGACTTCAAAAGTTTGATTTCCAAAAGGAGGAAGATCAACGCCAACGGGAATGAGATCAGAAACCACAGCGAAGGTCCGTCGAAGGTAAGAACAAGCAACGAAGGCGCCATGGTCATGACAAAAATCATCCACCTGCCCAGAGGCCTCCCCAATCTGACTGCCAAAGTCATCTTGTGAGCCACCCGGTCTTCTTCGACATCCCGGTAATTGTTCACCGCAATGAGGACCGCCGAGAGAAGGCCGACTTGCAAACCAAGGACAACTCCTTCCATCGGCCAATAACTGGTTTGGATGAAAATCGTCCCCGTCACCGCCACCAGCCCGAAGAAAAGAATCACGAAAAGCTCTCCAAAACCACGGTAGGCCAGAGGGAAGAAGCCCCCGGTATATCCATAACTGAGATACAGGGACGGAATCCCGATCGCCACGATGGCCCAGCCACGCTCTTGAAAAAGCACAACCCCGCACGCTGAAGCCAATAGCAACATGAGCAAGGCACCTCCATACACCGCCCGGGAAGTCAAAAGTCCGGTCACCGTGACCCTTTTGGGGCCGATTCTCGCCGCCGTATCAGCCCCCTTCCGGGCATCAATGACATCATTAAAAAAATTGGTCGCGATCTGGATGAAGACGGCGCCCAGAACCGTAAGAATCGCCAATTTCGCATCAAACCGCCTCTCCAAATCCCAAGCCATCAGACATCCCGCCCACACCGGGACGATCGCCGCAGGCAAGGTCTTGGGGCGCGAAGCGATGAGCCACGCTTTTGCGGACTCCGGCAACATCAGGGCACCCGTGGGAATTTTGAAAAGTCAGGCTTCCGTTTCTCGATGAAGGCTTGCTTCCCTTCCTTGGCTTCTTCACTCATGTAGTAAAGCAAGGTGGCATTGCCAGCGAGATCGAGCAGCCCCATTTGACCGTCGCAATCCGCATTGAGAGCGGACTTCAAACAACGGAGGGCCAACGGCGAGTGGTCGAGCATTTCACGACACCATTTCAAAGTCTCGGCCTCGAGTTCCGCGAGAGGCACCACGGTGTTCACCAAGCCCATCTCAAGCGCCTCCCGGGCGTCATACTGACGGCAAAGATACCAAATTTCGCGGGCTTTTTTCTGACCCACAATGCGGGCGAGGTAGCTCGAACCCAAACCGCCGTCGAAAGACCCCACCTTCGGGCCGGTTTGGCCATAGCGGGCATTGTCTGCCGAAATCGTCAGGTCACAAACAATGTGGAGCACGTGGCCACCGCCAATGGCATACCCGGCAACCATCGCCACAACAGGCTTGGGAAGACTGCGGATCTTCTTTTGCAAATCAAGAACGTTGAGTCGCGGCACCCCGTCCTCACCGAGATACCCGGCATGTCCACGGACCTTCTGATCACCACCGGAACAAAAGGCTTTCTCACCTTCACCGGTGAGAATGATCACGCCAACAGTTTCATCCTGATGCGCAAGCTCGAAGGCTTGAAGCAATTCCTTAACCGTGAGGGGACGAAAGGCATTCCGAACCTCGGGACGATTGATCGTGATCTTGGCAATTGCTCCGTCGTCCGTTTTCTCGTAACGAATATCCTCAAACTCAGCTGCTGAATTCCACATCTCTGATTCTTGCCACGACAATCTCGACGCGCAACGCCCTATTCCAACTTATCGCCGCATCTCCGGCAATATCTCGCGTCAGGCAAATGACCGGCGACACCGCAACCAGCGCACGAGTCACTCGAGGGATCTCCGAAATGAGACTTTAGAAGCTCGGACGTCACGATGCCTGTCGGCACCGCAATAATGGCGTATCCGGTCAGCACAAAAAAGGAGGTGAGAATTTTACCAATCACCGTGGCCGCCACCATGTCTCCGAATCCCACCGTGGTAATCGAGACGATGGCGAAGTAGATACTCATCGGAATACTGGTGAAATCAGTATCGGGTTCTCCCGACTCCACCAAATACATCAAGGTCCCGGCCAAAACCGCAAAGAGCAGGACCGCGAAGAAAAACACCGAGATCTTGGCCCGGCTTTGCAAGAGACCACGCATGATGGTGTCGGCTCCGCGAACGTGGCTGACCATCTTCAAAACCCGGAACATCCGGAGAAGTCTCAGAATTCGAATCACCATCAATGAGTGTGCCCCTGCAAAAATCAAGCCGAGGTAGGACGGGAGACAAGAAAGCAAATCCACGACTCCATAAAAGCTCGTCATATAGCGGATCGGACGCCGCACCAAAAAGACTCTCAGAAGATACTCCAAAGTAAACAAGATGGTGAATGCCCACTCGGCAATCCTCAAAGCCTCCCCATGCACCGCCTGAATCTCGGCAACGCTCTCCAGCATCACCGCGAGAACGCTCAAGGTAATGCCCAGCAACAGAACCACATCAAATGCTTTCCCCAGGGGAGTCTCAGCTTCAAAGATAATTTGCCAAAGGCGTTCTTTGCATGATTCCTGCTTGTCGTTGTCGGAAGGTTCCTCTGCCACGGGCACGATCCTAAAGCGGATCACTCCTGAATTCCAGCAGTCTCTTGTCGCTAAGAAAGACCCATTGCATTACGTTCCCCACCTCGTGAAGGTTCTCCTGTTGCTCGCATTGATCACCAACGCTGTTGCCCTTCCTCCACTGGAAGAAGCAGCGCGAATTCTTGGTTCGGCAAAAGCCGGCGAACGCCAGGGACTCACCACCGAGCTTTGGAATGCGGGGAGAACATCCCTTCCCCTTCTTGAGGAGCTTGCAAAATCCGAGGACCCCGAGATTTCGCAACGAGCCACCTTTATCTTTCGCCGCCTCCGCATGGGGCTCCAAACTGACTCGCCGGAGGAACTTCTCGATCTCGCCGAAAGGGTGGAAATCGCAAAGCCCAAAGGACGCGTCGCCCGACTCAATGACCTGCTCCAGCACGCCCTCGGAGTCCCGGTTGCCCTCGCCTTCCTCGACATCTGGTCACACGAGCGCCCCTTGGACCCGGCATCATACCAAAGTTGGGCCGGCGTCGTGACCGCAGGCCTCATCGAGCAACGAAGCTACTGGAAAGAGTTCCTCACCCAACCACTCACCGTTCGTTGCCGCAGCGCCCTCATTGCCGCCCTCGATGACCAAAGCATGCCCATGAAACACCTCATGATCGAACGACTTGCGAGTGGCGAAACACCCGAAATCTTTGAAATACTGAAAACCGACATTCACGAACTTAATTCTACCACCTATGAAAATCTCGCCCGGGCCGCGCTGATCGGGAAAGAGCCGAAGACGGCCCTGGAGATTCTTTTCGCGGCTCTTCCCTCCGCCACCGGGGATGGCGTGGCCCGGCGAATCGCCTTTCTCGAAAAAGCGGCGGGCATTCCCGCCACCGCCTACCAAGGACGGTGGGACGATGAGTTGGAAATGCTCCGCCTGAGAGCATCGAAGGCTCACGAAGAATTAGCCCAACTCAACTCAAGAGCCGCTTCCGACTCGCTCCTCGCCTATGAAAACAGCCTTTTCCTTGGAGACATCGTGATCCCTTCCGACGAACTCCCGGTCGATGATCTGGCCAAAAGCTTGACCACGTCCACCGGACAATTTTTTGCCGAGCCCCCCGGGGAACCCGATATTGAGGATCTCGCCTCCACCATCACCAACGACTCCGGCCGTCTTGCCCGCGGATTGCTGGTTCTCAATCATCCGCTTGAGGCCGCCCAGATTCTGGCCGACCGCCACCAACACGACCTGGCGGTGCGAATCTTGTGGATGACCGGCCATCATGAGGAGGCCCGCAACCTCGCATCCCGGGTCATGGAACATGGCGACCTCAAAGCCAGAATCTCGATCAGGCTGGTCCTCATCCAACTGCTGGGACGCGCGGGTTTGCAAGAAGAAGCGCGCGAACTCTTCACCCCGCTCTTCGAGCAAGGGATCGCATTCGACCATCTCCGTCGCGACGCCGCGAGGCTCGCACTCCTTCTTTACCCGAGGGAAAAGGCCGTGCAACTCGTTCCCGGGATCAATGGCGAAAGCCCCTACCGACGGCAAATGGCGATCTCGACCCTTCTCCCCTACCCACCCAAGGTTTCCGTATTGTGCTACGAGGAAATCATCGCCGCCCATCCGGATTTATCGCCTTCCCAAATTCTCACCAAAGTGGCACATCACCTCGCCCAGGATCCGTCGAAACTTCTTGAACACTACCAATCGAAACTCCAAATGATCGATAGCAAGGTCATCAAATCGACTGATCCCGTCTTTCACCTTGCCCTCTTTTTAAAAGCACCTGGAGCGCTGCAAATGCTCGAGAACTCCGCCTGGAATCGTCTTTCCACCAGCGAACTCGAAACAGTCATTGCCGATGAGTCCTGGGATCTTGCCTCCCGAAAGTCAGCTCTCCACACCGCTCTCGAGATCGCCCCCGGCAGTGCCACCATCCGCAATTTTGACCTGGCACTCAACCAACGCGGCGACCATGGCTCGATCTCCCTTCTCACCATGGGCGAATGCTCCGAGGTCTCGCAACTTGCGCAATGGAATCCGGACACCCCCGCCCTCCCGTTGGCTGCCGAGTTGGCGGATCTCAATCAACCCTCCGCCATCCGCTGCCTTCACCTCGCTTGCGACAACTCCAGTCCAACCGACACCGTGAGATTTTTTCAAGCGGCCCTCCATGGAGAACTTGTCCTGGGAACCCAGCCGGGAACTTCATACGCCCAATTGATGAACTCTCTCGACAACTACTTCGAAAGTCGAATCTCCGAAGCAACTTCACCCGCGTCCCGCATAATCTGGGAGGAACGAAAGTCCTCCGTGTCGATGAAGTAAACCTTTGACGTTACAAGAAACATGAATATAACTCGAAACCCGACCGAAGGCTACGTCATGGCGCGTATCATGCGGGATGCCAAAATGCATCAGAAAAACTTCGCCGTCAGCCGCTTTGAATCTTGGGAAGCGGCGGAGAAGGAAGGCCGCAAGTGGATTGAAAAACAGAAGAAGATCCTACCGCCATCCCGGATGAACGAGGAAGGAAGGATGACAAGCCGTAACCGATCCGGAGTAGTCGGCGTTTACATCGCCAAAACAATTCGAAGGAAGCCAAATGGCAAAGAATACGAATATTGGAAGTGGATAGCGCGTTGGCCGAGGTGCCCCATCAAAGGAGGGGTCACTTGGACGATCAATGAAGAGACATCCGATGATGACGCATTCGCACTGGCTTTCCTATCGCGGGAGATGCGGTCTGCGGACAAAGACGAAATTCGTGACAAATTATCGAAGATTTACGGAAGCAAAGAGCACTTGAGGATCATGGAAGAGAAGATGCTCATACTCACTTAGAAGTGCCGGGGGAATTTACAAATTGTTTGCCCGAAGAGGTTTCAAGACACCTTTGGATAGAAATACCCGATGATGCGGCCGCCCAGGTCCCCACCCTGCGCGAATGTCTTTAAACCAGGTTTACGTTCCCTTGCTCGCCATCCCCTCACGCTCAGCCGTCGAAAAAACTCAATTTTTTCTCCGAGCCGTCATCTTCCCGTAATCTTGGGATGCCACTTTCCGGCATGACAAAAAAACAAGTTCCGCTTTTGGCACTCTGCGGAGTGGCTCTTCTCACAGCCGCAGCCACGTTGCCTTTCCGAGCCGATGCCTCCAATCCTTCCGCTTGGAAAATGGAAGTGGTCTCCTCTGATTGGCAACTCGACGGCTTCAAAAACGATCTCGATATCAGCGGCATCGCCTCGGTCGATGGCTCCCGCTGCCTCGTCGTCAGCGATGAAGGCCTCCACGTCCAACCCGCCCTCATTGATCTCGCCAGCCAGACTATCACCGCCACGCGAGCGGTGAGGGTTTCACCCATTGTGAAATCGAAGAAGAGCGAGATCGACTTCGAAGGGGCGACCTACTCGGAAACGACAAATTCCTACTTCGTGGTCGGCTCGCATGGCCTGGGGGGAAGTGATTCGGAATTCGATCCGAACCGTTTTTCGCTCTTTCAGATTGGTGTCGATCCCGAAACCGGACGGATTGATGCCGCCGACATGAGGCGCGCCAGCCTCCTGCCGTGGATCAAAAGCAATCCGATCACGGCGCCTTTTGTGAGAAAGCCGCTCGAGGAGAACGGTTTCGATATCGAGGGAATCGCCACGGTTGGTGATGATCTCTACTTCGGTCTGCGCGGTCCCAATCATGAGGGAGATTGCCTCATTCTCCAGATCGGAATCACCACTCTTTTCGAGGAGACCGGGGGAGATCTCATCGTCCATCGCCTCCCACTCGGCAAAGGACGGGGGCTTCGCGATATTACCCCGGTGCAGGGAGGCTTCCTTTTCATCGCGGGTGATGGCAGTGCCAAAGTAAATGGCAAAAAAAGCAAAAAACGCTACGATCTTTTCTTCTGGGACGGCAAAAATGACAAGCCCGAGAACCTCGGAACTCTTCCTAAGAACGACGGAAAGGCCGAAGCTCTTCTTGTTCTTGAAGACTCGGCGAGCGAGATTGACGTCATCGTCCTCTTCGACAGCCTTCCCGGAGGGGCACCGCTCCAAGTCCAGCTTCGTCGGGCCGATCCCCTCACCACACGCTAATTTCACCACCCCATCCCCATCACAAAATGAAGACGCACTCTTTCCTCACAATCTCTTCGGGCATCGCCGCCTGTCTCGCCAGCTTCTACTTCGGTCGCTCGTTTCCAAACGACGATCTGCCGGCCCGGCAGGGAACCGCCCCAACTGCAAGCGCTTCCCACAGTTCACGTGATGGTCGCGTGAGCAGCACCCGCTCCACGGATCGCACCCCCCCTTCCGACCGCCACCCGGGATCGCTCGATTCTTCTCCGGTAGAAGCGCCCACCTTCGGCGCGATCCTGACCGCCTCCGACCCCATCTCGCGGATGGAGCACCTTCTCAATTTCACCCGCTCGCTCACTGCCGACCAATTTCCAGAGGCTCTTGCGAACTTTCAAAAGGCGGGTTTTTTGAAGAAAAATTCGGCCGAGTACGAGATCCTTCTGACCGCTTGGGCCCAGGTCGATCCGCAAGGAGCCCTGGCCGGCATCACGGAGTATCCCGATAGCAAGGACGGCTCACTCACCGTCGTCACCACTTGGGCGGCCCTCGATCCTGGAGCCGCCGAACAATGGGCCCGCGACAACTTCGACAGCACCGCCGATCCCACCAAAGGCAATCCCCATCTGGTCGGGGTGATCACCGGATTGGTTGAGCAGGATCTCGAAACGGCCACCCGTCTCCTCCAGGAAATGCCCAGCTCGGGAGCCCAAAAAGACGCCATCAAATCCGTCCTCGCAAAACTTCAGGCTCGCGATCCCGAGGCCGCGAAGGCATGGACCCTTGCGCTCGCTCCCGGCGAAGCCCAGGACAAAGCGATCCAGGAATTGGCGGAAGAACTGGCCTCTGAAAATCCCGCCGAGGCCATCGCCTGGGCTTCTTCCACCGGTCGTGAAACCTTCCTTCTCGCGGCCGATGGAATCCTCGATAGCTGGGTCAAAGGCAACCCCGAAGCAGCCCTGGCTTGGGCCGAATCCCAGCCCAAGGACGTCCTTGCGGTAGCCGGCCCCCACCTCATCAAGGACATGACCAAGCGCGATGATTATGCCGAGGCCTCCGAATGGCTCGCCACTCATGACGGCAATCCCAAGTTCGACGAGAGCATTGAGAAGCTCGTCAAGCAAGCGCGCAAGGACGCTCCCGAACTCGCCGCAGACTGGGCCGCCCGAATCACCGATGCCCGGAGCCGCGAAAAGGTACTCACAAAGCTCGTCGAGAAGTGGCTCCAGGATGATCCCGCCCGTGCCCAGGAATATCTGAAGCAGGAAAACGTGCCAGAGAGCGTGCGAAAGCAAATCGAGTCCCAAGCGACTTCAAACTAAAAGCTCCCTGCCCCTTCCTCCTGCCCCACCCAATTGGCTGAACAAAATCGCTCATTAATTCTTTCATGAAACACCTCCTTCTCTTCCCATTTTTATCCCTTCCGTTGGTCGCCCAACTTCGAATTACCGAAGTGATGTCCAGTAGCGATCATTCGACAGGATCGGCCAATGGAGATTGGTTTGAGATAACTAACACCGGAACCTCTGCGATCAATCTCAACGGATATAGCTTCGATGATTCAGGTCCGACCCCGAAACAGCCAGGCCAGATTTTTCCATCCCATTCCATCGCTGCCGGAAACTCGATCATCGTTCTGAGGGAATCCAGCGCGGCCAGCTTTCGTTCACTTTGGAGCATCCCGGCATCAGTCAAAATTTTCACTGAAGCGGATGTTCCGAACTTCCCCGGTCTCGGCTCGGATGGAGATTCTGTCTTCCTTTTCAACAACAGCTTTTCGGTTGTTGATGTCTTCACTTTTGGACCAGCTATTTCCGGGGCCTCCTTCGCGCGCTTTACCAATGGTAACTCCGTTCCCGGAGGTCTCAGTGTTGATGGCCTCTTTGGATCTTATCTGAGCAATGATTCCTCCGAAGATGTCGGTTCACCTGGTTTCGCCGCCCAGCCCCCGTCGCCTCTCCCGCCCGTTTTTATCGCTCCATTTTCCACAGCGTGGATCTCTGATCGCAAGCTCTCGGATTCCGAATTTCGTATCAGCTCACTCGACCCTAATCCCGGGGACATCGTCACGCTCACCGCAGTCAGCAAACCCGCTTGGTTGACCTTTACCGATCTTGGCAGTGGCATCGGACAACTGGGCGGAATTCCCACGGTCGCCGAAGTCGGGACTCATGAAATCGTGGTGCAAGCCGCCGACAATTCCGGTACCACCACGCCCTCCACTCAGACTTATAAGATCACCATCGCCCCAGGCAGCAGCCCGGTCATTCTCAACGAATACAACGCCGTTCAATCCGACAACTTCTTGAACGGCGGAACCGCCGCCATTGATTCCGACGAGGGACCCGCCGCCAACGATTCACACTTCGGTCGCGTCGCGGGCAATGGAGGCGATTGGTTTGAACTCGTCGTCGTAGGCAACGGCATGGCTGGAAAAACCAACCTACTCAACTGGACCATCGAGATTGGAAAACCAGATTCCACCGATATTTTCTCACCCCTCACCATCGTCACCCTGTCCGATCCGGCGGTCTGGAGTTCAGTCGGCAATGGAACCATCCTTACCTTTATCGAGAAGAATTCAGCCGCCGGAGGACTGGACAGCGAAGTCAACCGGGTCAATGAACTCACCACCACCGGATATGCTTGGAGCAATTTCCACCTCGGCACTCCCTCCTTTATCTCCGTAAGTAACCTTGCCGAATTGGACATCGACTCCAATAACACGCAGTTTGTCATCAAGGACGCTGGCGGAAAAATCGTGTTCGGCCCTGCCGGGGAAGGTGTCTCTCCACTTTCAGGGATCAGTGGAAGCGAAATCTTTGAGTTGGAAAACGATCCCTCTCCCCTCATTCCTACCACTGACAGGGATTCGAATACCACTCTCGGTTACGATGACGGCTCTTCCGGCTCCACCTTTGGTTCCCCCAACCTCTTCCAACCGTCCGGAGGAACGGTTGCTGTTCGCTCACAGGACTTCACTCCTTATATCGCTGTCTCCTCCCCCTTTCAGGACTATCTCGTCAGTGTCGGCTTGAGCGGAAGTGACGAAGGCACCGATAGCGACCAAGACGGTTATTCGAATCTCGATGAATACCTCTTTGGGGGGAATCCCAATAACGCCACCCTCACGCCATCGACGACTTTTGTGATTGGCGTCGATGGCCTCCTTCTCTCCGGGAGTGTCCGCGTCTCAGACCCTGCCTACCCTGTGATCGCGGAGCGCAGCGATGACCTTCAAATCTGGGTGTCCGACGATCTTACCATCGAAGATTCCGCCTCTGACCTCGGCGCCAATTTCGTCAAGAGAACAGTTACTTTCATCGGCACGCCGGAGAGAGTTTTCCTTCGCCTCTCAACTCCAACAGAGGAATAAACAACGGAACGTCTGATCACGATCTATAAAACACATGAAAACAAAAAACAACCTCATCCCAACCGTCGGCGCTTGCTTCGCCGCGACCACCGCAGGAATCCTGGCGGGAGACCTCTCAGATACGAAAACAGTGGTTAATGAACCATCGGGAAAAAGCTCGGGCGACTGGTGTGAAACGCTCCAGAATATCGGGAAAATTTACGACGACAACGACAACCCCTGGATTCAGGAAGTGGAGTTTTCAGGTCGAATCCACCAGCAATGGGGACACACCGACGGGAGCGAATTCGGTCGTAACTTCAGTAACGATGGATACGAACTCCGTCGACTCCGTCTCGGAATGGACGTCAAGTTCCTTGACGGCTTTACTCTTTCCTCTTCGGTCAACTTCGAGCGGAGCGACTTTCGTGATACCAGCATTGGTTACGACGGATTGAACCAACTACACCTGGAGTATGACTTTGGAGACCTCGGGGCATTCAAGAAAGTCGATCTTGGATATGGTCGTTACAAGCTGGGCTTCGGTGGTGAGGAGGGTATGTCTTCCAATAAGATCAAGACCATCGAACGGTCCCTTCTGAACGATGAGTTTGCAGGTGAGCGGGTAACCGGTGCCCGGGGATCGTTTGAGGTCGGTGATAATATCGACTTCCTCTTCGGTGTCTATACCACGGATGAAGACCCCGAGGCCTTCGGAAGCTGGAACGGCGGCGTCCTTTATCATCTTGGCACGGACTTCGATGCTCTCGGCGGCCATCTGGATCTCCAAGGATTCTACAATGACGCTTCGAAAACAGAGAATGAGGTTCTCGACTACCGTTGGGCACTCACCGCGACCTATGAGACGGAGATCGGCATCTTCGATCTCTTCACGAACGTCACCTATGGCGAGGACTATAATGGCGATACCGTTTACGGTTTTGTGATCATGCCCTCAACCGAGCTCATCAAAAACAAACTTGAAGCTGTTGTCCGCTACCAGTGGGCTCGTTCTGAAGATGGTGATCTCCGTCCTCAGAAGCGCAATGTCGCGACCGTTGCGACCGATGACTTCGGTTTCGGGATCGAGCTTCCCAAGGGCGAAAAAAATCACAACCTCTACGCGGGTCTGAACTACTTCCTCTGTGACCACAACGCCAAGGCGATGCTGGGAGTAGAATACGAAATTAACGAGGGACTCGGTGCAGATACCGAGGCGACCACCATCTGGGGTGCTCTTCGTTTCAGCTTCTAAGTTTTCCACACCTTCCAAATTTCTTAAAATAGACGGCCATCTTTTGCCCAAAACACAGAAAATGAGGTGAACCCTGGCAGCCCAGGCCGTTCGACAACTCGACCGCCGCAGCACGTGACCTCCATTCGTGCGCCTCCCTTTCTCCCCTCCCCGATCTCCTCAACGGCACCCCACCCCAAAAAAGGAATTCCCGGCAACCGGTAAGTCGCCGGGTAAGCAACTAGCCGAGCGATAGAACTTTCGAGCCTTTCCAGAAGACCGTAACGATCCCCGAGGATTCCGAAATTACGATCGCAATGGAATTTGAGTGTGCCGTAGCTGCTGCGGCAGCGAGATGACGTGAACCCAATCCCCGTTGCACACTCACTTTCTTAGTGACGGGCGCGTCCAGATAAACTCCTGCCGCTTCGACAACCCCTTTGCGGTCGATCAGAAATCCCCCGTCGAGCGCAGAAAATTCACGCATCGTTTCCACAAATTCGGCGTCATAAATACGACGGGACTTTTTGGGATGCCCGTGACAGGGATTGAGAATAAGGGGCCGGGCGATCGCGTTCAATTCGTCGATTTCTCCCAGTAAAAAAACAGTTCCAATCGATTTCCCTTCACGACCCTCATTGGCGAATCTTAACGCGATTTCAATGAGTCGGATGAATTCCTGGGAGATCGGTAGCCGGCCCTTACGACTACCACCTTTGAACCAGTCAAAATCACGTTGCGGATTCGCGATGAGCAAGTTGTCCAGGCGTTTGGATCCTGAAACACCCAGGAGGCATACGATCGAATCTTCTTCGTTTACGTATCCGTGCATGACGGACAGGATGAGAGCGAGCGAGATCTGGTCCATCCGTTCGACCGGACTGTGCGGGATGAAGACCAAGTGGTCCCCTTCCTTGATATCCTTCTGCGCCTTTTCCGCGTCACGAGACACCCAGATGATGCTTTCATTCTCTCGATGCTTGTCGACCATCTTCCTATCGGTGACCAACTCACCAATAACGAGGACCGTCTTGATCTTCAAATTCCGCGCCAGGTCGAAGCCGTAGTCGATCAACAATCGAGTTTCATTGATCTCTATTTGGTGATGAGTCTTCTTAGGCGTCGCCATATTTGGGATGGTCCAGGTAATTTGTGAAAATCTGCAAGGGCAATTCTGTCATCTCGAAAAAATAACGTCTTGTCAAATTGACTAGTGCTTGGCTGAAAAATCAAGCTTTTCGTGCCGAATAATGGTGGTTGGGAATGGCGAGGGAATTAATTAGTGCCTGGTCGGAAAGCCCTTGAACCCATACGGGATAGGGAAAAGGAGCCGAGAAGAGGCGGCGAATCTTTAGCCCATGCAGGCATCTAACAGCTCTCACCCTCGCAAAAACGTTCGGAAACCCCAATTATTCGCTCCAAAAGCGTCCTCCCATCGGC
>Ga0209491_10000787_pt1 | contig 63676 bp, 44 predicted proteins | sample BON02_FD_187213 | JGI IMG/M metagenome (GOLD analysis project Ga0209491, IMG submission 187213) | Freshwater microbial communities from Lake Bonney liftoff mats and glacier meltwater in Antarctica - BON-02 (SPAdes) (version 2) | ecosystem: Environmental > Aquatic > Freshwater > Ice > Glacier... | reverse complement strand
CGGAGAGGCAAGGGGATGTCGGGAATAAAGCCGACCCACGGGCGGGAGGGGGACGGGAATGACTGGTGGGACGGGGGGGACGGGAATGACTGGTGACCGAGGGGGCGGGGCGGGGGGCGTCGAGCAATGTCTCTGGCGGAGAGGCAAGGGGATGTCGGGCATAAAGCCCGACCCACGGGGGGGGGCCCGGGGACGGGGGAAGGGAATGCGTGGTGACCGAGGGGGCGGGGCGGGCGTGGTCGAGCAATGTCTCTGGCGGAGAGGCAAGGGGATGTCGGGAATAAAGCCCGACCCACGGGGGGGACCGGGGTAATGGACTGGGGTTAGTTGCCCCAGACGAGCTCGCGGACACGCATGAGTTCGGGATACTTTTCGTCGGTGTCGCCGTTCTCTTGTTTGAGCTGGAGCAACTGGATTTTGAGCTGGGAAGCGACGTCGCGATAGGTGGGGTCGTCGTAGACGTTGTGACGTTCGGCGGGGTCGTTGCGCAGGTCGTAGAGCTCCCAGCCGGGAGTGGTGGAGTCTTTTTGCGCGCCTTGGGCGTCGAGGGCCAAACCGTAGAAGAAGATGAGCTTAAAGTTTTCGGTGCGGATGCCGTAGTGGCCGGGATTGTCGTGGTGGGCCATATGCATCCAGTAGCGGTAGTAGCTGGCTTGGCGCCAATCGGAGGGAGTTTCGCCGGTGGCGAGGATCGGCGCGACGCTGTGGCCTTGCATGGAGGCGGGGATTTTGACGCCAGCGAGATCGAGGAGAGTGGGGGCGAAGTCGGTGTTGTTGACGAGCGCGTTGCTCTTGGAGCCGGGTTTGGTTTTGCCGGGATACTTGACGATGAAGGGAACTTGGAGGGACGGCTCATACATCCAGCGCTTGTCGATGTAGTCGTGTTCGCCGAGCATAAACCCCTGATCGGAGGTGTAGAGAATGATGGTGTTATCGAGGTCACCGGATTCGCGGAGAGCCTCGATGAGGCGAGCGATATTGTCGTCCAGGCCACGGACGGTGCGGAGGTATTTTTTGAGGTAACGTTGGTAGGCGACGGTGAGGTAGTCCTCATCGGAGAGGGACTTATCAACGAACATGTGATCGCCCATGTTACGGCGTTCGTTGCGCTTGCCGATAGAAGTGCCGGTGCCGGCAGTGGCGATGGAACCGTGGTTGGGGGAATCGCGGAGAGAGGGTGGTTCGGGAATGGTGACGTCGTCGTAGAGGAAGTCGTAGCGCTCAGCGTTCTCGAAGTTGTCATGCGGGGCTTTGAAGTGATGCATTAGGAAGAAGGGCTGGTCGCTATTGCGCTGCTTCAGCCAATCAAGGGAGAGGTTGGTGATGACGTCCGAGGAGTGCTCCGTGTCATAAGTGGCCCGAGGGTGGCGGAGATTGTCGGGCCACTTGCCGGGGGAATTCATGTCGCGGAAAGTGGGGCGGTGGTAGCTGCCTTGGCCGGGGAGGACGCAGTAGTAGTCGAATTCCGCGGGTTCGTTTTTGAGATGCCATTTGCCGATCATGGCGGTTTGGTAACCGGCCTGTTTCATGAGGCGGGGTAACGTGTGCTTGGCGATAGGCAGATCGTCGGACAGGGTTTTGACCCCGTTGGTGTGCGAATACTGGCCGGTCATGAGGGTAGCCCGGCTGGGGGTGCAAATGGAATTGGTGCAGACCGCGTTCGTGAACATCATGCCCTCGGCGGCGAGCCGATCCAAGGTGGGCGTGGGATTGAGTTCGGCGAGGTGACTGCCGTAGGCACCGATGGCGGACGCGGCGTGATCATCGGACATGATCCACAGAATGTTGGGGCGGGATTTGGACGCGGCAGACAGAGAAGCCACGGCTAAGCAGATTAGACAAAAAACACGCGGAAGCATAAGGAGATAGGGTAAATTACGGTCGACTGGAGGAGGATCCGAGGTCGACGAAAGACGATGACGGACGGGGTGACTTTAGAAGTGGATTCAGGGGAGAAGGAATCGACCTCGTGTTTAAACAGTTAAGGCAAGGGGGAGGCGAAGCAACCGCACGGGAAGGACGGGCTGACGCACTGGTTTTTTTATTGAAGGAAACGAAGGGGACGAAGCTGGGAGGCAGGGAGTTTTTTAACCACGAATGGACACTAATGGCTCCGTCTACCGACTACGCACTGAAGGGGGGAGGCGGGGAGGCGCGGGGGGGGGGGACGCATTGGTTTTTACAGGAGAGCACAGAGAGAATCGAGGGCTGACGCGATGAATTGATTTAATTGGCCGAAGGGCGGGGGGCGGGGCGGGAACGGTCGGCTGGCTCGGGGAGAAAGATAAAGAAAATGAGTAAAGATAAAGCCGGGGGCTTGGCGGGCAGTGGGGCCACGGCGGGAGTCGTCGCGCAACGCCCCTACCGCGGGGACATCGGGGAGATGAAATCCTGAGTCAGGGAAGTGATCATGGTCTGAGGCGTTAGCGAAAGAGGGTGGGAGACAGTTCCACGACGCCGATGCCGTTGGCGGGGGACGGGAGCGGGGCGGCCGGGTAGTAGGGCTGATGATCGTGCACGGTGGCGCGGCCGTTGTAGTAGAGCAGGCGCTTGCCTTTCCAACTGACGGGCGGGGCGGTCACGGTGATCATGCCGCAATCGAAGCGGCCTTGAGGGGCCAAGGGGATCAGTGGTTCTCGATCTAGTTCCCGTTCCCAGGTCCATCCGTCCGCGCTGCTCATGAGTTGAACGTCGAGGTGTTGATCGGTGGTGTGGTGGATGTTCATGAGACCGAAATAACCGTCGCCCTCGGGGAAGGGGACGAACCAATAGAATTGAAGGTCGGCTGCATCCTGGTCGTCGGGAGCGAGGATTTGCGTGGGCCCAATCCAGCGACCGGGAAAAGGGTCGCAGGTCCAGATGGAGATGACCCGTTGCATGTGATCCAGATTGTCGCGCTCGGTGGGTAGGTTTGGATTGTAGCGCCAAGTTTGCTGATACAGGAGTAGCGAACTCTCGCGAGGGCCGACGGGGGCGAGGGGGTTGGGTAGACCGATGGAGCCGGCGTCGTTGGCGTTGGTGATGATGGGGCGATTGTTAAGCGGATCCCACGATAGCCCATCTCGGCTGACGGCGATATGAAAACCGGGAGGGAGCTCGGGGTTCCAACGCCCCCAGAATAACATTTTCCAACGCCAGGCCGGATTCACTTCATTCTCGTCGAGGACGATTGCCTGAGGGTGAAAGGAGCCCCAATTCATGGAGTTACCTGAGGCCCGCATGACGATGTTGTGACCCTGGCCTAGGTCCGGTTTTTCCCAGGTGTAGCCGTCGGTGGAATAAGCCAGACAGAGAATATTGTCTTCGGCTCTTCCGGGAAATGAGACCATGTAGTAGAGGCAAAGCCGATCGGCGGCCGGATCGGGAACGACTCCGACCAAGGTGGTCATGCTACCGCCTTTTTCCCATGGTTGATCTAGGGTCAAAAGGGGTTTTTCGGATCGTGCGAGGATAGGGGAATCGGCGAGAAGCACCTGCGCAAAGAGGACGAAAAGAAGGCAACGCAGTCGGGGTGAAAACTGGGACATAGTAGAAGCTTGGGATGTCCTTTGGCGGATGGCGATGCGCTGGAGCGTCGGTTAGTCAGTTTATGAGAGGCAGTGGTTGCCGGCTGAAGCACGGCGCAACGGGGAAAACGAGTGCGACGTGAATTTCGCGAGAGGCCGTTGCGGAGGGCTAAGCGGTTCGTTCCTACCGGTATTTGATGCCTGCTAAAATGAAGTGGGCGGCGAATCGGCTACGCGGAGGCGAGGTGATCGGGTGCTAAGTCGCGGATGCAGTTGGCTTGGATCAGACCTCGATGATACACTTGAGCAGGGTCGGATCGGCGGAGAAGACGCCAAATTGGGTTGGAATGTCGGCGAGCGCGCAGCGGTGAGTGATCCACGGCGTGGTATCGATCCGGCCGGTTTCCATCAAGTGGATGATCTCGGTGAAAGTGTCGGGCAACGCGTTGCGGCTGGCGCAGAGGGTGAGTTCGCGGCGATGGAAATTGGGGTCGTTGAAAGAGACGTCGCCTTGGAATAGGCCGACGAAGACGATGCGTCCGCCGTGGGCGGGTAGTTCGAATGAGCCCGCCATGGAGCGCGGGTTGCCCGTCGCATCGAAGACGATCGTGGGAAGATCGCCGTCACCGATGGCGGTGAGCTCGGCGGCCGCTGCCGGTCCGGCGACGACGGTGTGTTTGACGCCCAGGTGGTCGCGGCAAAACGCGAGGCGAGATTCGCTGATGTCCATCACGGCGACCTTGGCTCCGGTGATACCGGCGAACTGAATGACACTGAGGCCGATGGGGCCGGCGCCGATCACAAGGACAAAGTCATCGGCAGTGGGTTCGGCGCGTTCGACGGCGTGGGCGCCGATGCCTAGGGTTTCGACCAGAGCGAGTTGGTCGTAGCTGAGTTTGGTGGAGCGATGGAGCTTACGAGCAGGGACGGCGAGGAGGGTGCCCATGCCACCGTCGGAGTGAACGCCGAGGACGCTCAGTGAGGTGCAGCAGTTGGGCTTACCGCGACGGCACGCGATGCATTTTCCGCAGTTTAAGTAAGGTTCGACGGAGCAGCGATCACCCCCTTTGAGGTCACCGGGTTCGCTGCCGGGATCGATGACCTCGACGCCGAGTTCATGACCGAGGACACGCGGATATTCGAAGAAAGGCTGTTTGCCAGCGTAGGCGTGCAGGTCGGTGCCGCAGACGCCGATGCGGTGGACACGGACCAAGGCTTCGCCGGGTTGAAGCTGGGGCTCAGGCGCGTTGGTGATGAATTCGAAACGGCCGGGTTCGGCGAGAGAGACTTGGTTCATGCGGAGGAGGGGATGAGGGCGTCGCGGTTGGCGGGCAGGCCTCGGGTAAAGTTGTGGTTGTTGATCGGCGCGAGGATTTCGCGGACGCGATTGATCATGTCGTGGTCGATGGGCTCCTCGGCGTAGCGGATATTGGCCTCGATGTTGGCGGGTTTCGAGGTGCCGACCAACGTGGTGGTGATACCGGGATGGGCGACGCAGAATTGGACCGCGAGTTTGACGATATCGACTCCCTCCTGGGCACAGAACGCGACGGCTTTTTGGGCGGTTTCGATCATGAGCGGAGTGGCTTGGTGCCAGCCGGGAACGCCACGGGGAGTGAGGAGGCCCATGCCGGTGGGGGAGGCGTTGATGACGCCAATTTTTTTGGACGCGAAGTAGGGGAGGAAGTCGGCGAGGGCAGTGTCGTTGAGCTCGTAGCGGCAGAAGGAGAGGATGGTGTCGACGACGCCGGGATCCGTGCGATCGAGCACGGCTTGCAGGACCTTGAAGGGGAGGCCGGTGATGCCGATGTGGCCGATGCGGCCGGCGTCACGAAGTTTGACGAGTGCGGGTAGGGTTTCGTCGACGATTTGGTCGACCTCGGCGAATTCGATGTCGTGGCACTGAAGAATATCGATGTAGTCGACGCCGAGGCGCGCGCAGCTTTCGTCGAGACTACGGGTGACGCGAGCGGCGGAAAAATCGAATTCTGCCTGACTGTATTGGCCAACCTTGGTGGCGAGGATGAAGCGGTTGCGTTTGATCTCCCGGAGAGCGAGGCCGAGCACGGTTTCGGCCTTGGTGTCGCCGTAGTAGGGCGACACGTCGATGAAGTTAATGCCGCCATCGATGGCGGCGTGAACGGTGCGAATCCCGGTGGCGTGGTCGACGTCACCAAACACGCCGCCGAGCGGGGATGCGCCGTAGCTGAGCGCGGAGAGATTGAGTCCGGTTTGGCCGAGAGGTCGGTAATTCATGAGCAGGATAGTCCACCTGAGGGTGGGTCGAGGCAGAATTAAGGCTGAGGCGTCCGGGGCAAGGAACCGTGCGCTTAATCAATTAAATATTTTGGTCGGAACGGGGGCGATGAACGCGCTCAGTTGGCGGCGGCTTTGAGCACAGCGAAACGGGCCCGCATGGCGGTGAGGCGGGCAGTGTGGGTGGATTCGTTGATCAAGTCGTTTTCTTCCTGCGGGTCGTTAGCGAGGTCGAAGAGTTGTTCGCGGTCGAATTCAGGCCAGTAGAGATACTTCCAATCGCGTTGCACGAGGGCCTCGGAGGCAGGAATGAAATCTTTGCTCCGAATAGTGGGATGTTCGTAGAAAAAATCGGTGCGCCAATCGGGAGGAGAATTGGATAAATAAAGGGGCGCGAGATCCTCGCCCTGCATGCCCGCGGGGGCGGTGATACCGGCGGCGTTGAGGATGGTGGGAGCGAGATCAACACTGAGGGCGAATTGGTCGTTTTCGGTGCCGCGTTGGTCGGCGGGGAGACGAGGGTCGGAAATGATGAGAGGCACGCGAATGCTCTCTTCGTGGGGATACCATTTGTCGGCGAGGCCGTGCTCGGCGTGGTAGTAGCCGTTGTCGGTGGTGAATATCACGAGGGTGTTATCGAGCACGCCCTGGCGTTTGAGTTCGGCGAGGATGCGGCCGCTGGTTTGATCAACTTCGGTGGCGAGCCGGTAGTAGTTTTTCATCATGATCTGATATTTCTCCGGGGTATCGAAGCGCCAGTGCCAGCGGTTGCGTCCCTCGTTGCCTTCGTGGGCGACGAACTCGGGGAGGCGGTGAAAGGATTCGTCGGTGGCATTGGCCGGAACGGGAATCGTGACGTCCTCGTAGAGTGACATGCTTTCGGGTTGGGGAAGGAACTGAAGGGGATTATGATCTTCGGCGTGGGTGGCGAAGAAGGCGACGGTGAGGTAGAACGGTTGGTCAGGGGGGCGTGTTTTGAGGAACTCCATGGAGTCGTTTTCGTTTTTTTGCGTGACGTGAATTTTGGAACCGTCGGGTTCTTCGATCCAATGCGTGCGGTAGTAAGAGCGACTGAAATCGAAGTGTTCGGAGGGGATCTCACCGTTGTGCCATTTGCCGACGTGACCGACGTAATACCCGTGTTGGCGGAGCTGACCGAGGTAGGTCTCGGACCAAGGCGTTGCCCAGGCAGCGAAGCCTCGGTTACCGTGACGGGACATCCACTGACCAGTGTAGAGATTGGCGCGACTGACACCACAAATAGCAGTGGTCACGCAGGCCCGAGTAAACCGAACGCCATCGCGCGAGAGTTGATCGAGGTGAGGGGTTTGCACGACGGGATGGCCGGCGGCGCCGAGAGTATCGTGCCGCCAGTCATCGGCGTAGAGCACGAGAATATTCATCGGCTGATCGGCGGCGGAAGCGGAAGCTGCGAGCAGGAGCGTAGCGAGGAAGGCGCAGAGGCGAAACGAGGAGGCAATCATCAAAAAAGGAAGCTGAGATAGGGCCGAGTATCCGGACAAATAAGGAGGGGGAAGCGAAACCACTGTTGGGGGGGGGAGAATGCTCCGCAACCCGGCATTTCTTACCACAGCGCGTTTGAATCATGGGCGAATGAGATCCCTCTTGGGGCAACGACCTCGGGCTCTAGCGTAACAAGAAGGACTCTACTTCGGTCGTAGTGGCGGGAATACTCCTAGGGTTGGCGCACTCCAAACTATCAACCGGGAGTCGTTTTGAACAGGCCTGTTTACTTGAGCGCTGAGTCATTCAAGCAATTCACGCGATGAACCTCTCCGGCTCGTTTCACGGATATAGCCGGCACGAGCAAAGTTTAAGCCTGATCCATATTGATTCATTATGGTGCGTTTCAAAGGGGTAAAAGGGAGGGACGGAGTTGGATCAGCGGGGCAAGGGTTTTAACGCAAAGGCGCAAAGGGCTGACGCACTGAGTTTGTTAAAGAAGGAAACGAAGAGCTGATGAGAATCGGGGGCAGGTGGTGGGGTCAGGGCGGATTGGGGGTTTGCCGGGGTGTTATCTCCCTTGCGGCCGGAGGTTTTGTCGCTAGGGTTCAGCCATGAGTTCGGCAGAGATTTTGGATAGTATGCGGTCGCTCACTGCGTTGGAGCGGCGTGAATTGGTGTCCCGGATATGGAGCGAATTCGCGGAGGAGGACTTGGAGTTGACTCCCGGCCAGACCGTGGAATTGGATGATCGAATAGCCGTCTACGAAGACTCACCTGACGACGTGGTGGCGTGGAGTGAAATCAAGCAAGCCAACCGTGATCGAGCATTGTGAGTAGAAGCGTCGTTTTCCGCCGCGAAGCTCGGTTGGAATTCGATGAGGCTTTTGTTTGGTATGAAGGTAAACAACGAGGACTGGGAATCGAATTTCAAAATGTAGTCGATGATCGACTGAGTGAAGCGGCGGAGCGGCCGGAACTGTTTCGCACGGTTCGCGGTTCAGTTCGTCGTATTGTCCTCATTCGTTTTCCTTACTCGGTGCACTTCGTGGCCGAAAATTTCCGTATTGTGGTCTTGGCCGTATTCCATGCGCATCGGAATCCCAAGCATCTGGTGAAGAGAAGTTAGAACCCCTTGGCCGGTTGATGCCGTCGATATCTGCCTGTCTATGAGCGAGGCGGATGACGGATATTGAGGGGGGGGCTTTTGTTTTACAGAAGGGAACGTTGGGGAGCAGCCGTCAGCGTGGGGCCGGAATCTAGGCCGGTAGTTTATATTCGAATACTGAGGAGTGGCTCTGTTTTTCTCTGTTCTCTCCTGTAAAAAACAGCGGTGGGGCAGGTGTTTTCTTCGTTAACCACGAAACACACAAAATACACGAAAGCCGGAACTGAGAAGAATCCGAAGAGACGACGTTTGGCCATGGGCTGTCGGGCATAAAGTATCTTGTTACTTGATACCTGCTACTTGTTACTTCGCTCTCTGCGCGCTTGTTACTTCGCGCGGCGCGTGCGGCGGGTGGTGGCGAAGCCGATAGCGAAGAGGCCGAAGAGGAGGGCGAAGGAGGCGGGTTCAGGGACGGCTGAAGTCGTGTAGGTTACGTTTAGGTCGTTGCCGTTTTGGGCTAGGCCGAAGATGCCGTTTAGGGTGTTTTGGAAACCTGATGCATTGATCGCGAAGGAGGCGCCGATGGACGCGGCTCCGTCGAAGGTGATGCCGGTGGTGGTGGTGACGAAGGTCCAGCTGTGGTTGGCGTCGGCGTCGAAGTTGGGGACGAGTCCGGTGGCGTTGGCGGCGGTCAGGGAAACTAGATTTACGGTGAAGGGGTTGGCATCGGTGGCGGTGATGGTGAGGCCGCCGGTGATGTTAAGGAGATCCCAATTGGTGCTGACGATTCCGGCGGCGTTGTTGACTTCCCATTTGAAGTTTCCACCGGATTCCCAGGTGGTCGATCCAGCGTTGAGGGTGCCGGGTGAGTTGCCGGGGGCGAGGGTGCCGCCGTTGGCGATGGTGAGCATACCCACGGTGCCGGAACCGGAGAGGCGACCGCCGGCAATATTGAAGCGAGAGTTTGCGGCGGAGCCATTGAGCTTCAGTTCGCCGGCGGTGACGTCGGTGTCGCCAGAGAAGGTGTGAGTGCCGTTGAGGGTGAGCCGTCCGGCGCCGGATTTGGCGAGTCCGCCGGTGCCGGCGATGACGCCGGCGAAGGTGGTGTTGGCAGCTTGGTTGAGCGACAGGTTGCCGGAACCGAGGTTCACGTTGCCGTCGCCTTCGAGACGACCGAGTGCGGTGGCGAATCCGTTGGGATCGAAGACGGCGCCGGGTTGCACGCGGAGGTGAGTGTTGGAGCTGAGTGCTCCGGCGGCGCCGAGTCGGAGGGTGCCTGCGTCCACGCGGGTGTCGCCGGAGTAGGTGTTGGTGCCGCCGAGGATGAGGGTGCCGGTGCCGGTTTTGGTGAGGGGGTTGCCGGCCCCGCCGGTGATGTTGCCGTCCCAAGTGAGGGTGGTGGAATTGTCCACGTTGAGCGTGCCGCCGCCGGTGCCTAGGGTGGTGGCGCGATCAGCGGTGAAGGAGGCGGTGGAGTTGAGGGTGCCGCCGGAGAAGTTGATCACACCGTCGCTGGCGCCGAGGTTGTTGTTGGCGGAAACGGCGAGCGTGCCGGCGGAGATCGTCGTGCCGCTGGTGTAGGTGTTGGTGCCGCTGAGGGTGGTGGTGCCGGTGCCGAGGTGGTTGACGGAGGTGGACCCGGTGATCGCTACGGCCGTGCCGGTGGCCGCTCCGTCGGTGGTGAAGTGGTAGTCGGCGTCGGTGTGGTTGAAGTTGAGGGTGGCGGTGCCTAAGCCCGCGGTGACCGAGGCGGCGTTGAGGATGCCGGCGGCGGTGGAGCCCGTGATGGTGAGGGTGCCGGCGGAATCAGCTCCGGAGGCTAAACTGGTGGTCCCGATGCCGGATCTCACATTGACGGTGCCGCCATCCCGCACGGTGAGTGAGCCGTTGCCCTGATTGCCGATGGAGAGATTGTTTGCATTGGTCCACGTGCCGGAAATCTCTGCGGTGCCGGTGCTGCCGGAAACTACGCCCAAGTAACCGAAACTATTGGATACGGAGCCGCCGGTTTGCACCGTGAGTGAGCCCGTGCCCTTACGACCTACAAAGGGGCAACCAGAAGACGTCAGGTCTTGACTCGTGACAAAATCAATGGATCCCGAGCCCGATTGACGGATGCCCAGACCGCTGCGAATCGAGTTTGTCGGAGCGTGTTATCACATTATTAACCGGGGCAACCAGAAGACATCAGGTCTTGACTCGTGACAAAATCAATGGATCCCGAGCCCGATTGACGGATGCCCAGACCGCTGCGAATCGAGTTTGTCGGAGCGTGTTATCACATTATTAACCGGGGTAATTACCGTTCACCCATTTTTGCGGAGAAGGGAGCTGCTGAGGCGTTTGAACGCGCCTTGGGTGAAGCGGCGCAACGTTACGGCTGGTGCGTGCATGCCGACGTGATCAGGCGAAACCATTTCCATCTGGCGGTGGAAATCCATGAGCCGAACCTAAGTCAAGGTATGAAGTGGCTACAGTTCGTGAGAAGGCATCTACTAGACCCAAAAAGTAACCGCGCGGTTCGGCTCCTGTTGTCAAAAGTCAAGACCTGACGTCTTCTGTCCGACTATTTTAAGGTGCCTTATTCGGTCACTCCCATCGCTTTGATCATCCAATCGGGATGGAGCGGGGTGGCGAGGCCATCGTTGGGCTGAGGTGCTCCGGGGGTGGATCGGCCCGCGGCGATATACTGCTGCATTAATTGAGTCATACGCTCCGCTGTTTCCGGGTGTAGCACGATCACGTTGGTCTGCTCGGAGGGGTCGTTTTCCAGGTCGAAGAGCTGATACCAACCGGTGGTGGGAACCTTTTTGAAGGTCTGTGGGCGGGGGGCGCTCCAGCCGCCGGAACCGGGGCAGAAGACCATTTTCCATGAGCCTTGGCGGAGCGAAAAACTGCCGTTGATGGAGTGGTGCACGACGTCGGTGCGAATCGGATCCTGAGTGGCACCGGTGAGGATCGGCAGGAAGCTGATGGAGTCTTCGGCGGAGGTGGCGGAAACCTCTACTCCGACCATTTCGGCGCAGGTGGCAAAGAGATCGACGAGGCAAATGGGTTGGCCCGCAACCGAACCCGGGGCGGTGGTGCCGTCCCAGCGGGCGACAAACGGAACGCGATGGCCGCCTTCGTAGATGTCGGCTTTGTGCCCGCGATAGGTGATGCTGGGATAGTGCCGGGAAAGATCCGTGGAGACACCGTCCTCCATAGTAAATTGTAGCATGCCCTCGGGAATGCCTCGGCTGGAGGCAGGACTGCAGCCGTTGTCGGCCGTGACGATGATGAGGGTGTTCTCGGCTAGGCCGGCTTTTTCAAGCGCGGCCACCACTGCACCCACGGCCCAGTCGGTCTCCATCACAAAATCACCGTAGGCGCCCAGGGCGCTTTTTCCCTGAAAGGCAACGGAGGGAACGATCGGGGTGTGCGGGCTGTTGAGAGGCATGTAGAGAAAGAAGGGCTGGTCGGACTGGGACTGGGCGGAGATGAAACCGGTCGCCTTTTCCACGAGCGTTGGTAGGACGTCGATGGCTTCGAAATCGGCGTGGGCGGGACCCGGGCGATTAAAGGCTTTGATGGTGGTGCACTCTCCCACAAAACGGTCGTTTTCAATCCAGATGTAGGGCGGCATGTCGAGGGAAGCGCTGATGCCCCAAAAGTAGTCGAAGCCGACGGCAACCGGGCTGTTGCCGATGCGACCGCTCCAATCGATATTACATTTAGTCGCGAGTTCGGCGGCGGTTTTGGCGGTGAACTGCGGGGGCGTTCCATCGGTCGTCGGCAGATCCAGGCCGAGGTGCCACTTGCCGATACAGGCGGTGGCGTAGCCGGCGGTTTGGAGCAAAGAAGCGACGGTTTCGCGCGCCGGCAGAATCAAGGGAGCCCCAGTGCCGTTGAGGACGCCATTCTTTCTTTCGCTGCGCCAATTGTAGCGGCCCGTGAGCACGGAATATCGAGATGGGGTGCAGACGGACGAGGAGCTGTGCGCGTTGGTGAAGGCCATGCCTTGAGCGGCGAGGGCGTCCATGTTGGGGGTGTCGATTTTACACCGTTCGCCACCATAAAATCTGATGTCCCCCATACCCCAGTCGTCGGCCAAAATGAAGACGATGTTGGGTTTCGAGCTAGCGAAAATACTGAGACTGGAAAAACATAGAATCAGAAGTGCGAGGAGACGGTTTCCCCTCATAGGTGGAACAAAGGAAGGTCGTTGAAAGGGGCAGGGGGCTTCGTTCATGGATTGATCGGATGGGGGACGGGGGCAAAAAGGCAGGGGTTCTGGCGAGGACCTTCAACACTACCGGTTTCCCGTGTCTGCGGCAACACTGCGAAGCGCATGAGGGCGATCGATCTTTCTCCGTTGCTTCGAATTATTTTTCGGCCGTGAAACGGTCCCCATCCCCCTCAAGGCTCCAAGTTGAATTCTAAATTCGTCTGGAACAGCTCATCTGAGCGCCATCCGGTAAGACCTTCAGGGTGTTCCAAGGGGGGATCTCTCTCCCTGGCTTTCATTCCTTCGATCATTTTCGCGGCGTTCGGATGCTCAAGGTTACTCTGCCGATATAGTCAGCATGGGGGGAGGCAAATCCGGCGATAAGGATCGGGAGCAAAGACACTAGATTCATGCGGCGCTGCTCGGACAAGACGCGAATCACCCACGCAAAGTTGGTTTAGCCCCATCGCTTTCGGAGCGGGTGGTCTGGCGGAAAAGCAATCAGAAATGGTTTCCACTCATGCGGGAGGGTGTAATGTCCGCCATGAATTATCGCTAGACAAGGGTCGGTGCACTGTTTCACGGTTTTAGAGAACTTAAAATTTCACCACGCTTGGCGCCAGCATGCCGATGACGACCGGCCCAAGACCGAACCGAGGGAGGGGACCACAAAGACGCGTGAGTAAAAAATGCAGGGAGCAGCGTTTGATTCCTCCCGTTTCCCTCCCATGTTGGATGGAAGCGAAACTTTGCGAAGTCCGAGCGGTTCAAAGCGTCGGCGGAAATTTCATCTATGAACAAAACCCAAATCGACCAGATTATTTCAGAAATCAAAAACCATCCCAAGAATGATGCCCGGCTGGCGAGTGCCGCCGTTGATCTTGCCGCAGAGTTGTTAAATACCAGCAGATCTATCGAGACGTGGTCCGAGAAACGCCAAGGCAAGAAGCTAGCGGGCATGATGATGGACGCGTCCGGAAAGGCGTTCACCCTGGCGATGGCCGACCAAGTGTTTCGGCCGCCCTCGGCGAAGCGCTCCGCCTCGCAGTTCAGGCACCTTGTCGATTCCTACGGAGTTCCCAAGTATCTCTCGCTTCCGGAAAAAGTGGCGATGTCTCTCGGGACGTTCGTGTCTTCGTTTTTTCCAGGTCTGGTGATGCCGGCGGTGACCGGGGCGGTGCGGCAGGAGAGCGCGTCGGTCATCCTGCCAGCCGAGGATCGCAAGCTGAAGCCGCACTTGCGGAAGCGGAAAGATGCGGGGATGCGGATGAATCTGAACCAGCTCGGTGAGGCGATCCTTGGGGAGGTCGAAGCGGAGCACCGGATCCAAGCCATTCTCGACCGGATTGCGGATCCGGATGCGTCCTATGTTTCGGTGAAAATCTCGGCGATATTCAGCCAGATCCACCTGATCGCCTACGACGAGAGCGTGGAGAAAATCAAGACGCAGATGCGCCGGCTTTACCGTGCGGCGATGGCGAATCCGATTCAGGGCGAGCCGAAGTTCGTCAATCTTGATATGGAGGAATACCGCGACCTGCGCCTGACATGCGATGTGTTCCGTCAGCTGCTCGACGAACCGGAGTTCTTCCAGCTGGAGGCGGGTATCGTCTTGCAGGCCTATCTTCCTGATTCGTGGCCGGTGCAAAAGAACCTGAACGCATGGGCGATGGCTCGAAAGGAAAATGGCGGCGCCGGCATCAAGATCCGTATCGTGAAAGGTGCAAACCTGGCGATGGAATCCGTGGACGCGGAGCTTCATGAATGGGAACTTTCGACCTACGGAAGCAAAGAAGAGGTCGACGCGAATTTCAAAAGGATGCTCCACGAGGGGTGTAATAAAAACGTCGCCAAGGCCGTGAAGCTCGGGGTCGGGAGTCACAATCTTTTCGATATCGCCTACGCGCTTTTGCTGCGTGAGCGCGAGGGCGTGAAGGAAAAGATCGAGTTCGAAATGCTCGAGGGCATGGCGAACCATCAGGCACGGGCGGTGCACCATGCGGCTTCAGATCTGTTACTCTACGCCCCCATTGTCCGGCACGATGATTTTCCAAGTGCGATCGCCTACCTCGTCCGTCGGCTTGACGAGAACACTTCAGAGGAAAATTTTCTCCACGATATTTTCGCGATTCAGGTGGGCAATCCGGCCTGGAATGAACAGAAGAAACGTTTCCTCGCCGCCTGCGAGAGGAAGGACAACATCTCGTCGGAGAAGACGAGGAAGCAGGATCGGACCACAGAAACCTTTATTGAACATCCGCCAGCGGGGCGGTTTCATAACGCCGCCGATACGGATTGGGCCTTGCGGGTGAATTCGAAATGGGCGCGGGAGAAAGTGGATGCCCGGCGTGAATCGGATGTCGAGATGGTGCCGCTGGTGATCGCCGGAAAAGAAGAAGCGGGCGAGACCGATTCGACGGTGGAGGATCCATCGCGTCCCGGGAAAACTTCCTACATCCACGCGATGGCTGGGGCGGAGCAGATCGAACGCGCGCTCAAATGTGCCGAGGAAAGCCGCCCGGCGTGGGTGGAACGTGGTTTTGAAGGACGCGCGGATCTGCTACGGAAGGCCGCGGTGGAGATCATGAAGATTCGGGGCGAAGCGACGGCTACGATGGTGATGGACGCAGGTAAGTCCATCATGGAGGGCGATGGGGAGATTTCGGAAGCCATCGATTTCGCGAACTACTACGCACGTCGGATCAACGCCGATGGATGCGAGCTGGAACCCTTCGGCACCGTGCTGGTTACGCCGCCGTGGAATTTCCCATTCGCGATTCCGTGCGGGGGCGTTCTGGCGGCTCTGGTCGCGGGGAATACCGTGATCCTCAAACCCGCGCCCGAGACGATTCTCACCGCATGGGTGATGGTTCAGGCGCTGTGGCGAGCGGGTATTCCCCGCGATGTGCTCCAATTCCTGCCCTGCCCGGACAACGAACTCGGCCAGTCGCTGGTGACGGACGAGCGGGTCGGGGCGGTGGTTTTGACCGGTGGCCACGAGACGGCGCGGATGTTCCTGGGCTGGAAACCGGAGCTTCACCTCTTCGCGGAAACCAGCGGTAAGAACGCCTTGATTATCACCGCGGCCGCCGACCTCGATCTGGCGGTTAAAGATCTGGTGAAAAGCGCATTTGGGCATTCGGGGCAGAAATGCTCCGCCGCTTCGCTCGGGATCATCGAGGCGGAGGTTTATGAAAGTAAGGCATTTCGCAGGCAGTTGCGGGATGCGGCGGCTTCGCTTGAAGTCGGGCCGGCCTGGAACTTTTCATCGTTCTCGACCCCTGTCATCCGCGCGCCGGGCGAAGCTTTGACGCGAGCGCTGACAAGTCTGGAACCGGGCGAGGAATGGCTGCTGGAACCGAAAATGATCGCAGGAAACCCCTGCCTCTGGTCGCCGGGGATTAAGCTCGGGGTCGCGCCGGAAAGCTGGTTTCATCGCACCGAGTGTTTCGGTCCGGTGCTCGGTCTGATCCGCGCCGAAAACTTCGATGACGCAATGCGCATCCAGAATGATTCGGAGTTCGGGTTGACCGGCGGGATTCATTCGCTCGATGACCGCGAGACCGAGGCCTGGAAGGAGCTGGTGGAAGTCGGCAACGCTTACGTGAACCGCCCGATCACCGGGGCGATCGTCGAGCGCCAGCCCTTCGGGGGTTGGAAACGGTCCTACTTCGGGCCGGGGGCCAAGGCGGGTGGGCCGAATTACGTTTCGCAGTTCGGCGATTGGAAAAACGTTTCCCTACCGACCAAATCAGCCGCGGGGAATCTTCCGGTTTTGGAAAAACTGCAGGCGGCTCTCCCCGATGAGTCCGACGCGCTTGCTGCTTTCGCGGGTAGCGACGCGTTCTGGAAAGAAAGAGAATTCGATCAGGAACACGACCCTAACGGACTGCGTTGCGAGTCGAATATTTTTCGCTATCGCACCTTCAAGCATGTCTGGGTCCGGATCGCTGCGGAGGTCACTGACCGCGATGCCGCGCGCCTGATCCTCGCCGCTGAGGCGGTCGGAATGCCCTGTGAATTTTCCTCGGAAATCCGCCGGGAATGGATGGAGGGCTTGGGCATCAAGTTGAAGTTCGAGTCCGAAGAGGAGTTGTTGGCGAGGTTTCCGACCAGTGCCAAGATTGCTCACCTGCTGCGAACGCCCGGTGCCTCTGCGGAGCTAAGGAAAGCAGCGAACCATGCCGGGATCAGAGTCGCCGGCGGTCCTGTCGTCTGGGACGCGAGGATCGAACTGCCGGTCTGGTATCGCGAGCAAGCGATCAGCGAGACGCTGCACCGGTATGGAAATATCGTGGCGACACCGGCGGCGTTGGGAAAGGGGAAATAGGGCGGGGATCGGGTCTGCACCGCGTTGCCGAAAAAGGGTCAGTCCCGAGGGGCATGATGCTAGGAATTCCCGAACTTCATCACCCATGCCACCACCAGGTCGATGACGGCTGACCCTAGACTGACCCGGAGGAGGCACGTCGCATCTGGGGTTGCTCCGGGAGCCATGGGTGAGGCGGCAGGTGGGGTGCCCTGAGATGACATGCCGGCCCGACTTTCCTGAGGCTACGCGCTTACGATCTCGGGTGATGTCCTGATTTTTTTTTCGCTCTTTTTCTTCGGGCGGATACCAGCCACCTTTGCCCCGCGGATACTCACAGCGAGGAGGCCTCTGCTGCTTCAATCGTCTTCCGAGTTCTCTCGAGCAACGCCGCCGCAATTCGATTTTTGAATTCGTTCGTCTCCTTGGTCCCACCTCGACTCATGACGTTAAATCCCGACCGCTCCTGCTCAGGCGTCCAAGAGTATGGTATGGTCCTGGACTTGAAAGACATGGCCGTCGGCTTTTGGGAGCCGGTTGAAGTGATTGGCGAAAGTTGACGGTAACCAGCGCAGATCCTCACCGGCATTGGACCGAGGAGTTTCCAAACACAGGTGGTGGTGGCCCATCAGCACCCCCGCATGAAGAATCCAGTCCTTTGCCTCACAAGTGAGGGTTAAACACGCCCGAAAACTCTGCCGTGGCCCAGCGGCATCGAAAATCTAATCCCGCTAATTTCCTCGATCGATGGCATGGTCGCGGGCCCCGGAAAATTCGATACGCGTTTTGCGTGGCATGATATCATTTCGACCGGAAGGCGTGGCGGGCTGCAATGATGATCATGAAACATTAAACGGATACCTATCGGATACCCGCCCCCCGGGGACGAGCCGACGCGGTTGGGCGTAAAGACCCGACCCACGGGGATGAACCGGGGACGCCGGCTTTGAAGCACGGCGCAACGGCGGAAGGGGTTTACTTGATGGTTCTCAAGCCGCGGCCGGATTTGATTTCGGCGAGGAGTGATTTCAGCGCGGCGACTTTGGCGGGGTGTTTGGCGAGGAGGTTGGTTTGTTCGCTGGGGTCGGCGCTGAGGTCGAAGAGGGCTTCTTCGACGAGGGGGGCGTTGGCGGGCCAGGTGGCTTGGGATTCTTCGACGTATTTCCAGTCGCCTTGGCGCAGGGCGAGGTCGAAGGACTCTTCTAACATCGTGTGCACGCCGGTGGGGTCTTGACCGAGGAGGGCAGGGAGGGTGTTGCGGCTGTCGATGGCTTCGTCGGGGGCGAGTTTGGCTGCGATGAGGTGGGCGAAGGAGGCGAGGAGGTCGACTTGATTGACGGTCGCGGCGGAGGTGGTGCCGGGTTTGATCTGGGCGGGCCAGCGGAGAATGAAAGGCACGCGGGTGCCGCCTTCGTAGATCTGGTATTTGCCGCCGCGGTAGATGCCGGAGGCGTCGTGACCGCGGTCGGATTCTTCGAGGGAACAGTGAACAGTGGTGCCGTCTTCGTAGCCGTCATCGTAGACGGGGCCGTTGTCGCTGGAGAAGACGATGAGGGTGTTTTCGGAGATACCGTTGGCTTCAAGCGCGGCCATGATTTCACCGGTGGCCCAGTCAAACTGAACCATGGCGTCGCCGCGGTAGCCGAGTTGGGATTTGCCTTTGAAGCGAGGGTGCGGGGCGCGGGGGACGTGGATGTCCTGGGAAGAGAAGTAGAGAAAGAACGGTTGCTGCTGATGGGCTTTGGCCGCGATGTAGGCTTTGGCTTCTTCGACGAAGACATCGGTCATGGTTTCGTCGTTCCAGAGGGCAGATTTGCCGCCGGCCATGTAGCCCATGCGGCCGATGCCGTTGATCACGCTGTCGTTGTGACCGTGGGAGCTTTGGTAGTAGGTCATGGCGGCGCGGTCGACGCGACCATCGGGATAGGCGGTGCTACCGGGGCGGTTGACTGCGGCGGGGGAGGTGCCGACGAAGAGCGGGTCGTGCGGGTTGAGATTCACGACGCGGTGGTTGCGGAGGTAGACACTGGGCACGCGATCGTTGGTGGACGGGAGGAGAAAGGAGTAATCAAAACCGAGTTCGATGGGGCCGGGTTTCACGTCGCCGTTCCAGTTGGTTTTCACGCCGGCTTGACCGATACCGAGATGCCATTTGCCGACGACGGCGGTGTCGTAGCCGGCGCGCTTGAAGAGCTTGGGCAAGGTGAGGATATCGGTCGGGATGATGAGGGGCGCGTCGGGCGGCAGCACGCGGGCTTGGTAGCGGAAGGCATGGACGCCGGTGAGCAGCGAAAAGCGGGAGGGGGTGCAGGTGGAGGCGGTGCAGTGGCCGTCGGTGAAGTTGATGCCTTCGGCGGCGAGGCGGTCGATGTTGGGCGTCGGGATCTTGATGGATCCGTTGACCCCGACGTCGGCGAAACCGACATCGTCGCCGTAGATGATGACGACGTTGGGTCGTTGCTCGGCGGCGGCGGGGAGGAGGAGGGCTGACGCACTGAGAAGGATGCTGGTGATGCAGGCGGGGAGGCGGGAGCGGATGGAGATCATGGGAAAGCGGTGGGGGGCTGAGAGGCAGGGCTGTTTTTAACCACACGGAGCGCAATAGCGCGGAGAGGGTGCACTGGAACAGTGCGCCCCGCAGGGGTGATGAAATGGGTGCCTAGATTGGGCAATTGAAGAGCAAATGGAGACGAAAGGGCTTCGTTCTACCGACTACGCACTGAAACGTCGTTGTTGGGGGGCTGACGCAGCGGGGTTTTGCAGGAGGGAACGGAGGTAAGGAAGGGCTGACGCACGGCGGCTCTAGTAAGGGAGGCTGACGCGGAAGGTTGATGTGGGGACGTGTTTGGCGGAGGGGCAGGGGGCGGGCGTGGTCGAGCAATGTCGCTGGCGGAGAGGCAAGGGGATGTCGGGCATAAAGCCCGACCCACGGGCGGACGGGAATGATTGGTGACCGAGGGGCAGGGGCGGGGGGCGTCGAGCAATGTCGCTGGTGGAGAGGCAAAGGGATGTCGGGCATAAAGCCCGACCCACGGGGGGGCGGGGGCGGGAACGAGAATGATTGGTGACCGAGGGGCAGGGGCGGGGGGGCGTCGAGCTCTGTCGCTGGCGGAGAGGCTCGGGACGCTGGCTGAAGTGCGGCGTAACTAGGGGGCCTCGTGGCCGTCGAAGGCTTGGGTTTCGTCGTAGACTTCGCCGTCGATTACGGGGTGGTGCGCTTCGTTGGCGAACTGTTTCATCTTGGTTAGAATTTCGGGATTTTGGGTGGCGAGGTCGTGGAGCTCTTCGATGTCGTGGTCCAGATGGTAGAGTTCCCAGGGGGCGTCGGTTTTGGGCTGGATGGCTTTCCACTGGTTCATGCGCACGGCGCGACTGGTGAGGTCTTCCCAATACAGGTATTTGTGACTGCGTTGCTCGTGGTTGACTTCGTCGCGACCGATCAGGGTGGGGGTGAGGGTGTAGCCGTCGGTGTGGGCCGGGGGCGGGAGTCCGGCGAGTTCGGCGATGGTGGGCATGATGTCGGGGAAATAGCCGAGGTGCGGGGTGGTTTGGCCGGGATTGATGCGGGCGGGGTAGCGCACCATAAAGGGGATGCGAAGGCCGCCTTCGTAGAAGTTGCCTTTGCCACCGCGGAAACGTTCGCCGGTGCGGGGATTGAGGTTGGGGGCGTGAAAACCGTGGGGGTATTTATCGTTTTGAAAGTAGGCTTGGCCGCCGTTGTCGCCGGAGAGGAATATGACGGTGTTGTCATCGATGCCGAGCTCTTGGAGGAGATCGAGAATCTCGCCGATATGACGGTCGGCCATTTCGACCATGGCGGCATACATTTGGGCGTCGTGGGTGCCTTTTTGGTTCTTCGCATCCCACTTCTTATTTTGGTATTTGAGCCACGCGGGGTCATCGGCGGGCATGCCCCATTGGCCGTGAGGGGGAGTCCACGCGAGGTAGGCGAAGAAGGGGCCATCGTGGTGGTCGCGAATGAACTTCATGCCCTCGTCGTGGATCAAGTATTGGGCGAAGGTTTCGCCGTGGTTCATGTCGCCGGTGTTGCCGGGTAATGGGATGCGCTCGCTGTTACGGATGAGGTAGCGCGGGTAGAACGTGTGGGCGTGGACTTGGTGGTAGTAGCCGAAGAATGTATCGAAACCCTGGCGCTCGGGGACACCAGAGGAGCCGACGTCGCCGAGGCCCCACTTGCCAAAACCGCCGGTGGCATAGCCAGCGGTTTTGAGCATTTCGGCGATAGTAAAGTCTTCGTCGCGGATGGGGGCGGTGCCGCGGTTTCCGCGCACGGTGGTGTGGCCGGAGTGCTGACCGGTCATCAAGACATTACGCGTGGGCGCGCAGACGTTGCCGCCGGCGAGGAATTGGGTGAAGCGAATACCTTCATCGGCGATCCGATCCATGTTAGGCGTATCGAGGATGCGGTGCTCCATGCCGGATGACTCGAAGTAGCCCCACTCATCCAGCATGATGTAGATGATGTTGGGCGGCTGTTCCGCGCGCGTGGTGGTGAAACTGAAGGCGAAGGAGAGGATCGCGAGGAGGGTGATTCGGGTCATGGGATGATGGCGGGAAGACGGAAAGTGAAGCGGCCGGATTTTTTAACCACAAATGGATACGAAAGGGCTTCGTCTACCGACTACGCACTGAAACGTAGCAGTAGGGGGGCTGACGCGGTGAATCGGTTGAATTGGCCGAGAGGCAGATGGACTTTTGCAGCAGGGAATGAAGGGCTGACGCGCTGCGGACGGCCCCGCGGTCCGTCCCTACCGAGGGGTGGCGCGGTGCTTGGCGGTGTCGGTGGCGGCTTTGGTGGGGAGGTGGGGTTTTTGGAGGAAGCCGAGGTCGCGGAACCAGTCGATGAAACGGTGTTCCCAAGTGCCGAAGGGGATGCCGCCTCGATCCGTGATGCCACCGCCATGGTCGCCGCGGCCGTAGAGGTGCAGCTCGATGTTGGGGACTTTTTGGCGTAACATGGGGAGGTAATACTCAATGGACCACATGGTGTGGCGGTCTTCGCCGTAGCTGGCAGTGGCGATGAAGGTGGGCGGGACGTCGGCAGGAATGGGGGTTTCAGGATTGGGCGTGAGGGCGGAGGGGCCGGTGTAGATGAGGGCGGCGAAGTCAGGCCGGGAAGAGTGGGGTGAGGGGTGGGCGGTGTCGAAGGCGGGATAACCGAGGGCTGATCCGCTGGCTTGTTCCCCCCCGGCGGAGAATCCCATGACGCCGATTTTCAGCGGATCGATGCCCCACTCGGCAGCGTTCTCGCGGACCAGGCGGATGGCTTGGAGGGTATCGTTGACGGAATCGACTTCGGCGACGTAGCCATCGGCGCGGAGGCGGTGGCGCAGGATGATGCCGGTGACGCCGTAGTTGAATAGGTAGGACACGATATCGCAGGCTTCGCCGCCGACAAAAAGTTGTTTGTTGCCGCCGCCGGCGATGATGATGACCGCGGCGCCGGTGTTTTGGTTTTTGGCGACCGGATGCACCTCAATCGATGGATTGTGGATGTTGGTCATGGTGCGCACGCGACCGGGAATATGGGGGTCCATCTGGTAGTCCTCCGCTTCGTGCACGCGGTCGTGATGGAGCATGGGGGAATCGGGGGACCAAAGCGGGATGACGATGCCGCCGGGGCGGAGGGCTTGAGGGGCGTAGGGCGCGTCGGTGACGGGGCCGGGGTGGGGTATCAGCTGCGCGGCAAACTTGGGGGTGGCGGCGGAGGTGAAGGTGGTTGCGGTGAGGGCGAGACCCAAGGTTGCGGCGGCGATGAAGCGGGAGGGGCGGGACATGCGGAATATGGGCTGACGCGATGGCGGTGAGGCGGGGGGGGGCAGAAGGGAACGAAGGCAAGGAAGGGCAGATGCCCTGCTTTTTACAGCAGGGAACCGAGAGAACCGAGGGTTGATGCGACGGGGAAGGGCGAGGCTCGGAGCATTTTGCTTAATGAGTGAGGCTTAACGCTATTTCGGAGAGGCAGGTGCGGACGGCCCAGCGGTCCGTCTCTCGCGGGGGCGACCGGGGCGAACGCTGAAAGAGGGGGAGCGGGTTCTAGATACCGGCGAGGAGGCCGGTGGAGTCGCCGAGGCGGGGGAGGTCGGACACGCCCATTTTATGGGCGAGGCTAAGGAACAGATTGGTGGCGGGCTTGGAGCCGCTTTGCACGTAGCGCCCCGGGCTGAGTTCACCGCCGCCGTGGCCGGCGAGAATGATGGGGAGGTTGTCGTGGGAGTGGCGGTTGCCGTCGGCGTTGCCGCTGCCGAAGACGATCATCGAGTTGTGCAGGAGGGAGTTGCCATCGACGTCTTGAACCTCACGCAGGCGTTCGAGGAATTTGGCGAAGCGTTGCACATACCACCGGTCGATGCGGGCCACTTTGGCGATGCGGTCGGCGTTGTTTTGGTGATGGGTGAGCTCGTGGTGGCCTTCGGGAATACCGATCTCTTCGTGCGAGCGGTTGTCGCCGTCGTGCGCGGTCATGAGGGTGGCGACGCGAGTGGAGTCGGTTTGGAAGGCGAGGAGCATCATCTCATACATGATGTCCTGGTGCTCGCCGTGGCTGAAGGGCACGCCGGCGGGCGTGGCGAGGTCGGGGTCGGCGGGGGAGCCGAATTTTTCGAGATTGGCGATGCGGACTTCGAGTTCGCGGATACCGTTGAGGTATTGGTCGAGTTTTTCCTGATCGCGGAGGCTGAGGCGACTTTGCATGCGCTTGGCGTCGGTCATGACGAAGTCGAGAATGGACCGATGGTTCGTCATCCGGGCCTGAGCGTTGGCGGAGCGTTCGCCGTGACCGCCCTCACCGAAGAGGCGTTCGAAGACGCGGCGCGGGTTGGACTCGGGGGTCATCGGGTTGGTGGGTGTTTTCCAGGCGAGATTGTATTGGTAGGCGCAGGAGTAGCCGGTGTCGCAAGTGCCGGTGCGGCGGTTGGTGACGCAGCTGAGTTCCAGGGAGGGGAAGCGCGTGGTATGGCCGACCTCGCGGGCGATAGCTTGGTCGATGGAGACCCCGGCGCGAATGTCGGTGGCGCTCTTTTTGATGCGGACGCCGGTAAGGAATACGCTGTTGCCGCGGGCGTGATCGCCGCCGCCGTCGGAACCGGGGTTGGCGTTAAGCTGATCGAGTCCGCTGAGGACCTGCACGGAGGAGCGCAGGTCGGCGAGGGGCTCGAGGGTTTGGTTAAAGCGGAAGTCGGTGAGACCTCCCTCGGGCCACCAGTGGGCGGGGATGGCGCCGTTGGGAAAATTGATGAAAGCCGTGCGGAGGGGGGCACCGGTGGAGGAGGTGGCGGCGGCGCGGGCTGAGGCGGTGGCGGAGAGGTTGCCCGGGATTAACGAGGAGAACGCCGGGAGGGCGACGCAGGCGCTCAGGCCTTTGAGGAAGTGACGCCGATTGAGGGAACTAGCGAGGGGGGACGGAGGCATGAGCGGAGGGGGACGAAGTCTGGGGGTGGCGGGTCTTTTGAAAAGGAGCGGAGTGGATCAAGGCGTGGAAGACGGAGGAAGGTTTGCCGCCGGAGGATTCGAGGGCGGCGACCATGGAATCGATGGCGGCGGTGTCGTAGTATTCGAGGCCGCGGCCGAGAGCATAGGTGAGGAGTTTTTCGCTGAAGCAGTAGTAAAAATCGCGGAGGCGATCGGTCGCAAGAATGTGCTTGAGTTCTTGGATCGAGTCGAACTTTTCACCGGTCACAAGTTGACCGCCGGGTTCGACGGGTTGGCCGAGTTCGGCCTCGCGCCACATGCCCATGGCGTTGAAGTTTTCGAGGGCGAGGCCGAGAGGGTCCATGCGCTCGTGGCAGGAGGAGCAGAGGGGATTCTCGCGATGGAGGGCGAGGGTTTCACGGAGGCTCATTACGGCGAGCGCTTCGGGACTGGCGGCATCCTCGAGCGCGGGGATGTTGGGCGGCGGAGCGGCGGGTGGGGTGCCGAGGATATTTTCGAGAATGAAGACGCCGCGTTTCACGGGTGAAGTGCGGGTGGGGTTGGAGGTGTAGGCGAGGAAAGTGCCTTGGGTAAGAATGCCACCGCGGGGGCTGTCGGGCGGGAGCTGCACGCGGCGCATTTTTTTGCCCTTCACCCCTTCGATGCCGTAGATCTCAGCGAGGGCCTCGTTGAGGTAAGTGTAATCGCTATCGAGCAGTTCGGCGAGGGGGCGGTCGGTGCGAATAATATTTTCGAAGAACATTTCGGTTTCCTCGCGCATGGCCCGGAGCTCGCTGTTAGGATTGAGCTTGGGGCGCTTTATATCGTTGAGCCCCCGCGTGATTGCGCGGGTGCGGGTGTAGGTGGCTTGTTGTTCGGAGGTCCGCTGGTTTTCGGGAATCTCGCGGACGAACTGATAGGCGCGTTGGGCCTTGAAAATCTCGGGGTCGGGATTGTCACGTAGCCAGATCTCGATGGAGTTAATATTGACGGAACCGATGTCGCGGGCGTGGAGCCATTGGCCGGTGAAATTGGAAAAGAAGTTATTGGAGCGGGGATCGGCCATCATGCGCTCGAATTGGGCGTCGAGATTGGCGCGAAGTTGGCCGGCGGCAGCGAGGGCAAACAGCTCGGCGTCGGGCATGCTCGACCAGAGAAAATAGGAGATTCGCGACGCGAGGGAATACTCGTCGATCAAGGGGTGTTTTTTGCTGAAGAAGTAAAGAAATTCGGGCGACTCTTCACGGAAAATAAAGCGAGGGGAAGCGAGGATGGCGACCATTGCCTGGGCGATACCCATCTCGTCATTGTAGCCCTCTTGGGCGGCGACATTGGTGGCGAGATTGACGAGGTGTTCGAGGGTTTCGGCATCGACGGGACGGCGGAAGGCGCGGGTGGCAAAGTCGCCGAGAAGTTGTTCGGTGTAAGCAAGACGGGCCGCAGGCGCGGAAGGAATGCCGCCGGGGAAGAATTTGTCGTAGTCCTCGGGCTGCACCCAGTGCTGGCGGTCCTGGGGGCCAGTGACGGTGATCGAGTCGACGCGCATTTTGAGACGTTTGATGCGCTCGGGATCGTTGGTGGTGGGCTCGACGGAGAACGCGAAGGATTGGTCACCGGGCTGCCAGTCGTAGTCGAACGTGTAGGAGAAGACTTTGCCGGAGGAGTTTTCGAATTCCTGATCGATTTTGACCTCGTCGTTGATGGTAAACTGGAGGCGGCACTTGTTGTAATCGAACCCCTGGAAACTGACGAAGCTCTGCGGCTTTAACTTCACGGTGACCTGGTAGTGGCCGGCCTCGTCGATCCGGTAGGAGGCGGTGCGCCGGGAGGGCTGGTAGAATGAGAGTTGAAGGTCGTCGTTGGATTCGTCGTCGGGCAGCGAGCTGGGGGAAAACCGGCGGACGAGCTTGCTCCCGGAGAGGGTGTCGGTGGGCAGGACGAGAGGGTCGGTGGGGACGACGTCGCCGATAATAGTGATGGCGGCATCGAAGTATTTTTCGAGCAGCATGGGAGACAGCGTGAGCACCTCGCCGATGTTGTCGAAGCCCTCGCCAGAGTTGTCCTTGGGGAAGGCGTCGGTGGCATCAAACTTTACCCCGAGCAAGTCGAAGATGGTGTTTTGATACTCGATTCGGTTGAGGCGCTGGACGGTGAGTTCGCCGGGGTCGGGGTTGGCGGGGTCGATGGCGAAAAGGTCGGAGGTGATCCAGGCGGCGAGGGAGGAGCGTTCGGCGGCGGTGGGATGCGCCTCTGCGAAGGGCGGCATGATGTGGGCGCGCGTGTTTTTGAGAATGCGCTCCCAGAGCTCGTGATCCTGAATGGTTTCGGTGGTGAACTCGTCGAGCGTGACACCACCCTCGTTGGTGCCGAAGCCGTGACAATCATAGCAGTAGTTGTCGAAGAGCGGTTCCACGTTGGCCCGATAAGAGGCCATGACATCGGTCGCGGTGAGCGAGGCCGAGGCGGAGGATGCGAGGGCGACGAATCCGAGAACAATCGATTCGCGGAGGGGAAGGGTTCGGCGCAGGAATAGCCGGACGAGGTTTGCCATGGAATGCGGGGCTCTAAAGGGGGGAGTGGTGAGCGGAGTAGACAGAAAAGACATGACTATACCTAGTTTTGGCGCGGGCTAGAGGGAAAAGCGTCTAAATGAGGTATTTTTGGCCAAGGGAAGCGCGGTCAGCCCTCGGCGCGGGCGCGGGAGGCGGCGGGGCGGCGATCGAGCACGGTTTTGCGCTCAATGACTGGTGTATCAATGAGCACCTCCGTGGGCTTAGTGGGGCGGTTGGCGACGAGGCTCTGCATATGATCGAGGCAGTGCTTGGTGAGTAGTTCAAACGGTGCGCCGACGGTGGTGAGCGGGGGATCGAATAGTTCGGACCAATCGGGGTTTTCGCCGGTGATGATCGAGACCTCTTGAGGAATCTTGCGGTTAAAAACTTTTTGAGCGAGTTGCAGGGCTTCGATGCCGAGCCGATCCTGGCCCGGAATATACAGCCCATCAACGCCCAGCTCGAACAAGCGACTGAGGGCGTTTACGAGCTGGCTGTGGTCTTCGATAATCTCGATCGATTCGGGGCGCAGCGGTTTACCGGCCTTTTCGTGGGCTTCGCGGAAGCCTTTGATGCGGCTTTGAGTGGAGTGATAGGAGGCGCGGAGAGCGATGAGTCCGAGACGTTGGTGACCGTGTTCGAGCAAATGTTCGGCTACGGTGCGGCCCTCCGAGATGTGATCCCAGCCCACGACGTGAAAACGATCAGCGAGACTGAAGCGATTGATGGCAAGTTTTGGGGTCGCGGAGATTTTTTGTAGGCGTTTGATGGATTCTTCGTTCCACGTCAGGATGAAAATGCCGTCGAAAACACGACGGCTGAGTCCATCGAGCTGGGTATCAGTGAACAGGGAGAGGCCGATGCCCTGAGATGAGGCGGCGAGAAGGAGGTGGAACGAAACGTTGGTGACGTAACCGCCTTGGGGGAAGGTCTTCGGATCGGGGATAACGAGTGCAAATTGGGTGGGTCGCACGTCTTGGCGGGAGCGGAAGCCGAGTTTGCGACTGACCTGGAGGATGCGGTCACGGGTCTCGGGGTTGACGCCGGTGAGGTTGTTGAGGGCGCGGCTGACCGCGTAAATTGATACTTCCGCTTCACGAGCCACGTCGTGGATCGTGACCTTGTTGGATTTGGGTCGGGCACGGGGCGAAGGTTTAGGCATTGGGGCGAAGAGGTGATTAGAGATTGTGAGCAAGCAGATGGTCGCAGTGCAATCCAAGGGAGGAAACAAAATTTTTTGCTTGCAACTGCAAAATTTGCACTCGTCTGTTTCGGCCTCTTCCGTGTCCGTGCCTGACCCCAAAAACTTCCTCTCTACCGATTCTGTAAAGGGACCCGGGTATGCCACTGGGTTCACGGCGCTGGCTGACCTGTTGAATCAGCCCGAAGTGACTTCGATCAACCGATTGCCGGGGCGGGCGACGTTTGGGCACTATTCGACGTTGGCGCAGGCGCGGAGACGTTCGCGGACTCATCGCTGGGAGCTAACGTTGGATGGGATGTGGGAGTTTCGGTTGGCCAAGACGCCAGCGGAAGCACTGGCGCGATTGGACAGTGCAGGGGAATGGGATGAGCAGGTCGTGCCGGGGCACTGGGTGCTCCAGGGATATGGGCATCCACATTACACGAATGTGCAGCTGCCTTTTCCGGAAGATCCACCGCATCCCCCGGTGGCTAATCCAACGGGCATCTATCGACGGACTTTTGAGGTGCCCGAAGGCTGGGAAGGGATGCGAGTGGTGGTGCGATTTGGCAGCGCGGACTCGGCGTTGTTGTTGTTCGTGAATGGCGAATTTGTGGGACTGAGCAAAGACTCGCGAGTGGCGGCGGAGTTTGACCTTACGAATCGATTACGGGCGGAGGGAAACGAGATCATCGCGGTCGTGTCGAAGTGGTCTGATGCGACCTTTATCGAAGATCAGGATATGTGGTGGCTGCCGGGGTTGGCGCGATCGGTGGCATTGTATGCGACACCACGAGTGTTTCTGGCCGATGTGAAAGTGGAGGCGGGTGTTGAGCGCTCGGGCGATGGTCAACTGCGGGTGCAGGCCGAAGTGGGTTATGCGGATGTCCCAGTGGCGGGATCGGAGGTCGAGGTTCAGTTGCTGGATGCGGCGGGCGAGGTGGTTTTCAAGCAGCCGTTGCGAGCTGAAATTAAGGGAGCGAATGAGCCGGTGATGATTGACCGAAATATTGGTTTCGTGGAGGCGAACGTTCCGAGGGGGGGACTCAAGCTTTGGTCGGCGGAGACGCCCAATCTTTACACGGTGGTCGTGACCTTGCGCGGGGCGAAAAGAGTGAGCCACGTGGCGGTCAGAGTCGGATTTCGACGGATCGAGATTGTGGGCCGCGATTTTTTGCTCAATGGGCAACGGGTGCTCGTTGCGGGCGTAAATCGGCATGAGTTTCATCCGCGAAGGGGGCGGGCGCTGACGGAGGTCGATATGCTGGCGGATCTGATACTGATGAAGCGGTATCATTTCAATGCGGTGCGAGCCTCACACTATCCGCCAGATGAACGGTGGCTGGATCTTTGTGATGAGCACGGATTGATGGTGGTTGATGAGGCAAATATAGAGGCGCATCATCATCACAATCAGGTGTGTAAGGATCCCCGGTATGCGGCGGCGTTTGTGGATCGGGTTTCGCGGATGGTGCTGCGGGATAAAAATCATCCCTCGATCCTGTGGTGGTCGATGGGCAATGAGTCGGGCTATGGTCCGAACCACGATGCGGCGGCGGGGTGGGTGCGGCACTATGATACGACGCGGCCGTTGTTTTACGAAGGGGCGATTTCGGTCAAGCAGAGTCGGTCGACCTTCGCCCATGGGGCGTTGGCTACGGATATTATTTGCCCGATGTATACGGCGATAGACGACTTGCGTAAGTGGGCGGACTATGTGACTGAGGCGGGGGTGGCTGAGGACGATTTTGAGGGGAGAAAAGTGCTGGCGGAAGTTGAGGCGTTGAACCCCGATTTGACGACACCGTTACCGCGTCATCCGTTGAAACGACTGCCGGATCCGAGAAATCGGCCGGTGATTTTGTGCGAATATTCGCATGCGATGGGCAACAGCAATGGTTCGTTGAGCGACTACTTTGAATTGTTTCGCACGGTGCCGGGGATGCAGGGAGGATTTATCTGGGAATGGTGCGACCATGCGTTCTGGCAGAAGATGGCAGACGGGAGTGAGCGGCTTGCCTACGGAGGGGATTTTGGCGATACGCCGCATGATGCCAATTTCTGTTGCGATGGCCTGGTGTCGTCGGACCGCGAGCCACATCCGGCGATGGAGGAACATCGCAAGTTGGCGCAACCGATCCACGTCGAGGCAGTGGAGCTGGCGCGAGGGAAAGTCCGCGTGCACAATCGGCAGAATTTCCGTTCGCTGGCGTGGTTGAGTTGCGACTACACGTGGGAGGTTGATGGTCAGGTGGTTCGAGAAGGCCACGTGGCGAAATTAGCGACCCCAGCCGGTGAGTCGACCGAAGTGACGGTGCCCGTGCCGGTTGCTCGTTTGATCAAAGGGGGGACGGAATTGGCGCTGACGTTGGTCTATCGATCGAGGGAATCTAGCTCGTGCTCACCGGAGGGGACCGAGATCGCATGGGAACAGTTGGTGCAGGCGATTAAGCCGATCAGCGCAAAATCTGTGACGACGGAGCAACGCGCAGAATGGGTCGAGGCAGGCGATGATTGGGTCATCTCACACGGAGGGGAGACGACATCGCGAATCGATCGCTCCGCGGGCGCTTGGCATACGCTTGAGCGCGATGGTCAGAACCTGTTTGCCGGTGTGCCCCAGCTATCGCTTTGGCGAGCGCCGACCGATAACGACGGGATCAAACTCTGGGACGGACAGGAAGATAAGGCGCTGGGGCGCTGGCGAAAGTTTGGGATCGACCAGCTGGCGCGAAAGGTGGAAAGCGTGAAGTTAGCCCGGCAAGGAGAGAGTGTAATTGTCGTCACGAAAGTGGCACTCTCCGGGCGCGAAAATTGGACGGACTTTGTGGCGACGGAACATTTTGTTTTTGGACCCAATGCGGTGCGCTTAGAATTGGATTTAGCAATTGGTGATCGAGCGTTGTGGGACCTGCCACGGATTGGCTTTTTGTTGCCCTTGGCGGCGAGGTTTGACGAAGTGGAGTGGTATGGTCCCGGGCCGGATGAATGCTACTGTGATCGGATGGCGGCGACGCGTTTGGGGAGATGGGAATCGTCGGTCGAGGCGATGGAAGTGCCCTACGTGATGCCGCAGGAGAATGGTCATCGGGAAGCGGCACGTTGGGTTCAGCTTGGCGACGGTTACGAGCGAACACTTTGTTTTCGAGGGAAGGAAAATTTTGGGTTCAACGTATCTCGTCATCATCCCGATGATCTCTACCGGGCGAAGCACCGCGAGGAATTGATAGTGCGGCCGGAAACGTTGCTTCACCTCGATGGGTTTCATCGGGGGATTGGTACCGGGAGCTGTGGACCGGATACGCTCGCGCAGTATTGTTGGGCGGCGGGAGGGGCTCGTTTCTCATTTGAAATGGAAGTGAGATGATGAAGTGGAGGGCGAGTCATTTGTGGTGGATGTTGTTTGGTTGGGGACTGGGATTGATCGCCGCAGCGGCCGAACCAATTCGGATCGATCTGCAAGAAGATCGAGAACATCCAGCTCCGAGTTGGGGAGCTGTTTTAAGCTTACCTTGAAGCCGCTGATGGAGGGAGCGGCGGTAGATGCGGTGGTCGAACGTCTCTTCGATGAACAAGCCTATACCGTTTGCCGGTTACCTATCGATGCGATGCGGACGGTGGATGATCCGATCTATGATCAAGTGATTGCGTTGGCCAAAAAAGTGCCGGCGGAGAATCCAGATACTATCCTCTTCGGCGGTGTGGCGAATGGAGATGGCGAAAAAATAATTGGTTACACGGAGCGATCAAGTTTCCGGCGGAGATGCTGGGTGGGGAGGCGGAAATTTATGGTATCAAGCTCGATATAAACGCTGCTCGACTTAGATGCTTGGTTGTAGCGATTCCGGCTGGAGGGCGTGGTGATTGACTGGTTGGGTCCATTTAATGAGGACGAGGCGACGGCTCGGGACTCTGCACGGTTGCGGGAAAGAATGGTCGAGGACGGACGGGTGAAACTGGTCGGAGTCGAGTCGTGGGCGTTGCGCAAGGGAGTGGAAACGGTGGAGTCTATCGCCCCGCATTTGGATGTCGTGGGCTCGCATTTTTGGATGATCGCGAGAGTGATAATCCCATCCCGCGGGAGGAGTGGGCCCCCATGTGGAAACGTTTGGTGAACCGGTCCGGGGGAAAGCCGGGGTGGTTTACGGAAGCGACGCGTTACCGAGAGTTTGAGCACGATACAATCGACGAAACGCTGGCGGCGGTGGGGCGATTGGAGGCGAATTTACAGTTGGACGGTACAGTGACGGTGAGGGCGGAGCACGGCGACCGAAAGGCATCGATCGACCGGGCTTGGTTGAGCGGACCGTTAGGGAACGGCGTGGTTGAGCTTACGGCGGGGACGGAATTGTTGTCGGCGGGGGCGGGGAGAGTGGATAGATTGCCGGTGGCGGGTTCGTTGTATCGGGGTATAGGATACTATAACGATACCCAGCATCGGCATGAGCCGGAATTGCATTTAGTACGGGAGGAAAAGGTCGCGGATGCAGTGGTGGATTGGGCGAGGGCCCTGCAAGTCGAGTCGGCGGTTGGCGGGGTGATGGTCGTCAAGGAATCCCACAAATGTGTGAATCGGTCGGGGGGTGATACCGGGGCGTTTTTGATTGGTGATCACGCAGTGGAGGTGACGGGATGGGGCTTGGGGCTGGAAGATTTAAAGGAGGACGAGTGGCGTCGGGCATGGGCGACGTGGACAGTGGTCTACAATGAGCCGACGGCGGACTCACGGCCGATGGCACTCAAACGATTTGATCGCGTGCGTTATCCGCCGGACGCGGCGCTCGACCTTTACCTCAAGGCCAACACGTGGGGGAGTGGGATCGATCAGCCGGCTTCGCTTGCCCGGGCGAGTGAGGCGGGGATTCTAGCGGAACTCGATTCGGTCGCGGATCTGGGGTTGGATACGCTGCAGATTGACGATGGTTGGCAAGTCGGTCGGATGCGAAAAGAAGCGGAGCCGATGGAGGAGTGGCGTCCGCGTCAAGATTGGTATCCGCAAGGGGGGGGCCGGTCGTGGCACCTGCGCAGCGGGTGGGCGTGGATCTCGGAATTTGGCCCGCAGCCCGGGCACCACTCGGGGCGTTGAAACGCAACTGGGATGAAGGTCATTTTGAGACGTGGAAATTGGACTTCGCAAATCTGGGGGCCTACTCGGGCGTGCAAAGCTATTTAGCGAAAGGCCGTGATTTGGTGGGTTACACGGATCATGGGATACGAGTGAACTGGGGTGTGACCGAAAACGCGCCGCGGTTTAGTTGTTTTTGGGCGCGGGAGAGCGGAAATATTTGGTTGGCGAATCGGAAACCAATGCAACCCGAGAACGTGGTACCGAGGCCGTGGTTGATGCTGAGGGAAGCGTGGGAACTGGCGCACCACCTCAACACGACGAAGTTTGAGTTGCCGGTGCAAAATTTTGGATGGTGAACCAAGAAGTCAGCGATGCCTATTTGCACAGCGACACGTCTAGCACGGCGCTCGGTCTGCCGGGCATCCCGGTCTTCTTGCAGACCACGAGGTTGTTGGAGGAGGATCAGCGGAGTGAAATTAAGGAGTTGTTGGAGGTTTATCGGACGCATCGGCAGGCGCTGTTTGAGGCGTTGGTATTTCCGATTGGGTCGGAACCGAACAATGCGGAATGGAGTGGATTTCAGTGGGTGAATCCGGAATCGAGGGAGGGCTATGCCTTAGTGTTCCGAGAGCGGCTGAACGAGGAGACCACTCGTTTAATCGGGCTAAGAGTCATGGCCCTTCACCAGCGGGTGCGCGTGGCGGACCTTCGCGCGGGCACATCAGTTGAGCAGACCCTTGATAGTGAGGGGCGACTTCGTTTGAGTCTTGCCGATTCCGGCCACATTTTGTTTCTTCAGATTACCCCACTATGACGACCAGTTTCCCCGAGCAGGAGCGGATCGGCCCCGGTCAAATCATTCTGTTCTGTGTTATATTTTTCGGCCTCGCGGTCACAGAAGAAGTGAGTAACATCATGCTACCGCTCACGCTGAAACGTATTACCGAAGATATTACGCTTTCGGTTCAAGTGCCTTTGATGGGCGAGGTGACGTTGGGAAGTGCTTTCATAATCGGCCTAATTTTGGCGTTAAATCCGTTGTTTGGGGTAATTGCGCAACCTCTGGTTGGAGTCATCAGCGACCGGGTGTGGACGCGGGTGGGGCGGCGGGCTTTTTTCATCATCGTGGCCTCGCCAGTGGTGGCGCTGTGTCTGGTCAGTGTGCCACTGACGTCGACGTTGTGGAAACTGGTGGGTATTGTGGTCGTGTATCAATTTTCTCAGGACGTCTTGTGGGGGAGTGATCATCCGTTATTGGCGGATCTGTTTCCGTCGCGGCAGCGCGGCACGGTGTTGGGGGTGCTGGCGGTCTCGTACCAACTGGGGGCGGTGTTTGTGAGTCGAGTGGGTTTGGTCTGGGTAGAAGCGCATGATGTGGCCAAAGAGGGAGTCATGTTTGGCTTACCCTTGTATGCGACGGCAGCGGTGTTGCAGATCACTTTGGTAATGGGGTTGGCGTTCTTCCTGTGGGAGAAACCGAATCCGGGGCCGCCGCGCCCGAAGGTGACCGTGAAATCCTACGTGAAGGATTTTGTGGCGCAGCCGGGACTTCTCCGCATGGGATGGATTCACTTTTTGCGGGCATTCATGTATACGGCGGCGACGGCGTTCTTGGTGTTATTCGCGATCGAGACGCTGGGGGCCTCCATGGGCGAGTATGCACGGACAATGGGGTGGTTGCCTCTCACGGCGTTGGGTTATGTGTGGTTGGTCGGGATCGTAGCCGACCGGGTGCGACGCGAGCGGATGTTGATGTTTGGTTTCGCAATGAGCGTGGTGGGTTACGCGATCGCCTGGACGGCTTCGACGCTGTGGGTTTTGGCGGCGGCGTTCTTGATCTTCCGCTTCGCGTGGACGGTGTTAGAAATCGCCTTTAAGTCATTGGTGACGGATTTTTATCCGCGCGAAATGGTGGGGCAATTGGCGGGGGCAATTAACATCTTCTTCGCCGCGGGTCGGACCTTGGCGGTGATATCGGTGGGGACGTTGGTGGGATTCTTTGATAACAACTATCGTGTCGTTTGGATCGTCGCGGTGGGGATGGGCGTCGGGTGCTTTATTGTCGCTCGTAAAGTTACGGACCCTCGAATCGAGGCGGAAGCAAAAGCGGCGGTATTGGCGGCGGATGATTGATGATTCTAAGAACCGCCGGGCACAGAAGGGCGAGACCCGGGATGACGGGAAATGCCGGTGAAGAAACTTGAGCGGAAACAGAAAGCAAGGCAGCAGAGAGTCCGGGATTTTTTTACAGGAGGGAGCCGAGAGAGAGGAGCCGATGGGCAGATTTATTTTGAGGAGGAACCTGAGGGCTGACGCACGGAGGGACCGAGAGGCAGAGTGTTTTGGTGGCCGCAAAAGAGCGCAAAGATCTCAACTGGTTTCGGTCGCAAGGTGGAGCGCCTCTAGGCGCGGGGGCGATTGTCGTGTTTGTTGGAGATGGAGGGGAGGAGGAGGCGGCGGCGGTTAATGGGGAATCAGAAATTGAGAATGGGAAGGTGGGTGGTTTCTGGGGAGATCGTGGTTGAGTTGAGGCTTTAGTTTTGCCCGGAATTCATGACATTTATCTTGACACTGCAAAATTTGCAGACACATATTTCGCACCCCGACCCCTACTTGTCTTGATTACTCATCACTCCTCTTTCCGTTTTACGTCTGTTGAGCGGCCAATCTGGTCGGATTATTGTCCCTCCAGTCCAAGGATGTGCTGGTGGCCAAATCTAGTGAAGTTAGAGCTAGGCGGTCGTCGTTCTGAACCCACGACGTTTGCAATCATCAAAGAACCCTAACTGCTCGCTTTTCAAGAAGTGCGCATGAACTAAGAACTAAATGAACAAAATTCCTCGTAGTCTGAGTCTTCGTCCGAAGACCGGAAATTTCAGGACATCGCGTCGCCTACTGGGTGCGTTGTCCTTTTTGGCGATCGGTGCCTCGGCGGCCTTGGCGCAACAGGTGACTAAAAATGATGCTGATGCGGAAGACGTGATCACGCTTTCGCCGTTTTCGGTGGAAAGCAGTCAGGAGGTCGGCTATCAAGCGATTTCGACGCTGGCCGGCACGCGTATCAACACCAGTTTGGAAAACCTTTCGAATTCCATCACGGTCGCGACGAAGGAGTTCATGGAAGATCTGAACGTCACCGATGCGACGAATCTTCTACCGTTCTTGGGTAACATCGAAACGTCCGGTGCGGATGGCACGTTTGCAGGGGTGAATATTTCGAGCACGATCCAGTATTCGGGAGTGAATCGGAATCCGGAAAACAACAACCGGATTCGTGGTCTGGCGAACGCGGATAACTCCCGCAATTACATGCCGACGAGTATTGGGTTTGATTCTTATAACGTCGAGCGCGTCACCGTGAATCGCGGCCCGAATTCGACTCTATTTGGTCTCGGTGCGCCGGGTGGTATTATCGATAATTCGGTGATTTCGCCGATGATGCGGGATCGGAATGTTTTTGAAACGACCGTCGCCTCGTTCGGCACGTTGCGGATGAATTTTGACATTGATCGGGAGTTGATCGACGACAAGTTGGGCATTCGGGTCGCGGCGCTGCGCGAGCGCAAAAAATGGCGGCAGAGTTACACATTTGAAGACGATGAACGACTGACGGCGGCACTGGTCTATAAGCCATTTCAGAATGCGAATTTTAAGGTAAGCTACGAAACCGGCGAAATTGATGCGCGTCGGCCCCGGCCTAATGCCCCGCGCGATGCGTTTACGCGCTGGTGGGCCCCAGGGTTTGATAAAGTCACGCACAGCCCTTACGATAATGAATTCGGGACGATTGACCGCGACTATGTGCGGGCTCCGGGGGAGTGGTTTGGGCAGCCAGGGCTGGTTTATGATTCCTATGGTGAAGAAGCTTCCCGCTTGAATTATGCGTGGGAGAATACCCGACGAAATAATAAGAGCTTCCGCGCCTATACCGTCGGTATCACTAAGGGTGATCAATGGTATCCGTCGGCAGCAGCGGCGGCACAAGGCATCAAGTTCGGTTCATTCTTCGGAGATGAGGAAATTATCGATCGCTCAATTTTTGACTGGGTGGAAAATCTGCTCGATGGACCGAACAAAAAGGAATGGGAGGAATTCAGTGTTCTGAATGCGAGTTACGACCAATCCTGGAACTACAAGCTCGGATCGGTCGGATTTGAGCTCTCCTACATGCAGGAAGAAATGGAACGCAGCTGGTTCGATCTGTTCAATGGCGGCCGCGGCTACAACATCAACATCGACCTCAATACGACGCTCAACTGGGGAGCGCCAAATCCAAACTTTGGTCGCCCCTTCATGGCAGCGGGCAACAATCGCCAACAGACCAACATCGAACGTGATGTGCAGCGGGGCACGGCATTTTTCGAAATGGATATGAAGAAGGCGTCTGACGGCTGGTTGGGTTGGCTCGTTGGCCGTCACACGGGCACGGTTTTTGCCCAAGAGTATCAGATCGACGACGGTTCGATCAGTGGGGGTAACAAGTTGGATGCGGCTTATCTCCAAGCCTCGGCGAATTCGACGAACTTGAGTTCGGGAGCGGCCGATGTGCGCACGCAGGTCTATCTCGGACCGAGCTTGGCTGCCCTGAACTCGCCCACGGGGGCAAACATCACTGGGGTGCGAGAGGTGCTAAAAACCGGCACGACCACGGGATGGTATTTCGACGAGAGTGCAGGGGGGGATGGCGCATGGGCGACTCACCCGGTGACTATCGCCGATGCCCGCGACGACGACTCGTTCTACAGTCATATTACGGGGCAATCACTCAATAGCCAGATTACGGAATCGGTGGCCTATATCCACCAAATGTATCTCTTCAAACAAGAGTGGTTGGTGGGCACATACGGCTACCGGAAGGACAAGGTGACTTCGTATGGTTCTTCGTTTACCCGGGATGCCAATAACCTCGTGGATATAGCTTCGCGGGAGCTCGACCCCACGCCATCGGGCGATCCGTTTGAAGCGACGACTAAGTCCTATGGCGCGGTGTTGCATGTGCCGGACTTTGTGCCGCTGCCTGATGGCGCGAGTCTGTCGTTTCACTGGGGTGAGTCTGAGAATTTCCAGATCTCAGATCCTCGCATCAATGTTTTCGGTGAGATGATCGCTCCGCCCCAAGGCACGACGACGGATTACGGTTTTAGCGTCGGGTTACTCGACGATAAATTCCATGTGAAGATCAACTGGTATGAGACGATCGCGGGCAATGTTTCCTTCGGTTACCCGGGATTCCTTTTCGAGACGGATCGTCGTATCGTTCGTTACAATACGCAGGCCGCCCGGGACGCTGCCGGATACAAAGGACCGCCTGAATTCTACAAAGATTTGACGGGCTGGACGATCATTGACGCCAACGGCACCATCAGTGGACAAAACGTCCAGCAGAGCGGCACCAACTTCAGCCTACAAGACACGCAAAGCACGTCTTCCGAAGGAAAGGAGATCGACTTGATCTACAATCCGACGAACAACTGGCGAATTTCGCTGAACTTGGCGCAACAACAGGCGGTGCGGAGCGATATCGCTCCTGCGACGGTGAAATACCTGGCTTTACGCTTGCCGGAGTGGACTACCGGTTCGGCGTCGAACTTGATCGCTGATGAATCGGATCAACCGGTTAACGTGCGGGTTTACGATACATTGCTCAACGGCTTGAACAGCTCGCTGGCGGCCGAAGGTCAGCTCGTTTCCGAACTGCGGGAATGGCGCGCAAACTTCGTCACCAATTATCGGTTTGACCGTGATTCCCGCTTCAAGGGCTGGAACGTTGGCGGCTCTTTGAGTTGGGAAGATGACAAAGCAGTGGGATATCCGATCACGGTGCAACAAGTGGATGGTCAAAGCCTCGACCTGCCGGAGCTCAGCAATCCCTATCGTGACGATCCCATCACTCGTCTGGGCGTTTGGTTTGGTTACGGCACGAAGATCATGAACGATAAGGTGGATTGGAAAATTCAGCTTAACGTCTCCAATCTCACGAGCAGCGGTGATATCATTACCACTGCGGTGCAACCGGATGGTCGGGCACGTTCGGTGACTTGGCGTGAAGGTCGCACGTGGAGACTTCGTTCCACGTTCACGTTCTAAGCCTATTGGTCTGGTAAGGGGTAGGGTTTAGAACCGGGCATCGTGGGATGCCCGGTTTTTGGTGTGGGGGGGGAGGGGCAGGGCTATATTTAACCACGAATGGACACGAAAAGGCTTCGTCTACCGACTACGCACTGCAGGTTAAAAAGGGGGCTGACGCATGGGGGGGGTTCTTTTGGTCCGATGGGCGTCGATGACTGGGTCGGGCGGCGGTGGGTTATTGCTGCGCTTGGTGAGCTGCCGAGAGGAGGTGGGCTCCGGCGGGGAGAGGGAGATTGGCGAGGATGTCTTCGTCGGAGAAGGTCGCGTTTTCGGGGAGTGAAATTAGGGTTTTGAGGTGAGTGAGGGCGGCGGCGTCATCGTCGGCATGGATGGCAAGGTTTGCCGCAAGAAGGAGGGCGTTGAGGTGGAAGGGGGAGGCGCGGAGGCAGTCGTTTAATGAGTTTCGGGCACGGGAGGGGGCGGCCTCGTCTTGGTGGATTAGAGCGATGAGATAGTGGGCGGAGGCGCGGACAGTTTGGAGGGCGGCGGTGGCTCCGACTTCGAGTTGCACGGGTTGGAATGAGGTGGCGGCTTCCAGTTGTTGTTTAGCGGTCGAGTTTTGGCCCGCTTGCCAAAGGGCTTCGCCGTATTCGAGGTGGAATTGAGGAACGTCGGCGAATCGTGGGAGGTTGGTTGCGAAGGTTTCGAGCGCGGTGAATCTGGCGCCGGTGGCGAGGTGAAACCGCGCGAGGTAAAGGGTGGCAAGTAGATGATGGGGATTCTCGGCGTGGACGGATTGAATGATTTTACCGGCGGCGGTGAAGCGGTGTTGTTGCATGAGCAATTTAGCGATCGCGAGGCGGGCGGAGATCATTTCCGGTTTGAGTTCTAAGGCGGATTCGTAGAGATCGAAGGCGCGTTGAAATTCGCCGCGGCGTTCCCAAAGCGTGCCGAGTTTATAGTGGGTGCTCGCAAAAGAGGGATCAAGTTTGAGGGCAGATTGGTAGGCCGTGAGCGCTTGGGCATACTCGCCTTGTTGCTCGAGGTAGATGCCGTTGAAATAGTGAAAACGGGATTCACCACCGGCTTGGGCGATGTCGTAGTTTTTCTGGGCGGTGGCGAGTCGGGGAAGATCGGAGGGCGAGGAGGGGAGGACTTGAATCATGGCCTCGGCCATTTCATCGGTGGAGCTCCAGCCGCCTTTCACATCGACGGGAGGATTGGCGGGATTGAAAGGATTGGCGGTCGAGTTGTCGTAGGTGTAGGCTAGGTGTAAAACCGAACCGGCGGGTAGGGGCAGCGGGGTTTGCAGGCGGTAGTCCCCTTGCCAGTTGAAATCCCAATCGGGGATATGCAGGAGCCATTCTTTCACGCCGGAAGGCAGGGTGGCAAAGATTTGGAGGTCTTTACCCAGGTAGTGCGTGTGGGGGTAGATACTGACGACGCTGACTGGGGTGGGGAGGGTGATTTGTTGCTCGATCCGGTAGGCGGGTTCGCCGGCGGGAATATCGATCTTGAAGTCACGGAGTTGGAAAACGAAGGACTCGCGCGTGGGTGGTTCGTCGGTGAAGTAGAGACCAATTTCGGGGGAGATTTCTTCGGGACGTCCGGTGGGGAGCAGGTGGAGTTGCAGGACGAGATCTGTTTGGGGGGTCACCGCCCAGGCCGTGCCGGAGTAAGATTCGTAGGGCGCTTGGCCAGGGGTCCAGCCGACGATATGCCCCGGGGGAAGGGAGCCAGAGCCAATGCCCATGCCGTCATAGCCGGGGCCAAGTTCAGCAGCGTCGTGGGCGAGAGCTCGACCCGTTTCGTCGATTAAGACGAGGGCGTGATGAATCGGGGAACGGGCCCCGGGGCGAAACTGGAGGGCGCGGACGAACCTTGTGGTGTTGAGGGGCAGGGGAATCGCAAAGTTGCGATACACGTCGCGGCCCTCAGCGGGCAGCGTGTAGGCCTCGGGGAGTCGGATGATGAGATCGGGTGGGCCGAGATCCCACGTCGACTCCGGGGGAGTGATCGGAGTGAAGTTGCTGAGATCGCCGGGAGGCGCTCCGTCCGCATACCATTGGGTGAGGAGTTTGATCTCTGGTTGGCTGAGAAAACGTTCACCGATGAGGTTGGGGCCGTGGTCGCGACTGGGTTTCCATGGGGGCATGAAGCCCGATTGGGTGACTTCGGCAATTTGACGTGCGCGGCGGTGCGCGTCGTTGAAGCTCACCAAACTGAAGGGCCCGATGCCTTCGGGGTGATGGCAAGATACGCAGTTGGTCGCGAGGATGGGCGCGATATTATCGACGAAATTGACCGAATCTTCGACGGGTTGGGCCCCCAGCGAGATGGCGAAAAAAGGAATCGGAAGCAGACTGTGACGAAGGAGACCCATGGTCGTCGCGGGTGGAGACGAAATGAAATGTTATTAGTGCCTCTTACGCGCAGGGATGTCACCGGTAAACGGTGAAAAACAGTCGCCGATGGAGGGCTGCCTAGCGCTCGGTTTGGAGGGGCTCCCATGCGTTGGTGGGCACGTAGTCTTTGGTGGAGTAATCGGCGCCGGCGTGGCTTTTTTCTACGCTGGCGAAGAAATCGATCAAGGTCTGCTTCATGGCGGCCACGCGATCGGGTTGGGACGCGCTGAGATCCCGGGTCTCGGCGCGGTCGGCGGCGAGGTTGTAGAGCGCATGCGAGGGGAGCATAAATTTATAGCCATCTTGCACGAGCGAGGATGCCCCGGAGGCATAGCGGAAGGGAATGGGGGTGGTGCGGGCGGAGGATTCGCCGGTTAAGAGGGGGAGGATATTTTGGCCATCCAACGGGCGGTCGTCGGGCAAGGTGTATCCGACAATGTTTTGAATAGTGGGGTAGTAATCGAGGGTCGTGAGGAGGGTGTCTTTGGTCGTCGCGGCGGGAATGTGGCCGGGCCAAACGGCGAAGGCGGGAACGCGGACTCCGCCGTCGTAGAGATCGCGTTTGCGGCCGCGAAGACCGGAGGTGGTGCCGGCGCGGCGACCGGCGACGGCGGTGCCTTCGGGGCCGTTGTCGGAGCAGAAGAAGATCAAGGTGTTGTCGCTGGCATTGGCCTCATCGAGGGTGCGCACGATGCGGCCGACTTGTTCATCCAGTTCGGTGATGCAGCCATAGAAGTGGGCGGCGGCGCCATGACCCTCGTAGCGCGCGAGGTATTCGGGACCGGCTTCGATATTTTCGTGAGGGGCGTGGAACCAGACGACGGCGAGGAAGGGAGTTTCGGCGGCGAGCGCTTTGGCCATGAAAGGCACGGCCCGGTCGACGACGACGCGAGCGGCACCGCCGAGAAGACTCGGGTCATTGCCGTCGAGGGGAACGCCGTTGGTGAAGAAGGGGTTATTTTCAGCGCGAGGGCCAAGGCCGGGGTTCCATGTCGTTACGGCGGACTCGGTGACGAAGGACTCGTCGTAACCGCGTTCCCAGGGGGGGGAGAAATTTTCGGTGGGCTTACGTTTGGTGCCTTTCGACGACATAGTTTCACTCAGCGTGCCGAGGTGCCATTTGCCGAAATGGCCGGTGGCGTAGCCTTGCTGCTTGAGCATATGGGCGAGGGTGATTTCCGCCGCGGGGAGATGGCCGATATTGGCGCCATAGATGCCGTAACGATCATGATGGCGCCCAGTCAGGACGGTGCCACGGGTGGGGGAGCAAACGGAGTTGCCCGCGTAGAAGTGGGTGAGGGTGACGCCACGGTGGGCGAGGGCATCGAGGTGGGGAGTCTGGATGATGATGTTGCCGTTAAAGCCCGTGTCTCCGTAGCCAAGATCGTCGGCCATGATGAGAATGATGTTCGGTTTCGCGGGGGCCGCGGCGAGGGCAACGCCTGCGAGGGCTAACCCGCAGCAGGTGGTGAGGAGGGCGAGGGGGGATCTCATCGGAATTGGTCGTATTCTGGATTTACTTTGGCGTCGCGGAAGATGGGGAGATTTTTCCAGAGATCGAAGGTGGCGCGGAGCTGGGCTGGATCTTCAGCGGTTTGGCCCTGGTCGTTGGAGGCGACCATCCACTCGTTGAGGATTCTACGGTGCTCCTTGAGCGTGGCGGAGTGGGCCGCATCGCTGGCGAGATTGTTAATTTGATGCGGATCGGCCGCGATGTCGTAGAGCTCTTCGTGGGGGCGAATGCCGAACCAATGCTCGGATTGGTAGGGGGTGAGCTCACCGGCGTCGTGGAGGCGTTTGAGATCGGCCACCGTCTTATGCATATCGCGATATTGAGCCTGAAGCATGGCGCGATCGGGATGGAAGTTGCGAATGTAGCGAAATTTATCGGTGCGGACGGTGCGGATGCGGTCGATGGTGTAGTCGCAGCGGTCGCGAGCGCTGATGACGTATTTGACGGGCTCGAAGTCTGCACCGAATAGGTTTTGGCCATCAAGATAGTCGGGGAGCTCGAGACCGGCAAAGGCCATGGTGGTGGCGGTGATGTCGAGGGCGTTGATGAGTTCGGAGCGCACGGTGCCAGCCGTGAGGGCCGGGTGATTGCCTTTGATCATGAGGGGGATGTGCACGCCGCCTTCGTAGCAAAACTGTTTGTGGCGCAGGGACTGATTGTTCCCGTGATCGGAGAAGAAGAAGACGATGGTGTTATCGAGTTCGCCGTCGGCCTCGAGTTGGGCGAGGATGGTTTCAACGCGGACATCGGCGCCGCGAGCGGCATTGTAGTGCATGGTCCAAGCGGAGCGGTGGGCGGGGGTGTCGGGGAAGTAGGGGGGGAGCGGGACGTCGTTGGCGGCGAGTTTCTCGCCGGTGCGCGTGTAGCGGTCGTCGGCCTTGCCGCCTTTGATTTCGATCTGGCCGAACCAAGGCTGAGCTTTGGCGGGGCGGGAATTCCAAGTGTCCTGCGTAATGGACATGTTGTGGCGGGCGTGATTGCCCTGCCAACCGTTCATACCAGGAAGGTAGTCTTTTTCGTTGCCGACGGAGTAGAGATCGCTGCGGTTGTAGTGGAAGTTGTAGTCGTCCTTGCCGCTGTTAAAAGTGAAGTAACCGGCGTCGCGCATGAGCTCGGGGAGAGTCTTGATGCCGTGAGGGAGATGAATGCGGAGGTCTTCGGGGACAACCACGCCGCCGGTGGTGCGGCTGGACCGATGCTGGTGAGTGCCGGTGGTGGTCTGCATCACGCCGGTAATGATCGCGGAGCGGCTGGCGGAGCAAACGGGAGCGGTGACCATGGCGCGTTTGAACAGGACGCCATCGGCGGCGAATTGGTCGATCACCGGGGTATGTCCGGAATTGATCGGATCGTCGTAGCAGCCCATGTAAGGCGAGAGATCTTCAGAAAAAATCCAGAGGATATTGGGACGACTTTCGGCGGCTGAGAGTGACACGAGTGAAGCGATTAAAATTGAGAGGGAAGCGAGGCGAAAAAGTGAGCGCATGGGGAGGGGGTGAGAAGATCGAGGAAGGGGAAGACAACGGCCTCATCGGAGACGACTAGGGCGACGGGGTATAGTTGGTTACAGGGTAAAACAGTTGTTGGTCAAACGATACTCTATCGCGCGTTTCCAATCCATGAGGATTGGTCAGGTATTCGGGCAGGGTGAGCTCGGGTTCTGAACGCTGAAGGAAGAAGTTCTTCGAAAAGGATGAGGGTTGTCGCGCATCTTGGGATCTCATTCGATCGTTCGGAAAGTAAGGACACTCCCTCGAACATTCACGCTCACTCCACAGACTGAAAATTATGAAAATCTCAAAATTCTGTTTCATCTTGGGTCTGAATCTAGGGGTTTGGGGTTTCGGCTTATCGCTAGCGACGGCATCAGATAAACCGAATATCGTATTGTTCTTGGTTGATGACATGGGCTGGGCAGATCTCGGCTATCGCACCCCGGGGTTTTTTGAGTCGCCGAACATCAATGCCTTGGCGGCGCAGTCCATGGATTTTCAACAGGCGTATATCGCGACGCCCACCTGTAGTCCGAGTCGGGCGACGTTGGTGACGGGCAAGCATCCAGCACGTTTGCAGATGGTGCGTCATATTCCGAACAACGCGGAGAACGGGTTCGATAAATTTGGGCGAACGGAAAAGGAGTTTAATCTGTTGGCGACAGACCCGGCGCAGTTGCCTTGTCGCAATTGGTTGCCCTTGGAGCACACGAGCTATGCGGAGGCGTTGAAGGAACAGGGCTATTATAATTTATTCGTAGGAAAGTGGCACCTTGGTCACGAGGAATACCACCCGATCCATCAGGGGTTTGATCGGCAGATCGGCACGACTAATGCGGGACATCCGAGCTCGTATTACCCGGATTATTTTAAGAACTCGGAAGGGTTGGAGGATGAAACTGATCGTTACCTGACAGATCGTCTGACCGACGACACGGTGGAGTTTATTGAGAGCTACGATCGAGACCAACCATTTATGGTTTCCCTGTGGTATTACAACGTGCACGGGCCGCACCAGGGACGGAAGGATTACCTCGGGTATTTCGAAGCAAAGGGGCTCACCGGGCGATATGCCCATTATGCGGCGATGGTGAAATCGGTCGACGATTCGGTCGGTCGCGTGAGGGCGGCGTTACGCGAGCAAGGCCTCGAAAAGAACACGATCATCATCTTTCTCTCGGACCAAGGCGGCTACTTTGAGAATCCTCCGTTTCACGGTGGCAAACGAAGTGACACGCTCTACGAAGGCGGGGCTCGCGTGCCGTTCATGATCAATTGGCCGGGGGTGACAAAAGCCACTCAAAACCAGAGTGTGGTGCAGTCGACGGATCTGTTTCCGACCCTGGTGGAGATTGCGGGCGGGGATCCGTCGCAATATGAAGATTTAGATGGCGTCTCGTTGGTCGAGACATTGCGGGCGAACAACGTGTTGGAGCGAGGGGAACCACTCTTCGGTTATCGGGCTTATGAAGATCTCTACGCTTCAGTCCGAGACGGAGATTGGAAGCTATTGGCCTATCGGAGCGGCACCTTGAAACTCTACAACGTCACTCGCGATATCGGAGAGACAACTGATCTGGCGGCGAAACATCCGGGCCAGGTCAAGTCACTCACCAATAAACTCCAACGGTGGGAGCAAGAGATGAACGTCGAAAGCTATTCCGGTGTGCAGTAGCGGCCCGTTTAAATCGGGCTAGTTTCTAAAACTTAAAATTTTTCATTTATGGATCGTTCTTCATCAATTTTACGCGGGTGCCCTTGGTTGGTCTTTGCCACTGTTCTCGTCGTCTCGGCGTGGGGGGCAACGACCTCCCCGCAGCCTAACATCATCTTGGTTGTTTCGGACGATCACGGTCTGGATGCGATGGGGGCCTACGGGAATCCTGTGATCAAGACACCGAACATGGACAAACTCGCGGCCGAGGGCGTGAGATTCATTGCACCAGTGCGAGCTGTGCGGCGAGTCGTTCGGTGATCTTGACGGGACTCTATGGGCACGCGACGGGCTCGTATGGTCACGTCCACGCGTTTCATCATTTCAGCACATTCGACACGGTCAAGTCGTTGCCGGTTCGGTTGAATGAGGCGGGTTACACGACGGCTCGCGTGGGTAAATATCACGTGGCGCCGGAATCGGTTTATCGATTTGATACGGTGATCGAGGCGAACCCGCGCAGCACGTTGGAAATGGCGGATGCCTGCGATGAAGTCTTAAGCAGCGAGAAGCCCTTTTTTCTCTATTTTTGTCCAGATGATCCTCATCGGGGGCATCCCTTTAAGCCGGCCACGTGGAGTGACCCCAACCCGTTTGGTAATATTCCGGGGGGCTATCCGGGGGAGGAGGTTGAGATTTACGATCCAGCCGAAGTATTGGTCCCGCGGTTTTTGCCGGATAATCAGCAGAGTCGCGAAGAGATTGCCGAGTATTATCAGTCGGTGTCTCGGATCGATCAGGGATTGGGACGATTGCAGAGTCTTTTAGCGGCGGCGGGTAAAGCGGAGAACACGATCATCATCTACATCTCCGACAACGGCATGGCGTTTCCCGGGGCCAAGACGACGGTTTACGAGCCGGGAATCAAGTTACCTTTTATCGTGAAAGACCCCCGGGCGAAGTTGGCGGGCGCGGTGAACGAGGCGATGATCACATGGGCGGATCTTACGCCCACCGTGTTAGATTTAGCCGGGATCCAATTCGATTCGGCAGCGTTTCACGGACGATCTTTCCGTGCAGTATTGTCGGGGAGCGGCTCCGAAGACTGGAACGAGATTTACGCAGCCCACAATTTCCACGAAATCACCATGTATTACCCCATGCGGGTGGTGCGATCGGGCGACTACAAGTTGATTTGGAATATCGCCTTCGGGCTGCCCTATCCGTTCGCTTCGGACCTGTGGGCAGCTTCGACATGGCAGAGTATCAATCGAGTGGGGGGGGGGGATTTTGGTAATCGAAAGGTAGAAGATTACCTCAACCGCGCGGAATTTGAACTATTTGATTTATCGACCGATCCAGACGAGTTGGTGAATCTGGCGGCTGATTCCTCTCACGCCGAAAAACTTCAGACCCTGAAAGATAAGATTAAGGTTTTTCAGGTAGAAACGAGTGACCCGTGGCAGATCATGTGGGAAAATGAAAGCCAGGTGCAGGGAACGGGGGTGAATCTGTAACGGAGCTCCATGGCGTGGTGAGATTAAATTGAGGAAAAATAGTATTCAACAACGACGCGTCAGGGATTAGGTTCGGAGAAGGTATGCGATTTTCCTTTTATTCTTCGGTAGATAAAGCCGTTCTCCCCGGCCGCAGCACGATATTACTGGTGCTGGGCTTAAGTTGGGTTTCAGGGACGCCGGAACCTCAGATGGTGCCAGCTCCGGCGGAAGCCTCGGATGCTGCTTACAGCCCGCAGGCGCTGCTTCCGGGGGGAGTGGTCGTTCCACTCTACTCGCCCGATTCCGGTTTCTTGCAGGCGGATCGAATTCACGAGGCGGAAGAGTATCGCATGGCCAACGGTGTGCCCGGCCGAGTTAACCAGATCGTCAATATCCATAATCCTTCGATCGAGTTTCATCCGGCGAATCCAGGGCAGAATACCGGAGCGACCATTATCCTGGTCCCGGGGGGAGGTCATAAGACCTTAAATGTGGCGGGGGCGGGGACCGATTTCGTGCCATATTTCTTCAATTACGGGGTGAATACGGTTATTTTGAGATACCGTCTGCGTAGTGACGGTTACAATGCAGAGATCGATGCGGTGAACGATACGATGCAGGCTATTCGTCTGGTGCGGGCGCACGCGAAGGATTGGAAACTGGATCCGCGCAAGATTGGGGTGATGGGGTTTTCGGCGGGAGGCGAACCCAGCGGTGCTGCCGGGATCGGTTACGAGCGGTTTGACGCTGAGAACGCGGGGGCAGGGGATGGGTTGGCTGGGATTTCGGCTCGACCGGATTTTGTGGGGCTTATTTTTACGGGCCCGACTCCGTTTACCCGCGACCCTGAACTCACGTTTCCCCGGGAGGTGCCGCCAGTCTTTATGGCAGGAGCGTCTTATGGAGAGGATCGTCATACCCAATGGGCGCTCGACTACTATCTACCGATGTTGAGAGCCAAGGTGCCTAACATTGAGGTGCATTTTTACGGAAACGGGGGCCATGGCGGGGGATTGCAGGATCGAAGCGGCATACCATGGGGCACGTGGCAGGATCGGTTTATCGATTGGTTCCGCGATCTCGGATTTCTGGATAAGCGTGGAGTCCCGACCAAAGCAGCCCTCGATATCGAAGCTCACGCCAGCTCCTAGTCCGAAACGGGAAAGCGTGCATTAGCTGTTTCTAGTCGTGGAGCTGGAGTAAAAAAGACCCCGAAGTCGTTTAAAGGACTTTGGGGTAAAAGTAGCTGCTCGGGCTGGTTGGAATTACGAACTCGATCTCGGGAAATTGCGGGGCCGCCGCAGAGGTAGCAAGGCCCGTGATTCGTTCCAACTGTTTAACAATGCCGGAAGATTGGAACGAATTGGAAGTAGGGCTGGGTCCGGATAGCCCGCTTGATTCGTTCCAGGCGGATCTCCCTATCACGGTTTGCGTTCGCTAGCCCGCAATGGGGTTGGAGCAGAAGCCGGATTCAGCCTGGCAGGGGTCGCCGCTTTCGCCAGACGTGGGCAAGGGGCGTCCGGCGCGGGCTCGACTAGCTCAATCGCGCCCGCATCCGGAGAAAAGTTACTTTAAGGCACGCAGCCAGTTTGAACCGTTTGAGTCGAATAGTGGGCACCGGGGCCGGGGCCAACGCGGTGCCCTTCAGCGCCTGCGCCAGCGTCAACTCGGCGATTAACCGAGCGTTGCGCGCCAGACCCAGCACGCAGTCTACCCCGTGCTCCTCGTGCAAACCGAGGATCGACTCACGGCAACACCCGCTGTCGGCGAGACCGATGATGCGCGCCCCGGGGCACCGTCACCGGATCGCCGTTACGATTTGACCGAGCGCCACCACGGTGCCATCGCGCGCCTCGCGATCGGCGGTGCGCAACTGCGCCCATACGATGGCGTCGCCGATAAATGCATCCAGCGGAAGGTCGCAATAGGACTGTTAGTATCCGGGGAAGAACCTCCCCTTCTGTTGACCGTGCAATGGATCGTCGGTTGCGTCCGAATCGATCACCACCTCACGTGATGGTGGCCGGATCCGCGGATTGCCTAAAGGGGGAGAGGAAAACAGAAGAGTCCGCCGTATTGATCGCTGACAATGAGCCGGCCTTTGTTGTCCTGACTCATGGAGTCCCAGGAGTCCTAATCCTCACGCGGCACAGCGTTGATCAATTCGATGGAGAAATCATCGGCGAGGCGAACGCGGTCGGGAGGGGGGGCGGTGCGTGGCGCGGCAGGAGTGGGGACAATTAACGGTGTTGCGAGGAGGGCTAGTCCGGCGGGCGGTTTGAGCACGGTTGGAACGGGGTAAAAGAGTTTAAAAGTCAGTTTTGGAATTCGTCATACCAGTCCTGGACTTTGAGTCCGGGGTGTTGGTTTTTGGGAATGAACTGGGCCAAGGTCTGTTTCGTTTGCGTGTGAGCGGGGTTGGCGGCGAGATTGGTCCATTCATGGGGGTCGACGCTATGATCGTAGAGTTCTTCGGAACCGTCTTCGTATCGGATGTAGCGCCAACGTTCGGTGCGGATGGCGGTGTTGCCTTCACCGTAGGACGAGATGGCCGGTGGACGCGGTTGGGAGGGGTCGGCGAGTTGTGGTTTGATCGACGTGCCGTCGAGAAATTTGGGCAAGGGGAGGCCTGCTAGATCGACGAGGGAGGGGAAGACATCGATCAAGCTGACTGGTTGAGTGCTGATGGATCCGGGGTTGATACCGGGAGCTTGGACGATGAATGGAATGTGAGTGGTCTGCTCCCAAATCGCACCTTTGCACCAGTGCTTCTTTTCACCGAGGTGCCAGCCGTGATCGCTGACTAACATGATGATGGTTTCGCGACCGCGCGGATTTTTTTTGAGTGCGTCGAGGAAGCGGCCAATCTGCCGATCCACAAATTTGATGGAGGCTTGGTAGGCTTGGATGGTCGCATCCCATTGTTCGTATTCGACCATATACTCGTGATCACTCAACCCGTCGTGCAACGGCTTGTGGGCGTGGGTGCGCGCGAGGCGGCGCGCAAAATCCGGCATATCCGACCAGTCATCTGCGGTGGGCTCAGCCGGGCGTTTGATGGAATCGAGTGGAAACGATTCGAAGTAATGCTGAGGCACCTGGAGCGGGCGGTGGGGACGAAAAAAACCGACCGACATGAAGAGCGGCTTTTCTTGGGTGCCGGCCCACTGGTCGATAGCCCAATCCGCGACTTTGTAGTCACCCATGGCTTGATCCGGTACATCCAATGCGTAGCCGTCGTTGGGCGGTTTCATGGCACCAAAGTTATCCTCTCCGGCGGGCGGTTCGGGATCGGCAGGACGCATGAGCAGTGAGTCGCCGTGATTACCGGGGCCGCCGTGAAAAACTTTACCCCCACTGGCGACGCGGTAGCCGTTGGCGGAGAAAAACTCCTGCATGGTTGGGGTGGTGATGGCGGTTTCGTTTTTGGCTTCGGCGTTAAAATAGGTGCCGGTGCGGAACGGATACACGCCGTGATTCAGACTCGTGCGAGAAGGACGGCATTGGGGCGAATTACAATAGGCCTGCGTGAACAGCATGCCCCTCGCGGCGAGACCATCCATGTTGGGGGATATGGCGTCGGGGTGGCCGCCGAGGGCTCCGATCCAGTCGTTCAGGTCATCGACGATGATAAAGACGATATCCGGACGCTCGGTTTTGACCTGACTCGTTGAGACGGTGGCGAGGGCGAGTGCCGTCAGGATTACAGCAAGAATTTTGCGATTCATGGGATGATTGTATGGGCTAAGTCTTGGCGGGTTTATTGGCGGGCACGCGGGGAGCTTCGGGTGGAATATCTTTCATCATGGGGCCGCTTTCAGCGATCAAGGCATCGCAGCGTTGCCGAAGTTTGCTAAGCGCTTCGCGATGGGTTTCACGCTGTTCGCTGGCAGCGAGGGTGGTGAGGTTTACCAATTGATTCGGATCGTTTTTTAGGTCGTGAAGGAATTCAAAAGGCGGCTTTTCGGGCCCATCGACATAATAGCGAGCGTAGGTGTAGTCGCCGCCACGAACCCCTTCCCAGCGAGGAATTGTTTGGGGGATGGCGATAAACTCACACAGGAAATCGGTTCGCCAGTCGGCGGGGGTTTGACCACGAGTCAGCGGAACAAGACTTCGACCGGTGTGGGCCGGGGGAGGCGTTTCGCCACCTAGCTCAATCATGGTGGAGGCTAGGTCGGAGTTGAGGACCATCTGGGGAAGGACCCGACCACGGCTGTCGGCCGGAAGTCGCGGATCATAGACGATCATCGGAATGCGCAGCGACTGATCGTAGTGGGTCCACTTTCCGGCGAATCCGCGATCGCCGAGGTAGTAGCCGTTGTCGGCCGTGTAGATGATGACAGTGTTGTCGGCGAGTCCCTGCTTTTCGAGTTGGTCGACCAGTCGGCCGACAACGTGATCGATGCCGCTCAACATCCGGAAGTAGGCCCGCATATTAGTCTGATATTTTTCGGGCGTATCCCAGCGCCAGAAGAACCGCTCGCGGTTGATGGACTGTTTGAGGAAATTGGGTTGGGATTCGTAAATGGCCGGATCGTTGAGTTGGGGCAGGGGCATCTCCTGATCTTCGTAGTAGCCGTCCATGACCTTGGGCCAAGGGAAGTGTCCGATGCCTGGGCGCTTGTCGCCATCTTCGGCGTGGGTGGCGTTGAAGCTGACGGTGAGGCAGAAGGGTTGGTCCTGCGGTTGTTCCTCGAGGAATTCTATGCCCCAGTCGCCGAGAATCTGAGTGGTATGGCGTAGGGAACCATCCGCTTGTTCTTTAAAATAGGGCCGGCGAAACAAGGGACGTCGCACGTCGAACATGGTCTGCGCCGAGGCGTCGGCCAGATCGACATGTTCCTTGCCGATGTGGCCGGTGCGGTAACCTGCATTTTTGAGGACAGTGAAGTAGGAGGTGTCGCACAGGTCGGGGTTGAGTGGGCCGGGCGTGACGCGGTAGAGGTGACGACGTTCACTGGTGCCGGTGAACAGGGAGGCTCGACTCACCCAACAGGTGGAGGTGGTGACAAAGGCGTTGGTGAACCGCACACCGTTTGTTGCCAAACGATCGATGGAGGGGGTTTTGACGATGGGGTGTCCGGCGACGCCGAGAGTATCATTCCGTTGATCATCGGCAAAAAGGAGCAGAATATTCGGTCGCTTGGTTGCCGCTGCCGCGCGGTTGGTATTTTTTGATTCGTTATTGGCGCGGATGGGTTTGGTGGTCGCGATGATGCCCACCTTTCGATCGGGCACAGAATACCATTTCTCGAGCAATTGACTCAGTTCTGAAACCAACTTCGGCTGGTCAGCGGCGAGGTTTGTTTTTTCCTGAGGATCGATCTTTAGATTGAACAACTGAGCTTGCCCACCGGTGGGCGGGTATTTCATTTTCCCGGGTGCACCGTCGTAGGTGAGAAGCAGTTTGGTGTGATCCCGAATCACCCAGCGGTAGAGAAGAGATGCTGACGGATTCTCGGTATCGGCAATGTCGTGAGCAAAGGACTCACCGTAGATTGTATTTCGATTTATCGCTTTTCCATTTTTAAGTTGAGGCAGGAGATTTAAGCCCGGTAATTGGTGAGGTGGTTCGGCGCCGGCGGCAGCAAGGATGGTCGGAACAATATCGATTGATGAACAGAGTTCCGGTCGATCAGCGGCAGGGATGGTTTTTAGCCATCGAAACATGATGGGAGTTCGAATGCCTCCTTCATGAGGACTGCGTTTTGAGCGGGCTTCGTATCCGCCCTGTTCGCTTTGAATCCAACCATTGTCGGCGACATAAACAACGAGGGTGTTTTCGCCGATGCCCGATTTATCGAGGTGGTCAAGCAATGTGCCGCACGTCTCATCGAACCATTCGCACATCGCGTAATATTTGGCGATTTCTTCGGGCAACCCCTTGGCCGCGTATTTCTCAAAAAGACGCTGGGGAGGATTGTGAGGCGTATGAGGCATGAATGGGGCATACCAAACGAAGAAGGGTTTCTTTTCGACGGAGGCGCGGTCGATGAAATCAAGCACGGGATCCATGCCTTCTCGACCTATTTTTAGCCCGTCGTCTCCGTGCCGGCCGCGTGGGTGGGGGAATCCCCGGGTCATGCCCTCAGTAAAGCCTCCCCGCTCAAATGAACCTTCCCACCATTTTCCACTCTGATGGCTGACGTATCCTTTTTTTGCGAGCCATCGGGGAAGACTGCCGGTTTTGTCGATATGCGAGATGAGCAATTCGCGAATGTCTTTTCCCGCCTTCGCGGCATGAGCCTGATTGGCGGTGGTTTCGTCGGGATCATTGCCAGTGGTCAGGTTTTGGTGGGAGTAGAGACCGGTCGCGATTGTCATCAGTGCCGGACGGCAAAGGGCGGTCGGGACATAACCCCGGCGAAAAAGCGCGCTTTCGGATGCGAGTCGATCGAGGTTCGGCGTTTCGATCGCATCGTGACCCATAAATCCGTAGTCGGTGTAGCTCTGGTCATCCGATAGAATGAGAACAATGTTGGGTGGGGTCCGGTCGGCCGAGAGAACGGAACTTGCGGCGAGGGCTAAGAAGAGAACGGAGATGAATTTCAAAGGGGAATCCAATTGTTTTTCTGGGGGGAGGGTATCTGCGACGAGAGGGGAACGGGGCAAAATAGAGGTTCGCTCATTTCGCCATTCTTTCGAGCCGCGATAGTCACGAGTTCGGCGAGACGATCGCAAGAGGTGTCCGCTAACGGGGTTGCTTCAGAGAGAACAGGGGGAAAGAACGTGGAGTTGCGAGTAGGCTCCTCCGGGGGTGGCGTCCGCCCTTGCGGACGAGGTTTCAGTCGCCATGATGAAAGCTGGGTTTTCCGCCATGGCGACTGAATAGGGTTTCGTGAGGTGAGCCGTTATTTGCTCCCGTGATGAGGGGCACCAGCGCGGCGCCCTTCATCCGATAACTGACGAAGAGACTCCCTCAATTCGTCGGCGATTAGAAGTTGAATTTCGCGGAGAGGGAATAAGCCCGCTGGGTCGGTATCCGCCAAACGGCGACAAGCCCCATGGACCCTTCATTCGGATTCGCCGCCACCGGAATCAAGTCGTCATTATCCAACAAATTCCGGACGTGGAGGGTCAGAGTCATCACGACCTTACCGTCCCGCAGTGGTTTTTTGTAACGCACGAAACTATCCATATTGAACTCGGTCGGGCCAAAGTGCGGGTTGCTGACATCTGGTTTGAACGAATTCAGCTCGCTATCGAATATTTGAGGATGACCGATGGCAGCTTGATCTTGCCAGCGAGCTCCGCCTCCTACGGTGAAGCCTTTTAGAAGGCTATCGGAGTTAAACCGATAGTTGGTGAATAGATTTAAACGCCATTCACGAATTTGATCGATCGATCCAGAACCATCCTGCTGACGTGCGAGGTTAAATGGGCTGAGGTAGATGAGATCGATGCGCTCGCCAAAGGTGAAACTATTGCCCAACGCAGAAGGATATTTACCGAATTGATTTTGCTCCCATAGAGCGGTCCGATTCGTCTCGCCATAGAGATACTCTTGATATTCAGGAGCAGTATTGCTGCGCGATACCTTTTGTTTAGTCGCATTGAAGGAAACCGTCCACTGGGGAGTGATACTGCCGACCGCTTCAAACTCGAATCCTTCCGAAACTCCATCGCTGGTGGTGGATAGATTGGCGGGGGCATCCCAGATCAAAGCGCCGGTCCCGGTGCCATCATCTCGAATATTCCAGGCCGCTATGATGTCGGCGGGCTCGGCCGGATAGTTCGCCAGGTTTTCTATATCGGCTTGGTTATAGAAATTCTCATCGATCACGGCCCGCGCGTTTTCCCCGACTCGATTGAGCACGAATGGAAGCAGTCCGTTAAGCACACTCAAACCCGTTTCTGTTCGTAAAGACTGGACGGTTTCGTACCAAGTCGTCCGAATGTAGACTCTATCGTTCAGCAAGCCGAACGAAATGCCTTTTTCCTCGGTCTCACCTCGGGGAGAGGCCAACTCACGGCCAAAAAGATCGTGGCGAACACTGGCGCTAGCGACTCGATTTTCCGCGGTTGAGTAGTGCAGACTGAGCGAGCTGACCGGGAGCCGTTCGACCCAGTGCTTAGGCGCGTGCGCCACTGCGCCCCATGAAAAGGTGGTATCGCTGTCTTCAGATCCGCTCGATGTATCCAAAATTTGAAAGTCGGGATCGTCGAGTATGGCGTATCTACCGGGAGAAGTTATCGGAGCATTCTCGGCAAAGGAATTGAGGCTATCCTTACGCCAGCCATAAGTCGCTATGATATGATCATCCCAAAAGCGGCTGCTGACAACCACGGCTTGGGAATCGCGTTCCAAACGGCTCTTGGCGCCCGCCGAAGTCGGATTTTTCTCGACCGAAAAAGTGCGGTTCTCCCAGGCGTCGGTCTTAGGGTTATGCACTGTGACGGTATAAGAATCTTCGATCTCCAGCGTGGGCAGGCGAGCCACGAGATTGGCACCGGCAGGCGTTGCGGCACCAAAGAGAGAATCGCCGAGATAAACAAGCCCACCGAAATTTCGTTGGCCGTTCACTCGAGGAAGGCTCGCATCCACGTAGTTTCCGTTGGTGTAGGTGCCAAAATCAGCATAGTCGCTACCCCAAATATATTGGTTGCCATTGCGGGTAAAAGTACTCGCGTCCCGGGTCTCGAAAAGTCCTGTAATCGTATGATTACCCACCAATTTACTGAACAGTCCATTCGTCCGGTCGGCCGCGTTTAGCTTTACGAAGGCAGTCGCGCGAAGGACCTCGCTTTCATTATCCGTTTTTCGCCAGGAACCGTTGGTGAATCCAATTGAAGGCCGGCCCAGATTAGGATTTACTGAGCCATCAGGTAGGATCTCGGTCGGATCAATCTGAAGCGCTTCCGCTCGGCCGCCATCGAGGAGTCTATGATTCTGAGCAAAGTTAGTCTGCTTGTCATAGGCCAGTTCGATACCCGCTTTTTTCTCCCAGAACAACTGTTCGATCGACGCGTTGTAGGTTTCGAAATCCAAGGATTCGCCTTTGTTATCCCCATCGATCAAGTTGTTTCGGAAATCGATAATGGACGTATCTGTGATCTGGTTATTGGTAAACTCGCCTGAGATATCGGAGTTGATCCCACCATTCCAAATTTCTTGATTGCGACCCGACCCGCGAATAGATGCCCACCAGTCGGCCGACCGGTTAGGACTGCCTACCGGATGCCAAAATGCTTGCTTGAGGTTGAGCATCCCAGCGGTCCCATTCGCGTTTAATGACGGATTGATCTTACCCGAGCCGAGGTCCGACCAAACGGCCATGGGCACAAAAATCGCTGGGTTTGGCCCGTTGTAGGATCTTGAATACTGGCCGTTGCCCACCGTGGTGAGAGCATTGTGGGTCGGCTGCACTAAACCGTCCGGTCGAGCAAGCGGATCGAACCATGGACTAACCATGTCCACCAGAGGGAATTGTCTAGGTAGATTCGAGTCGATGGTTCCTTGCTCCGTGTTCACGTTTATCGTCAAGTTATCGGTCGGCCGCCAACTCATGGTCGCAAACAAACGCTCGTCATTTTCAAATGCAGGTTTTTGCTGGAATTTTGTGTCTTCCATCAGTCCCGCGACGCGGATGCTCAGCTTATTCTCGATGAGTACTTTCTCCAGGTCGAAAGTGCTGCGGTAGGATCCATAGGATCCCACGCGACCGGTCAGCTCGGTGCGGTTTTTGAAAACAGGTGAGATATTGGTCGTATCAATAATGCCGGCGGGGCTTCCCACCCCAAACAATATGGAATTTGCGCCGCGATTTATCGTCACGCGATCCACATTGTAGGAGTCCATTGGCAGACTGCTTTCATATAGATTTCGGGTCAGCGTCGCGGAAGCCAAACCGCGCACACGAGTCGTCGGGGTGAGTGAATCGAAAATTTCGGTCACGGTATTCTCACCGGTTCTGGTGCCCTCGTTGGCGAGATTACCCAACGGCCCAATGACCTCCGTGCTGGGCGTATAGATCAGCAGTTCCTTTAAGTCGGTTGACGCACTGTCCTCAAGAAAGTCTTTCGTCACCACGGTAATCGACGCGGCAATGTCTTTCAAATTAGTCTTCAGACGGGTTCCCGCTAAGGTCGACGTCGCCGCATAGCCTTGATTGTCCGATGCATCGACGGTAAAGGGACTGAGTTCGTAGACTGTTTCTTCGGCGTCGGTGCCGGTGCTTTGGGCTCCGAGGTGGGGAATCGCGGTGACGGCAATGGCGGTAGCAAGGGTGCGGAAGAACACCTTTAGTTTACTGGGGTTTGGTTTCATTTCTTGGGATAATTGGGAGGCTTGGTTGGGGAATGGGGGGGGCGGGGCAGGAGTTGCTTGCGAAACGTCGAGGGCGGCGGATTGCTCCGGTTGGTCCTGACGGGCGATAATTAAGATCGCGCCGCTCAAGTTATCCTGGACGGCCACGAGTAGGGTGTCCGCCAGCATCAAGTCCAAGGCTTCGCGCGGTGAATAGCGGCTTTTGACGGATGAGGTGGAGACTCCCTCCAGCAGTTCGCTCGGGTAGATTAGTTGCAGTTGAGTCACTGCGGAAAGCTTCTTCAAAGCGTGCTTTGCGGCGGACGCGGGAATGTCGATAGCGTATTTCTGGGTTTCCGCCTGAACGAGGGTGCAGGCCAGAAGAAGAAGCGCGATTCCCCTCAAGTAAGGGCATCGAAACGTTGGCTTCGCTGTTTTTGATTCGGCCATTGCAAGCCCCGGGGGTAAGGGTAAGTGAGGGGATGTGAGGCATATTGAACGAACTCCTCTTTCAAGATGCTCGGGTTGCCTTTTTCCCCTAACGATATTTTCGGATTTTTATGGCACTTCCACTTTGGAGAAAGCAGCAGCCGATTGGGCTGGGTTGTGCCGAGGGGGGGGGGGGGGGCGTGGGGGGCGGTTAAACTTAGGGTTTCCCCTTGATGGTTATCCGCTGGTCGTCGGCGGACCGCTCCGCCGTAAGATGGTAGCCTAGTTCGAGCAATCGCACGAAGCCGTCGAGATTGTCGGAGCGGAAGCTTCCGTTGAATTCAGTTTTCGCGAGATCTTGGTCGGACAGCACCAGTTGGGTTTCGTTCAGTTGGTTGAGCTCTTTGATGATGGCGGCCAAAGGAGTGGATTCGAAGCTGAGCAGGTCGTGCCGCCAGACGAGTTGTTTTTGAGCTTCGTGTCTCGATACTTTGGACACGAGAAAGGTAGGCGTGTCGTTGAGGCGCGCGACTACCGCTCTATCGTAAGCCTGCAAATCGGGTGGAGTTTCGATCGCCGGATGAAGCGCGGGAGTGGAGGATAATTTGGTAACGGGAGAGACTGCGACGACACCCTCAGTGACGAGAATCTCACATTGGTCGCGACTGAGGCGCACATTGAATGCGGTGCCGACGGCCTTAATGCCGACGCCATCGGTTTCCACGATGAACGGTCTGCGGGGATCTTTTGCCACCATGAAAAAGGCTTCGCCCCGCTCAAGAATGACCCGCCGTTCGAAGGCCGTGAACTGGGTTATGATGCGGGTCTCGTCGTTCAGTTTAATGATGGAGCCATCTTCGAGTGTGAGCCGAGTGGGGGCAGGAGCGGAAGCGGTCGGGGTCGCGGGTCGGTGGGCAAGTGGGTTGGCATCGAGTGCGGACCAAACGACAAGAGCGATGGATGCGGCGGCGGCCAGCGGGAGCCAAATAAATTTTCGGCAAAAGCGAAAAGTCGAGGGAGTTTGCTTTATTTCAAGTAGTTCTGGGTTGGGTGAACCGCTGTGCGCGGGGCACCAAGCGGCGAGAGCATCCAAGCGCTCCCAGTTGCCTTTATGCTCGTTTATGAGGTTGGGGTACTGGGGGTCGATGGAGAGCCAATCGAAGAACGCATCCTGCTCGGCTCCGGTGAGACCGCGATCAAGCTTCCACATCCAAGAGGCAGCTTCGTGTTCAGCTTTTTCGTGGTTAAATTTATTGTTAGGCTCGGGTTTCATTTCGAAACGAAATTTAGCGATCAATTTTGTGGCGGCGAAAGTAGGCGCTGAGCTTCTTTATGCCAATGGTCCCTTGAGTTTCGACCGTGCTTTCGGAAATATCCAACTGCTTCGCGATGGCTCGTTGAGAGATTCCATAGATTTTACGAAGAGTGATAATTTGTCTGCATCGCTGGGGGAGAGATTGGATGGCTTGGGTGAGAAATTCGAGTTCCTCGGAGCGGGCGATGGCTTGGGTGATATTTTCCTTATCGACTAAGATGTCCGATAACTCGAAATCTGCTAAAGAAATTTCTCGGCGTACTTTTGATTTACGAATCCGCATGAGGGCGCAGTTGTGGGCGGTGGCGAAGAGGAAGGCTTTGGGGGAACAGATCGGCTTTTCAGCATGGGTCTGCAGGACGCGGATGTAGGCGTCGTGAATGGTATCGTCTATTTCGTTTCGGTCGGAGAACTGGCTGCGCAACCAGGCTCGGAGCATGGGTTCATGGGGTTGTAGGTTTTCCTCGAACCAATTGGGATCAGCGGTGAATTCGTTGGGGGGCATGGAGTTGGGGTATCGAGCTATTTGCCGTAAGTGCCAAGGTGAGAGCAGCCCAAATCATCTGCGAGGATGACTAGAACATTGGGTCTATCCTGATCGGTCTGCGCAAACGCGGCGGGCGCGATGAAGAGAGCCGAAATGATTGCAACGTAGAATCGAATCTAGGAAAGTGGTTTCATGTTCAGAGGGGGTGGACTGCGGGGGGAGTTTACTGGAATTCGACCGTTACAACCATCGGGTTGAGCGGAGGGAAGGCCGAGGGGGGAATTAACTCATTTAGGGGTAGGTCTTTATGGGTTCTAAGTCAGATTAATGAATAAGTTTTTTCTTTCAAGAAACTTTCGGGCGGGTCTGGGGGAGGAGCAGGGCTATTTGAGCCAAATCAGGATGCAAGCGAGGCAGAGCATGGCAGCGAAGTTAGGGGGGAGTTTTGCGTAACGAGTGGCGATCCGGCGGAAGCTTGGCAGGCGGGCAAATGGGTTTTCGAAGCGATGACGTTCACCGGAGCGGCACTCGTCAAACGCGGGTTTTATGCCTTTCGGCGGGAGCGGTCGGAGAGGGGAAGGGCCCAATAGCGTCTCACTTTAAGTTGTCGAATATCAACTGATCGCCTGGCGTGGTCGTTATCGCCCTTGTGCGATTATTTCAAATAGTTCATGGATAAGAATTTTCGAAAGTGCATGCAGTGAGAGAACTTGAACAAAGGTGGTTAGATTTGTATTAACACTGAGTTGTTTACGAGTAATGGCCCCGGCGGGAGATACACAAATTGAGGCCCCTAATTAATGGCGAACAGCGGCCTCGCTTGTGCCGTAAAAAGTCGGCATACGCAGGTCATTTTTGAGCCAACGGAAGAACAGTTCGATTTGCCAACGCGGGCGATAAGTCCCGGCGATTACCGTAAGCGGCGCGTCCCACAGATTGGTCCAAAATACCATGCTTCGGTGGTGTTCTTGATCGTAGAGACTTACCCGCCGAATATCCCCGGGCCAATGGTTGGGAACGGCGGTGCCAATAAAGCGAATCGTTTGGTCGGCCCGCAAGGAGGTGGATCGATCCATCGGTCGCGAGGCGGCGACGTTGAAACGCACATCAGATCTGGCGCGGATGAAAAAGAATGCTCCCGGCTCGGCCACGCGCCACAGGCGACGAAAATAGATATACCCGCGATCCCATACCATAGAGGGTGCCCAACTCGACCGTCATGTTGTTCAAGTCCCCCATCTTACTCGGAGTCGCTGTATTCAGAGCCGGCCAAAAATACATAATTAAATGGACTACAGTAATCTACGTAATACTGAAAGGGTCTAAAAACGGTCATTTTAGCCCAAAACGATGAAATTGGTCTTCGATAAAATGCTGCTCATCATGCGGATGCTTCGACAAAAGCAACCCTCGGAAGTCCCCCCGAAACCACCGATCCCGGTCCGTTAAACGGAGGCCCCGCGTAGGTTCTGTTAGTTCAATTCGTTGCCACGGCTTCTTCCTCCTCCAGCCTCAAATTCCGCTCCACACGGAGTGCTGCCGAGCTGAAATCCTCGCGTTAGCACGACACATGGCTCAGAAATCAAATTTCCGGGACAGGCGCTACCCACAAAAAACCCCCGCAGACTTAAGTCTTTAGGGGTAAAGTGGCTACTCGGGTTGGATGGGATTACGAACTCGGTATAGGGAAATTAGGCCGCCTCAGAGGTAGAAACGCCCCGTGATTCGTTCCAACTGATTAACAAATCCGAATTGTTGGAACGAATGAGAATCGATTTCCACTCACCGATTCGTTCCATTCGTTCCAAATAGTCATTTTGGATCCTACTGAATTCATCCCAAGAACTGCCGACGCCTCGCGCTATATCGAACAGCAGCTGTCATAGACTCGTGCGGCAGGGCGGGGAAGGGGCCCTGATTTCAACCCTACTCAGGTCAAGAATTGCAAACTTGACTCGCCCTAATAATACGCAATATATTGCTTTTAATCGGCTATATGAACCATTACACCGACGATTAAAATGCGATCCGCCCTTTTAAAGCTTATACCCAGCACCGAGCGACGCTCCCTCCTGAAATTCGGCCGGGACATCGCCAACGCTCGGCGTAAACGCCGCCTCACCATCGCCATGATGGCCGAACGAATGGGAGTGGCCCCGAACACCTATCGCCGGGTGGAGCAAGGCGACCCCACCGTCGCCATGGGGGCTTACGCCATGGCCCTGTTCGTCCTCGGCTTCGGCGGCGCGCTTGGCGAAGTCGCCGATGTGCGCCGCGACGAAGTCGGTTTGCAGCTCGACGAGGAACGCCTTCCTCAACGCGTGCGTGTCCGCAAAACCGCTTCCATCCTGTGAAACGAACGCTCCGAGTCTGCCTTGGCTCCGACCCCCAACCGGTCGGAACTCTCCACTACGACCAGCAGGGGGCTCGGGAACGATCGGCGTTCGCGTACGACGAAATCTGGATGGCTGCTCCCCAGGCTTTTGCCCTATCTCCCAGTCTCCCTCTCGTAGCCGGTCCGCAATATTTCCGTCCCGTCGGATCTGGCGGGTCGGTGTTCCCGGCTCCCGTAGCCGATACCGAGCCCGACGGCTGGGGGCGAAGGGTGATCCAACGCGACCACGCCAAACAACGCCAAGAAGCCCGCCGCTCTGGCCAACCCTTCTCCGCAGCTCCCCTTAATGCCGTGGACTTCCTCCTCGCTGTCGACGACTTCAGTCGGGCAGGCGCCCTGCGCTTCCGAGACGAGCAAGGCGAATTACAGCGCACCCGTGAACCGGGTCGCCGCGCCGCGCCACCACTCCTTGAACTGAAACACCTCCTAGCAGCCAGCCACGCCGTAGAGGCGTCCACCGAAACCGCTGCCGACCTCGCCTTCCTTCGTGGTCGGGGCACTTCCCTCGGAGGCCTCCGACCCAAGTGCACCGTGCTCGACGACGACGGTTGGCTCTCCATTGGCAAGTTTCCCAGCGTACGGGACGAACGGGCCGTCACCCAAGGCGAGGTCCTGGCTCTGACTCTGGCGCGGGAAGCCGGCATCAACGCCGCCATCGCCCGCCTTATCGACAGCGACGGCATTCCTGTCGCCCTCATCCGCCGCTTCGACCGCACTGCCGAAGGCAAGCGACTCATGTACGTTTCTGCCGCGACCCTCCTTGGCGTGTCCAAGGACGACCCGAGTCCTCACTACTACACCGAGATCGCCGATGCCCTCCGCGCCCATGGGGCGGATACCCAGGTCGATCTCGACGAACTCTGGCGTCGCTTGGCGTTCTCCATTCTGATCACCAACATTGACGATCACCTTCACAACCACGGTTTCCTTCACGCTGAGAACGGCCTCTGGCGATTGTGTCAGGGGCGGGATGAAACTCCTCTTCTTCGGGCGGTTTGAAACTCACCTGTTCTTCGGAGGGTTTTCTTCAACTTTCCATTAAAAAAGCTCTTCTTCAATCCGGTGGATTTTCTTCCCCCGGTGA